>Ga0209672_100362_pt1 | contig 28533 bp, 14 predicted proteins | sample AraplaCol_mMS_r2_FD_184273 | JGI IMG/M metagenome (GOLD analysis project Ga0209672, IMG submission 184273) | Arabidopsis root microbial communities from North Carolina, USA - plate scrape CL_Col_mMS_r2 (SPAdes) (version 2) | ecosystem: Host-associated > Plants > Roots > Endosphere | place: USA...
TACCGCACGCGCGTGTGGGTTGTCGATCAACAATCCCGTCGAAATTTCGACGGGATTGTTGATCGACAACCCACACGCGCGTGCGGTTCTGACCGACGCCAAACACGCGATCGCGACGCTCGAGCGCTTGGTCGCCGATACGGCGGCGCGCGTTGACGGTGGAATGCCCGTGCCGGCCGAACTGCTCGCCGTTTGCAAATGCCTCAGCACGGAATGGCTCTGGAGGATCGTCGATCAAACGATGCAAATGATGGGGGGCCGAGGCTATATCGAAAGCAACGGGATCGCCCAGGTATTCCGCGATGCGCGTATTTTTCGCATTTTCGAAGGCCCGACCGAGGCACTCCATCATTTCGTGGGCGCATCGGCGGCGCGCACACCTGAAGTGTTGCGCGCCTACCTGCGCACGTTGACGGATGACGCCACGCTGCACCGGTATTTCGACGCTCCGCTCGCGCAGTTGAAAAGCAGTACGTCGGGAAGTCATTCCGATGGTGTGCATTGGCGATATTCGGCGGCCGGGCTCTATGTGTGCGAGCTCGTCTTTCACGCGCTCGGTCACGCCACGGGCGAGGTTCCCGACGAATGGCTCGATGAACGGCGCCGCCATTCGCTGCGTGCATTCGAAACGGCGACCGAACGAGAGCCGGCCATCGAGTCCGTGGACGCACTGAAGGCGTTCGCGCATAGGCTCGACCAGCAGTTGGGTGGCGAAGAATGTATGGCGCCTCATGCGGAACTGGCGCTCGATCCATGGCTCGCGCCTGCTCAGCTCCAAGCCGCGTCACATGAATCGTCCGAACGGCCCGCCGAAATCGTCATACCTCCCCCTTTGCCCGTAGCGCCGAAGCGCGCGCCCCGCTTTCCCGTGAGATCGGAAGCGAACGGCAGGCTGGACGACATCGCGGGCTTCATCGCGCAATGGATTGCCACGCGCTGCGGTATCGAGCGCGAATCCGTGGCCCTCGACGCGGAGTTCGCCCTCCTGGGTCTCGGATCGATCGATTCAACCGGTCTCGCGGACAGTCTCTCAGAACGGTTCTCAGTCGATCTCGACCCGACGGTCCTCTGGAACTACCCCAACACGCGCGAGCTCGCGACTTTCGTCGACACCCGGCTCGCGCTTTCCGAGCGCGCATGAGGAGCCCGACATGCTGAGCAAAACATTTCGCAATCCTATCGATGTGTGGCCCGCCGCACTCGTCATGACATTGTTGGCCGCCTTGTTGGTCATCTACTTTTATGTGGACAACATCTGGCTGATGGTCGTTTTGTCCCTGCTGCTGCTGCCGGCACGCTTGTCGGTCGTCGGGTACAACCACAACCACATTCACTGCATGACGTTCGTCGAACAGCCGCCCAACAGATTGCTCGAAATCATGATGTTCTTTGAAACGGGCACGACGCCGTTCTCAGGAACGCTCAATCACATCGTGGGCCATCACGCGCACTATTTCGAACCCGAGCTCGATACGCTCAACTGGCGCCGCGCGGATGGCTCCCGCATGGGTCACCACGAGTTTTCCTTGAAGGCCGCGCTGTGGCACTACCCTTCGTGCTGGCCACTGAGTCGCGACCGGCCGGCCCTGCGCAATAAATTCATCGTCTATTCGGCGCTCTGCGCGTTGCTGCTCGCGGCGCTCATCGTGCACAAGCCGCTCGCCGGCATCGTCGTATTTGCCGCCCCGATGCTTCTGATGCTTTACATGCTCAAGTACGCGGCGTACGCGCATCACAGCGGCCTGCCGATCGGCGACGACTTCACCGGCTCGCGCACGCACACCGGCAAGTTCTACAACTGGATCACCTGGAATAACGGCTATCACGCCGCACACCATGTGCGGCAGGCCTTGCATTGGACGGAGCTGCCCGCTTTGCACGCTGAGCTCGCGCAGCGCATTCCCGATGAGTTGCAGGGCGAACGATGGGGCAGCCAGTTCGCCGGGGCACGGATGCCCCATCCCTCCGATACTTGAATAAGGAAATCGCCAAATGTCAGCACTTCCGACCGATTCCCGCGGCAGCGCACGTCAGTTGATCAGGGACAGCGTCGATCCGTCGCTGTGGGAAGACAACGAAGCGTTCACCCGCAAGCTCGTGAAAGAGACGATTCTCGCCCATCGGCTGCACTCGCACCCGATTCTCGACGCCTGGCGCAACCATGAGTTCGATCTCGACGGCATTCGCCTCGTCCATATGGAAGTGCGATCGGCGTTCCTCGAGGTGTTCAGCGAGTCGCTGCTGAGATTGATGCAGACGTCGTCTCAACTCGAGTCCACGTTGGGTTATAAGGCGAAGCTGTCCGCGCGTTTTCTCGTTCAGCTCAACGTTCTCGATGAAATCGGCTTCGAGCTCGGGCATGCCGGCGACGAACGCCATGTCGGACATCCGTCTCGAGCTCATTACTGGTTGCTCGCCGAAGCGATGAACGCGCTCGGCCTCACCGAGGCGCAATGGCGCGCGTATGTCCCGTCGCCCGAAGCCCGCGCGACGCGCGCGACGCTCGACGACAATCAGAACGACCATCTGCGCCTCGCGGTCTTGCTCGCCTGCATCGAGACCGTGTTCATGCCGTACTACACACCGTGGGCACAGAACAGCATCAAGGTATGTCCCGAGCTGCGCTCGCCCAACGGCTATCACTCGGTCCATATCGAAGACGATGAGGGGCACTTCGTTGACGACGATCATTCCGAGGACAGCTGGTTTGTCGTTCGCCAGGCGCTCACGCCAGCACGCCGCGAAGAGATCGCGCGCTTCACCGCGTCTTTGCTCGATACGTGGGCCGCACTATTCGATTCACTGCTCGCACGCGGCAGGGCGCAGTAATGTCCGACGACTACCCGGCGGCCGGTCGTGCCGCCACTGCAATGCGCGAGGACAACGCGGGCGCCTCGTCGCCGCGCACTCCGGCGGCGGCCATCATCGGCGCCGCCTGCCGGTTCCCGCACGCCGATACGGTAGATGAATATTGGGCATTGCTGACTGAGGGGCGCGCGATTGCGGCGGAGCCGAGTGCCGAGCGGCTCGATCTATGGGCCGCCGCACACGACGCTACGCTTGCATCGCGCATCACGACGCTCAAGGGCGGCTACCTGCGCGATATCGCAGGATTCGACGCCGACTACTTCGGCATTGCACCGCGCGAGGCGGCCAAGCTCGATCCGCAGCAACGCTTGTTGCTGACCGTCACGCACGATGCCCTCGAAGACGCAGGCATCACGCGCGCGACACTGCAGGGATTGACCGTGGGCGTGTTCGTCGGTGCCGGCAGCAACGACTACATGATGCTCGGCAGCCGACGCCACGATACGATCGACAGCTATCACGGCATCGGCAATTCGCACAGTATCCTCGCGAACCGGATCTCGTACCGCTACAACCTTCGGGGGCCCAGCCTCACCGTCGATACGGCTTGCTCCTCCTCTTTGACCGCGTTGCATGTTGCATTGCAAGCGCTCGCGCACGATGGCATCGACCTCGCGATCGTTGGCGGCGTCAACGTCATCGTTTCACCGGATCTGACGCTCGCGTTCTCGCAAGCGGGCATGCTCTCTCCGTCGGGCCGCTGTAACACGTTCAGTGCGAACGCCGACGGTTATGGCCGCGCCGAAGGCGCGGGCGTACTCGTTCTCGCTCGCCCCGGTCATCCCGCGCTCGCCCATGCGCGCACGCGTTGTCTGATTCTCGCGAGTGCGATCAATCAGGACGGACGCAGCAACGGCATCACCGCACCCAACGGTGTCAGCCAGCGCGAAGTCATCGATACGGCAATGAACGTCGCCGGTGTCTCGCTCGCCGACATCGCTTACGTCGAAACGCACGGTACGGGAACGAAACTCGGCGATGCGATCGAGTTCAACGCATTGCGCGATTTGTTCGCGAAGGACCCGGCCGCGCATTGCCATGTGGGCTCGGCGAAAGCCAACGTCGGTCATATGGAAGCAGCCGCCGGCATGGGCGGCCTCATCAAGGCGATGCTGATGCTCGAGCACGGCACGATCGTGCCGCACGCGGTCAAGCCGCCCTATAACGAGTTCATCGACGAAGCGCGCGGGCAGCTGGCGATCGCCCAATCGGCGGTGCCGCTTCGGCAGGACGGATGCATCGGCGTGAGCTCCTTCGGTTTTGGCGGGTCCAACGCCCATGTCATTGTTGCCCGCGCACAGGCATGCCCCGATCTCAGCGAAAGCGATGAGCACAGCGCAGCCCTGCTGCTGTTGTCGTCTCACGATCCCGAACGGCTGAGCGCCGATGCTTTGCGGCTTGCCGATCATCTCGAATCGACGAAGCCGCCGCTTTCCGGCGTTTCCGCCACGTTGGCTCATCGTCGAGACGCGCTGCGCCACCGCCGGGCGATTGTCGCAACTGACCACATCGACGCGGTCGTCCGGCTGCGCGAGTCTTCGGCGTCCCCGACGCAACGCGCGCACCGGCCATCGGGCACACCGCCGCGCATGGCTTTCGTCTTCACGGGTCAAGGCAGTCAGTATCCCGGGATGGGAACCCATCTGTATGCCGCTAACCCGACGTTTCGTGCCGCCTTCGACGAATGCGCCGCGCGCATCCATCATCATGCGAACCTGGGCGTGGACGATCTACTTGGGGGCGGCGAGCAACTGTTCGACGATACGCATCTGGCTCAGCTCGCGCTTTTTTGCCTGGAATATGCGCTCGCACGTCTTTTGATCGGCGCCGGCATCGAGCCCGCCGCCGTCATCGGCCACAGCATCGGGGAGCTCGTCGCACAGACTGTGGCCGGCATGCTCGATCTGGACGACGCTGTTGCGCTCGTGCACGAACGCTCGCGTCTCATGCAGGCGCATGGACCGGCTGGCGCCATGATCGGTGTTTTCGCAACCGTTGCCGAGATGCGTGAACTCGCTGCGTCGTCCGGCTTACCCGTGCATATCGCCGCAATCAATGGCGCAACGGCCGTGACGATGAGCGGTGAGCGTGCTGCCATCGAATCGTTGACGTCGGTACTCGCCGCACGCGGCATTCAAGCGCGCGCGCTGCGTTCGCGCCACGCATTCCATACACCGGGACTGGAAGAAGCAGCGCGCCGGCTCGCTGACTACACACGCACGCTGGCCGTGCATCGCAGCCGCATACCCATTGCCTCGAATTTGGACGGCGCGCTGCTCGACACGCTGCCGCCCGGCTCCGATTACTGGAGCCGCCATATCGTCGCGCCGGTCGCCTTTGCTCAGGGTATCGCAACACTCGTTGCGGAAAAAATCGACATCTTTGTCGAGATCGGCCCGGATCGCCAGTTGTCCCAACTCATTTCCCGCGATTATCGGAAAACCGGGATCGAGGCAGTGTCGATTCAACGGCGCGACGGCAATGGACTGACCGACTACCTTGCGGCGCTCGGGCGGCTCTTCGAGTGCCATGTCGATTTCGACGCTAGCTCGACCATTCCGCTCACCCCGCATGTGCACCTGCCAGCGCGTTCGTTGAGCAACGACCGCTTGTGGGGATTCGACCCGCCGACATCCCTCTCGAGCGCGCAATCAGCGCTTTCACAATCAGATGCACGCCCGTCGATGCCTGTACCGCGCAACCCAGAGGTAACCATCATGTCCGACGCGAATCATGCCGATGAAACCATCGCGCGCATCGTCGCACTCATCACCAACGAGCTGGCACATAGTCTCGGCCAAGCTGCGGAACGCATCGATCCGCACTGCGCTTTCGTCGACATGGGCGCCGATTCGCTGATCCTCGCGGAAACGCTGCAGGACATCAACCGCCGCTACAAGGTGACGCTTTCGGTCGGGGAAATGTACGAAAGCGTCAACACGATTGCCAAGGTTGGCCGCTACTTGTATGAGCAGGGTCAGTATGCGGCTGTCCTGGAGGCCCGGGCGCAGGCACAACAGGCGAATACAGCGAGCGGCGACGCAGCGGTATCGTCGTTGCGTTCAGCCGGTCCGGCCGGACCAGCCGTTGCCGCCTCTCCAGTCGCACCGAAACAGGACGCGACAAGAGCCGACACCTCTGATCTCCAACAGATCGTGCGCAAGCAACTCGAGCTGATGGAGCAACAGTTGGCGCTGTTGAGCTCAATGCCCGATACGAAAAGCTCGCCGGAGGGCGATGCGCTCGGCTCGGCCGCCTTGCAAGCGGAAGTTGCGCAGCCGGTCGCGGCGACATCGACGCCATCAGCAGTGCCGCCGGCTGCCGCGATCTCGGACACGGATCACGGTGTCCGCGAGGCCGCCGTCCAACCACACAACGATCGCTTCAGTGCCTTCTCGGTACGGCTCGACACCGATCGACGCAAAGACGATGTCAGGCAAGCCGCACATATCGCCTCGCTGGCGCAACGCCATAACAGCCGCACGAAAACGTCGAAGGATCTCGCTCAGACCTATCGCCGCCCCCTGGCCGACAATCGCGTCTCGGCAGGCTTTCGTCCCTTGCTCAAGGAAATCGTCTATCCCGTGCTTGCAGAGCAGGCCGAGGGAGCACATATCGTCGATGTGGACGGCAACCGTTACATCGATTTCACGATGGGCTTCGGCGTGCACTTGTTCGGGCATACGCCGCCGTTCATCGTCGAGCGACTGCGCGCGCAGTTGAATCGCGGCATGCCGATCGGACCTCAATCACCGATGGCGGGTCGTGTGGCCGAGCTCATCGCCGAATTGACGGGCCACGAGCGCGTCGTCTTCTGCAATTCAGGCACCGAGGCCACGATGACGGCGATTCGCCTCGCCCGGCTCGCCGCCGGCCGAGACAAGATCGTCATCTTCAAGAACGCTTATCACGGCAGTTTCGACGGGTTTCTCGCGCGCAGCGCCACTGACGGTTCGACACGTCCGGCGAGCCTCGGCACGCCCGATTCGTTCGTTGCCGATACGATCGTGCTCGATTACTGCGAGCAGGCCTCGCTCGACTATATCGCCGCTCATCGCGGCGAGATTGGCGTCGTCATGGTCGAACCTGTCCAGAGCCGGGCGCCGTCGCTGCAACCCGGCACCTTCCTGGCTCAATTGCGCGACCTGACGCGGGCTCATGGAATCGTGCTGGTTTTCGACGAAGTCATCTCCGGATTTCGCTGCGCACGCGGCGGTGCGCAGGAATACTTCGGCGTGCGGGCCGATCTCTGCACCTATGGAAAGATCGTCGGCGGCGGCATGCCGATCGGCATCGTTGCCGGCGCCGCGTCCGTCATGGACGGCATCGACGGCGGCCAGTGGCAGTATGGCGACGAAAGCTATCCCGCGAGGCCGACCATCTTCTTTGCCGGGACCTTTTCAAAGCATCCCTTGACGATGGCTGCGTCGCTGGCCGTTCTCGAATTCCTCAAGAACGTTGACGATGCGTTCTACCCGCGCTTGAACCGAACGACGCGTGAGCTTGCCGAACGGCTCATCGCAGTGTTCGAGGAAGAAGGCGTCGACGTCACGGTCGAACAATTCAGTTCGCTCTTTCGCTTCGCGTCGAAGGGCAATCTCGACCTCTTCTTCTACCACTTGCTGGCCGATGGGATCTATATCTGGGAAGGCCGCAATTGTTTCATCTCGACGGCGCATACCGGCGAGGACATCGATCGGCTCGTCGAGGCGGTGCGTAGCGTCTGCCAAACGCTGAAACCGCTCGGGCTGATTCCACTCGCGCAGGCGCAGCCCATTGCGATGACGAATACCGTCGAGCCTGCACGCCGTTCCTCTAGCGATGGCCCAGCGGGCGAGCCTATTGCGCTCGCCGATGCACAGCAGCGCTTTCGTGCGATCGAGCTTTCGAGCCCGGATGGGCGAATAGCCAACAATGTCTGCTTCGGTTTTCGCTTCGATTCGCCGATCGATGCACAACGTCTCGCCGTTGCGGTGGAAGCCGCCCTGTGCGCGCACGACTCGCTTGGCGCCCGCCTGAACCTCGCGTCCGGGACACAGACCCTTGGCACGGCGAATCGGTTTCGCCTCGAGCGGTTCGATCACCCCGATCAGCTCGACGAGACCATCGGGTTCGAGCTGGCCAACATAGAGCAAGCTCGTCCCCTTCCGATTGAAAAAGGCGAGAACGTCCGCGCTCAACTCCATACGTTCGCCGGCGGTGCCGCACTGCTTACGCTGTCGCTGCATCATGTTGCCTGTGACGGATGGAGCCTCGGCGTGCTGCTCGACGAGATCGCCGCGCGCTACAACGGCGCAACGCCGCAGCCGCCCCTGTCATATGCAGCGTGGATGGCTCACGAGCGCGACTATCGCACGAGCGAGCGCTACGAAGCGGACAAGGGCTACTGGCTGGAGACGATCGACCGTGCCCTTGCCTACCGCGCGCGGTGCCCGACTGCGCCCGTCGTCCACGACAACACGATCATCGCCCGGCCCGGCGCACGTGCCAGCGTGACACTCGAGCGAGCGGTGACGGAAGCCGCAATCGCGCAAGCGAAGCGCCGCGGCGTGACGACATTCACTTGGCTGCTCTCGTGCGTGCAACTGTTCCTGAGCCGCATCTATGGAGGACGCTCGCCGATCATCGGGCTGCCCTTCGCCAACCGAACCGCGCGCCTGAAGGGACTCGTCGGCAACTGCGTGAATCTGCCCTTCGTCATCCCCGCGCAGGGCGAAGGTCTTGATTTCGAGGCGGTGCTAGCTTTCACGCGCGAGGCGACGATGAAACTCATGAATCATTCGCGCTTTCCGTACCGCGAAGCTTGTGAGCTCTACCGCGCGCGCGGGGCGAATGACAACGCAAGCCCCGTCGAAATCACCTTCAACGTGGAACCTATCACGCGCATGCCGGCTTTCGGCGAGACCGCTCCGGCGCTTGTCGCGCCCATCAATCAGTCGATCGAATTCGATTTGATGTTCAACGTCTTCCTGCTGTCGGACGGTGCGCGTATCGAACTCGACTACAACCGCGACCTGGTGACGGCGGATGTCGCGTACGGCTGGCTGTATCTGCTTGCGAAGCTCATCGAAAACGAAGCGAGTGCCCTGCGGCTGGCCGAGCTTTCGATCTGACGATCTGGAGAACCGAGCCATGTCTCACTTCACACTCGTCAGTCGCTTGGCGCAGACGCCCCCCGCACGGCGCGCGCCGCTGCTGACCGAGCATCTGCTCGCCCGCCTTCGCGAAGCGTTATCGATCGACGACGATGGCACCGTGAAGGCCCATTCCCGCTTCGCCGAGCTCGGCATCGACTCGAAACGCGCCCTCGCCCTCAAGGAGGACCTCGAGGACGAATTGAACGCGAGCCTGCCCACCACACTCTTTTTCGACTATCCGACGGCGGAACGGCTCGCGGCCCATGTGATCGAGTCCGTCCTCACATTCGACGACGCGCCGTCGGATTCGGGCGATGCCACGCAAGCGAGCGTTGCGGCATGCGCAGAACCGATCGCCATTGTCGGCATGGCGTGCCGCTTTCCGGGCGCGGAGGATCTCGACGCGTATTGGAAGCTGCTCATCGAAGGGCGGGATGCCGTGACGGAAGTGCCGGCCGAGCGCTGGGAGATCGACGACTTTTACCATCCGGACCCTGACGCACCGGGCAAGATGTCGACGCGCCGCGGTGGCTTCATCGAGGATGTCGACCGCTTCGACGCCGCGTTTTTCAACATCTCTCCGCGCGAAGCGGAACTGATGGATCCTCAACAGCGGCTGTTGCTCGAGCTCACGTGGGCGGCACTCGAAGATGCGGGGATTGCGCCCGATCGTCTCGAGCGTTCGGACACGGGGGTGTTCGCGGGCGTCACGGCGTCCGACTACGCGCGCATGGCTGCAGCCGATCAGGCCAACCTGAACGCTTACTGGGGAACCGGCAATGCACCGAGCGTCATCGCCGGGCGCATTGCCTATACGTTCGGCTTGCATGGACCCTGCATGTCGATCGATACGGCCTGCTCGTCGGCGCTCGTCGCGATCCACAACGCGGTGCAGAACCTGCGGCTCGGCGAATGTGGCATGGCGCTCGTCGTCAGTTCGAACCTCGTGCTTGCACCCGAGGCGACGATCGCGTTTTCGAAAGCGCGCATGCTCTCCTCCGACGGACGCTGCCAGAGTTTCGATGAGCGCGCCAATGGATATGTTCGTTCGGAGGGCGCGGCAGCCCTCGTATTAAAACCGCTTTCCCGGGCGCACGCCGACGGGGACCGCGTACACGCGATCATCCGCGCCACCGCGATCAATCAGGATGGCGCAAGCTCGGGGCTCACCGTGCCCAATGGGCCCGCACAAGCCGCGTTGATCCGCCGTGCGCTCGACGACGGTCGTATCGACCCCGCGGAGATCGGCTATATCGAGGCGCACGGCACCGGCACCTCACTCGGCGACCCCATCGAAGTCGAGGCGCTCGGCGAAGTCTTCCGCGATACGCACAGCACGGCGCATCCTCTGCACATCGGCTCCGTCAAAAGTCTGATCGGGCACCTGGAGCTTGCGGCCGGCATGGCAGGCTTGATCAAACTCGTGCTGTCATTGAAACACGGGGTCATTCCTGGCTATCCGCAGCTCGGGGAGCTCAACAAGCATATTCATTGGGATACGCTGCCGCTCACCGTTGCACGCGAGCCCGTGCCGTGGCCCAGCGAGCGCCGCATGGGTGGCGTCAGCAGTTTCGGCTTCAGTGGCACCAACGCGCATGTCGTCGTCGGGCCGCCATCGAATGCGAACGGCGATCACACGAGCCTCGCGGCGTCCGAGGGTCGCATCGCGCAGCCGGCGCACCTGCTCTGTCTGTCCGCGCGTAGCGAGCGGGCGCTCGCCACGCTGGCTCAGCGTTACACATGCTATCTGGAAGAAACGCACGAGCTCGACATCGATGCGCTCTGCCACAGTGCCGCAACCTGCCGTACGCACCTGCCACATCGGCTCGCGGTGGCCGGGGCGTCGGTACCGGATCTGGCCGAGCGTCTTCGCGCAATGGACGCGGCGGCGCTTCGGCAAGCCAGCGCGATCGTTCGCGTCGACAAGCCCATCGTCGCTTTCGCGTTTTCCGGCCAAGGCGCGCAATACGCCGGTATGGCCCGGCAGCTCGATGCGCTGCACCCGATCTTTCGCGCCGCCCTCGATGCATGTGCGAGCGCGCTTGCGCCCGAGATCGACGTGCCGTTGCGGGAACTGCTCTGGGGCCACGCCGCTACCGCGCTTTCTCAGACGCGCTATACGCAGCCCGCGCTTTTCGCGGTGGAGTACGCGCTGGCCCGCCTATGGCAAAGCTGGGGCATCGAGCCCGACCTGGTCATCGGTCACAGCATTGGCGAGTTCGCAGCGGCCTGCGTCGCGGGCGTATTCAGCGTGGCGGACGGCGCACGGCTCGTCGCCGCGCGCGGCCGCCTGATGCAGGAATTGCCCGAAGGCGGGGCGATGGCGGCGTTGGCGGCACCGCGTGAGCTCGTTGCGGCGGCGATTGCGGGCCGGGAAGATCGCCTGTCCATCGCCGCGTTCAATGCCCCGATGCAGACAGTCATCTCGGGCCATCGAGAGGATGTGCTCGAAATCGGTTTGCATCTGCATGAAGCGCACGGTATTGCCGAGCCCAGTTTGCTCGATGTTTCGCATGCGTTTCACTCCCCGTTGATGCAGCCGATGCTGCGGGCATTCGAACAAGTGGCAGCGAGCGTCGCCTATGAGCGGCCGTCGATCGGGTTCATCTCGACTGTCACGGGCTCCGATGCATCCGATGCGGTCAGCGGTCCTGATTATTGGGTCAAGCATGTCGTCGCCCCCGTCGATTTCATGACGGGTGCCGCTACACTCGCCAAACAGGGTGCGTCGATCGTGCTCGAAATCGGCCCGGGGACGACACTCGCGGCGCTCGCTCGCGCCTGCCCAATGCCGCGCCCGATGAAAGCGCTCGCTTCGCTTCGCCGGGGCCGCGACGACTGGCACGCAATGCTCGATGCACTGGGCCAGCTCTATCTCGCGGGCGCGACGATTGACTGGCAGCGCGCAGGCAGGCTCGATCAACCCCCGCCCCGACGCATCGCGCTGCCAGGCTACCCGTTCGAGCGCACACGACACTGGTTCGCAGCCCATGCCGCGAATCCCACCGGTCTAGCGACGGATGCCGTCATGTCGTCCACTGCCCAGTCAGCCCACGCGCTGCTGGGCGCCCCGGTTCGCACGGCGGCGATCGGCAACGACGACGCGCTGTTCCAATCCGTTCTGTCCACGCGCAACCCGGCTTTGCTTCGCGATCATCGCGTCTACGGCAAGGTCGTCGTTCCGGGCGCCGCCTACATCGAGATGATGCTGTCCGCTGCCCGGGCACAGCATGCCGACGCCGCGACAACGTTGGTCGACCTGTCGATCCAAACGGCACTCGTTCTGGCGCATAACCGCCCCGCGCTCGTGCAAACGTTGCTGCGGCGCGAGCCGGACCGATCGCAATCGGTCCTTCGGGTCATGAGCGTGCCAGCCGACATCCCGCCATCGACGCCGTCCGAATGGCGGCTTCATATATCGGCCACGCTCGAACCGGCCGTCCCGGCGGGATCATACGATGCTCCCAAAGCCGACACCGCGGAGCTTGCCATTCTGAAGACGCGCTTCACTGAGTCGGGTGAACCCATCGACGTCGACGCCTTTTACGCGCGCAATGCCACGATGGGACTCGACTATGGCCCGATCTTCCGCAGCGTGCGCACGCTCGCGCGCATCGCATCGACAGGCGAAAGCCTCGCCCAGGTCGTCGTCGACGCTCGCGCACAAGGCGCTTACGTCGTTCATCCCGCGTTGCTCGACGGCTGCTTTCAGGCCGTCGGCGCGATCGTGCCCGATCTCTCGCGCGACATCGCCTATCTGCCTGTTGCGATCGAGCGATTGAGCATCGGCGATACATTGGGCGGCGAGGTGTGGAGTCATGCCGTTTTGAGAGCGAGCCCATCGAACGAGACGCGCGTCACAGCCGACATACGGCTCTTCGACAGCAATGGCCGCATCGTTGCCACCGTCACGGGGCTGCAAGCCGTTCCGGTCGACCGGCGCACCTTGACGCTTGCCGTCGCCGAGTGGAAAAACAAACTCTACTGCCGCAATTGGATGGTACGGCCGCGCAGTGCCTCATCGTCGCGGGCGTCGCCCTCCGCAACGCGCGGACGATGGCTGCTGGTGGGAGACCGCGGCCAACGCGCAGCACAACTCGCGCAATCGCTCACGGCCAACGATCAGTACGTTGACCTCATTGACAGCGACAGCGCACAAAACATGACTCAGGGCGATTGGCGCCAGCTGATCGCCACCCGATCGGCGTCTTCGGAGGCGCCGCTGCGCGGCGTCATCGATTTATCCGCAGCCGACTTCCAGGAAGGCGAACATCCCGACTCCTTCCTTCAGAGCGCGGCCCGGGCCAGCGCCGGTCCTCTCGCGCTCGCCCAGGCGCTCGTGTCGGCACCGGCCTCGCAACCCATGCGGTTTTGGTTCGTGACCACCGGCGCGCAAGCGGTCGACGGGCAAGGCCCGACCAGTGCCGTGCCGGCGACGCTTTGGGGCATGGCACGTGCGATCGCACTCGAATGCCCGGCGCTCGCCTGCACCTGTATCGACCTTGCGCCAAACGAGCCGGCGCTGCCGCCCGAGCTCGTGGCGGAATTTCTCGCGCCCGAACCGGAATCGCAGATCGCTTATCGCCGTGGACGGCGTTACGTCGCCCGGCTCGCGGCAATGAAATCGCTGCCGCGCACCCACGAGCTCGCGCGGCCTGAAGGCGCTTTTCGTCTGCGTGCCACGCAATACGGCGCATTCGATCGGCTGGCGCTCGCTCCATTCGAACGTAAGCCGCCTGCCGATCATGAGGTGGAAATCGAGATCGATGCAGCCGCGGTGAACTTCAAGGATGTGCTCTTCAGTCTCGGCATGCTCCGTGAGTTCAGCGAGCGCGCCGGCATCGGCGCCGCGGCCGATCAGCCGCTCGGCTTCGAGTGCGCCGGACGCATCGTCCGGTTGGGGCGCAAAGCGCAGGAGCAATGGCATCTCGGCGAGGCTGTCGTCGCCATGGCGCATTCGGCGATGGCGAGTCACGTGACAGCCGACGCTCGCCTCGTTCGGCGCAAGCCCGCGGCCATCGGCTTCGAAGCGGCCGCGGCCCTGCCGACCGTGTTCATGACCGCAATCCACAGCCTCGAACGCCTCGCGAAAATCCAGCCTGGCGAGCGCGTGCTCATTCACGCCTGTGCGGGCGGTGTCGGGCAAGCGGCGTTACAAATCGCGCAAAAGGCCGGCGCCGTCGTCTACGGTACCGCCAGCCCATCGAAATGGAAGCTGCTCGAACGTCAGGGCGTGGCCCATCTGATGAACTCGCGCAGCCTCGAGTTTGCCGACGAACTCATTCGCGTGACGGAAGGTCGTGGCGTCGATGTCGTCATCAACAGCCTCAGTGGCGCCTTCATCGAGAAGAGCGCTGACGTGCTCGCACCGGGCGGGCGCTTCATCGAGATCGGCAAGATCGGTATTTGGAGCGCCGCGCAGATGGCGGCCCATCGGCCCGACATCGCGTATCACGCTTTCGACCTCGGCGAGCTCGACGAAGCGGGTATCGCCCGCCAGGCGGCGCTCATGGACGAAGTGATGCGCCGCGTCGATGCCGGCACACTCGAGCCATTGCCCATCAAGGTCTTTCCGATCTATCGCGCCGATGCGGCATTTCGCTATCTCGCGCAAGCCAACAACATCGGAAAAGTCGTGCTGAAGGTCGACCTGCCTCGAGAGCGATCCGCATCGCCGGTTCGAGGCGATCGCACTTATCTCGTCACGGGCGGCTTTGGCGCGCTCGGTCGCCAGGTCGCGAAACGACTCGTCGAGCAAGGCGCGCGTCATGTCGTGCTGGCAGGCCGTCATCCGGACGATGCCGCCACCCGATCGATTGCGGCCGATGCTGCTGCCGCGAGCATCCATGGCTGGCAGATCGACGTCGCCGATGCTGCGAGCGTCGCCTCGGTCATCGGCAGGATCAAGGACGAACTCCCGCCGCTTGGCGGCATCGTCCACGCGGCGGGCTTGCTCGAGGATGCCACGCTGCAGAATCAAAGCTGGCTGCAATTCGAACGCGTGCTGTCGGCAAAAGCGGCCGGCGCATGGCACCTGCATCACGCGACAGAGCACATGAAACTCGATTTCTTCGTGCTGTTCTCGTCGATTGCCTCGGTGTTCGGCGCGCCGGGACAGGCCAGCTACGCTGCCGCCAACGCGAGCCTCGACGCCCTCGCGCATTATCGGCACGCGCAGGGACTCAGTGCGACCTCGATCAATTGGGGGCCTTGGGATGCCGGCGGAATGGCCGAGCGCGCCCGGGCCGCCAACGAGACGCGCTTTGCCGCGGTGGGTCTGGCGCGACAATCAGCCGCCGAGTGCCTGGAAGTGCTCTCCTGTGCGCTCGATTCGGACGTGGCCCAACTCGTCGTTGCGGACATCGCGTGGGATCGCTTCCTTCACGCGATCGCCCATTCCGGTACAGCCTCGTTTTACGAGCTCGTGAAGCGGCCAGCAGCCGAGGGCGGCGCAACGGGCGGAAAGCTGCTCGCGCGCCTCGAATCGACCGCCGCGGAGGGCCGGCTCGCATTGCTCACCGACGCATTGCGCAGCCTCATTGCCGGGGTCGTCGGGCTTGCGTCGCCGGATATGGTCGATGCCGGCACGCCGCTACGCGCACTCGGAATCGATTCACTGATGGCGGTCGAGCTCAAAAACAAACTCGAAGAGGCATTGCGATGCGTGTTGTCGCCGACGTTGCTGATCGACTACCCGACGATCAACGACCTCTCGGCGCATTTGCTCGAATCCGCGTTCAGGACATCCGCCGCCGAGCCGGCTCGTGCGACGGCATTGCCCGTGAGCGCCGACGGTTCGTTCGCATCCCTGAGCGATAGCGTCATCGAGGTCGACGGCCGGCACATCGGAATCTGCAGTTGGGGCAGCGACGCGTCGGCGCCGCTCGTGGTCTGCGTCCACGGGATGCTCGACCAGGCCGCGATCTGGAACGACGTAGCCCGGGACCTGACCGCGCGCGGCCTGCGCGTACTCGCGCCCGACCTGCGAGGTCATGGGCGATCGAGTCACTCACCGCCGGGCTCGAGCCTCACCGTGCTCGACTTCGTGGCGGATCTACGCGATGCGCTCGAGCGGGAAGGGAACGCCCGCACGCTGATGCTCGTCGGTCACTCCACCGGCGCAGCGGTGAGCGCGCTCTACACCGCGCTCAATCCTGAGCGCGTGAGCCACCTCGTCATGATCGAGCCGATCGCGCCGACATTGCGCGACACGCGCGATCCGCTCGCCCGCCTTGCCGGCGATCTGCGCTATATGAGTGCCGCCCCCGCACACCCTGTGTACCCCGACATCGCGACAGCCGCACGGATGCTGGCGGCGAATCATCCCAAGCTCGACGATGCCGCGGCGCTCGCATTGGCCAGCCGCATCACACACGAGGTGCGGGGTGGCGTCAGTTGGACATGGGATGCGCGGATGCGCAACCAGTTCGGCGTCGATCTATCGCTGGGCTTCGACGAATATCTCGCAGTCCTGAATACGCTGCGCGTACCGTTGCTACGCCTATACGGACGATCGAGCGAATTTGCGAACACGCCCGCGCTGCTTTCCCCCGACGTTCGATTGCCGAAATCCGATGTTGTCTTCCTGGACGGTAGCCACAACCTGCATACCGACGCCGCATCCGCGGTCGCGCAACGTGTCGCTGCCCATTTCGATATCCCTGCCGAAGGACGATCTCATGCTCCGTGATTACGATGCGATACGCACCCTTGCCGATGTGCCCGACCTCCATGGCGATTCGCCAGCGCTCATTTGCAGCGAGCGAACGATCAGTTACGACGATCTTTCGGCTGCGGCAAATCGCGTCGCCAATGCACTGCTCGAGCTTGGCATCAGCCGCGGAGCACGTGTCGCGTTCGTCGGATTCGATACCGAAAAGAGTTATGAGTTGCTGTTCGGGTGCGCCCGCGCGGGCCTCGTCTTCGTACCGGTCAACTGGAAACTCGGCATCGAGGAGATCGAATTCATCCTCAACGATTCGGAGGCCGAGGTGCTGTTCGTGACGCCCGAGCTCGCGCAGCTTGCGCGCGCTTGGCGTTCCAGTTGCCCGCGTCTTACGGCGGCCATCGCAATCGATGGCCGTGTCGAAGGCTTTAGCGACTATCTCGCCTGGCGCGACGCTGCCGCGCCCGTCAGGCCCACCGTCGATAGCGATCCCGAATGGCCTGTCGCGCAGGTCTATACGAGCGGTACGAGTGGCCAGCCAAAAGGCGTCGTGCTTGCGCATCGCGGCTTCATCGAACTCGTGCGCGAGATCGTGCGCGCGGGGGATGAATTCATCGGCTGGAAACCCGGCGACGTGGCATTGCTCGCGTTGCCCACGTTTCACGTCGGTGGACTCTGGTGGGCGGTTCACAATCTCATCAACCGCTCGACCGGCGTCGTACTGAAAGCCTTCTCGGGTGCCGAGGCGTTGAGTGCGATAGAACGTCATCGGATCACCAAGCTGGCATTCGTGCCCGCCATGCTGCGTTTCCTCCTTTCGGAGCCGACGATCGGAACGGCCGATCTTTCGTCAGTCGAGCTCGTCGTCTATGGTGGGTCCCCGATGCCAGCGCCGTTGCTGGATAAAGCGCAGTCGCGATTCGCATGCGATTTTGCGCAAAATTATGGGCTGTCCGAAACCACGAATATGGCGATCTTCATGCCGCCGAGCGAACACGCCGCGCTTGCCGGAGCCAACGCAAGCGCGACGGGACGGCCGTTGCACGGCGTACAGGTGCGGATCGTCGATCGACAACGGCGCGAGCTAGCCCGGGGGGAAAGCGGCGAAATCGTATTCCGGACGCCGAGCCGCATGCTCGAATATTGGAAACGCCCGCAAGAAACCGCTGAAACGCTGGCGGATGGATGGCTTCATACGGGCGACGCGGGCTATATCGACGCCAACGGTTATGTGCACATCACCGATCGCATCAAAGATCTGATCATCTCAGCCGGCGAAAATATTTCCGCAGCCGAGCTCGAACAAGCGCTGCTGACGCATCCGCAGATCGAGGAGGCGGCGGTCATCGGGATTCCCGACCGTCGCTGGGGCGAGGTTCCGATTGCCTATGTGGTCGAAACACCGGGATCGGGTTTGACCAAGAACGACATCATGACCTACGCGCGCTCACGCATCGCCCCGTTCAAGATGCTCTACGACGCGATCCTGATCGATCGTCTGCCCCGTAACGCGACGGGCAAGATCTTGAAGCGCGTATTGCGCGAGCCGCATTGGTCCGATCAGCCGCGGCGCGTCAACTGACGGCAAATCGCACGATCCCATCCGCACCCTCGATACGCTCGAGCTCTCCCGCGAGCCAAAGCATATTGAGGTGTGCGAGTGCTTCGCCCATCGCGAACGTCAATTGATGGATGTCGAGCTTGCGCTTGAACATGACCGGCACGATATCGGCCGCGGACTGCGGCGCACGCGCGCAGGCGTCCCGCACTTCGGCAAGGCGCGCATCGTGATGCGAGCGCAATTGCGCGATGCGCGTGATCAGCCCGCGAAACGGCCGCCCGTGCGAGGGCAACACCAGCGTATCGGCGGGCATCGTCTCATAGCGAGCCAGCGATTCGAGGTAGAGTGCGAGCGGATTGCCCTCCGGCTCGATATCGAATACGGAAACATTGGTCGAAATGCGCGGCAACACCATGTCGCCGGAAATCAACACGCCCGCGTCTTCGCTGAAAAGCGCGCAGTGCTCGGGCGAATGACCGTACCCCCCCACGACACGCCAGGTGTGCTTACCGATTCCGACCGTATCGCCGTCACGCAGCCGCCGGAATTGCGACGGCATGGACGGCACGAGCTTGGAGTAGTAATCGCGTCGATTGCGCAGCTTCTCGAGCGCCTCGTCGTCGGCGAGCCCATGCCGCGCAAAGTGACGCGCGGCCCCCGCGCCGCCGGCATTGGAACCATCGCCCGCGGCCATGACACGCCCGAGCATGTACTCGCCGAGCGTGATCCAAAGCCGCACGTTCCAGCGCTCGCGCGCACCGCCGTTGCAAATCCAGTCGGCAAGGCCCAGGTGATCGGGATGACAGTGTGTGACGAGGGTACGCAACACCGGCAACCCGCCCAGCTGCGTATCGAAGATCGTTTCCCAATGCGCCTTGACGGTTTCGTCGGCAATCCCACAATCGACCACCGTCCAGCCCTCGCGCCCGTCGATCTCGTCGCGCAGCAACCAAAGGTTGATGTGATCGAGCGCGAACGGCAGCGGCATGCGCAGCCAATGCACGCCGGGCGCGACTTCGCGCGTGGTGCCGGGCTCGACGAGCGTGTCGCCGAACGGATACTCGAGTTGATGCTCCAGGATATTCATCAGTTGAAACTCTCTTTTGCCGTCCGCCCCGGCCGCAGCTTGCCGCGCGCCGTGCCAGTTGCACTTTGTCGAAGTTGACGATAACGTAAACGTCGATCGATTCTACCCGATTTGACCCAACGCTTCGCGCGGCGGCCGCCGCCGGCGTTGAGTCCCATGCCGACCCTATGAGCCAGCACTACACGATCACCGAACTCGCGCGCGAATTCGCCGTCACGCCGCGCGCGATACGCTTTTACGAGGACCAGGGGCTGCTCGCGCCGCGCCGTGAAGGCTCGAGCGGACTGCGCCGGGTCTATTCGAATCGCGATCGCACCCGGCTCAAGCTGACACTGCGCGGCAAACGTCTGGGCTTCACGCTCTCGGAAATCCGCAACCTGCTCGATCTGTACGAATCGCCGACGGACACCGTCCCGCAATTGCAGGCGTTTCTCGCCACCATCGCACAGCACCGCGACGTGCTCGAAAAGCAGCTCGAGGATCTGAACGCAACGCTTCAGGATCTCGCGCAGTATGAAACGCAGTGCCGCGCCATGCTGGCCGAAGGTGAGGCAAAGGAAGCGAACGAAGCAAGCGAGGCGGCGCGCTCATGAACCACTTCCCGAAACTGCTGTCGTCCCAGATCGGCTTCGATGTCGCGCAGTCGATCCTCGATGGATTCAACCGACACTATGGCGCGTTTCGGGAAGCGGCCGTGCACGCGAAGACGCTGTTCGAATCGGGGGATTGGCTCGGCTTGCAAAAGCTCGCGCGCGACCGCATCGCCTCGTACGACAATCGCGTCGACGAATGCGTCATGCGGCTCCAGGACGAATACGATGCGGAAAACGTCGACCATGAGATCTGGCAGCAGATCAAGCTCCATTACATCGGCCTGCTGACGCATCATCTGCAGCCCGAGTGCGCCGAGACGTTCTTCAATTCGGTCTGCTGCAAGATCTTGCACCGCTCGTATTTCAACAACGACTTTCTGTTCGTGCGCCCCGTCATCTCCACCGAGTATCTGGAGAACGAGGAGCCCGCGGCCAAGCCGACCTATCGCGCTTACTACCCGGGCAAGGACGGTCTCGCGCAAACGCTCGAGCGCATCGTCACGAATTTTCAGATCGATGTGCCGTTCGACGATCTCCAGCGCGACGTGGCCTGCATCATCGACATGATTCACGACACCTACGGCGCGTTTTCGGAAGCGTTCAACTTCCAGGTGCATGTGCTGTCGTCGCTCTTTTTCCGCAACAAGGCCGCCTACATCGTGGGACGGATCATCAACGGCGAGCTGCTGCTGCCGTTCGCGGTACCGATCCGCCACGTGCGCCCCGGCGTGCTCGCACTCGATACGGTCTTGCTCAAGCGCGAGCAATTGCAGATCATTTTCAGCTTCTCGCACTCGTACTTCCTCGTCGAGATGGAGGTGCCGTCGGCCTATGTCGACTTTCTCGCGACGCTGATGCCGGGCAAGCCGAACGCGGAGATCTATACGTCGCTCGGCCTGCAAAAGCAGGGCAAGAATCTCTTTTATCGCGATCTGCTCAAGCACCTCTCGCACTCGAGCGATCAGTTCATCATCGCGCCGGGCATCAAGGGCCTCGTGATGATCGTGTTCACGCTGCCGTCGTTTCCCTACGTCTTCAAGCTCATCAAGGACTACTTTCCGCCGCCGAAGGACACGACGCGCGAACGGATCCAGGAAAAATATCTGCTCGTCAAACGGCATGACCGCCTGGGGCGGATGGCCGATACGCTCGAATATTCGAGCGTCGCGCTGCCGCTTTCGAGACTCGACGACGCCTTGATTCGCGAACTCGAAAAGGAAGCGCCTTCGATGATCGAATACGAAGGCGACTGCCTCATCATCCGGCATCTGTACATCGAGCGACGCATGGTGCCGCTCAATCTCTTCCTGCAAAACGGCACGGACGCCGACATCGATCACGCGATCAAGGAATACGGCAACGCCATCAAGGAGCTGATGCAGGCGAACATCTTCCCCGGCGACATGCTCTACAAGAATTTCGGCGTGACGCGGCACGGACGCGTGGTCTTTTACGATTACGATGAAATCGAGTATCTGACCGACTGCAACGTGCGCCATGTGCCGCAAGCGCAAAGCGAGGAAGACGAGCTTTCGGCGGAGCCGTGGTACACCGTCGGCCCGAACGACATTTTTCCCGAAACGTACGGCACGTTTTTGCTCGGCGACCCGACCGTGCGTCGCCATTTTCTGCGCCACCATGCGGACTTCTTCGACCCCGCCTTGTGGCAAAAACACAAGGAGCTGCTTCTGAGGGGCGAGTTGCCCGACTTTTTCCCCTACGACCAGAGCATTCGGTTTTGCAACCGCTACCCCGCGCGTTTTCGTCCTGCCGACGAAGCGCAAGGCAATACGGGCAGCAAAGCGTCCGATAGCGACAAGCAGGCCGCATGAACGCCGGGGTACTTTCGTCCCTCGGCGTGCGAGTCGCTCGTCGAACGCCGCGCGAGGCATGCATACGCCGCCGGCTCTCGTCCAACCCATCATCCGACTATGAACGAAACCGATCAAAACCATCCTCTCGCACAGCTTTTCGCCAATAACCAGGCGTGGGTCGAGCGCAAGCTCGCCGAGGACCCGCAGTACTTCTCGCGCCTGGCCGACCAGCAAACGCCCGAGTACCTGTGGATCGGCTGCTCCGATTCGCGCGTGCCGGCGAACCAGATCATCGGTTTGCCGCCGGGCGAGGTGTTCGTGCATCGCAATATCGCAAACGTGGTCGTTCATACGGACCTCAACTGTCTGTCGGTCATCCAGTTCGCCGTCGATCTGCTCAAAGTCAAGCACATCATGGTCGTCGGGCACTACGGCTGCTCGGGCGTCGGTGCGGCGCTCTTCGATCGCCGTGTCGGTCTGGCCGATAACTGGCTGCACCACATTCACGATGTGCGGGCCAAACATGCCGCGCTGCTCGACGAATGGCCGATCGGCGAAGTGCGTCATCGGCGTCTCGTCGAACTGAACACGATCGAACAGGTGGTCAACGTCTGCCGCACGACCATCGTGGGCGATGCCTGGGCCCGCAGCCAGCCGCTGACGGTGCATGGCTGGACCTATGGCGTGCATGACGGACGCATGCGCAATCTCGGCATGACGATTTCGAACGCCGAGATGCTGGGCGCGACTTACGAACGCTGTATCGCCGCGCTGTCCGCCAGGCAAGCCGGCTCGAACGCGATCGATGTCGTCGCGGCCGACGCCGCTCAGTTGCAAAAGGTGAGCGAGGTCGTCGCAGGTGTCATTCAGGAGATCAAACATGACTGATGCGAAAGCAAACGCACGGGACGCGATCGTGATCGTCGGCGCGGCCCGCACACCGATGGCGGCCTTTCAGGGCGAATTGGCTTCGCTCGCGGCTCCTCAGCTGGGCGCTGCCGCGATCGCCGCCGCGCTGGAACGCTCGGGACTGGCGCCGCAGACGATCGACGAAGTGCTGATGGGGTGCGTGCTGCCGGCCGGCCTCGGTCAGGCACCCGCGCGGCAAGCGGCGCTCGGCGCGTCGCTGCCGCTTTCGACGGGTTGCACGACCATCAACAAAATGTGCGGCTCCGGCATGCGTGCGGCCATGTTCGCGCACGATATGCTCGCGGCCGGCTCGGTCGATGTCGTCATCGCGGGCGGGATGGAAAGCATGACCAACGCCCCCTATTTGCTGCCGAAAGCACGCGGCGGCATGCGCATGGGGCACGGGCAGGTCATCGATCACATGTTCTACGACGGACTCGAGGACGCGTACGACAAGGGACGGTTGATGGGCACATTCGCCGAGGAATGCGCGGCCTCATTCGGCTTTTCTCGCGAGGCGCAGGATGCGTTCGCCGTCGAATCGCTCGTGCGGGCGAAGCGCGCCAACGAGGATGGCTCGTTTGCGTGGGAAATCGCGCCCGTGAAAGTGGCCGGCCGCAAGGGCGACGAGACCACCATCGCGCGCGACGAGCAGCCGTTCAAGGCCAATCTGGACAAGATACCGACGCTCAAACCCGCTTTCAGCAAGACAGGCACGGTCACCGCGGCCAACTCGTCGTCGATTTCGGACGGCGCGGCGGCGCTCGTCATGATGCGCGCCTCGCGCGCCGAGGCGCTCGGGCTCACCCCGCTTGCGCGCATCGTCGGCCATTCGACGTTCGCGCAGGAGCCGTCGAAGTTTACGACAGCGCCTGTCGGTGCGATTCGCAAGCTGCTCGATAAAAACGGCTGGCGCGCGAACGAGGTCGATCTCTATGAGATCAACGAAGCATTCGCCGTCGTCACGATGGCCGCGATGCAAGAGCATGCGATCGCCCATGAAAAGGTCAATGTCCACGGCGGCGCCTGCGCGCTCGGTCATCCGATCGGCGCATCGGGGGCGCGCATCCTCGTCACGTTGATCGGCGCGTTGAGAAAGTACGGCGGCAAGCGCGGCGTCGCGAGCCTGTGTATCGGCGGCGGCGAGGCGACGGCCATGGGAATCGAGATCGTTTGATCGTCGATCGATCGTTCAGTGCGCGCGGCGGCCCGGCAGGTACATGGCCGTCACGCGCTGCGCTTTGCGAGGACGCATGAGATGAGAACAGCATTGATCGTAGGCGCATCGCGCGGGATCGGCCACGAGTTCGTCCGCCAGTACCGCGAGGCGGGGTGGCGCGTGATCGCCACGGCGCGCGATGACGCATCGCTCGAAGCACTCGAAAGCACGCTCGGCGCTGAAGCGATTTCGCTCGACACGACCGAGCCCGACGAGATCCGTGCGTTCGCCGACCAACTCGCGAGCGAGCGTTTGCACGTCGCCGTCATCGCGGCCGGCGTCTATGGGCCGCTCACGGAAAGCGTCGAACCGTTTTCGGCCGAAGACTTCGACTACGTCATGAGCACGAACGTCCGCGGCCCCATGCTGTTGATGCCGGTGCTGTTGCCGCTCGTCGAATCGGTCGAAGGGGTGCTGGCCGTCCTGTCGAGCCGCATGGGCAGCATCGGCGAAGCAACGGGCACGACGGGCTGGCTCTATCGCACGAGCAAGGCGGCGCTCAACTGCGCGGTGCGCGTGGCCGCGCTGCAAACGCGCCATGCAAGCTGCATCGCGCTGCACCCGGGCTGGGTGCGCACCGACATGGGCGGCGCGCAAGCCGCGCTCGATCCCGCATCGAGCGTGGCCGGCATGCGCAATGTGATCGCGCAAGCCGGTGCGGCGCGCAACGCGTTCAACGGTCGCTTCGTGCAGTACGACGGCACGACGATCGAATGGTGAAGCCAAGCGTGGCAATGGCCGCGCGCCGCCTTGCCGGGTAGCACGAGGTGAGGCGGATCGATAGTGAGAACGTAAGGAGGAGACAGATTCATGGTGCTCGATCAGGATCACACGATGATCCGCGATGCGGTTCGCACATTCGTGCGCGATGCCATCCTGCCACAAGCAGCGGCCTGGGATCGTGACCGCACCTTTCCGAAAGACGTACACCGGCAGCTCGCCGAACTGGGCGCCTACGGTGTCATGGTGCCGCCCGAACACGGCGGCGCGGGGCTCGACGCGCTCGCACTCGCGCTGATTCTCGAAGAAATCGCCGCTGGTGACGGCGGGACGTCGACGGCGATTTCGGTCAATAACTGTCCCGTCTGCAGCATCTTGCTCGCCTACGGCAACGACGCCCAAAAGCGCGACTGGCTCGCTCCGCTCGCACGTGGCGAGATGCTTGGCGCGTTTTGCCTGACGGAGCCGCAGGCGGGCTCCGACGCGTCGGCATTGCGCACGACGGCTCGGCGCGAGGGCGACAGCTACGTCATCGACGGCGTGAAGCAATTCATCACGAGCGGCAAGCACGGCGACGTGGCCATCGTGCTCGCGGTGACCGACAAGACAGCGGGCAAGCGGGGCATCAGCGCGTTCATCGTCCCGACGGCCACGCCCGGCTACATCGTTGCGCGGCTGGAAGACAAGCTCGGCCAGCATTCGTCGGATACGGCTCAGATCGTGTTCGAGAACTGCCGCATTCCCGTTGCCCATCGCATCGGCGCGGAAGGCGAAGGCTATCGGATCGCGCTCTCGGGGCTGGAGGGCGGACGCATCGGCATCGCGGCGCAAAGCGTCGGAATGGCGCGCGCGGCGTTCGACGCCGCCCTCGCCTATGCCCGCGAGCGCGAAAGCTTCGGGCAACGCACGTTCGATCATCAGGCCGTGCAGTTTCGCTTCGCCGAAATGGCAACGCAACTCGAGGCGGCGCGCCAGCTCGTCTGGCACGCGGCATCGCTCAAGGATGCGGGACTGCCTTGCCTGACCGAAGCGGCCATGGCGAAGCTCTTTGCCTCCGAAGCAGCCGAACGAATCTGCTCGGCCGCGCTCCAGAGTTTCGGCGGGTACGGCTATGTCAGCGATTTCCCGGTCGAGCGCATCTATCGCGATGTGCGGGTCTGCCAGATTTACGAAGGCACGAGCGACATACAAAAAATCCTGATCGCGCGAGGGCTCGCTTGAGCGCTCGGCCCAACCGGCTCGACGCCGCGGCAAGCGCGTGCCCCTGCGGCGGAGCGGCGCCCGGCCGCGTTTCAACGGCGAAAGCGCCGCTTTTCGCGCAATGCTGTGGCCGCTATCTCAGCGGCGCCGCACACGCGCCCAATGCGCTCGAGTTGATGCGCTCGCGTTATACCGCCTACGTACTCGGCGACACGGCGTACTTGCGTGCAACGTGGGACCCGGCCACCTGCCCGGGCGATCTCGACGTCAATCCCGCAGCCCCCGACGCACCCCATTGGTTAGGATTGCAGATCAAACGTCATGACGTGCTCGACGCGCAGCACGAGTGCGTCGAATTCGTCGCTCGGTTCAAAGTGGGTGGACGGGGCCATCGACTGCATGAGACGAGCCGTTTCACGCGCGCGGACGACGGGCAATGGCGCTATGTCGATGGCGACGTGAGCGAGCGCTGAGATTCGATGTCGGCGCCGCGGCGCGATTCACGGGAAAACGCAAATCGGCGAATTTTCGCGCTGTGGGCACATGGGCGGCTCGGGCATAGTGACGCATCCAGAGAACTTGGCCCAGTCACCATCATGCCCCGATCCGCTCAACGCTCCGGCACGCCGCAAGACGCTCCGACCCAGATTGCGCTGCTGCTGCAAGGCGGCGGCGCGTTGGCGAGCTTTCAATGCGGCGCCTATCAAACGCTTCATGCGGCAGGGATCGAGCCTGCATGGGCTGTCGGCATTTCGAGCGGCGCACTGAACGCCACGCTCATCGCGGGCAATCCGCCCGAGCGGCGAGTCGAACGGTTGCGAGCATTCTGGGAAACGATCAGCCAGCCCGCGCTGCCTTACCCGCCGGCGCTGCGCGCATGGAGCACCTTCGTACGCGGCCGTGCCGGCTTTTTCCGGCCCAAGCCCGTGCCGACCTTCATGCAGCGCTACTGGGGATCGGAATTCGAGAGCTGGTACGACGTATCGCCGTTGCGCGGCACGCTCGAGCGATTCGTCGATTTCGATCGCATCAACGATACGCGCTCGATGCGGCTGTCGCTCGGCGTCGTGGAGGTGCAAAGCGGCCAATGCGTCTATTTCGACAACCGGCGCGAGCGCCTCACACCCGAACACGTCTTGGCGAGCTGCGCGTTGCCACCCGGATTCGCGCCGATCGAAATCGATGGCAGGCACTACTGGGATGCCGGTCTCGTCTCGAACACACCCCTCGAGTGTCTGCTGCTCGATCCGCCAGCCGTTCGAACGCTCGCCATTGCCGTCGATCTTTGGCAAGCCCCGGGCATCGTACCCGTCGACTCCACCGCCGTGACATCCGTCATGCAGGATCTGGAATATATGGGCCGGACGCAGGCTGTGCGCGCGGCGCTCGATGCGGCAAGGCGAGCCGAGGCATCGCTCGCCGCGCTGCTCGCGACGGTGCCGGTCGAGTGTCGGGCGACGTCCGCGTACGACGAAGCGCTCGCGACACTGCAAACCCCATCGCTGAGCGTTTTGGATGTGATCTATCACGACAAGCCCTGCCAGGACTATTACAAGACCTTCGATTTTTCGCTTCCCCAGATCGAAGCGCATTGGAAAAACGGCAAGCGCGCGATGCGCGCGGCGCTCGCGCGTGACGGCGGGATGTTGGGGCTGATGTCGTCCGAGCAGCCTGCGCAGGCCGCCGCGGCGTAATCGATCGTCCGCAACGCATGCGCGCGCCATGCGGGTGATTCGGATTCCTAATCAGCGTCGCGTGGCCGGCCCGCTTCCCACACAACAATTAAGCAACCGCTGACTCCGCGGCAACCGCGCGTGTCCCACCATTTGCGCCAGGCAAACTGGGGTTCTCCTCCATTGTGCGAGCTGATTTTGTCCGGCTAGGATGAGCATCGCGCATGTCGCGTATCACTCAGACGATTCTACTTTTGCGGGTCGTCGCCGGTCTCGTTCGACCGGCTGATGTCGCGCGCGGCGATAGATAGGAGACCTATCGAATTCGCCGGCGTGATCGATACGCGTCGTGCTCCCGTGTTCCCCCACTGACGATGCCGGCTCTGCCGCGCACCGAAAGGGCGAAATGCAGCCTTTGCCAGCCTCTTTTCCGGCAAAAGCTCCGCCGCGCGAACACGGATACTGATCCGGGTCGGCAGTACGCAGTCCTTGGGACACAGGCCCGTCGTCGGGATGTATTTGATTTCAGAGCAGGCACGCGCATGAGTTGGAAAAAAGTATTGGTCGGAGGATTGTGCGTGTGCGCCTGTGCAAGCGCCCAGGCGGGTTCGAGCGCGGCGGCGCAAACCGCCCTGCTCGCATCGACCGAACCGGGTCCCCTTTCCGCCGCGAGCGTCGCACAGCTCGAGTTCGGCGACACCGGCCTGCCCCACCTTGGTTCCGACCTGAACGAGCGTATCGTACGCATCCCGGTCGACACTGTGGGCTCGGTCACACTCGAGACGACGATCTTCAAGCCGGACGGGCCGGGCCCGTTCCCGATGGTCGTCTTCAATCACGGCAAGATGCCGGGCGATCCCCACGCGCAGGCGCGCAGCCGTCCGCTTGCCTTCGCGCGCGAGTTCGTGCGGCGTGGCTATGTGGTGGTGGCGCCCAACCGCGAAGGCTTTGCCGGTTCCGGCGGCACGTATCGTCAGGAAGGCTGTGACGTCGAGAAAAACGGCGTGGCGCAAGCGGACGACGTCGCCGCGACCATCGCCTATATGTCGAAGCAATCGTATGTCGATGCGGCGCACATCATCGTGG
>Ga0209672_100363_pt1 | contig 28411 bp, 24 predicted proteins | sample AraplaCol_mMS_r2_FD_184273 | JGI IMG/M metagenome (GOLD analysis project Ga0209672, IMG submission 184273) | Arabidopsis root microbial communities from North Carolina, USA - plate scrape CL_Col_mMS_r2 (SPAdes) (version 2) | ecosystem: Host-associated > Plants > Roots > Endosphere | place: USA...
CGCAACGACAACCCTTGGGCCTTGAGCACATGGATTTGCATCCACTGTTCCTTCTGGAGCATCGCCAGCCTTCGCGCAAAAAAGGCTGACTGTACTGAAAGGTGGCTCAGATTTACTTTGCGCGAAGTGGCTCAGTATTACTTTGCGCGCAACACAGTGCCTTTTACGATCGTAACGTAGTAGAAGGCCGTCGCCACGGCGGCCATGACGAGGAAGTGCGGCAGGTGGCGTATCTGACTGCGCCTGATCACCCCTTTGCGCGATGCCGCCCATGCCAACGGCACGAAACCGAAGAGCACTCTCAAGAAAGCTATTTGGGTGGGGCTGATAAGAAGCGCGGCCCACTTCATGTAGATGAAGTTGGATCCCCATATCAGCCCGAGCAAAACAAAGGCGGCCTTGGTCAGTTTCATCATGTGCACGTCGCCAGACAATGAACTGCCAGTAGATCAAAGCGCGAACTCCGGCGATAGAACGAAAGCGGCATCGCGATAAGACTCCGGCGCCATTCGAAGGCAAGCGTTTCCGCAAGTACGCTCGGACGAACGCGGCTGGCCATGAGGTTCGGCCGTCGCATGCGCGCATTCAAATTCGATGCGATAAGCGTGCAACGTGTTGAGCCGCTGCGCATAGTCCCTCGCGCGCAAACGCTCGGCGATCACATCCCGCGTCAAATGCCGCACCCGATTGATGGCAGATCGCCCCGGGCTGAGCCGCAAGGCAAACGCACATTATCTGGTCCTAGAAAAAGCGAATGCGCCGAACAGGTGGCATTCCTTTGTTAGCGTCCCTCGCGAACCTTTGCTCGAACCACATCGAACTGGACGTCGATCGACCGGCCGGCAGGATCGGCGCTCCAACCGATTCTGTCGAGCGGTTCCAGAGTTGATTTAGTTATGATCCGCTGATAACATAACATGGAAACGAGCACACATGATCCCAGCCTTGATGCACTGCTGTTCCTCGACGGGGAAACGTTCGTCCTGGATTCAAGCGGTAAATGCTGGGTAAAGTTCGAGGTAAAGCAGTGCACGACGAGAGCTGAGCGGCCCCACGGGCTTCGGTATTCGCTCACGCTCCATGATGAGACGGGCCTTCGCCTGTTGGGCTTCGACAACGCTCATCCAATCCGCGAAGGCTCAGGGCCCGGAGCGCGTACGCGCATCGAACATGACCACAGCCATCGCGGCCGTCAGGTTCGTTTCTACGCCTACAAGGACGCGGCGAAGTTGCTGGCGGACTTTTGGGCGGAAGTCGACGCGATTCTAGAAAGAAGGAGCGGTCAGAATGAGTACAGCCAACGTCTTGAAGGTCGGGATTGCATCACTTGATCAATACAAGGCCCGCACGATGGCGATCGCCCGAGGTGAGTACGTACCGGGCCCCGACGAGCCAAAGGTCTGGTTTCAGTCACTGGAAACCCTGGCGCAGGTGCTTTCCGACAGAAACCGGTCCTTACTCACGCTAATCGCGGAGACGAAGCCGGCTTCGCTGAGCGAATTGGCCGAACGCTCGGGCCGTGCGAAATCCAATCTATCGCGAACGCTTCGGACAATGGAACGCTACGGCCTCGTCTGTTTCGAAAAAGGCGAAGGTCGAGAACTCGCGCCGCGCGTCAACTACTCTGGCGTAGAGTTGGAAATGTCTTTTGCGTGAGCCATAGCTGCGGGAATCGCGACACTGGAATCATCGCCGTTCACTTGCCGCAAAGCGCATTCATCGATGCCGCTTCTACGGGAGCTAATCATTCCGTTCGGCGCATCGGGATATGTAGCGCTGTTTGAAATCGACGACGATCGAACGGTAACGATCCTTGCCGTGCGCCATCAGCGCGAGAGCGACTACCACTAGCAAGCGTTTTCGATATTGCGGAATAGCTTTTTCGCACTGGGGAAGGGGGTGCCCGGGCGCGCTCTGGACGGCATTTCGGTGCTGGGGCGAGGGGTCATTACCTTCGCAACACGACGCTTTTCGGAGATCAAATCCCAGCGTCGGATCGCCCCAATTGCCGCTCGGGGGCCGGCGCAGCCGCGTGCAATCAATGAGCCAAACTCCAGCTCGATCGCGCTAGGAACCAACACCTCAACGTCCGGTCGTGCGCCTACTTCGCAAGCCACTTCCGCAACGCTTCCCACGCCCGCAGCTTCTCGACATAAGGCACAGCCGCATACGCCGGACTGCTCGACGGTAGCTTTATGAGATCCAGCGAGATGCGGCTTTCCGCCAGCGCCTGCATCCCGATCTTCGCGGCCGTACCACCGTTGAACGCGACGGCCGCAAGATTTGGCAGCCCGGCCACCAGCGCCGCAAGATCGTTCGTCGCATGATCGCGAATGCGGCTATCGAGGCTGCCTTCCCTTTTCGCCTTGGCAATGACGTCCCACAGGCCCACCCGATGATCGAGCAGCGCTTGCAGTCGCGCCTCGTATTCGATACTGGGCAACGCCACCCCAATTACATCCCCCATCAAATGCCAAAACCGATTCTGCCGATGCGCATAGTACTGCCCCTGCGCGAGCGAGACCTCACCCGGCAGGCTGCCCAGCACGAGCACGCGCGTCTCGCGATCGACGACAGGAGCAAATGAACGCTTGAAGGTCACGACATCGATGAGTCGATCGACGCCGGCCACGATCGGCGCCTGAGACACGCCCAAAGCGCGGGCAGCATACATTCGGTCACCATGAGCGGCTCGCCATGTCGGATGAACACCGAACGACGCGCAACGAGCTCATGCGGCGGCGCGCCTGCGATCGCCCGGCAAGCCAACGCAAAGAGCGGATGGCGCGCGGTCAACCTCGCACTCGCCAACACCGAACGCGATACGTCGCCATCGCTATACAACAATTCAGCCAGCGGACGCGTACGCAGCCGGCGCATCGATTGCCACATGCCGCGGCTCGCCGCGAGCGGTGCGATGCTATGTGCCGCGACGCACGGCACGCCCGCCACTTCGAGCACGACTTCTCGCACCCAAACCGGCTCGCGGGGCGCAATACCGAGCGCCGCATGCTCGTCGGGCCAAGCCTGGGCCACCGCTTCACGCGTCACGCGCACGGTGACATCGCCAAGCGTGCGCAAATGCGCCGTCAGCGAACCGCCACGCGTCAACCAATCTTTCTGATCCAACGTATATGTCGCGCGCGGCGCAAGCCGCCATCCGGCACCCGCGGCGCGCGACCGAAGCGAGCGCTGTGCTGCGCCCGGCATCAGCGTGCGAGCAGCAGCGCGTTCGTGCGCTTCACGAAGCTCGCCGGATCCTCGAGCGCACCACCCTCGGCCAGCAAAGCCTGGTCGAACAACAGATGGCACCAATCGCCGAAATCCGCATGCTCGATCGAAAGCTGTTTTACGAGGGCATGCTCCGGATTCACCTCAAGGATCGGATGGAACTCGGGCGCCTGCTGCCCCGCCGCCTTGAGCATCCGCTGAAGATAACCGCTCATCTCGCCGTCGTCGGACACGAGACACGAGGGCGAATCGGTCAAACGGAATGTCAGGCGCACATCCTTCGCCTTGTCCTTGAGCACATCCTTCATCTTCTCGACGAGCGGCTTCATCGTCTCCCCCAAGGCCTCGTGCGCTTTTTTCTCCTCGTCATTGAACGCATCGAGGTCCAGGTCCCCGCGCGCGACGCTCGCAAGCGGCTTGCCATCGAATTCGGTGAAATAAGCGAGTGCCCACTCATCGACACGGTCCGACAGCAACAAGACTTCGATGCCCTTCTTGCGGAACACTTCGAGATGCGGGCTGTTCTTCGCAGCCTGCCAACTGTCCGCGCTGACGTAATAAATCTTCGATTGATCCGGCTTCATCCGCTCGACGTACTCGGCAAGCGAAACAGTCTGCTCCGCCGAATCGGTATGCGTCGTGGCGAAACGCACCAGTTTGGCGATCCGCTCGCGGTTCGCGAAGTCCTCGCCGAGGCCTTCCTTGAGAACCTGGCCGAACTCCTTCCAGAACGTGACATATTTCGCCTTGCCTTCATCGGTTTCGGCACTTGCGAGTTCCTCGAGCATCGAAAGCACACGCTTGGTCACGCCTTCGCGAATCGAACGGACATCCCGGCTTTCCTGGAGTATTTCACGCGAAACGTTGAGCGGCAGATCGCTCGAATCAACGACACCCTTGATGAAACGCAGATACGAAGGCAGCAGTTGCTCGGCGTCGTCCATGATGAATACACGCTTCACATAGAGCTTCAGGCCGCCGCGACGCTCGCGGTTCCATAGATCGAACGGCGCATGCGACGGCACGTAAAGCAACTGCGTGTACTCGCTGCGGCCCTCCACCCGGTTATGAGTCCATGCGAGCGGATCCTGGTGATCGTGCGAGAGATGCTGATAGAACTGGGTGTATTGCTCGTCGGTGATCTCGCTTTTCGGACGGGTCCAGAGCGCGCTGGCCTGGTTGACGGTCTCGTCCTCGTCTTTTTCCACCGTCTCGCCCTTGTCCGCGTCCCACTCCTCTTTCTTCATCAAGATCGGCAGCGCCACATGATCGGAGTATTTGCGGATGATGGAGCGCAGCTGATAACCCGACAGCAACTCGTCTTCGCCCTCGCGCAGATGCAAGGTGATGGTGGTGCCGCGCGCGGCCCGCTCGATCGTTTCGACCGAGAAATCGCCCTCGCCCGCGCTCGTCCAGCGCACACCATCGGCCGCCGGCAATCCGGCGCGGCGCGTCTCGACGGTGATCTTGTCGGCCACGATGAAGCCCGAATAGAAACCCACACCGAACTGGCCGATGAGCGCGGCATCCTTTTGCTGATCGCCGGACAGATTCGCAAAAAACTCCTTCGTCCCCGAACGGGCGATGGTGCCGAGATGCGAGATCGTCTCGTCTCGGCTCATACCGATTCCGTTGTCGTCGATCGTAATGGTCCGCGCCGCCTTGTCGAACGACACACGAATGCGCAGATTGGGATCGTCCTCGAACAGCCCGCTGTTGGCGATCGCCTCGAAGCGCAGCTTGTCGGCCGCATCCGACGCATTCGAAATCAGCTCGCGCAGAAAGATTTCCTTGTTGCTGTAAAGCGAATGAATCATCAACTGCAGAAGTTGCTTCACTTCCGCCTGGAAGCTCATGGTTTCTTGTGCCATGGTCTCGATTCCCTATTTCTCGTCAGTAACGGTTGAACACGGAGGGCTGCGGGCGACACACGCCGCAAGGCGCGTTCCCCGGCGCGCACGCCGCGAATGGGCGAAGCGGCGCAACCAGACGCGGGCAATTCGCCGCAAACGGCCGCTCAGGTGGGGACGGGCTGCGCCGTTTTCAAGGCCCTCACCGGCCGCCGGCCGTCCAGATAGCCGGAAAGAAAACCCGGCAGCGCGGGATCGCCGCAATTGGCCACGTTGAAACGCATCCAGGTCGTCGGCGATTGATGCGGCGAAAAAAGACTACCCGGCGCAAGCAAGAACCCTGCTTCCTGCCCAGCCGCAGCCAGCGCATCGGCATCGACGCCGGTGTCGGCCCACAGGAACATGCCCGCCGCCGGCATCGTGAAAAGCGTGAGACCCGCGGCTTCGAGCATGCGCGCGCACTTGTCGCGCACGCCGTCGAGCCGCCCGCGCAGGCGCTCGACATGGCGACGGTAATGCCCCTCGGTCAGGATCTTGTAAAGCAGGCGCTCGTTGAGCTCGGGCGTGGCCATGCCGACGAGCAGCTTCTGATCGGCCAGCGCTTGCGCGAGGTCAGGCGAAGAAGCGATGAAACCGACACGAAGATTCGCCGTCAGCGTCTTCGAAAAACTGCCGAGATAAATCACGCGCCTCAATTGATCGAGGCTGGCGAGCCGCGTAGCCGGATAGCTCGGCGGGCACAGATCGCCGTAGATGTCGTCCTCCACCACGATGAAGTCATAGGCTTCGGCGAGCCGCAGGATGCGGAACGCCTGCGCGGGGGTCAGCGACGTCCCGGTGGGGTTGTGCAGCACCGAGTTGATGACGAGCATCTTCGGTCGCCAGGTAGCAACGAGCGTTTCGAGCGCATCGATATCGGGCCCGCTCGTCGTATAGGGCATGCCGATGAGCCGAGCCCCTTGCGAAGCAAAGCGCCCGAACATCTGGAACCAGGCCGGGTCACCCACGATGACGGCATCGCCCGATTGAACATAGACGCGCGCGATGAGGTCGATCGCCTGCGTGATACCCGAGACGAGCACGAGCTGCTCGGGCGCGGCACCGATCTCGAGCTCCTCGAGGCGCGTTTGCAATTGCTGGCGCAGCGGCAAGAAACCTTGCGCCGTGCCGTTGCCGAGCCATTGCGCCGCGCTTTGCCGGCCAAGCGTGCGCAACGCCCCCGCCACGAGTTCGCCGTCCAGCCAACGCGCGGGCAGATACCCGAGCCCCGGCCCTTTTTCGGGGCTCGTCGTTTGCACCGTCACACGTAGCAGCCACGCCACATCGATCGCGCTCGGCGGCCGCGTTTCTCGCAGGTTGGGACCGGTCTGCTGACGCTGTGAATCGGCCGTCCCCAGCGAACGCTCGCGCACATAAAAACCCGAGCCTCGCCGCGATTCGAGGTATCCCTGGGCCACGAGCCGCTCATAGGCCTCGACGACGGTAAAACGGGATACGCCTTTGTCCTGGGCCAGCTTGCGGATGGACGGCATGCGCATGCCGGGCCGAAACACGCGTTCCTCGACGCGCCGGCGCGCCCATTGAACGAGCTGTTCGACCAGCGTCAGTTGGGAGGCGCCGTGCGGCGCAGGGATGAGATCGAGCGGGACGGACATGGCGGAATCCGAACTGTACCGAAAAGTATCGAAGCGATTGTACCGTTACTGTGCAGGCCGCGCCGATTAAAGTGAAGCTCAACATCCTATTCCGGCTGTCGGACTGCCCGTCGCCATTGCGCACCGTCTCCGCATGATGTCTGCCTCCGCACTCGAACTCGACCATCTGATCGTCGCGGCCCGCACGCTCGAGGAGGGCGCGCGCCACCTTGCCGAAACCCTCGGCGTCGAACCGGTAGCCGGCGGCGCCCACGCACCGATGGGCACGCATAACAGGCTGCTCGGTCTTTTCGGTACGGTGTATCTGGAAGTCATCGCTATCGATCCCGACGCTCAAAACGGCGGGGAGCCGGCGAATGGACGCCCTCCGCGTTGGTTCGCACTCGACGACGAGGCCATGCAGGCGCGTCTCGAAGCCGGCCCGTTTCTGGCCCATTGGGCCGCGCGTGTGTCGCGCCCCAAAGATCTCGGGCGCTGGCAGGCGCAGTATCCAGCGCGCATCCCGGCCGTGGTCCCGATGTCCCGCGGCGATCTGACCTGGCGGCTGACCGTCCCCGATGACGGCAGCTTTCCTGGTTGGCAGGGCGCGGGCGATGGCGTCTTGCCGACGTTGATCCAATGGGACACCGCCGCGCACCCGGCAGCGCGACTACCCGCCACCGGGCTTGCGCTCGGCGTGCTGAAGGCGCGGCATCCACGCCCGGCGCCGATCCGCGAGCAACTGGCCTGGTTGGGTGCCAGCCACTTGATCGCGCTCGACGACGCCCCGGCCGACGCCCCAGCGCTCGAAGCGGAAATCGAAACGCCCGCCGGCAGGCGTGTGCTGCGCTGAGCGACAACAATCGAACCCTACGAAAATCCCCTCCTTCATGAATACCCGCGAATCACAAGGCATGCTGCTCGGCCTCGTCGGCGTCGTCGTCTTCAGCTTGACGCTGCCGATGACGCGCATCGTCGTACAGGAATTCCACCCGCTCTTGAACGGTCTCGGCCGCGCGCTGGCCGCTGCGGTGCCCGCCGCGGCGCTACTGGTCTGGCGCCGCGAACGGCTGCCCAATCGGGCCCAGCTGCGAGGGCTTTTCGTCGTCGCGCTGGGAGTCATCGTCGCGTTTCCGGTGTTTTCGGCCTGGGCGATGAAAAGCATTCCCGCGTCGCACGGCGCGCTCGTGGGCGGCTTGCAACCGCTTTTCGTGGCGTTTTATGCCGCATGGCTTTCGCATGAGCGGCCATCGCTCGCGTTCTGGGCCAGTGCGGCGCTCGGCAGTGCGCTCGTCGTCGCGTTCGCGCTCAACGCGGGCGGCGGCGCGCTACAGGCCGGCGATGCGCTGATGCTCGTCGCGGTGGCAATCGGTGCGCTCGGTTATGCGGAAGGCGCGCGGCTCGCGCGGCAGATGGGCGGCTGGCAGGTGATCTGCTGGGCGCTCGTCGTGGCGGCGCCGTTTCTCGTCGCGCCCGTCGGTTGGCTCGCCTGGCAGCAGCATCTCGCGCACCCGGCGCCTTTTGCGCTCGCGACCTGGCTCGCGTTCGGCTATGTCGCGCTCTTCTCGCAGTTCATTGGTTTTTTCGCGTGGTACGCGGGGCTTGCGATGGGGGGCACGGCGCGTGTGGGCCAAGTGCAACTGCTGCAGATTTTTTTCACGATCGCATTCGCGGCCTTCTTTTTCGGCGAAACGGTGAAGCCGTCGACCTGGCTTTTCGCTGCCGCTGTTATCGCCACGGTGCTCGTGGGCCGCAAAGCGGCGGTCCGCACGGCAGCCCCGAGTCCACGCGTCCAGTTGCAACTGGAGCGATAATCGCGTCTTTTGCCGCTCTCTCATGGCGGCCAGTTTGCCCGCGATTGCCCGCGCCACGGTACGCAGCGAAATTGCCCCCCGTTTTATTGTTCAGCCCATTCGTTCCACCCAATCTAAGGAGACTTTCATGGATCACAGCGATATGCCGCAACGCGACTGGCAGCTTTCCGAGCGCGCCCGCAAGCTCACCAGTTCGGCCATCCGCGAAATCCTGAAAGTCACCGAGCGGCCCGAAGTCATTTCGTTTGCGGGTGGCCTGCCGGCACCAGCGACATTCCCGGCCGAGCGCATTCGCGAAGCGACCGATCGCGTGCTGCGCGATGCACCGGCCGCGGCATTGCAGTACAGCGCGACCGAAGGATTCATGCCCCTCAGGGAGTGGGTCGCCGCGCGCCTGTCGACGAATACGGCAACGATTCGTCCGTCGCAGGTACTGATCACGACGGGCTCGCAACAGGCGCTCGATCTGCTGGGCAAAGTGCTGATCGATCCGGCCAGCCCGATCCTCGTTGAAACGCCGACTTATCTCGGCGCGCTGCAGGCGTTCTCGCTTTACGAGCCCCGCTGCGTGCAAGTACCGACCGATGACCAAGGCCTGATTGCGCAGGACCTGACACCGACGCTCATCGAGGGCGCGCGCCTGCTTTACGCGCAACCGAACTTTCAGAATCCGACAGGCCGGCGCCTGCCGCTCGAGCGGCGCGTCGCGCTCGCGGAGTTCGCGCGCGCGAGCAAGTTTCCCGTCATCGAGGACGACCCGTACGGCGCACTCGACTACGCCGGTTCGCCGTTGCCGACACTGCTTTCGATGGCGCCCGAGCACATCGTCTATTGCGGGACCTTCTCGAAGGTGCTTGCACCGGGATTGCGACTCGGCTACATCGTCGCGCCGGAGGAGCTCCATTTCAAACTCGTGCAGGCGAAGCAGGCCACGGATCTCCATACGCCCACACTGACGCAGCGCATCGTTCATGAAGTCGTGAAGGACGGTTATCTCGACGAGCAGATCCCGGCCGTGCGCGCGCTGTATCGCGATCAATGCGAAGCGATGCTGGCGGCGCTCACGCGGCACATGCCGGACGGCGTCAGTTGGAACCGCCCCGAAGGCGGCATGTTCATCTGGGTGACATTGCCCGCTGGCATCGATACCATGGCGCTGCTCGAGCACGCCGTTGCCGCGAATGTGGCATTCGTGCCGGGCGCACCGTTCTTCGCCGGCGACCCGCAACACCATACATTGCGACTGTCTTTCGTCACCGTGCCGCCCGCCCGTATCGACGAAGGCGTCGCGCGCCTGGCGGCGCTGATCCGCGAACGCATCTGAGGCAGTGCTCGACGCATTGCACATTCGAATTTTCCGACTCTACGAGGACACTTCTCATGGCACAAAACAACGTCTACGACACACTGAAGGCATTGAACGTCGAATTGCCGACGGCCGGCGCACCGGCCGCCGCCTACGTCATGGCTGCACAAACGGGCAACACCGTCTTCGTGTCCGGCCACATCGCAAAAAAGGATGGCAAGCCGTGGGTCGGCAAGCTTGGCGCGAACATGACGACCGATGAAGGCAAAGCCGCCGCACGCGCGATCGCCATCGATCTCATCGCGACACTGCATGCGCACCTCGGCGACCTCAATCGCGTCAAGCGCATCGTCAAGGTGATGAGTCTCGTCAATTCGACGCTCGAATTCACCGAACAGCATCTCGTCACGAACGGGGCATCGGAGTTCTTCGTCGAGGTCTTCGGCGACGCCGGCAAGCATGCGCGTTCGGCATTCGGTGTCGCGCAGATCCCCACCGGAGCTTGCGTCGAAATCGAACTGATCGCGGAAGTCGCGTAAAGGAGCCAGCATGAGCGCACGCCGCGTTCGCTTCAAGCAGGTCGACGTCTTCTCGGATGTGCCGTTCAAGGGCAATGCGCTCGCGGTCGTGTTCGACGCCGACGGGCTCGACACCGACGAGATGCTGGCCATTGCCCGCTGGACGAACCTCTCGGAGACGACGTTTCTGCTCACGCCGACCGATCCGGCCGCCGACTACTACCTGCGCATCTTCACGCCCGCGGGGGAGTTGCCGTTCGCTGGCCACCCCACGCTCGGCACCGCGCACGCGCTCGTGGAAAGCGGCTACGTTGCCCGCAGCGCCGGCCGTCTCGTGCAGCAGTGCGGCGTGGGGCTCGTCGAGATCGAGGAGCGCTCGCCAGGCGTGCGTGCCTTTGCTGCCCCGCCCGCCCGGATTACCCCGCTGCCGCAGAGCGAGTTCGATGCGCTTCGGCAAGCGCTCGGTACCGGGGAGGATGAGATCGATTTCAAACGGATCCCGCCGAGCGCCATCGATAATGGCGTGCGGTGGCTGGCCGTCGGGCTCTCGTCGCCCGAACGCTGCGTGACACTCAAGCTCGATCCGGTCGCGCTTTCTCGCATTGTGCAACGCGCCGGCATGAAAGGGCTCGCGCTCTATGCGCCGCACCCCGCGGGCGGTCCGGCGTCCTACGAGATGCGCTGCATCGTCATGGACGATGACGTTTCGGTCTATGAGGATCCCGTCACGGGCAGCGCGAACGCCGGGCTCGCAAGCCTGCTCGCGTCGCGCGATGCGCGCCCGGGCGATCATTACACCGTTAGACAAGGGGTCGCGATCGGCCGGGCGGGCCGCGTCTTCGTCGATTACGACGATGCCCGTGGCAAAACATGGATCGGCGGTGCATCGACGACGGTCGTCGATGGCACCTTTTTAGTGCCCTGACTATTCTTTCTATCGGGCGGCGGCGACCTGGCCGCCGCCCGTTCCGTCCCGGCCGGCCGCACCGGTCGTCTTCCCGCTGACACGGCCGGGGCGCCGCCTCCCTATGCGGCTCGCGTACGCCGGCAAGCGAATTTGCCCGGCCCTGCCGAAATCATGCCTGGATAGTCAAACGTTTACCCGATTAACGGACGCTATCCTAATTGTGATCCATTCAGTAATATCCTCCTGACGACTGCCCACGAGGGTGATTCGGGCGACTTCCACTGATGACCTGATAGCGCCGCGGCCAAGCCCCGTGGCACGATGCTCGCCATGCAGCCAACCATGAACCTGTCGAACCTGCCGAACGGTGCCTGCAGTCCTTCGAGACTTCGCGGCAAGTGATGAACTTCCCCTGGTTCCATTCGGCCCGGGACACCCGTGCGCGGCGCGACGCCGCCGGCTCGCGCCGGCGTGCCCTCATCGCGATTCCCGTGCTGGGCCTGCTCGTGCTCGTCTTGCTATGGACGGTCATCTCTGCGCGCCTCTCGGTCGAGCGCGATTCGACCTATCGGGAAGCGGCGGCGTCCGCGGCCATCCTGTCCGCGGCGCTCGAACAGCATACGATCAAGGCGATTCATCAGGTCGACCAGATTACGCGGTTCGTCAAGTACGAGTTCGAAAAGAATCCCGATCGCTTCGAGTTGCGCAGCACCGTTGAAAAGGGCGTCGTACAAAGCGATACGCTCGTGCAAGTGGCCATCATCAACGAACACGGTCTGCTCGTCGCTTCCACGGCCGAAGCGAACCCGGTACCGATCGACCTGTCCGATCGCGAGCACTTCAAAGTGCACGAGCACGAGAACGACGATCAGCTCTACATCAGTACACCGGTGCTGGGTCGAGTGTCGCATCAGTGGACGCTGCAAATGACGCGGCGCCTCAATCACCCCGACGGCTCGTTCGCCGGCGTCGTGGTGGTCTCCGAGAATCCGGGCTACTTCACAAGCGACTTTTATAACAACGCCGCCATCGGCAAGGACGGTGTCATCGCCGTGATCGCCGATAGCGGCGCGGTGCTGGCGCGCCGCACTGGTTCGAGCACGAGCGCGCCCGGCACCTTTTCGGCGAGCGGCATCTACCCGATTTCCGAACACGTGTCGGGCACGCAGATCGATCCGATCGATCATGTGAAACGCATCGTCTCGTACCGACATATCGACGGCTATCCGATGGGTGTGCTCGTGGGGCTGTCCGAGGCGGAAGAGTTCGCGGACTACAACCATACCCGCAACGTCTATCTGCTGATGGCGGGTTTCATCTCGCTGGCGATGCTCGGGTTTTTCGCCGTGGCAACGGGACTCATCGGCAAATTGCTCGGGCGCGAACGCGAGATGACGCATCTCGTCGAATTCGATTTGCTGACGGGCCTGCGCAACCGCTACGCCACGCTTCAAAGCCTGCGCCAGGATGTGAGCGATCCCAACAACGTCGGACGCCTCGCCATCCTGTTCATCGATCTCGACAACTTCAAAACGGTCAACGACACGCTCGGCCACAACGCCGGTGACATCGTGCTTCAGATGACGGCGGCCCGGCTCGCCGATACGGTCGGCGCAACAGGCGTGCTGTCACGCATCGGCGGAGACGAGTTCGTCGTGATCGTCAAAGGCGGCGACGTTGAACGGCAAGCGACCCAGCTTGCCGAGACGATGCGCGAAGTGTTCGAGCAGCCGTTCGACGTGCGCGGCACATCGTTCGTGCTTCACGCAAGCATCGGCATCGCGCTTTTCTCGGTGGGCAGCGAAAGCGAGATCGACCTGCTCAAGAAAGCCGACCTTGCGATGTACAGCGCCAAGGATGCCGGCAAGAACTGCTACCAGTTCTATGCACCGCATCTCTCGCATCGCGCCGATCACCTGATGCAGTGGGAGCAACAGCTGCGCGTCGCGCTGACCGAGGGTCAGCTCTTTCTCGTCTATCAGCCGAAGATCGATCTCGCACGCCGCTGCATCACGGGCTTCGAAGCGCTCGTGCGCTGGAACCACCCGCAACAAGGCGTCATTTCAGCGAGCGAGTTCATTCCCGTTGCCGAGTCCACCGGCCTGATCGTGCCGATCGGCGACTTCGTGATCCACGAAGCCTGCAAGCAACTAGCGAGTTGGCAAAGCCAGGGCTATGAGACGCTCTCGCTCGCCGTCAATATTTCGGCTGTGCAGTTCTGGCGCGGCGATCTGTATGAGACCATCGCCCGCGCCATCGAAGAAACGGGCATCGCGGCGCAACGGCTCGAATTGGAAATCACCGAGACGGCGATGATGGAGTATCCCGATCTCGTCTCCGAGAAAATTGCCGCCCTCAAAAAACGGCTCGGTGTCAGCATCGCCCTCGACGATTTCGGCACCGGCTATTCTTCGCTTTCCTATCTGAACCGCTTCTCGGTCGATACGCTCAAGGTCGACCGCTCGTTCGTGCAGGCCATTCCGGTCGACCGCAGCGTTTGCGTCATGGTCTCCGCAATCGTCAATCTGGCGCGCTCGCTCGGACTTACCGTCGTCGTCGAAGGCACAGAGACGGAGGAGCAGATCGCTTGGCTCTCGGCACTCGGCAATATCCAGGCGCAAGGTTTTCTGTTCTCGCGTCCGGTACCCGCCGAAGGGATTCCGGCACTGCTGGAACGTTTCGGCGTATGCGGCATGCGCGAGCCCATCGGCAGCCCGAGCCGCGTGGTGCCCAGCACGAGCGGACAGTCCGCCTGACGCCGATGCCCGAGCAGCTGCCCCGACATCATTCGCCGCGCCCCGCGGGGCTGCGTTCATGACCGAAGTACCCACGAAAGCGATAGCTGCGCCGAGCATGCCGCTGGCGGAGGCTCAGTCCGACGATATCGACGCGGTCGACGCGCCGCCGCCAGCTGCGCCCGAGTCGCTTTGGACCCTGTTTCGTGTGGTGCTCGTGCTCTCGGCGCTCTCCTGGGGTGGGCTCGCGCTGATGGCGCAACTCGAACTCCACTACGTCGAACGCCAGCGGCGCTTCACGCGGCTCGCTTTTTCGGATCTCGTCGCGCTCTCGTGGATGGTCCCCGGCGCCGTCGGCTGCAATGTAGCCGTGCAAGTCGGACATGCGCTGCGGGGCGCGGCCGGTGCCTGGGTGGCCGGCACCGCAGCCGTGCTGCCGTTCTTTTGCACGATGACCGCGTTCGCGATCTTCTACGATTCGCCGTTCATCCGGTCCATGGCGTCGCCCGAGCTCATCGATCACTTCGCCGTCGTACTCGGCACGCTCATCGCCATCACCTGGTACCGGCAGGTGCGCGCGATCGTGCACACGCGACTCCAATGGCTCGCGGCCGCGGGAGCCTGCACGGTCTTGCTGCTGACGCAACGGGCAAGCGCGTTTGTACTGCTGCTGGCAACCGCGTTCCTTGCGGGTTGGATTCAGAGTCCCAGCCGCGGGGAACGGTTCGCGATTTCGTTCGAGCGCGGCGACAAGATTCTGGTCCCGATTCTCATTTTGCTGGTCCTGCTGTTCGCGCTGCCGGTGCCGCTGTCGCCGCAGTACCAGCCAGCATTGCTCTGGCCCCGGCTCGCGGGCGCTGCGATGACGCTGTTCGGCGGCGGCTTTTCCGCGCTCCCCGTGCTGAAAACGCTGTTCGTCGCGCCGCCGCTCGGCGTGACGATGCGCGACTTCACGCTGGCGTTCGCGCTTTCGCCCGTGTCGCCCGGGCCGCTGCTCAACGTGATTCCATTTCTCGGTTATCTGACGTACGGCGGCATCGGTGCTGTCGCCGCGACCGTCGCTTTCTTCGTACCGTCAGGACTCCTCATCATATTGGCCAGGCGTCATCTGCAGCGGCTCGAGATGCATGCGCGCTTCGAACACGGCATGCGTGTCTTGCGCGCCGCCGCTACTTCGTTTCTGATCGTCGCGGTCGTGCACGTCGCGCAGCATGTGCCGCTTCGACTTTCCTACCTTGGCACCGCCGTCTTCGCTTTTGTCTGTCTCGCGCGCCTGAAACTGCCGGTGTACGCGGTCTATGGGATAGTCGCGCTGACCTACGGTATTTCAGTCTGGGGCATCCATCGATGAGGCGTGCGCGGCACGCGCGACGAATTCAGAAACCGCGCGAGTACACGGCCATGCCGATCGTCACGACGCCAAGAACGAGGTTCGCCAGCACGAGCCTTCGCATCATCTCGACGGCCCGGGCGCCGTCAGGCCACTTTTGCGCTTGTACGGCCCGGGCGATGCGCGGGAAAACAGCGAAACGCAGATGTCCAAAGATCATCATCATGATGACGCCAAGCGCGGCCATCGCATGCAGCGGCCAGGGCGCTTGACCGCCCCCGAACCTGACGAGCAGGAAGCCGCCCGAGACGAGAATCAGCAGCACGGCCACGCCGACCCAGTTGAGGAACCGTCCGAAGACAGCCCCGATCAGCGGCAGGCGCAATTGCGGCGAGATATCCGAGAGTGACGGGCGCAGGCAGAACTGCGCAAATATCATCCCTCCGATCCACACCGCGACGGCCGTCAAATGCAGAAACAACGCGACGTCCATGGCAATCGACATGAGACCTCTCTCCCAAAGTTGGCAGCCCGAACCGTTCCGCTCGCGCGGGCCGAAAACGTCATCCGATCAAGCGAGCGCCGGGCGCAACGCGCCGATCTTCGTGCGCGTGTCAGGCGCGCGGCCACGCCGGGCCCGTTTACCAAGATGCGGCGTCAGCGCCGCGCCGGCCACGATTTCCTCGACTGGCTTGCCGCCGCGGCCCGTACCGATGAGCACGACGCCGGCGGAAGCGATCGCCAGTGCCTGGACGAGCGTTTCGTTGTCGTCGAGCATCATGAGCGTCACACCGCGTCCGCCGCCCGACAGTGTCTTCATCTCCTCGAACGGGAAAACGAGCAGTCGTCCCGAGCTGGAAAGACAGGCGACTTGACTTGCATCGGGCAGCACCGGCATGGGCGCAAGCGGCACGGCGCCCGCATCGATCGTCATGAACGATTTGCCTGCTTTCTGGCGGCTGACCATATCGCCCACTTTGGCAACGAAGCCAAAGCCGTTGCTCGATGCGAGCAGGAGCGCCTGCTCCGGGTTCGCGGCGTAATAGTGCAAAAGCCGCGTGCCGGCTTCCAGTTCGATCAATGAAGTGACCGGCACGCCGTCGCCGCGTCCGCCCGGCAGCATGGCCACCGCAACCGAATAGACACGGCCAGAGCTGCCCCAGGCAATCAACGTGTCCGGCGTGCGGCATTGGAAGGCGGCGTAGAGGCTGTCACCGTCCTTGAACGAGAAGCCGGCGGGATCGAGCCCGTGGCCTTTCAACGCGCGCACCCAGCCGCGTTGCGAGACCACCACCGTGACCGGTTCATCGACGACGCGCGCCTCGAATGTCGCGCGCTTCTCCTGTTGGATCAGCGTGCGGCGCTCGTCGCCGTACTGTTTGGCGTCGGCTTCGATTTCCCTGATGATCTGCCGCTTCATCGCCGATTCATTGGCGAGCAGCTCCTCGAGCTTCGCTTTCTCGTCGCGCAGTCCTTCGAGCTCCTTTTCGATCTTGATCTTTTCGAGCCGAGCGAGCTGCCGCAGACGAATTTCGAGGATGTCGTCGGCCTGCCGCTCCGACAGACCGAATGCGGCGATGAGCGCCTCCTTCGGCTGATCGGCTTCGCGAATGATCCGAATCACTTCGTCGATGTTGAGGAAGACGATCATCCGTCCTTCGAGGATGTGGATGCGATCGTCGACCTTCATCAAGCGGTGCCGCGTACGGCGCGTAACCGTTGCGAAACGGAACGCGACCCACTCGCTCAAGATGTCCAGCAACCCTTTCTGGCGCGGACGGCCGTCCGCACCGATCATCACGAGATTGAGCGGCGCGTTCGATTCGAGGCTCGTATGCGCGAGGAGCGAATGGATGAACTCCGTCTGATCGATGCGGCTCGTCTTCGGTTCGAACACGAGCCGCACCGGCGCATCTTTGCCCGATTCGTCGCGCACGGCATCGACGAGCGCAAGCAGCGTCTGTTTCGTTTGCAACTGCTCGGGGGTGAGCGTCTTCTTGCCGAGCTTCACCTTCGGATTGGTGAGCTCCTCGATTTCCTCGAGCACCTTCTGCCCCGACGTATTCGGTGGCAGCTCGGTGACGACGAGTTGCCACTGGCCACGCGCGAGCTCTTCGATCTTCCAGCGCGCCCGTACCTTGAGACTGCCACGACCGGCCTCATAGGCGGCCGCTATCTCGGCATCGCTCGAAATGATCTGTCCGCCCCCCGGAAAATCGGGACCGGGCACGAGTTCCATCAGTTCGGCATGCGAAATGTTCGGACGCCGAATCATCGCGACGGCCGCCGCCGCCACCTCGCGCAGGTTATGCGACGGGATCTCGGTCGCAAGGCCCACGGCGATGCCCGATGCGCCGTTGAGCAGCAGGAACGGCAACCGCGCCGGCAGAAGTTTCGGTTCCTGAAACGAGCCGTCGTAGTTCGGCATGAAATCGACCGTGCCTTCGTCGATTTCATCGAGTAACAGCCGTGCGATGGGCGTCAGGCGCGCCTCGGTGTAACGCATCGCCGCCGCGCCGTCACCGTCGCGCGAGCCGAAGTTGCCCTGGCCGTCGATGAGCGGGTAGCGCATCGAAAAGTCCTGCGCGAGCCGCACGAGCGCGTCATAGGCCGATTGGTCGCCATGCGGGTGATATTTGCCGAGCACGTCGCCCACGACACGCGCCGACTTCACGGGCTTCGCATCGGCGGCGAGGCCCATTTCGCTCATCGCATAGAGGATGCGCCGCTGCACGGGCTTTTGACCATCGCTCACATCAGGCAGCGCACGCCCTTTGACCACGCTCACCGCGTAGTCCAGGTAGGCGCGCTCGGCGTAATGACCGAGCGTCAGGGATTCGCCGTCTGGCGGCACAACGGCCGGGGCGAAAAGATCGTCTTGTTGAGCCATCGAAAATGGTGTCCGTATTCAGGATTCGAGCGGGATTCGAGAGAAGCGGCGCGACGTGGCGCCGAGGAGGTCAGATGTCCGCCTCGACCTCGTTGCCCTTCTCTTCGAGCCAGCTGCGACGCGCGGCTGCCTCGCCCTTGCCCATCAGCATCGTCATACGCGAGACCGTGCTGTCGAAATCGAGTTCGCCCAGTGCGACGGGCATCAGGCGCCGCGTGTCGGGGTTCATCGTCGTATCCCACAGTTGCTCCGCGCTCATTTCACCGAGCCCCTTGAAACGGCTGATCGACCACTGCGATTCGCGCACACCATCCTTGCGCAGCTTGTCGAGGATCGCTTCGAGCTCGCCTTCATCGAGCGCATAGAGCTTTTGCGCGGGCTTCTTGCCGCGCGCGGGCGCATCGACACGAAAGAGCGGCGGACGCGCCACGAAGATGTGTCCGCGCTCGATGAGCTGCGGAAAGTGCTTGAAAAAAAGCGTCAGCAGCAACACCTGAATGTGAGCGCCGTCGACATCGGCATCCGACAGCACGCAGATCTTGCCGTAGCGCAGATTCGACAGATCCACGTTGTCGTCGGGGTTGTGCGGATCGACGCCGATTGCCACCGAGATGTCGTGCACCTCATTGTTGGCGAAAAGCCGGTCGCGCTCCGTCTCCCATGTGTTGAGCACCTTGCCGCGCAACGGCAAGATGGCCTGATATTCCTTGTCGCGTCCCATCTTTGCCGAGCCGCCCGCCGAATCGCCTTCCACGAGAAAAAGTTCGTTGCGCGAGATGTCGGTCGATTCGCAGTCGGTCAGCTTGCCGGGCAACACGGCCACGCCCGAGCTCTTGCGCTTTTCGATCTTCTGACCGGCCCGCGTGCGCGCCTGCGCTTGCTTGATGACGAGCTCGGCGAGCTTTTTGCCGTGCTCGACGTGATGGTTGAGCCACAGCTCGAGCGCCGGCTTGACGAACGACGACACGAGCTTCACCGCGTCGCGGCTGTTCAGGCGCTCCTTGATCTGCCCTTGGAACTGCGGATCGAGCACTTTGGCGGACAGCACGAACGAGACGCGCGCGAAGACATCTTCGGCCAGCAGCTTCACGCCTTTCGGCTGCAAATTGTGCAGCTCCACAAAGCTCTTCACGGCCTGAAACAGGCCATCGCGCAGGCCCGACTCGTGTGTGCCACCCGCCGGCGTCGGGATCAGATTCACATACGATTCGCGCGTGAGCGGACCTTCCTCGCTCCAGGCGACCACCCAAGCGGCGCCCTCGCCTTCGGCGAAAGCGTCTTCGCTCGCTCGTGCACTGTCCGCATACCGCTCGCCTTCAAAAAGCGGCACGAGCAGTTCGCTGCCCGCCATCCCCTCGAGCAGATAGCCGCGCAGACCGTCTTCGTATTTCCAGCTCTGCCGCTCGCCTGTCTTTTCGTTGACGAGCGTGACTTCGACGCCGGGCAGCAGCACGGCTTTCGAGCGCAAGAGCCGCTGAAGCTCGCCGAGGGGAATATTCGAGGAATCGAAGTACTTCGGATCGGGCAGCGCCGTGACGCGCGTACCTGAGCGCTTGCCGCCCTTCTCGAGCGCGCGCACCTGGAGCGGACGCACGACATCGCCGTGTGCGAAGCCGAGCTCGGCCACCTTGCCGTCGCGCCACACCGTCACGTCGAGCCGCGAGGAGAGCGCATTCGTCACCGAAACGCCGACGCCGTGCAACCCGCCCGAGAAGGTATAGGCGCCGCCCGCGGCCTTGTCGAATTTGCCGCCCGCATGCAGGCGCGTAAAGACGATCTCGACGACGGGCACGCCTTCGTCGGGATGCAGACCGAACGGAATGCCGCGCCCGTCATCATCGACGGAGACCGACTGGTCGGCATGCAACGTCACCGTGATCTGCCGGCCGAAGCCGCCGAGCGCTTCGTCCGATGCGTTGTCGATGACTTCCTGAATGATGTGCAGCGGGTTTTCGGTGCGCGTGTACATGCCGGGCCGTTGCTTGACCGGCTCGAGACCCTTGAGCACCTTGATCGACGCTTCGCTGTACGCGGTGCTTGGCTTTTTCGTGGACATCGTTTCGTGTTGGAACTCGTCATCGTTGTCCACAGGCGATGGGGATATCTACGTGGACAAAGCGTTGAAAATTCAAAAAAAGCGAACCGAAACAAGGCTCGCTCAGAGCGTGCCCATAAAACGGGCGCCGCTTGCAGTCGCGGCGTATTTTACTGGTTTCGACCTTGCGGGCAATTCGGCCGAAACGCCAGAGCCGCCGCCGGGCGAATCCCGTGCGCGTTACTTGCGCTTGGCCTCGAGCGCTTCCCAACGCTCGAGCGCGGCCAGCAGCTCGTCGTCGATAGCGGCAAAGCGCTCGGTCAATCGCGCGCCTTCCTTCGCATCCTTGACGAAGATCGAGCCGTCTTCGAGCTGCGCCGAGATTGCTTTTTGCTCGGCTTCGAGCGCCGCGATCGTGTCCGGCAGCGCTTCGACCTCCCGCAGCTCCTTGAACGACAGCTTGACCGTGCGCTGGGCGTTGCGCCCACCCGCGCTCTCCTTCGGCGCGCTGTCGCGGTGTGCGGGAGCGGGCGCCGACTTGGCCGCGGCTTCTTGCGCAAGCCGGGTCGCCCGGTCGCTTTGCACCTGCCAGTCGGTGAACCCGCCGACGTATTCGCGCCAGCGTCCTTCGCCCTCGGATGCGATCACCGATGTGACGACGTTGTCGAGAAACGCGCGGTCGTGGCTCACGAGCAGCACCGTGCCGTCGTAGTCGCCCAGGAGTTCTTCGAGCAGCTCGAGCGTGGGGATGTCCAGGTCGTTCGTCGGCTCGTCGAGCACGAGCACGTTGGCGGGCCGCGCAAACAGACGTGCGAGCAGCAGCCGGTTGCGTTCGCCGCCCGAGAGCGATTTGACGGGCGAGCGCGCGCGCTCAGGCGCGAACAGAAAGTCGCCCAGGTAGCTCATCACATGCTTGCGCGTGCCGTTCACCTCGATCCAATCGCTGCCGGGGCTGATCGTATCCGACAGGCTTTTATCGGGATCGAGTTGAGCACGCATCTGGTCGAAATAGGCGACTTGCAGGTTCGTGCCCACGCGTACCGTACCTTCGTCCGGCGCGATCTCGCCAAGAATGAGTTTCAGCAGCGTCGTCTTGCCTGCGCCGTTGGGGCCGACGAAACCGATCTTGTCGCCGCGCATGACGGTCGTGGAGAAGCGTTGGATGACGGTGCGCTCACCGTAACGCTTGGTGACGTCGGTGAGTTCGGCCACGATTTTGCCCGAGCGCTCACCCTGGCCTACGTCGAGCTTGACGTTGCCCTGGACGTTGCGGCGCTCGGCACGCTCGTGCCGCATCTGCTCGAGCCGCGCGACACGGCCGACGCTGCGCGTGCGGCGCGCCTCGACGCCCTTGCGAATCCAGACTTCTTCCTGCGCCAGCAGTTTGTCGAACTTCTCGTTTTCGATCCGCTCGACCTCGAGTTGCTGCGCCTTGCGCGTCTGATAGGCCAAGAAATTGCCCGGATAAGACAGCAGCCGGCCGCGATCGAGTTCGACGATGCGCGTGGCGACACGATCGAGAAACGCGCGGTCGTGCGTGATGAAAAAGAGCCCGGCGCACGCGCCGAGGAGCAGCTCTTCGAGCCAGCGGATGCCATCGAAATCCAGGTGGTTGGTCGGCTCGTCGAGCAGCAGGATGTCCGGGTCCATCACGAGCGCGCGGGCGAGTGCCACGCGCTTTTGCATGCCGCCCGAGAGCGCGCCCACACGTGCATCGCCGTCGAGACCGATTTGCGCCAGCGTCGTCGCCACGCGGGTGCGCCAGTTCCAGGCGTTCGTCGCATCGAGCTTCGATTGCAGCGCATTCATGCGGGCAAGCAGTGCGTCGTGCGCGGCGCCTTCGGGTGTCGTCGCCAGTTCGTGGGCGACGGTGTCGTATTCGTCGAGCGAGGCGCGCATTTCGGCAAGGCCGCCTGCCACGGTGTCGAAGACAGACGATTGCTCGTCGAATTCGGGCTCTTGCGGGACATAGACGCTCGTCAGCTCCTGTTGGCGCGTGACGAGGCCGTCGTCGGGCTGCATGAGGCCCGCGACGATCTTCAGCAACGACGATTTGCCCGCGCCGTTGCGGCCGATGAGTCCTACGCGCTCCCCGGCTTCGAGCGAGAAATCCGCATGATCGAGCAGCGCGACGTGGCCGAACGCGAGCTGCGCGCCGGCGATGGTGTAAAGCGACATGGAAAGCGCGCCTTGCGAAAAGTCGGAAACGTCAATTGTACCGGGGGCGGGCTGCGCGTTTCGTCGCACGGTGCGGGAGTCGCGCTTGGGTACAATGGCGGGCTGCGTACCGTGTGGGCCGGGCTTTAGCGGATCGATCCGCGGGGCGGCCTGTCGACGCGATCGTTTTTGATTTCCGATGTGAAAGGACCCGGAACGCCGTGAGCGACGTCATTGAATATAAAAGTTGGGTGTGTTTGATCTGCGGGTGGGTCTACGACGAGGCCGCCGGACTGCCCGAAGAAGGTATCGCACCGGGGACACGGTTTTCGGAGATTCCCGAGGATTGGCGCTGCCCGTTGTGCGATGTGAGCAAGGCTGAATTCAGCGTCGTCGAGTTTTGATCCGGCGCTTTTTATCGGTCGGAGTTGTGGCCCGTTGGCGTCGGGCAGCTTCGGACAGCCCGTATGCGGCGATCGGAGAGCACCCGGCCACGTCTTTGCTATACTCTGGCCGCATCGGCACACGCAGGCGCTCAACGCCTCGCGCATTCATCCCCCTCCCCGTAGTTCAATGGATAGAACAAGTGCCTCCTAAGCGCTAGATACAGGTTCGATTCCTGTCGGGGGGACCACGCGGTGCGCCACGCGACACCACGAAATTCTCCGTGGCGCTGCTGCCGCCGTCCAGGCTAGGCGGCCTCGGTCCTGATATCACCGCGCTTTGGTTCCTCGAGGGATCGAACGCTTACGAGTTCAGCAATGGCAGTCGGGCGCGGACCCAATCCCACCATGTCGGCGGCATGCTGATTCGATGCTCGTAGTTGTCCTGCTGAGATGCGTCGTAGTAGGCCAAATATGCCGGACCGTACTCTAGCTTACTCGGCCAATTCGTCATCATCCAATCAACATAAAATTTTCGTTGCGCCAGCAGCTCGCCGCTTTCAGAAAAAATCTGCAATCTTATCTTGTCATTCATTCGATTTTCATCGCCACCCGTTCCGCAAAGAACTATGTTGAACCTCCGGCCATCGAAAGTTTTGACGCCACCGCCCAAGTCGTTTGTATCCTGCTCGCACTCGTAAAATTTGTCGGGAAATTTCCTGTCAAGGGCAAATAGCAGACCATACAACACCAAAGCAGCGATCATAAATCGCGAGGCAACTTTCCGCGCCATCTTGGTCCACTTCATTTCGCCGGTCTGCATACTTCCTCCAAAGTGAGTTGAATGGGCTTCGGAAGTCGCACCTTTCTTCGATTGGAATAAATCAGAAAATCGCCTCCGCGATTATATTTTTCTCGCCATGTATTGTAGTCGCTATTGTAAACGGGATAATAGACATCTTGCTTTCTGAGGCTGCGCCTGAAGAGCCCATTGATAACGTCCACCGGTTTCTTAAAACCGTTGTCGTAGAGAAGTGGCAGAGGCGGTGTATCGGGATACTTCCCCCATTGAAGATTTCCACCTTTTTCACCGACACTATTTATAAGACCCGCAACAACGGCAGAAGGCACCATGACCACGCCGTATCGATTCCAGTGACCGAGATATTGCGACGCCGTCCTGCCCGGCTTATCAGCAAATGAATAGCTGTCGCGCGCATACACGTATATATGCGTCACCTCGACTCGCGACTGACAACAAAACTCCGATGTCGTCCCCGTATATTTGTAGTATTTCTCCGAATACACTTTCGCGTTCGCGAGCGCAGCCAAATAAAAGAAATTTCCTAACGAGGCCGTCAAGTCGGTCAATCCACCGTTTTCATCGATCGTCTCCAGATCCATGACCTGTTCCAACTGAAATTGATATTCCCTATGAAAATCCTGAATCTTGCCCCCAGATAGCTTCCACGCATCTATTTCACCGGTAAACGCAACGCCATCATCAATGAACCGCCGCTCAACTATCCGGTGAACAATTTTTTTCAATGCATTTGTCGCATTACCGCCGTATATCGATTTGTTAAGTAAGGTCCTGAGCTTTGCTTCCGCACCACCATACTTGAGCGTGAAGTTCAGGGTCACCGTCTCGGTATCCACCATATCGTCGGGGTACGATTCCGTCTTCTTGGCTGGAAGAATATATTCACGTCCGTTAAACCACCGCCGAGCCAACTTAGCAGCGACATGAAAGCCCATCTTTTCCATCGCTTCGGGAATGTCGAGCATATCGAACGGCGGCGGCGTGCGGCAATCGTTGTCTTCGTCGGGCTTGTTTTCTACCGGCGCGGCGGGCTTCGGAGGACCGGGAAGTTGCTTCTCGGGCGTCTTCTCAGCCTTGTTGACAACCTTCTGTTCCTCGGCCTTCGGCGGTGGCGGGGGCGGCGTCCATCCTTTGGGCGCCCTGCCCATTAGGATATGTGCCTGCGGATTGTTCAGCGGTTTGCAGACGTCCTTTTTCCACTTCGTCTCGTTCGAAAAAAACCAGGCCTTTTCCGGTTTAAAGTACGGAATTCTATTTGGGGTTGTCATTGGAATTATTTCTGCCCTCTATATCGCGGCGAATATAGCACACCATGTGGCCCCGGTTTAAACCATCGCCAGCGGCAATTGCCTAGATAAGTGAAATGAGTCCGCACGGCGGCGGGCCGAACGCCGCACGAGGAACGCGCGGCGGGCTCACAGCTTAACCAGCGAAGGTGCCCGTGTTCGCGGGTCACCGCCATTATCGGACGAGTTCACAATCGACCAGGGTCCTCGACCTCGCCAAAGCCGTTATCCTGCACGAAAATCCGTCAACACTGATACACGAGCGCCCGGGTGCCGCTCAGACTTCGATCCGTCGGACTCGCGCGTCCGAGGGTTTAATGACCACGGCGTTTGCGAGCCGCCCGAAGCTGAGTGCTTCGGGCAACTAGCGCGGACAGCTACTTCACCTAGGCAAAGAGAACGCCTGTATGTTCCAGCTACGACAATTGAAAATTTTCCTCGCGGCAGCCGAGACCTTGAGCTTTACGAAGGCTGCGCAACGGGTGCACCTGTCGCAACCCAGTGTCACTGAACAGATACAGGCGCTCGAACGGAGCGTCGGACAGCCACTATTCATTCGCAAAAACAATAGCCTGACGCTGACCGCCGCTGGCCAACGGCTGACAGGTCATGCGCGCGAGCTGCTTGCAATGGCCGACGATACGCTCCGAGCGGTCCAAGACGATATCGAGCACACGGGCACAATCCGCGTAGCGGCGCCCCAAACCTTGTGCACCTGCGTGCTCATTCCCTTGCTGGCCGGCTATGGCGAGCTGCATCCGGGAGCGCGGGTCGAAATCCAGGAAAGGAACTCTTCCGCGACAGCGCAGGCGGTGCTCGACGGCACGGCCGATCTCGGTCTCGTGCATGGATGGCCGATCAACGACGCGAACCTGCGGGCCGAGCTCATCGCGCGCGACACGCCGGTCGTCGTGATGCCCGCGGGCCATCCGCTCGGCGGCGCCCCCGTCGTGAACCCGGACGAGCTGGCCGCGTTTGCCTTGATCGTCACCATGGAGGGTTGCCGGTATCGCGAATACCTGGAGGCGCTGTTGCAGGAGGCTTCGGTGCGTCCTTGCATCCGCGGCGTGGCCGATAGTGCGCCAGCCCTGATTCAGATGGTGTCGGCGGGCCTCGGTGTATCGACTCTGCCGAGGATGGCCGTCGACACGGCCGGGACGGCGGCCCCCGTCGAATTGCGCCCGTTATCAACGGCCGGCGAAGGCTTGCCGATCTGTCTTCTCACGCTGGAGCGCAAGCCTGCCCCACACGTGGCTGCATTTATCGAGATGGTCCGTCTTGCCGCCATGGGATCAGACGAGTCGATGCCCGCCGTCGACGTGCAGCACCGTACCGGTCGTGTAGCCGTTGCCGATCAGGAACAGGATCGCGTCAGCGATGTCGTCGGCGGTTCCGACCCGTCCGGCCGGTAGTTGCGCGGCCATCGAGGCCAATAGCTGCTCGCTGTCGGCGCCGGCGACGTCATTCCAGATCGGCGTGCGCACCCAGCCCGGCGATACCGCATTGACCCGCAACGGCGCCATCTCGACGGCCATCGCGCGAACCACGCCTTCGAGCGCAGCATTGATGGCGGCCACAGCGATGCCCTTCGGTCGCGGTCGGTAGGCCGCGATACCGGAGGTCAAGGTGATTGAACCGTGAGCCGACATGCGCGGCGCACCATGCTTGGCCAGCAGGATCGGCGCGACCACTTTCGAGCGGATTGCGCGATCAAGCGCGTCCAGCTCGAGTTGCGGCAGCAGCTCGTATGCGCCGCGAATGTCCGCGGCCGTGCAAACCAAGTGATTCACCGGCCCCGTCACCTCGAACAGGCGACGCACCTCATCTTCCCGCGTCACGTCGGCCTGGTGCAGTTGCGGCTCCCCGAACTCGCGCAGCCGATCGCGCGCCGCTTCAAGCTTCTCTCGTGACCGGCCGACGATCAGGACATCACCTCGCCTTTTCATCACCTGTGCGCAAAGCGCCAATCCCATACCCGAGTTGCCGCCTACCACCACGATCCGTTGTCCTTCGAGACTGTTATCCATGCTCACCTTTCAAACGGTACTTGAGATGAGCCATGTTGCCGCGGCGCCCTCGGGGGCACCAGCAGGAATCGTCGATCGCGGCATCGGTGTTTCCGATGCACGTCAATGCACGACGTGGGCCGGGTTCGCCTCCCTCGTCGCCGTCGGGCGGCCCGGATTCGCCACCTGTGCTACGCTGAACCTCACCCCGGAGACAAAGGATGGACCCGACAGTCGCCCGCCGATTCGAAACTGAATTTGTGCCGCGCATCGCGCACGCGCTCGCAGGCTTTTTCGACGACAACTCCCGGGTAGAAGTCGTGCCCTATGGTGGCGTCACGCGGACCACCACTGTCGTCGTCCGAGCGCCGGCACGAGAGCAACTACACGCCTACCGTCATCCCCTCAACCTGCGATTCACCTGGGACCCGGATGAAATTGCCCGTCTATTGCGCCCAGGCGGCGGCGAGCGTTTCGAACGCTACCTCGCCGCACTTCCACGCAAGCTCGCAGCGTGGGAACGCGCGCGTGGCATCGATTCGCGTTCGCGCTCGCAATCCGAACCCGACATCCTGCTCGGCAATCTCGACTTCGAGGGCTAACGCCTGGCTCCAAGATCCGCCGCCAACGTGCGCGCTGCCAAGCGGTCACCTGCTTAAGCCTCAATGCTTCTCCGATTGCGCCGCGACCCAATCCATCGCGGCAAAAAGCAACCCCGAGCCGACGAACGTCAAATGCAGAATCACGAGCCACCGAATCCGCACCTCGTCGAGCACACTCCCCGGCTCGGTCAGCGTCATGAATGCGCGCAGCAGCGAAATAGCCGATATCGCCACGATCGAGCCGATCAGCTTCATCTTCAAACCGGAAAAATCGAGCGTGCCCATCCAGCTCGGCCGATCTTCGCTATGCCCTGTATCGATCTTCGACACGAAGTTCTCATAGCCCGAAAACATCACGATGACCACGAGATTGCCGGCCAGCGACAGATCGATCAGGGTCAGCACGCCCAGAATGATGTCCTCGGGGCTCGCGTGCAGCAGATTCGGAACGAGATGCACGAGATCGCCGACAAAGGCGACGAGCAGCATAATCAGCGATATCACGAGGCCAACATAAAAAGGTGCAAGCAGCCAGCGTGAATTGAACAACAGACTTTCGAGGATTTTTTCCAATGCGTTGCGTTGGTGCATAGAGCGGCTCAAGGGTTTATTGATCTATCTCCGTGCGCGAGTACGGTAAAGGCCCATTCGGGCGGCGCAGCTCGCAGCAATCCGCCGCACTTCTCGCGCGGACAAATTCGGCAACGCGCATTGTAACGGGGGAGCGTGTCAGCTCGACGATTCAGCACGCCGCACGGCACCGGCGCGCACAAGAAGGTCAGCCGGTCGAAATCGAGCCGAGGATCCGAAGGGCAATTGCCACGCGGCGGCCAAAGCCGCCCGCTCAATGACGGCGATGCGTCCGCCCCGGACGGTGGTGGGCACCGAGCCAATGCCGCAGGTC
>Ga0209672_100368_pt1 | contig 27819 bp, 23 predicted proteins | sample AraplaCol_mMS_r2_FD_184273 | JGI IMG/M metagenome (GOLD analysis project Ga0209672, IMG submission 184273) | Arabidopsis root microbial communities from North Carolina, USA - plate scrape CL_Col_mMS_r2 (SPAdes) (version 2) | ecosystem: Host-associated > Plants > Roots > Endosphere | place: USA...
GGCTTCGGCAACAACAACGTCGATACCTGCGCGCGCGTCTGCCATTCCCCCACCGGTTACGGCCTCAAGGCCACGCTGGGCGAATCGGCCGGGACGCAGGATTTCGATTCCATCCGCAGCACCGACGTGGTGCTGGTGATCGGCGCCAACCCCACGGATGCCCATCCGGTGTTCGGCTCGCAGATGAAACAGCGCTTGCGTGCCGGGGCCAGGCTGATCGTGGTCGATCCGCGCCGCATCGATCTGGTGCGCACGCCGCATATCAAGGCCGACTATCACCTGCGATTGCGCCCGGGCACCAACGTGGCCCTGCTCGATACATTGGCCCACGTGATCGTCACCGAGAGTCTGGTCGACGAGGACTTCGTCGCCCGTCGCTGTGAACCCGAAGCGTTCGCCAAGTGGCGTGCCTTCGTATCGCAGGAAAAATACAGCCCCGAAGCGATGGAAAGCGTCACCGGCGTGCCGGCCGAGCTGGTGCGCGGCGCTGCCCGCCTCTATGCCACCGGCGGCAACGGCGCCATCTATTACGGCCTGGGCGTCACCGAACACGCGCAAGGCTCGACTTCGGTGATGGCGATTGCGAACCTGGCCATGGCCACCGGCAATATCGGCCGCGAAGGCGTGGGCGTGAATCCGCTGCGTGGACAGAACAACGTGCAGGGCTCCTGCGACATGGGCTCGTTCCCGCACGAATTCCCGGGCTATCGCCATGTCAGCGACACTACCGTCCGCCAGTCCTTCGAGCAGGCCTGGGGCGTGCCGCTGCTGGGCGAGCCCGGCCTGCGCATTCCCAATATGTTCGAGGCCGCGATGGATGGCAGCTTCAAGGGCTTGTACATCGAAGGCGAGGATATCGCTCAGTCCGATCCCGATACCCAGCACGTCACCGCCGCGCTGACTTCGATGGAATGCATCGTGGTGCAGGACTTGTTCCTCAACGAGACGGCCAAGTTCGCGCATGTCTTCCTGCCCGGCAGTTCGTTCCTGGAAAAAGATGGCACCTTCACCAACGCCGAGCGGCGCATGTCGCTGGTGCGCAAGGTGATGGAACCCAAGGGCGGCTATGCCGACTGGGAGATCACCCAGCTGCTGGCGCAGGCCATGGGCTATCCGATGAACTACACGCATGCCTCGCAGATCCTCGATGAAATCGCAGAACTCACGCCGACCTTTCACGGGGTTAGCTTCGACAAGATCGAGAAGCTGGGTTCGGTCCAATGGCCATGCAATGACGAGCATCCGGAAGGCACCCCGGTGATGCATGTCGATGAATTCGTGCGCGGCAAAGGCCGCTTCATGCTGACGGAATACGTGGCGACCACCGAGAAAGTGAGCGCCGAGCACCCGCTGATCCTCACCACCGGCCGCATCCTCAGCCAGTACAACGTCGGCGCCCAGACGCGCCGCACCGCCAACGTGATGTGGCACGACGAAGACCGCCTCGAGATCCATCCGCATGATGCTGAGGAGCGCGGCATCGTCGACAACGACTGGGTCGGCATCGTCAGTCGCGCCGGTGAAACGGTGCTGCGCGCAGTCGTGTCCGAGCGCATGCAGCCCGGCGTGGTCTACACCACCTTCCACTTCCCGGGCTCCGGCGCCAACGTGATCACGACCGAGAATTCGGACTGGGCCACCAACTGTCCCGAATACAAGGTGACCGCTGTGCAAGTGACGCGCGTCAGCCAGCCCTCCGAATGGCAGAAGCGCTATCGCGCATTCTCGGAGGCGCAGGAAGCGTTGCTCGAACAATCGGCCAAGCCCGCTTGACCATGGCCGACGAAGACGAAGCGATGCGCGGCTACGCCGTGCGTTCCGTCGACCGTTGGCGCAACGGCACTGCGACGCACGAAGAGGATTTCGTTGCCGAAGAAATCCCCATCGCCATGAACTACAACGGCGCAACCTTCGCCGTGATGATGGCGACGCCGCACGACCTGGACGATTTCGCCCTGGGCTTCTCGCTCACCGAACGCCTGATCAGCGAGCCCGCGCAACTATTGCAATTGGAAGTGCACGCCTTGCTCGAAGGCATCGAGCTGGCCATGCGGGTCACCGACAACGCGCATGGCGCCCACCTCGGCCGCGAGCAGGAACGCCTGCTGCCCGGCCGCAGTGGTTGCGGTATCTGCGGTACGCGGGACCTGGAGAATGCCGTTCGCCACGATGGCACTGTGGGCGACGGCCCCACCGTGACGCGCGAGGCGCTGGAAATCGCCCTGCACGAACTCAAGAGCCGCCAACCGGTGAATCTCGCGACGGGTGCCGTGCATGGGGCCGCCTGGGCCGACACCTCCGGCCGCATCCTGCTGGTGCGCGAGGACGTTGGTCGCCATAACGCACTGGACAAGCTGATCGGCGCGATCACACGTGCGGGCATCGACGTCAACGAAGGCTTCGCCCTGGTGACCAGTCGCGCCAGCTACGAAATGGTCACCAAGGCCGCCAGCGCCGGCATCGCCATGCTTGCCGCCATCTCCGCACCCACCGCACTCGCGGTCGAACTCGCGCGCAGCGCCGGCATCACCCTGGTGGGTTTTGCGCGGCCCGGCAGCCACAATATCTATACCCATCCCGACCGCCTGCAGCCGCCGGTGTCAGAGTAAGCACGATGCGCATCGAACGACTCGTCACCATGGCGAACGACATCGCCACCTATTTCACCGTCGAACCCGATCATGCGGCGGCGGTGGTCAGTGTGCGGGATCACCTCAGGCGGTTTTGGGATCCGAGCATGCGGCGACAGTTGAAGGCCTATGTTGCGGAAGGCGGCGAGGGTTTGATTCCGCTCGCGCGAGAAGCTGTGAGTGAGTTGGAGCTGCCACCGGTAGACGTGCGCTAAACCTGCGACACCTTGTGGGAGCGCACCCTGTGCGCGACCGCGGCACAACGGCGGCGACGCTCCGTCAGGTTGTCGCGCACAGGGTGCGCTCCCACATGGCACTTCGCCTCGTCACGGACGCGTGGTCGTCCCACCATCGACGACTTCAATCGCCGTCACATTGCGCACCCAGCGCGCCGGCCGCTTATCCCCCGGCACCAGCAAACGCACCGGACCATCCTTGTCCAGCGCCTTGCCATCCCGCATATCCACCAGCAGCACCTGCGTATGCCCCAGCGTGGGATCAAGATCCGCCAGCCCAAACACCACCTGATACTGATCAGCCGCCGTCACCCGCACGAACGACGCCAGCGCGCGGCCACGCAAGGGCTTGTCCAACGACACGCCAGCGCGCGCCAACACATCTTCCAGCTTCACGCCCCGCCACTGGCTCGCGGCCTCATCGTGCGCGGATGCCATGACCTCTTCGTGCGGCATCGCGGCCAAGGTCTTGGCGTCCAGCGATAGCGCGGGTTTGCCTGCGACCATCACTTGTATGGCCGACGACGCCGCAGTCGCATCGGCAGCTTGGGCCGAAAAAGCCATGCCAGCGCTAAGTAGCAAACTACATAGCGCAACTCGTACCAACATCCGCTTGGTCATGCCTAGCTCCCAATCGTCAGTGAATTCACGCGGCTTTCACCGCTGCGGAAAAACGCGAAGCGTACACTCGGGTTGTTGCATCCAAGCATGCTTGTCGGCGATTGCCAATACGGACGGCCTGCCCTGATCCAGGTCAGGGGGCCAGGGGAATGATCGGTTTAGCTTAACGCGCAGATCTGGAAGTACCGTCCAGCCTGTGGGAGGTGCGCGTGGAACCATCGGCCAACCCAAGCACCCGCAAGCAGGAGCGCACGACGTTCCTGTTGCTGCTTCTTCTCTTCCCCGTGCTGTCGGTAATGTTTATCGCCGCCTTCGGCTTCGCCGTGTGGTTCTGGCAGATGTTTGTCAGCGGGCCGCCGCATGTCTGACCTTGGCCAAGCACAGGGGACTGCCATGAGGGATGAGCATCACATCTCCAGCCTCGTCGTGCTGCATCGCCCGGATGCCGCGCCAACGCTTAGCGCCTTCGTTGACGATCACGACGCACTGGACATCGCCATCCAAGGCGAATGCCGCTGCGTGATGGTGTGCGAAACCGACAACCAGCGCGCCGTGATGGATCACATCGACGCACTGCAGATGCTCCCCGGCGTCATCAACGTATCGCTGATCTACCACCACGTGGAGCCCGCCGCCGTCATGGACGAACTGGTGTCCACGGGCGCAACACATCAAGGAGCCGAGCCATGAGCCTGTCCATGACGCGCCGCGAATTCATTCGCAACACGGCGGTCGCCGTCGCCGCCAATGTGGCTGGCCTGGCGTTGCCCGCCGCCGCGACCAATGTGCTGCTCGAAGGCGACATGGTCCAGCTCAAATGGAGCAAGGCCCCCTGCCGCTTCTGCGGTACCGGCTGCGGCGTCAACGTGGCAGTAAAGGATGGCCGCGTGGTGGCCACGCATGGCGATCAGCTCGCCGAAGTGAACCGCGGCATCAACTGCGTGAAAGGCTATTTCCTCTCCAAGATCATGTACGGCGCGGATCGCCTGACCGCACCGAAGCTGCGCAAGAAGAACGGCGTCTACGCCAAGGACGGTGCCTTCACCGAAGTCTCGTGGGACGAGGCGTTCGACGTGATGGCCGAGCAGTTCAAACGCGTGCTCAAGGAGAAAGGCCCCGAAGCCGTCGGCATGTTCGGCTCCGGCCAATGGACCGTGTGGGAAGGCTACGCAGCGAACAAGCTGCTCAAGGGCGGCTTCCGCAGCAATACGCTCGACCCGAATGCGCGCCATTGCATGGCTTCGGCCGTGATGGGTTTCATGCGCACGTTCGGCATGGACGAGCCCATGGGATGCTACGACGATATCGAAGCGGCCGATGCGTTTGTGCTGTGGGGTTCGAACATGGCGGAGATGCATCCGATCCTGTGGACGCGCGTGACCGACCGACGCCTGTCCAATCCCAATGTCAAAGTCGCCGTACTGTCCACCTTCGAGCATCGCAGTTTCGAACTGGCCGATATCCCGATCGTGTTCACCCCGCAGACCGATCTGGTGATCCTCAACTACATCGCCAACCACATCATCAAGACCAACCGGGTCAACAAGGATTTTGTCGCCAAGCACACCAGCTTCAAGCGCGGCGTCACCGACATCGGTTATGGCTTGCGTCCCGACGATCCGCTGGAAGAAAAGGCCAAGAACGCGAAGGACCCGACCGCCAGCGAGCCGATCGACTTCGACCAGTTCGCCGCCTTCGTGGCGCCGTATACGCTGGAAAAGACCGTCGAGATGACCGGCGTGGACAAAGGCTGGCTGCAGCAGCTGGCCGAGCTCTACGCCAATCCGGACATCAAGGTGGTGTCGTTCTGGACCATGGGTTTCAACCAGCACACCCGCGGTGTGTGGGCGAACAATATGGTCTACAACATCCACCTGCTCACCGGAAAAATCGCCACGCCCGGCAACAGCCCGTTCTCGCTGACCGGCCAACCCTCCGCCTGCGGCACGGCGCGCGAGGTGGGCGTGTTCAGTCATCGCCTGCCCGCCGACATGGTGGTCACCAATCCGGAGCATCGCAAACACGCCGAGGACATCTGGAAGATCCCCCACGGCATCATCCAGCCTAAGCCCGGCTACCACGCGGTACAGCAGAACCGCATGCTGCGCGATGGCAAGCTCAACGCCTACTGGGTGCTGTGCAACAACAACGTGCAAGCCGGCGCGAACCTGATGCAGGAGACGTATCTGGGCTATCGCGATCCACGCAACTTCATCGTGGTATCCGACGCCTATCCCACCGTCACCGCACAGTCGGCCGACCTGATCCTCCCCGCCGCCATGTGGGTCGAGAAAGAAGGCGCCTACGGCAACGCCGAACGGCGCACGCAGTTCTGGCACCAGCTGGTGAAGGCGCCGGGACAAGCCCGCTCAGACCTGTGGCAACTGATGGAATTCTCCAAGCGCTTCACCACCGACGAATGCTGGCCGGCGGAGATCCTCGCCGCCAATCCGCAGTTCAAGGGCAAGACTCTGTTCGACGTGCTCTATCGCAACGGCAACGTGGACAAGTTCCCCACTACGGAGATGGAAGCGGGCTACGACAACGACGAAGCAGCCGCCTTCGGCTTCTACGTGCAGAAAGGCCTGTTCGAGGAATACGCCGCGTTTGGCCGGGGCCATGGACACGACCTCGCCCCGTTCGACGATTACCACAAGGCGCGCGGCCTGCGCTGGCCCGTGGTCGACGGCAAGGAGACGCGCTGGCGTTATCGCGAAGGTGCGGACCCTTATGTGAAAGCAGGCACAGGCTTCCAGTTTTATGGCAATCCTGATGGGCGCGCCGTGATCTGGGCCCTGCCCTACGAGGCACCGCCCGAGATACCCGACAAGGAATACGACCTCTGGTTGTCCACCGGCCGCGTACTCGAGCACTGGCACTCCGGCTCGATGACCATGCGCGTGCCGGAGTTGTATCGGGCCTTCCCCGAAGCCGTCGTATTCATGAATCCGGACGATGCGCGATCGCGCGGACTCAAGCGCGGCGACGAGGTAAAAGTGGTGTCGCGTCGCGGCGAAATGCGTTCGCGGGTGGAGACGCGTGGCCGCAACAAGCCGCCGCAAGGCCTGGTGTTCGTGCCGTGGTTCGACGCCGGCCAGCTGATCAACAAGGTGACGCTGGACGCGACCGATCCGATCTCCAAACAGACCGACTACAAGAAGTGTGCGGTCAAGGTCATAGCGGTTTAGGAGAGACATGATGCGCGACAAAGCCCTCATCGTCCTCGCCGTCATCGTGGTGCTGGTGGCCGCCGCGGTGGGATTCGCGGTGGGCAAGAAATCCTCGCCCGAACCGCACGTGGCCACTGTGCAGAACGCCGCGCCACCGGCGATCGCGAGCACCGCCGAACCCGTGGCCGCGGGCGACCAGATCGACGCCATCCGTCGCGGCGCCCCGGTGAACCAGGAAATCGCCGCCCCGCTGATGGCCCGCGTGGAGAACGCAGACATCAAGCGCGTGCGCGCCTATCCGATGCAGCCACCGACGATCCCGCACTCCATCGACAACTACCAGATCGACAAGAATTCCAACCGTTGCCTGCTGTGCCACGCGCGCGCCAACGCCGACAAATTCCAGGCGCCGCCGGTCAGCGTCACCCACTACATGGATCGCAACGACCAGTTCCTCGCCACCATCTCGCCGCGCCGCTATTTCTGCAACCAGTGCCACGTAGTGCAGACCGACGCCAAGCCGCTGGTCGCGAACAACTTCAAGGACATCGACACCGTGCTCTCCGAGCAGCCCGAGCAGAAGGCGAACTGATATGTGGCCGCGGCTCAAGGAATGGCTCATCGCGTTATGGCGGACGATCCGCCGCCCCAGCGTCCACTACAGCCTCGGCTTTCTCACCCTGGGCGGGTTCATCGCGGGCGTGATGTTCTGGGGTGCGTTCAACACAGGTCTTGAGTTGACCAACACTGAGGCGTTCTGCACCGGTTGCCACGAGATGCACGACAACGTCTTCCAGGAATTGAAGTCGACCATCCACTACACCAACCGCTCCGGCGTGCGCGCCACCTGCCCCGACTGCCACGTGCCGCATCAGTGGACGGACAAGATCGCGCGCAAGATGCAGGCCTCCAAGGAGGTCTACGGCAAGATTTTCGGCACCGTCAACACGCGCGAGAAGTTCCTCGACCACCGACTGGAACTGGCCGAGCACGAATGGGCGCGATTGAAAGCCAACGACTCGCTGGAATGCCGCAACTGCCATAACTACACGTCGATGGACCTCACGCGCCAGTCCACCCGAGCGGCGGAAATCCACAAGCGTTGGCTGGGTTCGGGCGAGAAGACGTGCATCGATTGCCACAAGGGCATCGCGCATCACCTGCCGGATATGACCGGCGTGCCCCAAGGCTGAGGAGGCCGCCCTCCCTGTGGGAGCGCACCCTGTGCGCGACCGTATCGCGCATCACCTGCCAGATATGACCGGCGTGCCGCAGGGCTGAGGAGGCCGCCCTCCCTGTGGGAGCGCACCCTGTGCGCGACCGTCCCGCTGCGACGCACCTCTCCGCCGGGTCGTCGCGCACAGGGTGCGCTCCCACATGGGCGGTCAGATAGCCGCGGGCGGCCCCTTCAGCTCGACCATATTCCCCTGCGGGTCGTACAGGTAAATCGACGGACCCTCGCCCTTCGCCCCATAGCGCGACCCGATCTCCCCCACGCGCACGCCATGCGCCTTGAGGTGGCCCACGATCGCCGCCTCGTCATAGTTCTCCACCTGCAGGCACAGGTGGTCAATGTTGTGGCCCTCGCTGCCGGGACCGGCGCCACCCAGGCGGCCGAGCTTGCTGTCCAGCGCCACCAGGTCGATCAGCGAGTCGCCGGCACGCAGCTGGACCAGGCCGATCTCGTCCTGGCGGCGTTCTTCCTGGCAGCCCAAGACGTCGACATAGAAGCGCTCCATGGCCTCGGCATCGCGTACGCGCAGCACCACGTGGTCGATCCGGGCCAGCTGAAACGGGGGCTTGGGCATGGGGAGGCTCCTGGGCGGGCCTTTCATCTTATGCCGTTTGAGACTAGGGCCGCACGCGGGATGAAATCCCCGCCCGCCGGGGAGGCAATCCTGGCCCGGGCACCTTATAATCGTCGTTTAGCGTGTGGTGGGAGAAGCGGTGAGAACCGCTGCCGAAGGCGCAACGCCCGTAATCGCTCAGGCCCCAGACCATCGCACGCACAGAAACTCTGGAGAGACCGGTTAGATCCGGCGCCGAAGGGGCACGAAGCGTGGGCTCGTTGAGCCTGCTCTTCCAAACTCTCAGGCAAAAGGACAGAGGGGCGCTTCGCGTGCGGCATGCACGTTCGGCCTTTATTGGCCATTTTCGGAAGCCCCTGCCATGAGTCAGAACGCCCATCCTTCCCTGCGTGATCTCGAGCACCACGACGCCTTCATCGAGCGTCATATCGGTCCCAACGACGCTGAAATCGCCAAGATGCTCGCGCTGCTGGGCTTCGACTCGCTGGAAGCGATGACCGACGCCATCGTGCCGGGCAAGATCAAGTCGCCGGCGCCGCTGGCCCTGCCCTCGCCGATCACCGAAGTGGAAGCGCTGGCCAAGATCCGCGCCATCGCCGACAAGAACCAGGTGTTCCGCAGCTTCATCGGCCAGGGCTACTACGGCACGCTGACCCCGAACGTCATCCTGCGCAACATCCTGGAGAACCCGGCGTGGTACACGGCGTACACCCCGTACCAGGCGGAGATTTCGCAGGGCCGCATGGAAGCGCTGATCAACTTCCAGACGATGTGCGCCGACCTCACCGGCATGGAGATCGCCAACGCGTCCCTGCTCGATGAAGGCACCGCTGCCGCCGAAGCGATGACGCTGGCCAAGCGTTCGACCAAGTCCAAGTCCAACCTGTTCTTCGTGTCCAACGCCGTGCATCCGCAGACGCTGGAAGTGATCAAGACCCGCGCCGAAGCGATGGGCATCGACCTGCACATCGGCGACGACAGCGAAGCCACCAGCGTCGACAGCTACGGCGTGCTGCTGCAGTACCCCAACACCTTCGGCCAGATCAACGACTACAAGGCGCTGGCCGACGCGGTGCACGCGCGCCACGGCGTGGTCTGCGTGGCCACCGACCTGCTCGCCCTCACCGTGATCGCCTCGCCGGGCGAATGGGGCGCGGACATCGTGGTCGGCAACACCCAGCGCTTTGGCGTGCCGTTCGGCTTCGGCGGCCCGCATGCCGCCTTCATGGCCTGCCGCGACAGCTACAAGCGCTCGATGCCGGGCCGCCTGATCGGCGTCTCCATCGATGCCGAAGGCAAGCCGGCCTACCGCCTCACGCTGCAGACGCGCGAGCAGCACATCCGCCGCGAGAAGGCCACCTCCAACATCTGCACCGCGCAGGTGCTGCTCGCCGTGATGGCCAGCATGTACGCCGTGTACCACGGTCCGGAAGGCCTGGTGCGCATTGCGCGCCGCACGCATCGCCTCGCTGCCATCCTCGCTGGCGCACTGCGTGATGCCGGCGTCACCGTCGGTCCGGATTTCTTCGACACGCTGCACGTGGTCAACGTCGACGCCGCCGCCATCCATGCGAAGGCCAAGGCCGCCGGCATCAACCTGCGCCAGATCGACGGCAAGAGCCTGGGCATCAGCCTCGATGAAACCACCACGCGTGCGGACGTCATCGCCGTCGCTGCGCTGTTTGGCGCCACTATTGCTGATATCGACGCGCTCGATGCCAAGACCAACGACGCCCTGCCCGCCGGCCTCGCCCGCACCAGCAAGTTCATGACGCACCCGGCGTTCAACACGCACCACAGCGAGCACGAGCTGCTGCGCTACATGCGTTCGCTGGCCGACAAGGATCTGGCGATGGATCGCACCATGATCCCGCTGGGCAGCTGCACCATGAAGCTCAACGCCACCGCCGAGATGATCCCGGTGACGTGGCCCGAGTTCGCCAACATCCATCCGTTGGCCCCGGCTGATCAGGCCACCGGCTACAAGCAGCTGATCGACGAGCTCGAAGCGATGCTGGTGGAATGCACCGGCTACGACGCCGTCAGCCTGCAGCCGAACTCCGGCGCGCAAGGCGAATACGCCGGCTTGCTTGCCATCCGCGCCTATCACCGCTCGCGCGGCGAAGGCCATCGCGACATCTGCCTGATCCCCGAATCCGCGCACGGCACCAACCCTGCCTCCGCGCAGATGTGCGGCATGCAGGTGGTGGTGACCAAGTGCGACGCGAACGGCAACGTCGACGTGGAAGACATCAAGCGCGCCGCCGAAAAGTTCAACGATCGCCTCGCCGCGCTGATGATCACCTACCCGTCCACGCACGGCGTGTTCGAGGAAGACATCGTCAAGATCTGCGAGATCGTGCACGAGCACGGCGGCCAGGTGTACACCGACGGCGCCAACATGAATGCGCTGGTCGGCGTGGCCAAGCCGGGCAAGTGGGGTTCGGACGTCTCGCACCTCAACCTGCACAAGACCTTCTGCATCCCGCACGGCGGCGGCGGCCCGGGCGTGGGCCCGTGCGCAGTGAAGTCGCATCTCGCTCCGTTCCTGCCGGGCACCTACGGCGCTGAAAGCACGGTCGGCATGGTGTCGGCTGCCAGCTACGGCTCCGCCTCGATCCTGCCGATCAGTTGGATGTACATCACCATGATGGGCGCCAGCGGCCTGCGTCGCGCCACCCAGGTTGCGCTGCTCAACGCCAACTACATCGCCAAGCGCCTGGCGCCGCATTACGAGACGCTCTACACCGGTCGCAACGGCTTGGTGGCGCACGAGTGCATCCTCGACCTGCGCCCGCTCAAGGACGCCACCGGTATCGGTGCAGAAGACGTCGCCAAGCGCCTCATCGACTTCGGCTTCCACGCACCGACGCTGAGCTTCCCGGTTGCAGGCACGCTGATGGTCGAACCGACCGAAAGCGAATCGCAGTCCGAGCTTGATCGCTTCATCGACGCCATGATCCAGATCCGCGACGAAATCCGCGCCGTGGACGAAGGCAAGCTCGACCGCGAAGACAACCCGCTCAAGCACGCCCCGCACACCGCCGTGATGGTGTCGGCTTCGGAGTGGACCCACGCCTACACCCGCGAACTGGCCGCCTTCCCGCTCCCCAGCCTGAAGTTCCAGAAGTACTGGTCGCCAGTCGCCCGCGTGGACAACGTCTACGGCGACAAGAACGTCTTCTGCAGCTGCGTCCCGGTGGAAGCGTTCAAGGGCGAGATCGAAGCGTTCAGCGAACCCAACGTCGCCTGATCCCTCGCTACATCGTTCGAAGAAAAGGGTCCCGCAAGGGGCCCTTTTTATTGCGGCACAAAGACGCGCATCACACCGAAACTCCCTTACCAAGCCAAAACCGCCCCCCCCCCTTGTAGGAGCGCACTTGTGCGCGACCGCGGCGCTTGGATGCACCCCTCCGTAGGGTGGTCGCGCACAAGTGCGCTCCTACAGAAAACCCTGCGCCCCACGGCCTGCGCACCCATGTAGGAGCGCACCTTGTGCGCGACCGCGGCGCTTGGGTGCACCGCTCCGTAGGGTGGTCGCGCACAAGTGCGCTCCTACAGAGAGCGCCCTGCGCCCCACGGCTTGCGCACCCTTGTAGGAGCGCACTTGTGCGCGACCCGCCACGCCAAAACACCCTCACCACCCACGCCCCTCGCTCCCCACTCCTCACTCCTCACTGCTCGCGCCTCGCCGGACGTTCCTCGCCCCTCGCCCCACCTTGTAGGAGCGCACCCTGTGCGCGACCCCAACGGAGCACCCCACTCACCCCGCGCAACAACACTTCCACACCCAAGAGACAACGTTGTCAAAAAAGACTCACCAAAACATCACAGCCATCCAAACGCCTAAATCGTTCTAGTCGCAACGCACCATCCCCCATCGCCATAAACCCCAACCGATTACCCACCAAACTCGCTGCATCGCACGAAAAACAGGCCACTTCTTGCCATATAACCATCCATCCATAACGATCGATTTGGCGTCCCAAATTCACAACCCCCATCACAGTTCCCATCGTCTTTTAAGGACAACGTTGTCAAGAGTGGACACAAAGACGACATCGTCATGACCACGGCAAGTCATGACCCGCAGGGAAAGCATGGGGACGCCCACACCGCCGATCGGACTCGGCTCGTCGCCAGGGAAACCTTCCGCCTTAGTGATGCAACACAACCAGGAGACGCTTCCATGCACTTGAAGAAGTCGGTTGTTTGGCTACGCACGGCACTCAACGCCATCGGCACCACCGCAGGTGGTGCGATGGCCATGAGCTTGATGACGCTCGCTCCCGTTCAAGCAGTACACGCCCAAGCCACCTGCGCCGCGGCATGGAGCGCAAGCACGGTTTACACCGGCGGCCAGACCGCGAGCGAGAACGGCACCAATTACCTCGCCAACTGGTGGACGCAGGGCAATGACCCCGCCACCAACAGCGGCGGTGCAGGCTCCGGCCAGCCGTGGACCTCGCAAGGCGCGTGTACGGGCGGATCGTCCGGTGGTGGCGGCACAGGCGGCGGTGGTACCGGCGGTGGCGGCACGGGTGGCGGTGGCACAGGTCCCACCAATCCGCCCGGCACCGGCGCGAACCTGGTGTTCAGTCCCTACAAGGACGTGACCATCAACCTCAACTGGAACACCAATGTCATGCAGACCGCGGCGGCCACGGGCTCGTCGATACCGGTGGTCGGTAGCGGCAGCCTCAAGTCCAACTACGTGACCAACCTCGGCGCCATCACCCTCGCCTTCGCCACCGGCGAATGCGGCAGCGAGAACTGGGGCGGCGTCCCGGGCGCCAGCTTCGCCAGCGCCAATATCTCTGCGCTCTCCAATGCCGGCGTGTCGTACATCGTCTCCACCGGCGGCCAGGCAGGCACCTTCACCTGCGGCAGCACCGCCAACTTCGCCACGTTCCTGTCGCGCTACATGTCGCCAAAGATGGTGGGCGTGGACTTCGACATCGAAGGCGGCCAATCGCAGGCGACCATCAACAATCTCGTTGCCGCCGCCGTGTACGGCCAGTCGCTGTATCCCAACCTGCGCTTCTCCTTCACCCTCGCCACGCTGGGCGCGTCCGACGGCAGCTACGGCGGCGTCAACAGCCTCGGCGATATGGTGGTGAAGGCGATCAAGGCCTCCTCGCTGACCAACTACACCATCAACCTGATGGCGATGGATTACGGCTCATCCGCCGCCTCGTACCTGTGCGTGGTGTCGGGCAGCAGCTGTGACATGGGCCAGTCGGCCATCCAGGCGGTGAAGAATCTCGAACACACCTACGGCATCTCGCCGAACAAGATCGAGATCACCCCGATGATCGGCATCAACGACGCAGCAAGTGAAAACTTCACCATCGCCAACGCCGACGCCATCACCACCTACGCCGTCGCCAACGGCCTCGCGGGCATCCACTTCTGGTCACTCGACCGCGACACGCCGTGTAATCAGAACTACGCATCGCCGACTTGCAACTCGGTGCCATCGACGACGCCGCTGCAGTACACGAAGCGGTTCTTGAGCGATTTGGGGCGGTAAGCCGTCGGATCACGGGTCGGCGCAGACGCCGACCCGTGATCAATGCCCGATGTTCAGTCCCACCAGAGAAAGACCGTGTGCGTGCGCTCTATTTCTTTCTGCAACGCATCCACCGTCAAGGTGCCTTGATCCACGATGTCCGGGCAGAATGCATAGAGGTCCTTTGCGAAGGCTCGCATATCACGCGGCGGCCTCTTTAGGCGAAACTGGATGGTGTCCGTTTCCGCCTGAAAAATATCGATGCCATACGCGGCATCCCATGCCCGGAGTTTCTTGATCAGATCTTCCGTACCCATGCCGTGATTGACCGCATCGGACGCAGCAATCCGCAGCATGTCGAATTGCGAGGTTCCCTTTCCGATCACGATCTCGGCCCCAAACGAAGGCGGCGTGGCAAGGCTGTTGGTTGTTCCGATGAACGTCACGAGGCCTGGCCCCAGCCTGCCACGAAGATCGCGCAAGAGCGTTTCCGCAAGCTCCGGCTTTACCACCACGGAACGCGCGCCCGAATACTGATCCCGGCCGAAGTCCCTGGTCGAATAGTGGCGAACCTCGCCCAGGTTCTGCTGCTCAAGGTAAGCCGAAGCTTCATCAAGAGTGCGCAAGCTTTGTACGCCAGACGCGGATGCGCCCGAGGCAAATACCAACCCTGCAATCCATGTCCAAATACGCTTGCTCATGTTCACCTCCCCTGAGATGCGAGTCGTCATCAATGACCACGCGCATGATGCCGCATTCAGCGCTCGCCAAAAGCAAAGCCACGCATGAAGCGGGGCTTGGTGCTCGGCACACTAACCGTGATCAGGTAAACGGATCATCCAGCACAATCGAGCAAACGGGACGGAGGTCGTTAGTTCGAACAATGACGATGGGACTTAGCTGCCTACGTCCCTTTCATCGGTCCCGCTTGTCGTGCGTTTCTACTTAATCAACAAGAGGACGATAGGCGCGGATCACAGGCTTCGCCTTCTCCAAGTCGTAGCGCGCCTGAAGTGCCAGCCAATAAAAGGCGGTGGTGTCGAAGGTCAGCGAAAGGCGCAAGGCGATCTTTGGCGTGATGGGTTGTGTGTCGGCGATGAAGGCTTTGATGTGATTGGAGGGTATGCCGGTGCGGCGGGCGAGTTGTGCGGGATTGAGTGCGCTTGGGATCAGGTAGGCGTGCAGCAGGATGTCGCCGGGGGCTCGCAGGGGTTGCGAGGGGTCTACTTGCGAGTGCGGGGTGAGCTGGATCAGTTCCATGGTGGTTCCTCCCTGTCGGACACGGCCGGGCGGCGGATAGGCGCTTACAGCGCTCCGTGTCAGTGAATGCTTGGCAGCTTCGTCGGTGATCGCTCGAATGCGGCGCATCGCCATGCTGGCCGATGCGCTGCGATGGCGATCATCGGAGGCGTGTGGTGTTCACTCGAGGCTCGTCACTGTGCAGGCGCGCGTACTGCTGAAGGCAGTGGATGGCCGTGCCCAGGCTGGCCGTGACGGCTACGGGAAGCGGCCATGGCAGCGGTCTGCCGGGGAATCCCCGTGCCTGCGCATGGCGGCACTGCTCGCTGTCGATGCGCAGGCGCGTAAGGGCGAGCACCGCCAGGGCGATGTCACTGCGAGTGCTATGACGCAGGGTGTCGGGCCATGCCGCCGCCGTGAATAACGAGGCGTGAGGCGGAGGAGTGAGGGTGTCGTCAGGGGGAACGGACGAGCGAATGCGTACCGTATGATCGCGGGTAGCCATGGTCAACTCTCTTCAAGTTGGTGATGGTTAGCGGGTCGTGAGTGTTTCCAGCACTCACGGCTCGCGCCTCATGACCTGGTGGTCATGGTCATTCGCGAAGCCATGCAACACGACAGCGCGAATGACCGACAGACCCTAACAAGCAGGGTTGGCAACGTCTGTCAGGGTTGGGCGAGATGGATGTCCGCGTGGTCGCAGGGAAGCGTGAGGACTCAGGGACATCTCAGAGCCACTTTTCTGGCTAGACCGAGGTCCAAAAGAGGTGAAAGTACGCTCTGACCCCACGTTTGAACACGCCAGCGTATATGTCCGATGTAACTGTTCCTGCTGGAACGAGGATGCAGGTAGGCAGCATAGGGCCGCAACCAAACTTCGGCCTCTACAACAACAGCGGAATGCAGCATCAGTTGCTTAGATAAATTCCACGTTCCAGCTTTTACAACACGAGGCCTCTTCAGTGAAATCTCTGATCGACATTACTGACCAGATCATTGCGAACGTCCCTATTGGCCAATCGAAACAAGTCGTTCTCGTTGACGTGGCCGGGAGAAAGGACGTTTCGGCTGGAGAGTCAAACGCAAACATATATTGCGTCGACGATCGCGGCGTAGTGATCTGGCAGATCGACGCTCCATCTCCGAAAATGGAGAAGGACTCGTTTGTTTCCCTTCGACAGACCGATAAGGGGCTCCTCGCAGATCGGTTTTTTGGAGCGGAGTTCACGATAGACGTTTCGACCGGTACTGCCACGGAAGTTGGTTGGCACAAGTAGTTGTGATTTTCGAAGGGTAGAACCGCTCGCATGCTGCGGAGAAGCGCCCGCCCTGAGCGGGCGTTTCTCTTTATGATGATCATGCAACGAGCAAACGGGACTTAGGTAGTTAACGGCCGATGTTGTAGCCAATGCTGCTACGTTCGTAGCCAACATCGCTACGTTCTCGACGCGAATTGGGTCCACCAGCGCTGAGTAAAAGAAAAAAGCCCCGCGATTGCGGGGCCTTTTTTGTTTGTCTTGCCTACGCACTAATCGCTCAAGCGAACGGATCATCCAACACGATGGTGTCATCACGATCCGCACCGGTAGCAACCAGCGACAGCTTGCAGCCCGACAGCTCTTCCACAGCACGCAGGTAAGCACGCGCAGCAGCAGGCAGCTTGTCCCACTCGCGGATGCCGGCGGTGGATTCGTCCCAGCCCGGGAATTCCAGGTAGACGGGCTTGCACTCGGCCCAGCCGTCCGCGTCCAGCGGGGCCAGTTCGCGGCGCTTGCCGCGGTATTCGTAGGCGATGCAGACCTTGATGGTCGGCAGGCCGTCGAGCACGTCGAGCTTGGTGATGGCCAGGCCGTTGATGCCGTTGATCTGCACGGCGCGCTTGAGCGCGACGAGGTCGATCCAGCCGCAGCGGCGCGGACGGCCGGTGCTGGCGCCGAACTCGTTGCCGACCTTGCGCAGGCGCTCGCCCATCTCGTCGTTGAGTTCGGTCGGGAACGGACCGCCGCCCACGCGCGTGGCGTACGCCTTGCAGATGCCCAGCACGTAGTCGATGTCGCAGGCGCCCACGCCGGTGCCGGCGAGTGCGCCGCCGACGGTAGTGTTGGACGAGGTCACGTACGGGTAGGTGCCGTGATCGATGTCGAGCAGTGCGCCCTGCGCGCCTTCGTACAGGATGTGACCGCCTTCCTTGCGCACGTCGTGCAGGATGGTGGCGACGTCGTCGACCATCGGGCGGATGAATTCGCCATAGGCCAGCGCATCGTCCAGCACGGTCTGGAAGTCGACCGGCTCGGCCTTCAGCCACTGGGTGAGGATGAAGTTGTGGTACTCGACGGCAGCCTTGATCTTCTCGGGCAGCTCGTGCGGATACATCAGGTCGGCCACGCGCACGCTGCGGCGAGCCACCTTGTCTTCGTACGCCGGGCCGATGCCGCGGCCGGTGGTGCCGATGGCGCTCTTGCCGGCGGCGATTTCGCGCGCCTTATCCACGGCAATGTGGTACGGCATGATCAGCGGCGTGGCCGGGCTGATCTTGAGGCGCGAACGCACTTCCACGCCCTGCGCTTCGAGCTCTTCGATTTCCTGCTTGAGCGCCTGTGGCGACAGCACCACGCCATTGCCGATCAGGCACAGCGCGTCGTCGCGCAGAATGCCCGACGGGATCAGATGCAGCACGGTCTTCTTGCCACCGATGACCAGCGTGTGGCCGGCGTTGTGACCGCCCTGGAAGCGAGCGACGGCGCTGACCTTCGAAGTCAGCAGGTCGACGATCTTGCCCTTGCCTTCGTCGCCCCACTGCGCACCAAGGATGACTACTGACTTGCCCATGATGATGTTGCTCTCGTCAATTTGAAAAATCGGATGGCCCGGGGGCCGCGAATTCGGCTGGCAACCTCAATTCGTCACGCCAGCGCCTTCAACGTCGCTGGACCCCGACACCAGCCGGGATGACGATGAGGAAACCGTGGCGGTTTCCGATGGGTTGAACGGCCCATCGCCGCATCAAGTCAATGCACCAACTGCAAGGCCACCAGGCCAATGCCGATGGCCAGCGCGCCAAACACGCGCAGCGTGCGCGGGCTCATGTTGACTGCCTCGCGCATGGTGGCTTGCCACCCGCGCGGCGCGGCAAACAGCACCAGCCCTTCAAACACCAACACCAGGCACAACGCGCCTGCCAATTCCTTCGACATCGTCCCCTGCCACTCAGTGCTTGGACGATGCGCCGTCGCTGAAATACTTCAGGAATTCCGAATCCGGTCGCAGCACCAGCACGCCCTTGCCGTCCTTGAAGGACGTACGGTACGCGGCCAGGCTTCGATAAAACGCGAAGAACTCCGGGTCCTGGCCGTAAGCCTGGGCGTAGATCGCCGCGGCCTGGGCATCGCCCTCGCCCTTCACCTTGGCGGCATCGCGCTCGGCTTCGGCCTTCACGACTTGCGCCTGGCGATCGGCGTCGGCCTTGATCGTTTCAGCAGCCTGCTGACCGGTGTAGCGCAATTCGTTGGCGAGCTGCGTGCGCTCGGCGCGCATGCGCTTGTATACCGACTCGCTCACTTCGTCCGGCAGATCGATGCGCTTGATGCGCACGTCGACCACGGCAATGCCGAAATTCTTGCGGGCGGCCGTGTCGGTCTGCTTGCGCACGCGTTCGGTGACGTCCTTGCGACCGGCCGAGACCAGCTCCTGCAAGGTGCGACCGTTGAACTCGAAACGCAGCGCATCCTTCACGATCGGCGTGAGGCGATTGGCCGCCTGCAGCTCGTCGCCCGCAGTGGCGCGGTAATACGCGGCGTTGTCGGCGATGCGCCACTTCACATAGAAGTCGACGTTGACGCTCTTCTTCTCGGAGGTGAAGTAACGCTCGGGCGGCGCTTCCAGGGTGAGGATGCGGTTGTCGAACGTCATCACCTGCTGGATGAACGGCAACTTGGCATGCAGGCCCGGCTGGTCGCCCGTGCGCACGATGCGGCCGAATTGCAGCACGAGCGCGGTCTGCCCTTCGTGCACCACGAACAAACTATTGAAGCCGAGCAACACGATGAGCACGGCGATGATGGCTGCGCCTACTTTCATGGCTGCTTCTCCTTGCCGCCGAGGCTGCTGTCGCTGCCGGCCGATTGCATCACCGAGCCGACGTTCGGCACGTCCTTGCCGGTCGCGCGATCGAGCGGCAGGTAGATCATGTTGCGGCCGCCGGAGCCATCGAGCACCTTGGGATTGTTCGACATCACATCCTCGACGGTTTCCAGCCACAGGCGACGGCGCGTGACATCCGGCGCGGCCTTGTATTCCTTGAGGATGAGGTTGAAGCGCGAGGCGTCACCGGTGGCGGTGGCCACGCGGGCAGCGGCGTAACCCTGGGCCTCGGCGGAAATGCGGGACGCGTCGCCGCGCGCCACCGGCACCACCTGGCTGGCGTAGGCGCGTGCGTTGTTCTCGGTGCCCTGCTTGTCTTCGCGTGCGGCGTTGACGTCGTCGAAGGCGTCCTTCACTTCCTGCGGCGGGGCCACGTTCTGGAAGCTCACGTCGGTCACCACCAGGCCGGCGTCGTATTCGTCCAGCGTGGCCTGCAGGATTTCGCGCGTCTGCTGCTGCAAGGTGTCGCGCGTCTGCGCCTTCACGCCGGTCACAGGTACAACGGCCGTCGCCGCCACGGACGAGGCCCGCGCCACGGTGCTGGCAACAGCAGGCGCGACGGTCTCGCCTTCGCCCTGGCTGGTGAGGATGTTGTCCATCACATTGGCGCCCACCACCGTGCGCACGGCGGCCTCGGAGGCCTGGCGCAGCGTGTCTTCCGGCGGGCCGCTCAACGAGAAGAGGAACTTACGGGCGTCGGCCACCTGGTACTGCACGTTGAAGTCAACCGAGATGATGTTCTCGTCGCTGGTCAGCATGCGCACTTTGTCGGACACCGAACGGATTTCGGTGGTGCCGACCTTGGTCACCGTTTCAATGGGGCTGGGAAACTTCAGGTGGAAACCCGGCGGCAGGGTGCGCGAGTACTGGCCAAAGCGCAGTACCACGCCGGCCTGGCGCGCATCCACGATGGTGAAGCTGCTCATGGCGATCCACACGATCAGGAAGGCCAGCAGGATGGTAAAGATGCCGCCGGCGCCGCCGCCAAGCTTGCCCAGCCGGTTGCGCAGCTGCCTGAGCATGTCCTCCAGACCCGGCTTATTGCCAGGCTGGCGGTTCCTGTTCCACGGATCACGTTGCCCGTTACCGGGTTCGTTCCAGGCCATGGTCAGTCTCCTTAAGGCCGCTGGGAGGCCGGCTGCGTTGGCCGGAAAGCGCGTTGAACGGGTTTGGACATAGGGTCGGCTGCTTGAAGGGTACCGCGCGAGCGCGAATGGCCGCACACAAACAGCGACCATTCTAACAGAGGCCGCCAGGGATTCCTTCCCCATGGACACACTCCACTTGTGGGAGCGCACCCTGTGCGCGACTAGCGCCGCGAGGTCGCCCCGACAACCGGTTTTCGCCGAGCGCTCGGGCGCCTGTCGCGCACAGGGTGCGCTCCCACAGGGGGTTTCGCTGGCTAGAGGGTGTGGTCCTGCAAGGCCTCTTCGGCCGTGCCAAGGATGGGCTGGAGCAAGGCTGCCTCGCTGGCGCTACCGCCACTCAAGGGTGCAATCACGCTGCGCGGCGCATCGATATTCAAGCGCCAGCCATCCTCGTCCACCTCTTCGCCCACGATGGCGCCGGCGGCTTTGAGCCGGGCGTGCAGGCGGCCGGCGCTATGCGGCAGGCGCAGTTCGGACTGCACGCGCTCGCCGCCCAGCAGCTCGCCCAGGGCCTGCCTGAGCAGATCCAGGCCCAGCCCGCTGGCGGCCGAGAGCCACACGGTGGTGGGCCGGCCTTCGGCGTCGCGGTCGATGCGGGGCTCGGTGCCGGCCAGGTCGATCTTGTTCATCACCCGCAGCTGCGGCAGGTCGCCGGCGTCGATTTCCTCGAGCACGTTGTCGACCACGCGGGCGAGGCGCTCGCGCTCCTCGTCGGCCGCGTCGCTCACATGCAGCAGCAGATCGGCGTCGCGCGCCTCGGCCAGGGTGCCGCGGAAAGCGGCCACCAGGTCATGCGGCAGCTCGCGGATAAAGCCCACCGTGTCGGCCAGCACCGCCGGCCCGCAGGACAGCCCGTCGAGCTTGCGCACGGTCGGGTCCAGCGTGGCGAACAGCAGGTCGGCGGCGAAGACTTCGCCTTCGGTCAACACGTTGAACAGGGTGGATTTGCCGGCATTGGTATAGCCCACCAGGGCGACCCTCGGCACGGTGTTGCGCAGGCGCGCGCGGCGCTGCTGGACACGCTGGGTCTGCACCTTTTCCAGGCGCTTGGTGAGCATCTTCACCCGCTCGGCGAGCAGGCGGCGGTCGGTTTCCAGCTGGGTTTCGCCCGGGCCGCGGTTGCCGATGGCACCGCCGCGCTGGGCGTCAAGGTGAGTCCAGCCGCGCACCAGCCGCGTCGCAAGATGCTTGAGCTGGGCCAGCTCCACTTCGAGCTTGCCTTCGTGCGAACGGGCGCGCTGGGCAAAGATGTCCAGGATCAGGCCGGCGCGGTCCACCACGCGCACATTGAGCAGCTTTTCGAGGTTGCGCTCCTGCACCGGGGTGAGCAGGTGATCGACCAAAACCAGGTCGGCTTCGAGCGCCCGGGCGGCCTCAGCCACCTCGTCGGCCTTGCCGGTGCCGATGTAATAGCGCGGATTGGGCTCGACGACGCGTGCGGGGATGCTGCCAAGGATCTCGGCGCCTGCCGAGCGCACGAGCTCGGCGAATTCTTCGGCGCGCCGCGCTGTATCGCCCTCTCCACGGGAATGCGGGAGCACGAGGACAGCGCGTTCGCCTTTCTTTTGACGATCAAACACGAGGGCGGGAAGACCTTTATGGAGACGCGATGCCGCGGACCTTAAGACGGTCCACGGCACGGATCGGAGTGGGAAGTGTATGTGGACACGCCGCCGGCCGATAATGCCGCGACGCCTACCCTACTCAGATGGGTCGACCACCCGACGTAATCAAGCTTCCGCTTCGGCGGCACCGCCCGGCGCATCGCCCGGACCGTCGTGGCCATTGCCCATGCGCACGTTGCGGCTGGGTACCACGGTGGAGATGGCGTGCTTGTAGACCATCTGGCTTACCTGGTTGCGCAGCAGCACCACGAACTGATCGAACGACTCGATCGTGCCCTGCAGCTTGATGCCATTGACCAGGTAAATAGCGACCGGAACGCGTTCACGGCGCAGCGCATTAAGAAACGGATCTTGCAATGATTGCCCTTTGGACATTTCTTGTTCTCCCCTCGCAACGGACGGACCGGGATAAAAGACGCGTGACGCGCCCCGGTCCAAGGCGGAGGAATATTAACCACTTTTAAATCGTTGATGAAAGGGCGAATGCAGCTTTCGTCAGGTGTGAAAATGGTGTTTAGAGAACTGAGCGGCACACTATTGTTCGCCGAGAAACAAACGCAGGGCATCTTCGGCAAGATTCCGCGTCTCAGCACGCTCCGGATCGAGCATCCGCGCATCGAGCACGCTGCGTAGCCAGGTGATCTGACGCTTGGCCAGCTGGCGTGTGGCGAACACGCCGCGATCGCGAAATTCCGCTTCGCTGGTTTGGCCGTCCAGATATTCCCAGGCCTGCCGGTAGCCGACAGCGCGGATGGCCGGCAGATCGGCATGCAGGTCGCCGCGGGCGCGCAGGGTGCGAACTTCGTCGAGAAAGCCGTCGCGCAACATTGTGTCGAAACGTTGTGCGATGCGCTCGTGCAAGGGCGCACGGTCCTGCGGTACCAGCGCCAGCTTGAGCACGCGCCAGGGGAAACGCTCGCCGCTGCCGCCGCGCTGCTGCTCTGACAGAGGGCGACCGGTGAGCTCGATCACCTCCAGCGCGCGCTGGATACGCTGGGCGTCGTTGGGTCCGATGCGCTCAGCGGCAGCGGGGTCTAACTGCTGCAGACGCGCATGCAGTGCAGGCCATCCCTCTGCCGCTGCCTGAGCGGCAAGGCGATCACGCACGGTCTGGTCGGCCTCGGGCAGTTGCGAGAGGCCTTGCTGGAGAGCGCGGAAATACAGCCCCGTGCCACCAACCAGCAGCGGCACCCTGCCCTGCGCCGTGATGTCTTGCATCGCGGCGACGGCATCGCCGCGGAAGTCAGCAGCCGAATAAGGTTCGGCTGGATCGCGGATATCGATCAGGCGATGCGGGTAGCGCGCCAGCGTCGGCGCATCCGGTTTGGCCGCCCCGATAGTGAGGCCGCGATAGACCAGGGCGGAATCGACGCTCACCAGGTCGAGCGGAAATTGATCGCTGAGGGCGCAGGCGAGCGCCGTCTTGCCCGACGCGGTCGGGCCCATCAGGAATACGGCGAGTGGGCGTTGGTCGATCGGCATCGGCGCATTCTACCGATGAAGCCTGCATCGCGACGAATGCCGCCACATTGTAGGAGCGCACTTGTGCGCGACCGCAGCGCCCTGTCGATACCTCGGTCGCGCACAAGTGCGCTCCTACAAACAGCGGGACGCGGCTAGGTGTAGAACTCAACCTTGCCGCCCACGAGGTGATACATCGAGCCGACGATCTTGATCTTGCCGTCCTTCTCCAGGCCGGCCAGCACGTCGCTGCGTCGGCGTATCTCCGCCAGCGTCTGACGGACATTGGTGGCGGCCACGGCATCGACGAACGCATCGTTCTTGCTGGAGTGATCGCCGCTGAACTGGGTCGCTTCGACGGCCGGCTTGATCTTGTCGAGCAGGCCGGTGAGGTTGCCGAGCTTGGCGTTGTCGATGGCGCCCTTGATGGCGCCGCAGGCCGTATGCCCCATCACCAATACCAGCTTGGCACCTGCAACAGCGCACGCAAACTCCATGCTTCCCAACATGTCGTCGTTGGCGATATTGCCGGCGACGCGCGCGTTGAAGGTGTCGCCGATGCCGGCATCGAGGATGATTTCGGCGGGCGCACGCGAGTCGATGCAGCTCAGAATCACTGCAGCCGGATATTGTCCGCTGGCGCTGGCCCGCTTCTGCGCCAGATAGTCGTGTCCTTGCATCTTGCCCGCACGGAATCGCTCGTTGCCTTCCTTGAGCATGGCGATGACTTGATCGGGCGTCATCGCATCGCGTTGTTCCTTGGTCAACGCGGCGGCCTGTGCAAGACCAGGCATGAGCCAGGAAACGCCGCCCACCGCGGCAAACGCGGCGGCACCGATGGCAGATTTCAACAGCGAGCGGCGCGCGGGATCCGTCGCGCCGGCGCAACAAGCGTCGTCATGCTGCATAACGTCCCCTCCCTAATGGAGGAGCTACTGCACGCCCGGGGGGATGAAACCGGTGTGAACCCGGCTCGCCGGCCCCTCGTAGGAGCGCACTTGTGCGCGACCGAGGTACACAGCGGCGCTGCGGTCGCGCACAAGTGCGCTCCTACAACGAAGGGGGTTGGCCGGGCTCAGTGCCCCGGCACGCCCATCTCCTTCAGCAACTGCGGCGCCGGATAAACCTTGTCCATCAGCCAGCGCATATAGCGCAGGTCGACGTGGATGGCTCGCTTGTAGCGCGGGTCGAACATCCAGCTCGCGCTTACCGCTTCCCAGTTGCTGTCGAAGTTGAGGCCGACCAGCTCGCCCTTGGCATTCAAGACGGGCGAACCCGAGTTGCCGCCGGTGGTGTCCAGATTGCTCAGGAAGTCGACCGGCATCGCCTTGGTCTTCGCATCCACATAGTCCTCGTAGTCGCCCTTGGCGATGGCATCGAGCAAAGGCTTGGGCGCATCGAACGGCGCCGCGCCGGTGTTCTTCTCCACGATGCCGGCGGTCGTCGTCTGCGGTTCGTAGGACACGGCATCACGCGCCTTCAACGGCGTGACCTTGCCGTAGCTCACGCGCAACGTGCTGTTGGCGTCGGGATAAACGGCGCGACCCTGCTTCTCGCGATAGGCGATCAACGCGTCCATATAGGCGGGACGAAGGCGCAGCAAATCGCCTTCGCGCGATTTGCGTTCGCCTTCCAAACGCAGCAAGGCAGGCTGCAATTGGGCGGCCAGCGCGAGCAGTGCGTCATCGGACTTGTTCACCGCCGCCGGCTCGGCCTTGAGCCAGGCCAGCCGTTTCGCTTCGTCGCCCAGCTGTGTGGCGGCATAAACCTGATCGAGCTTGCGCGACAAAGTTTCGGGCGTGCGCCCGAACGCGGCATCGAATTCGGGCAGGCGTTGCGCATCGGGCAAGGCTTGATAGCGCGAGAGCAAGGCCCTCAACAGATGTTTCTCTACCGTCGGATCGTAGCGACGCTGCACCTGACGCAGCGTGCCGGCGATCAGTTCTTCGTCGCGTTGCTGATAACCCGCCTCGCGTTGGGCATCCGCCTGGCCGCGCTCGGAGGCGAGGCGCTGCAACATGATGGCCGAACGAAGCAACTGCGTTTGCGTCTGCATCATGGCCAGCAGCAGATCGCGTTCGCGCGTGGCATTGCCGGCGGCGATGAGGTGATTGACCTCATCGATCTGCGGCCGCAGCGTGCCGGCCTGCGGCTGTACCGCCAACCACGCCATCATCGCGTCCTCATCCGTGCGGCGGATGCTCACCGCGTCGCTGCGCTTGAGGCCGTCCAACTCGCCTTCATAGCGCTTGATGTTGTTCTTCAGCGATTGCAGTTGCGAGGCATAGCGGATGGCGGCTGGGCGATCATCGCGCCCCGCGTCTTCGATCACCTGCTGCAACTGCTGCATCACGGCCACCGTGGTCGGCAGGCGCCACTGCACCTGATCGGCAAACTCCGCCGCCGTGCGATGGCGATACGTGGTGCCGGGATAACCCGCCAACATCACGAAATCCCCGTCGCGCACGCCATCGCGTGCCACCTGAAGGTGTGCAGGCGGGTGATAAGGGACGTTGTCCTTGGCGTAATCGGCCGGCTTGCCATCGGGGCCGACGTAAGCGCGCAACAAGGTGAAGTCGCCCGCATGGCGGGGCCACACGAAGTTGTCCACTTCATCGCCGTAATTGCCGATGGCGCGCGGCGGTGCGTAGACCAGGCGCAGGTCGCGCAACTCAAGCTGCTTGACCAGGTAGAAGTCGCGGCCATAGAACATATTGACCACGCTGCAGCGCACGCCCGGCTCGCGTTCGCATGCGGCCACCAGGGTCTTGCTGATGGCATCGATCGCATCGAAGTAAGCCCGCCCGGTCTTGCCCTTGGCGGCCGCGAGCACTTGCTCAGTGACTTTGTCGAAACCGGTGGTCACGCGCAGGCGGAAATCGGGGTTGGCCGGCAGCTCTTGCGTGCGCTCGTGCGACACGAAGCCGTTCTGGATCAGATCGCGCTGCGCATTGCTGTTGTACTGGATCACGCCGAATGCGACGTGGTGGTTGGTCAGCACCAGGCCGTCGTCGCTGATGAAGGAGCCGGTGGCACCGCCCACTTTCACCACGGCGCTCAGCGGCGCCTTGGTCAGGTCGGCCAGGTCGGCCGGATTGCCCTGGAAGCCCGCCGCGCGCAGCTGCTTGCCGATGGAAGGCAGCTGCGAGGGCATCCACATGCCTTCGTCAGCGTGGCTAGGAATGGCCATCATCAAACCCCATGTTGCCGCCAGCAGCGCGAATGTCCGTCGTTTCATGCCTGTCCCCGACCCGGGTTGTCGCAAAAAATTGCGACCATAATCCCTGGCCGGCCCAGGGGCAACGCTGCACTGCACGAAGGCGGCGCCCTGCCCAGGCTTCTATAATGTCCGTTTTCCCGCCCTTCCCCACGGAAATACCATGCCTCAGATGATGAAAGCCCTGGTCAAGCGCAAACCCGAACAGGGCATCTGGATGGAAGAAGTGCCCGTCCCCGAGGTCGGCCCCAACGAGGTGCTGATCAAGCTGGAAAAGACCGCGATCTGCGGCACCGACCTGCACATCTATAAGTGGGACGAGTGGTCCCAGCGCACCATCAAGCCCGGCCTGACCATCGGCCATGAATTCGTCGGACGCATCGTGGAGATCGGTCCGGGCGTGACCGGCTACAAGATCGGCGACCGTGTCTCCGCCGAAGGACATATCGTCTGCGGTCATTGCCGCAACTGCCGCGCCGGCCGCCAGCACCTGTGCCCGAACACCGTGGGCATCGGCGTGAACCGCAACGGCGCCTTCGCCGAATACATGACCATGCCGGCCTCGAACCTGTGGCCGATCCCGGATCAGATCCCGTCTGAGCTGGCCGCCTTCTTCGACCCGTATGGCAACGCTGCACATTGCGCGCTGGAGTTCGACCTGATCGGCGAAGACGTGCTGATCACGGGCGCCGGCCCGATCGGCATCATCGCCGCGGGCATTGCCAAGCATGTGGGCGCCCGTAACGTGGTTGTCACCGACGTCAACGACTACCGCCTGAAGCTGGCGGCGGACATGGGCGCCACGCGCGTGGTGAACGTGGCCAACCAGTCGCTGAAGGACGTGATGAAAGACCTGCACATGGAAGGCTTCGACGTGGGCCTGGAAATGAGCGGCAACCCGCGCGCCTTCAACGACATGCTCGACTGCATGTACCACGGCGGCAAGATCGCCCTGCTCGGCATCCTGCCCAAGGGCGCCGGCATCGACTGGGACAAGGTGATCTTCAAGGGC
>Ga0209672_100369_pt1 | contig 27792 bp, 21 predicted proteins | sample AraplaCol_mMS_r2_FD_184273 | JGI IMG/M metagenome (GOLD analysis project Ga0209672, IMG submission 184273) | Arabidopsis root microbial communities from North Carolina, USA - plate scrape CL_Col_mMS_r2 (SPAdes) (version 2) | ecosystem: Host-associated > Plants > Roots > Endosphere | place: USA...
TATATCGTAGCCGTGAAGGTGGGTATCGCCCACGGACCATTGCCACCACTATTTTGGCCCTCGATCGTTGGATCTTCGGGTCGCAACGCCGCAGGGAGAAGCGATGACAGTCGATCAGTCAGGCACTGGGGCAGGCGGGCCGCGGCCCCGGACTTTGCTCGTCAAGCATGCCGCCGTGCTCGTGACGATGGACGGCGCGCGCCGTGAATTGCGCGATGCGGGGCTATTTGTCGAAGGCAATCGGATTGTCGCCGTTGGCCCGACGAGGGAATTGCCCGGCAGTGCGGACGAAGTGCTGGACTTGGCCGGCCATGTGGTCATGCCGGGGCTGATCAATACCCATCACCATATGTATCAAAGCTTGACCCGGGCGGTGCCCGCCGCGCAAAACGCGGAGCTGTTCGGTTGGCTCAAGAGCCTCTATCGGATCTGGGCGCATCTCACGCCGGAAATGATCGAAGTCTCGACGCTGACCGCGATGGCGGAGCTGATTCTTTCGGGCTGCACGACCTCGAGCGACCACCTCTATTTGTATCCGAACGGCAGCCGGCTCGACGACAGCATTGCCGCGGCCGCCCGCATCGGTATGCGCTTTCACGCGAGCCGCGGCAGCATGAGCGTCGGCGAACGAGACGGCGGTCTGCCGCCCGACGCGCTCGTCGAGGACGAAGGCGCGATCCTGACGGACACGCAGCGCCTCATCGAGACCTATCACGATGCCGGCCGCTACGCGATGTTGCGTATCGCGGTGGCGCCTTGCTCCCCGTTTTCGGTGAGCCGCGATCTGATGCGCGAATCGGCGGCGCTTGCGCGCGCACACGGTGTCTCCTTGCACACGCATCTGGCCGAGAATCTCAACGACGTGGCCTATACGCGTGAACGCTTCGGCATGACGCCCGCCGAGTATGCCGAGGACCTGGGGTGGGTGGGCGCCGATGTATGGCACGCGCACTGCGTGCAGCTCGATACGGCAGGCATCGCACGGTTCGCGCATACGCGCACCGGCGTGGCGCATTGCCCCTGTTCGAATATGCGGCTTGCATCGGGCATCGCGCCTGTTCGAGCCATGCGCGATGCGGGCGTGCCGGTGGGGCTGGGCGTCGATGGGTCGGCCTCGAATGATGGCGCGCAAATGGTGGGCGAGGTGCGGCAGGCGATGTTGCTCCAGCGCGTGGGCTTCGGTCCTGACGCCATGAACGCGCGCGAAGCGCTCGAGATGGCCACGCTCGGTGGGGCCGCTGTGCTTGGACGGGACGATATCGGCGCACTCGCCCCGGGTATGGCAGCGGATTTCGTTGCGTTCGATCTCGGTCAGCCGGGCTTTGCCGGGGCACTGCACGATCCCGTGGCCGCGCTCGTGTTTTGCGCTCCTTCGCAGGCGGCCTGGAGTGTGATCGACGGGAAAGTGATCGTGCGCGAGGGGCGGCTCCAAACGCTCGAACTCGCGCCGCATCTGGAGCGGCACAACCGGCTCGCGCGCCAGCTGACGCAAGCGGCGCGCTAAGCAGTCCGACGGCATCGCCGGGCGGCCGCCGCGCCGTGATGGGCCAGGATCCGGCTAAGCTGCCTCGCCGACGAGCGAGCGCGTGGCATCGGCCACGAGACCGCGCAACCAGCGCACTTCGTCGGAGTAGTGCGAGCGTTCGTGCCAGAGCTGGTAGTACTGCATCGGCGGGAAGTCGAGGGGCGCCGGCAGCACGGTGAGGGGAAGAAACTTCGCGTAGTGATCGGCGAAAAGCCGGGTGGTCGTGAAGATGAGGTCGGATTTCACGAGCACGTACGGCGCGAGATTGAAGTACGGCAGCGTGACGACGACGTGGCGTTTGAGCCGTTCGCGCGCGAGATGCACGTCGATGGCGCCGCGCTGTCCGACGGAATAAGGCGATGGCGCGAGATGCGGCGCGTTGAGGTATTGGTCGAGCGTGAGCGACCCGCGTTTGGCAAACGGGTGGGTCTTGCTCATGACGCAGACGATCTCGTCGATGAACAGATTCGACAGATGCAATTGCTCGGGGGGCTCGGGCCAGTTGCCGACGACGACGTCGAGCTTGCCCTCCTCGAGTGCCAGTTCGTAGTCGAAAGCGGGACCCAGCGAATGGAATTCGAGCTGCGCGTTCGGCGCGGCTTGCCGGAAGCGTTCGACGACGGTCGGTACGAACAACACGTTGAGGTAGTCGGGGCAGCCGATGCGGTAGCAGCGGATCGATGTGGCAGGGTCGAAGTTATGTTGTTGAAAGCGGATGCGCTCGATTTCGCGCAGTGCGTTTTGCACGGGTTCGAGCAGCCGCAGGCCGTATTCGGTCGGCACCATGCCGGACTTGCCGCGCACGAGCAACGGATCGCCCGTGATGTCGCGCAGGCGACGCAGCGCGGCGCTGATCGCGGGCTGCGACTGATTGAGCTTGACGGCTGCGCGCGTCACGCTGCGCTCCATCAAGAGGGTATGCAGTACGCGCAGCAGGTAAGTGTCGATCGCCTCGCGTTGCTGACTCATGTTTTCTCCGTATTCCGTATATTGAGCGGCTGATCGATCGGGGGCGGGGATATCAGGCTTTTAATATGTGCATAAATTCGCGTCAAGCGAGGAATGTTTCGGCGATGCGCGAGCGGAACGGCGGTTTGTCTTCGATTTTGTCGGCTCGACGGTACGCCGGGATTTGGGTATCGTCGGGCGACGGTGACGCGCGCGGGCCGCGGCGGCAGGCGATGAATATATGAGCGATCTTTCCTTTTCAGAAAACGGCTTTACCGACGCAGCGACGAAGGGCGCACCGCGCCTTGCGCTCGTCGGTATCAGCAAGCAGTACCCCGGCGTGCTGGCCAATGACGGCGTCGATCTCGTCGTGGCGCCGGGCGAAATTCACGCCGTGCTCGGAGAGAACGGCGCGGGTAAAAGCACGTTGATGAAGATCATCTACGGGGCGGTGCGGCCCGATGCCGGGGAAATCCGATGGGAGGGCGCGGCGGTCGAGATCGCGAGCCCGGCGGCCGCGCGCAAGCTGGGCATCGGGATGGTGTTTCAACACTTTTCGTTGTTCGAAACGCTGACGGTGGCCGAGAACATCGCGCTTGCGCTCGACGAACCGTTCGATCTTGCCGCACTCGCGAAGCGGATTCGCGATGTCTCGCATGAATATGGCCTCGATATCGATCCGGCGCGGCACGTGGCAAGCCTCACGGTAGGTGAGCGGCAGCGCGTCGAAATCGTGCGCTGCCTGCTGCAGCATCCGCGCCTGCTGATCATGGACGAGCCCACCTCGGTGCTGACACCGCAGGCCGTGCGCAAGCTGTTCGAGACGCTGCGGCGCCTTGCGGCTCAGGGCTGCAGCATTCTCTATATCAGCCACAAGCTCGACGAAATCCAGGCGCTGTGCGATACCGCGACGGTGATGCGCGGCGGCCGCGTGACAGGCCGCGTCAGACCGCGCGACGAAACGCATGCGTCGCTCGCGCAGTTGATGGTGGGCCATTCGTTGCCGGACTATACGCGCCGGCCGCATACGCCGGGCGATGTGCTGCTGTCGGTCAGGGACTTGTCGGTGACTAGCGACGATCCGTTCGGTACTTCACTCGCCGGGGTGTCTTTCGACGTGCACGCGGGCGAGGTATTCGGCATTGCCGGCGTATCGGGCAACGGGCAGGCCGAGTTGCTCGCGGCGCTGTCGGGCGAAGGCGGAGGCGCCGTCGCGGCCGATGCGGTGGTGCTGTGCGGCCAACCCGCCGGGCGGCTCGCACCGGCCGCGCGCCGGCGGCTCGGCTTTGCATTCGTCCCGGAGGAACGGCTTGGGCGCGGGGCGGTGCCTGCCATGTCGCTGGCGGAAAACGCATTGTTGACCGCGCACGGTCAAGCGCGCCTGGTGCGGCATGGCTGGATCCGCGCCGGCGCGATGCGCGCCTTCGCGAAGCGGTGCATCGAGATGTTCGACGTTCGCTGCGGCGGCCCCGATGCGCTCGCGCACTCGCTCTCGGGCGGCAACCTGCAAAAGTTCATCGTCGGACGCGAGATCCTGCTTTCGCCGAAGGTGCTCGTCGTGGCGCAGCCGACCTGGGGCGTCGATGTCGGCGCGTCGGCATTCATCCGGCAGCAGTTGCTCGATCTGTCGGCGAGCGGTGTCGCGGTGCTCGTGGTATCGGAGGAGCTCGACGAGCTTTTCGATATTTGCGATCGCATTGCCGTGCTGGCGGGCGGACGGCTGTCGCCTTCGCGCAAATCCGATGAAACCCATGCCGAAGAGATCGGCCGGTGGATGGCGGGGCTCTTCGGCGACAAGGGCGCAACACCGTCCGAGCCGCAACCGGCGCGTAGCTGAATGCGCGAGGCCCTGCTGACGCGGACCGGCTCGCTACCGATCAACGACGACCGACGATAACCGACGACAACCGTTCGACCATGCCATTTCCTTACCGACTCGAAGCGCGCCCCGCGCCTTCTCAGACGATGCGCCTCGCGGTGCCGTTGATTGCGGCGGCGCTGACGCTCGTGATCGGATTTGCGATCTTTGGGCTCGTGGGCCGTGATCCCGCGCTCGCGATGCGAGCCTTTTTCATCGATCCATTGTCCAGCGTCAACGGCTGGTCCGAACTCTTGCTCAAAGCGTCGCCGCTTTGTCTGATCGCGCTGGGACTCGCGCTCGGCTATCGCGCCAACGTCTGGAACATCGGCGCGGAAGGACAGATGCTCGCGGGCGGCATCGCGGCAAGCGGCGTGGCGATCCACTTCGATCAGGCAAGCGGCGCGTGGATATTGCCGCTCATGATGGCGGCAGGCGTGCTCGGGGGCATGGCGTGGGCGGCGATACCCGCGTTCCTGAAAAGCCGGTTCAATACGAGCGAGATTCTCACGAGCCTCATGTTGACTTACGTCGCCACGCAACTGCTCATTTTTCTCGTGAGCGGTCCCTGGCGCGACCCGCAAGGCATGAACTTTCCGATCTCGGAGATGTTTTCGGGCGATGCGCTTTATCCGACCTTCGGCGGCGATTGGCATTGGAAGTTCATGCGCGGTACGCGCCTGAACGCGTCGATCTTCATCACGGCCGCGGCTGTTCCGCTGGTCTGGCTTTTCATGCGCAAGAGCTTTGCTGGGTTCCGGATGAGCGTCGGCGGGCTGGCGCCGCTCGCGGCGCGCTATGCGGGGTTTTCGGACCGGCGCACGATCTGGACGTCGCTGCTCTTGAGCGGCGCGCTTGCAGGGCTCGCCGGCATGGGCGAAATCGCGGGACCGATCGGTCAATTGCAGGCGAGCTGGTCACCGGGCTACGGGTTCACCGCCATCATCGTCGTCTTCGTCGGCCGGCTGCATCCGGTCGGCATCGTTTTGGCCAGTCTCTTGATGGCGTTGCTCTATCTCGGCGGCGAAGCAGTGCAGACTTCGCTGCAACTGCCGCAGGCGCTCAGCGGTGTATTTCAGGGACTCTTGCTGTTTTGCCTGCTGGGGGCTGACCTGTTCGTGAACTACCGCGTACGACGCGTTGCGCTTGCCGGGCAATATTGAGGGCGCGGCTTCGCCAGTCCACCCATCGATCAACCGAATCGACGACTCAACGATGACCATCGATCAAATCAGCAACCTCGCCGCGAGCGCCGTCATAGCGGCCATTCCGTTGATGTATGCGGGCCTCGGCGAGCTCGTGACCGAAAAATCGGGCGTGCTCAATCTCGGCGTCGAGGGCATGATGCTGATGGGCGCGGTGAGCGGCTATGCGATCACGGCGGCGACCGGTCACGCGTGGCTCGGCGTGGCCGCGGCAATCGGTGCGGGGGCGGCCATGGCGCTGCTGTTCGCCTTTCTCACGTTGACGATGCTCGCCAATCAGGTGGCGACGGGCCTCTCGCTGACGATCTTCGGTATCGGGCTGTCCGCGTACGTCGGCAAACCCTACACGTCGGCGGCGGCCCATACGACGATCGGCGCGTGGCCGATCCCCGGCCTCGCGCACGTACCGGTGCTGGGGCCGGCCGTGTTTTCGCTGACGCCGCTCGGTTATCTGGCGTTCGCCATGTTTGGCGCCGTCGCCTGGTTTCTCTATCGCACTCGCGCGGGGCTCGTACTGCGCTCGGTCGGGGAATCTCCCGAAGTGGCACATTCAGTCGGCTTTTCGGTCATGGGCGTGCGCTACGGTGCGACGCTTTTCGGCGGCGGGATGGCCGGGCTCGCGGGCGGCTATTACTCGATCGTCTATCTGCAGCTCTGGCAGGAGCAACTGACTTCGGGGCGAGGCTGGATCGCACTCGCACTCGTGGTGTTCGCGGCCTGGCGCCCGTGGCGGCTGCTGGTCGGCGCGCTGCTCTTCGGTGCCGTGACCGGCCTGCAGTTCTATGCGCAAGGTGCGGGCGTGCCGGTGCCGACTCAGTTTCTTGCCATGCTGCCGTATCTCGCGACGATCGTCGTGCTGGCCGCGATCTCGCGCAATCCGAACACGATCAGGCTCAATGCACCGGCCTCGCTCGGCAAACCGTTTTTCGCTGCCGGCTGAGACCGGCCACTCATCGTTCAATCGCACTAAAACCGCTTCAATCCATACAAACGGAGAAATTCGATGAAAAGAAGCATGTCGATCACGCTCGCCGGTGCATTCGCGTTCGCGCTGGCGTGTGCCTTCGGCGCCAGCGCGCAGGCCGCCGATGTGCCCGGCGTAGCGTTCGTCTATCTCGGCAACCCCGGCGATGCGGGCTGGACCTATGCGCACGATCAAGGTTCGAAGGAAGCCGAAGCGAAGTTCGGCAGCAAAATCAAAGTGACCCGTGTCGAGAACGTGCCCGAATCGGCCGACTCCGAGCGTGTGTTTCGCGACCTCGCGAACAAGGGCAACAAGATCATCATCGGGACGAGCTTCGGTTATCAGGACTTCGAGTTGAAAGTCGCCAAGGATTTTCCCGATACCGTCTTTCTCCACGCCACCGGTTACAAGAAGGCGCCGAACTTCGGCACCTATGACGTGCGCATGTATCAGGGCGCCTATCTGGCGGGCGTGGTCGCCGGCTATGTGACGAAGACGAATACGCTCGGCTTCGTCGCATCGGTGCCGATTCCCGAAGTGGTCCGCAACATCAACGCTTATACGCTCGGCGCGCGCTCGGTGAACCCGAAGGTCCATACGAAGGTCATTTGGATCAACAGCTGGTTCGATCCGGGCAAGGAGAAGCAGGCAGCCGAAACGCTGATCGGTCAGGGCGCCGATGTGCTGCTGCAAAATACGGATTCGAGCGCGACCCTTGCCACGGCCGAGGCCCGCAAGGTTCATGCTTTCGGCTGGGACTCGGACATGAAGAAGTTCGGGCCCGACGCACATCTGGGCTCGGTGGTCGCACACTGGGGTGTCTATTATTCGGCCGCCATTGGGCAGGTTCTCGACGGCAAATGGAAGAACGACCCGGTCTGGTGGGGCATTCCGCAAAAGGCGGTCAATCTCGAAGACCTGAACACGACGGCGATTCCGGCTGACGCCCAAAAGAAGGTCGAGGCGAAGCGCAACGATCTCGCCGGCGGCAAATGGGACGTCTTCACCGGGCCGATCAAGGATCAGTCGGGGGCGGTGAAGGTTCCAGCGGGCAAGGCGCTCGCCGATACCGAGCTGCAGCGGCTCAACTGGTATGTCGAAGGCGTCGAGGGTGCGCTGCCGAAATAAGGTCGCTCGCCGAGGGCCGTGCCAGTCGCGGCGCGGCCCTTCAGGGGCCTGTCGGTGCGGCGTGCCCCGCGGGCATCATTCGTCGAGGCGCATGCCGACCTTGAGCGACACTTGCCAGTGCGCGATGGCGCCGTTCGCCAAGTGACCCCGAATCTCGGTGACCTGAAACCAGTCGAGATTGCGCAGTGTCTTCGAGGCGCGCTCCAAGGCGCAACGGATCGCATCGTCGCTCGATTTCGTCGACGAGCCCGTGAGCTCGATCTGCTTGTAGACGTGGTCGTTCATGAGAGACTCCGTTCTTTGCAGGAGAAGGAAGTATAGGCAGCGCTTGCGCGCGCCATGAGACTGAATCCGGCGAGCGCGCGCAAACGCACAACGGAAGGCGCGCATGAAGCGGGTGGCGAGCCGCAAACCGGCTGCATCGCCACGCACGGTTCGTTCCGCCGCTGATGCAGCGATGAGCGAGAACGAGAGGGAAAAGCATGGATATCGGATTTTGCGGCGCGGGCCTGATGGGCGGCCCGATGGTGCATCGCTTGTTGGGCGCGGGCCACCGCGTCTGGGTCTGGAATCGCACGCCCGCGAAGGCCCAGGCACTCCTCGCCGATGGCGCGAATCGTGTCGATACACCGCGCGAACTGGCGGATCGTGTGGATGCGGTCTTTCTGTGCGTATCGGACGCGCATGCGGTCGGCGAAGTCGTCTTCGGTCTGGGCGGCGTGCTCGGCGAAGACTATGCAGACGCGGGCGCCGGCCGTATCCGCCATATCGTCGATCACTCCAGCATCGCACCGGCCGCGACGCGCGACTATGCCGCACGCGCTGCCGGACGCGGCGTGGCATGGATTGATGCGCCCGTCTCGGGCGGCGTCCCGGGAGCCGTGGCGGGCACACTTGCCGTCATGGCGGGAGGCGCGGCGGATGACATCGAAGGGCTGGCGCCCGTGATCGGTGCCTATGCGGCGCGCGTGACGCGGATGGGCCCGGTGGGCGCAGGACAGACGACGAAGCTTTGCAATCAGGCGATCGTCTGCGCGACGGTCGCCGCCATCGCGGAGGCCGTCGGATTGGCCGAGCGCTGCGGTATCGACGCGGCCCGGCTGCCCGAAGCGCTCGCGGGCGGGTGGGCCGATTCGGTATTGTTGCGCACCTTCGTGCCTCGCATGACCGAGACGGGACACGCGCCGCTCGGCTCGCTCAAAACCTTTCAGAAGGATATCGATGCGGTAGCCGATGCCGCGCGCGATGCCGGCGCCGTCATGCCCGTGGCCGGGCAGGTGCAGCAGATCGTGCGGCTCGGCGCCGCGATGGGCCTCGCCAATGCGGACCTTGCCGCATTTATCGATGTGGTGCACCCGCGCCGGGGCTGAGCCGCGGCGCGTGCGAGTGTCGACGTGTCAACGCAGCGACCGCGGGGTGGCGTCCCCGGCATTCTGGCGCCGCGGGCCACGCTCCGTCACGCCGGCGCCGAATTCGGGAAGAATGCGAGCGCGGGCACGGCTCGCGAACACGAGAAAGCCGAAGCCGTTGGCTTCATACCAGTAGCCGCCGTTCTCCAGGCCGTCCAGCGGCTGTTCGAGCGCGTTTGCGATCGACTCGATGCAGCGGCGCCGCAGGTCGTCGACGGCGGGATAGGGCGGTTGCGCGCCGCGGACGCTGCAAAGCAGGACGTCGAGCCCAGGCAGCACGTGAGCGTAGAGCACGGGTTCGTCCTGTGCTCGCGCACGCGCGATCTTGGTATCGAGCTGACAGAAAGGTTTGAACTGCCGCAACACGGCAAGAAAGGACTCCTCGCTCGGGGCGCTCGCGCGCCTGCGCTTTCTCGGGAAGGACATAAACATTCGCCTGAAAAAGAATTGCAAGAAACACAGCGTCCTCATGCGACCACTCCCGGCTCTCGCGCGCCGCACGTCGATCTTTTATAGCATACGGATACGGCGTCTTCACGATGGCGCATGCTTCATGCGAATCGTGCCCCGTATGCAGCGGCTCGAGGGTGCAAAGACTCGAGTCCACGTTGCCCGGCATCTATGCCAATAATAGGCCCGTGTCTCGTGCGCGTGCTCATCGAATTGAGAAAAAATGGCGATTTTGCGTACGCTCGCGCCTCTTTGGGTGCGTTGAAATATCGAACGGCAGCGACGATAATGGGTCGGTTCACGTTCTCCTCGGCTGCAAGGCCCGTGCCGCGGCATGGCTTCGATCGATGCGCGGCGCGCGGTTCGGACGAACAATGAGACGGGAGAGGGCCGCCAAGGACACATGAAACTGTTCACGAAGGGGCTGTTGCTGATCGCCGTGCCGAGCGTCGTCGAACTGGCGTTGCTCGGGATGCTGTTGAAAACTCAGGAGCAGACGTCGCAGGCCGCGCAGTGGGCAGCGCACAGCAAGCAGGTTCTCTATCAGGCGTCGGTGATCGCCGATCCGCTGTTGCGCGCGGCGTCGCGTGCGCGCGCGGCGCTTATCGCGGGCGACCCGGCGTTTATCGACCGCCGCACGGTCTGGGTCGATCTCGGCGATCGGCTGACGCAGCTCGAGCGTTTCGTCGCGGACGATCCGCTTCAGGTCGAGCGCGTGCGTCGCATGCGCGAAGCGGTCAATGCCTACCGGACGCAGACCGAGACAGTCTACACCGCGCTGCGCGGCGGGCAGCGCGCGCAACTGGCATCGATCGAAAACGCGCCGCTACCCCAGGCCATCCGGGTTTTTCGCGACGAACTCGATGCGTTCGTCGCCGCGGAATCGCGGCTGGATGCCGAGCGCAGCGCCGAGCTTGCCGCGACGCGTGACGAGCAGCGTCACGCGCTCGTGGCCGCCATTGCCGGCTCGATGCTGATCTGGGCCGTGGCGGCGCTCGGTTTCGCCGGCAATATCGGCCGTCGCCTCGCCACGCTGACTGCCAACGCCGAGCGGCTCGGCCGCGCGCAGACGCTCGGCGCGCCGCTCGCGGGTAACGACGAACTTGCGGAACTCGATGTCGTGCTTCATCGGACGAGTGCGCGGTTGGCCGAAGCGGACCGGGAGCAGGCGGCGCTGCAACGCACGCTCGAAGCGCGCGCGCGGGAACTCACGGAGGTGAACGACAATCTGCGTCAACAAAAGCAGGACAACGATATGTTCATCTATAGCGTCTCGCACGACTTGCGCTCGCCGCTCGTGAATTTGCAGGGTTTTTCGCGCGAGCTGCAAGTATCGTGCGACGAATTGCGCGGGATGCTCGACGACGCACGCTTGCCCGAGCCCGAGCGCGCACGCATTTCGCAGGTGCTCGACGGTAATTTGAGCGAGGCGCTGCATTTTTTACGGACTGCTGTGACGCGTTCGGCCTCGATCATCGACGCATTGTTGCGCATTTCGCGCGCGGGGCGGCTCGAATATCAATGGCAGCGCGTCAGCGTGGCGCGGGCCGTGGCGCGTGTGGTCGAATCGCTGCATGCGCAGATCAGCGAGCGCGGCGTGACCGTCTCCGTCGGCGAGTTGCCGCCCGTTTGGGGCGATCCGACGGCGATCGAGCAGATTTTCGGCAATCTCATCGGTAATGCCGTCAATTATCTGGACCCCACGCGTTCGGGCCGCATTGAAATCGGTGCGCTCGGCGAGCCGCCTGCCGAGTCCGGCGAACGCACCACGCGCATGCGCACTTATTATGTGCGGGACAACGGGCTCGGTATTCCCAAGGCATACATGTCGAAGATGTTCAGTGCGTTTCAACGGCTTCATGGCGACCGGACGAAGGGCGACGGCATCGGGCTCGCGCTGGTACGGCGCGTGACCGAGCGGCACGGCGGCCGGACATGGGTCGAATCGGAGGAAGGCGTGGGATCGACCTTTTTCGTCACCTTGCCCGAACAACCGGTCCGCGTGTCGTAACCTGTGAAACAACACTTGAAACCGATCGAGAGGCGAACACCCGTATGAACGACGTCGCACCTGGCCCGGCATCCGCCCGTGTGCTCGTCCTCGACGACGACGAGGGAATCTTGCGCCTTGCGCGAAAATCGCTCGAGCGCGCGGGTTGCCGGGTGTTTTCGAGTTCCACCGTTGCGACGGCGCGCTCGATCATCGAGAGCGAGCGGCCCGAGCTGCTCGTGCTCGACTATCAGCTCGATTGCGCTGAAACCGGGCTCGATTTCTTTCGCCGATTGCGACGCGAAGGGGTCGCGTTGCCGGCTATCCTCGTTACCGGATTCACCGATGAATCGCGGGTCATCGAGGCCCTGCGCGCGGGGATATCGGACGTAGTGCCGAAGTCCGAAGGCTATCTCGACTATCTACCGGAAGCCGTGGAGCGCGTACTCGCGCAGGTCCGCCTGCAGCGCGCATCGGCCGAGGCGCTCTTGCTGCGCGATCGCGAGGCCCACTACCGGAGTTTGTCGGAAACGTTGCCGCACCTCGTCTTCACGAGCAACGCGCGCGGCGAGTGCGATTTTTTCTCCAAGCAGTGGTACGCCTATACAGGGCTCGACGAGGCCGCATCGCGCGGTCTTCGCTGGCTGGACGCGGTTCACGCGGACGATCGCGAAGCGTTGCGCCGCAATTGGCTCGATGCGGTACGGGGCGATGCGGCGGACTACCGGCACGAGCTGCGCATCCGCGGCAGCGATGGCCGCTACCGCTGGTTCGACATGCGTATCGCACCGGTGCGCGATGCGAACGGCGGCATCGCCAAATGGTTCGCAAGCTGCACGGATATCCAATCGCAACGCGAAGCGCTCGATGAGCGCGAGCGCTTGCTGGCCGCCGAACAAAGCGCGCGTCAAACGGCCGAGGAGGCGAATCGCGCGAAGGATCGCTTTCTCGCCATGCTCTCGCACGAGCTGCGTACGCCGTTGACGCCGGTGCTGGCGGGAACGCGCGTGCTCGAGGTCATGCCGGGCTTGCCCGATGCCGCGCAAGCGACCGTCAAGATGATCCGCCGCAATATCGAACTCGAGGCGCGACTCATCGACGATTTGCTCGATCTCACCCGCGTTGCCAATGGGAAATTGCGCCTGTCGCTCGAAGCCGTCGACGTCCACGAAGTGATCGACAGCGTGCTCGAGCTCTTTCGCAGCGAAATCCAAGTCAAGCAGCTCGACGTCAATGTCGAGAAAATGGCGGGCAATCGCTATGTGCTGGCGGATCGCGCACGGCTGCAGCAGATGCTCTGGAATCTCGTGCGCAACGCAGCGAAGTTCACGCCCGACGGCGGCCATATCTATGTCCGCACACGCGATGCGCGCATGCAGATCGAAGTCTCGATCGAGGATACGGGCATTGGCATCGCCCCCGATCAGATCGGCAAGCTTTTCAACGCCTTCGAACAGGGCAGTCAGCGGATGACCCAGCAGTTCGGTGGACTCGGACTGGGGCTGGCCATCACGAAGGCGCTGACCGATGCCCATGGCGGCACGGTCAGCGCTCAGAGCCCCGGGCCGCATTGCGGCGCAACGTTCACCATTGCGCTGCCGATCGTTGCCGCGCCCGTCGCGACGCCAGAAGTGAATGACGCCGCCGCGGCCGGTACCGACGAGCGATTGGCGATTCTGCTGGTCGAGGACCATGCCGATACGGCCGAAGTGATGGCCCAACTGATGCGCGGGCTCGGCCACGAGGTGACCGTCGCGTCGTCGGTGGCGAGCGCGCTGGCCGCGTCGCAGTCCGCTTCGTTCGACCTCGTCGTCAGCGATATCGGCTTGCCGGACGGAACAGGAATCGATTTTATCGGCGTGTTCCGTCAGGGCTCGCAGGTGCCGGCTGTCGCCCTGACGGGCTTCGGCACGGATGAGGACGTGCGACGCTGCCTCGCGGCCGGCTTTACCTCGCACCTGACGAAACCCGTCAACTTCGGTCAGCTCGAGGAATTGATTCAGCGCGCGGCCGCGCAAAAAAACGGCGGTGGTGGCGCGCGTGCCGCGGTGGCCGAGGGCGCGCGCGCCCGAAACGAAGTGTAGTGCGCACGAGGCGCGCGACGCTCAGCGCTTCAGTGAATCGCGTATTTCGCGCAGCAGCAGGATATCTTCGGGAACGGGCGGCGGCTCGCCGGGCGCGGCCGGCTCCGTGGCTTCGAGCTGGCGCAGCTTGTTGATGAACTTCACCATCGCAAAGACGATGATCGCCAGAATCAGGAAATTGATGACGACGGTGATGAACGAACCGTACCCGAACACGGCGACGCCTGCCGTCTGCAGATCCTTGAACGAATCGGGGTTGCCCTTGAACGACGGCGGAATGTCGCCCAGGCGAATGAATTTGTTGGAGAAATCGAGCCCGCCCGTTGCGACTCCCACGAGCGGCATGATGAGATCTTTGACGATCGAGTTGACGATGGTCGAGAAGGCGCCGCCGATGATCACGCCGATTGCGAGATCCATGACGTTGCCCTTGACGGCGAACTCCTTGAACTCCTTCACGATGCTCATGTTTTCTTCCCTCCTTGTGAGGGGCGCTCGGCAATGAACGCTGGCGCCCGCGGCCATGATAGCGAACGGGTGCGGCGCGCGTGCGTTTTTTCTTGCGTTGGATCGCCCCGCCGGTCACGCCCCGCCCATTGATTCAGATCCGATAGGCGAGGCGCAGTCCGCCCCAATGCCGGCCAGCGACGAAGATCGGTGCGGACGCATCTTTCATCGTCACGAACTGCCCGCCGCCCATGTCCCGGCGGTAAGTCTGCAACAAGAAAGGCTTGGTATGCGTGGCGCAGGCCAGACCGGTTCGATCGTTGAAGATTCTGCGGTTGCGGCAGTGCGCGGCGTTCCAGGCCGGCTCGCCCGGGCGCTGCGGCTCCGAAAATTTCCTGTTGTGCGTCGGCAGGTAGCCGCGCACGTCGACGGCCGCGCAAAACGCGACCCGCTCATCGAGCTCGAGCAGCGGCTCCTGGAACGCGGGCAATACGCGGTCTGTGAACGCCGTGAAGCGTGTCATGAACTGCTGCGGATCGGAACCCGCGATCGGCACATAATGCGCGTCGAAGAGATCGTCGAGCCTGATTTCGCCGCGGGCGATGGCTTGATCGAACGCCCGGCCGATTGCGGCGGCCGTGCGTTGCACGGCATCGATGAAGCGGGTATCGGGCGTTTCGACGCCGGTTGCGGCCGTCAATTCGATCAAGGTCTCTGAGACGGTGACGAGGTTCGACAGCCGGTCTTTCGCTTGCAGAAAGTTCTCGCCCGATTGCTCCACGTCATTCGCGATGGCGGCCACCGCTTCTTCGAGCGTGTGACACTGCGTTTCGATTTCGGTCGTGAGCGTGGCGATCTCTTCGGCTTCCCCATGCAGTTTCGTGACCGCATTGCCGGTCGATGCGACGATTTCGCCGATGGCCCGCGTACTGTCCTTCACGCGATTGGCGCGGGCGGTGTTCTCGGCGCCATCGGCAATCAATTGTTCGGTTTGCGAGGTGAGGCGCGCAAGCGTCGCTTCGATCTGTGCCGTCGCTTGCGCGGTCTTGCTGGATAGATTCTTGACTTCCGCGGCCACGACGGCGAAGCTCTTGCCCGATTCGCCGGCGCGGGCGGCTTCGATCGCCGCGTTGATCGCGAGCAGGTGCGTTTGCCGGGCGATGAGGGAGATCTCTTCCGATACGCTGCTCACATGAGCGAGCGCTTCGCGCAGCGCATCGATCTGCGTGGCGATGCCCGTGACCCCTTGTACGAGCCCGTGAATATCGTCGAGCGAGGCATCGAGCGTGAGGCGCGATGCGTCGACGGCCTGCGACGCATCGGCACTGACGACATGTACCTGGCGCGCGGCTTGGGCAATCCGGTGATTGCCGGCCATCGTGACGGCGGCGGATTCGCGCAACTGCCGGCACACATGCGCCTGAGTGGCGACGCGGTTGGCGACTTCCTCGACGTGGCCGGACACATCGCATATCTCGATGCCCAGCTTGCCAGCGTGTTCGGCAATATCGACAGCAAGCGAACGCGCGGCGCGGGGCCGGCGCTTGACCAAGCGCATCATGGGGTCTCCTGGCGGAGCGCGGCTCCGATCTTTTTTTGCGGCCCGAGGGTGATCCGTGGCCGACGCGTACACGTTCTAATGAACGTGGCTTACGCAGGCCTTACGCGCGCGCGTGTCGACACCGGAACGCGCGACGCGGTCAACACGTGCTCGACCCATGTGTTTACGGCGCCGAGGCGCCCATACTTGAGGTTTTCCGAGTAGTGAATTTCCGCCATTGCGCGGGTGCGGACAAGCCTTTAGATTTGGCGGCGGCTTCGTACGCACGACGCGCCCGATGAGACCGCTCGCAGCAGCCTCGGGCTTGTTCCCACGCTCCGTCAGAGAGCCTTTACGTGCGTGCGCTACACACTACGGGAGAAACCGTGCGCGTCTGCCTTGCGGCGCGCATGCCGACATCATGTTCAATCGCTTGACGATACGCGGCGGGCTGACGCTCACGATCGCGGGTTACACGATCGCCCTCATTGCAACCATGGTTGTCGCGATGCTCGGGCTCAATCAAAGCAACGACGCACTGCGCCAGATGTATGCGACCGATACGGCGGCGCTCACCCATTTGAAGACGAGTTCGGAGCGCATGCTGCAACTGCGGCTGGCGCTCGCCAGCTACGAGACGCTCTTCGCCATGGGCGAGGCCTCGGACGATATGCTGCCCAAGGCGCATGACGTGCTCAAGCAGAGCGACACCGAATGGGCGGAATATCTGCGCAAGCCGCGCGACGCCGAGGAGACGACGCTTTCGAATAATGTCGGCGAGGCGCGCAAGGCCCTCATCGAGCAGGGCATCGAGCCCGAATTCAAGGCGTTGACAGACAATGATTTCAACGCATTCCGCAATATCCAGGGGCGCACGGCGAATCAGCTCTACGCTCGCTACGATGCGGCGATCACGGCGCTGGAGGCGTTGCAGGTGCGGCATCAGCAGGCGCGCTACGATCGCGCGCAGCAGGCATTTCATACGCTGGCGGTTGCCGCCGCCGTCATGGCGATCATCGCCTTCGTCATCGGCATCATCGCGCGTACTGCGATCGTCGCAGCGGTCGTACGTCCAATCGATGGCGTCATTCGGCACTTCGAGCGGATCGCCTCGGGGGACCTGACTGGCGCGATCGACACGAGCCGCAAAAACGAAATGGGGCGGCTCGTCACCGCCCTCAAGCAAATGCAGACCGCATTGGCTTCGACCGTGGGCCGCGTACGCAGCGGCTCCGAGGCGATCATGCACGGCGCGCGCGAAATCGCATCGGGCAATGCGGACCTCTCGCAGCGCACCGAAGAACAGGCGTCTTCGCTGCAGCAGACGGCGTCGAACATGGAAGAGTTGACGGCCACGGTGCGACAGAACGCCGATCATGCGCGCGAAGCCAATGCGCTCGCCGACGAGGCATCGCTCACGGCGACGCGCGGCGGCGAAGTGGTGGACGATGTCGTGCGAACGATGGAGGACATCGCATCGAGCTCGAATCAGATCGGCGATATCAGTGGTGTCATCGAAGGCATTGCCTTTCAGACCAACATCCTCGCGCTCAACGCGGCCGTCGAGGCCGCGCGCGCCGGCGAGCAGGGCCGCGGGTTTGCCGTAGTGGCGGGCGAAGTGCGCTCGCTGGCACAGCGCAGCGCGAGCGCCGCCAAGGAGATCAAGGGGTTGATCGCGCAATCGGCCGATAAGGTGCAAGCCGGCACGACACTGGTGGCGCGCGCCGGGACGACGATGCAGGAGGTCGTGAGCGCCGTGCGGCGCGTAACGGACATCATCGGCAAGATCAGCACGGCTTCGGTCGAGCAGGCGGGCGGGATCGATCAGATTGGCCAGGCTGTCATGCAGATGGATACGGTAACGCAGCAAAACGCGGCACTTGTCGAACAAGCGGCCGCCGCTGCCGCGTCGCTCGAAGAGCAAGCGGCTCAGCTCGAGGCCGCCGTTGCGGCGTTTCGTGTAGACGTCCAGGCTGGCACGGGCGCGAGTGCACGCGTGCCCACCGAAGCGCCGGCGCCGCGCGCCCGGCGCGAGAGCGCGACGGCTCCAGCATTGTCGGTCTGACGCAGCGCGTTATTCGAACGTGTAATCGCGGGCCCGCACGCGTCGCGTGCGGTGCCTGAAGACGAACGAGAAGCCGGGCCACAACGCGGTATTTTTGCCGCTGTCGCTCAAATACCAGCTGCGGCATCCTGTTTGCCAGACCGAGCGGCGCATGGCGTGCTGCATTCGCTCGTTAAATGCGCGCTGCGCTTCGTCTTTCACCGTCATCGTTTGGGCGCCTGCCCGCGCGAGTGTGCGCAGACAATCGGCGATGTAGTCGATGTGCGACTCGATCATATAAATCATCGAGTTGTGACCGAGCCCCGTGTTCGGGCCGACGATCATGAAAAAATTCGGAAAACCGGCCACGCTCGTGCCGAGGTAAGCCTCGGGGCCGTCACGGCGCCATCGTGCGTCGAGGTCGGCGCCTTTCGCGCCGATGACCGTAAACGGAGCGCCCGCATCGTTGACCTGAAAGCCTGTTGCGCAGACGATGGCATCGAGCGCGTGATGCCTGCCGTCCGCCGTGATGATGCCGTCGGTCGCAATCTGGGCAATCGGTGTCGTCACGAGTTCGACGTTCGGCTGGGCGAGCGCCGGATAGTAGTCGCTCGATAGCAGCACGCGCTTGCAGCCGAACCGGTAGTTCGGCGTCAACCGCCCGCGCAACGCGGTGTCGGGGACACGCCGCGCGAGGTAGTCGAGGCTGAAGGCCGTCGGCCCCTTCATCAACCGCGGATAGAACGCGAATGCCAGCGCCCGGGCTTCATGCTGCCAGTAGATCGCATAGCGCAACAGGCGCTGAGACAGCGGAAAACGACGAAAGAGCCGCTGCGCACGCTCGCTGATCGGCCGATCTCGCCGTGGCATGATCCACGGCGGTGTGCGCTGAAAAAGGGCGAGACGCGCGACACGAGGCTGAATGCGCGGCACGAACTGTATCGCGCTCGCGCCGGTTCCGATCACGGCAACGGTTTTGCCCTCGAACGAATAATCATGGTCCCATGCCGCGGAATGAAAGAGCTTGCCCGCGAAGCGTTCGATTCCCGCGATGGCCGGCAGCGCAGGCCGCGACAACGCGCCGTTGGCGGCGATGACGATATCGGCTTCGACGACCTCGCGCGACGTGCCACTCACAATCTCGAGCCGCCAAACGCGTGCCGCGTCGTCGAAGCGGGCCGCGAGCACGCGCGCGCCGAAGCGGATGAACGGTGCGACACCGTACTTGTGGGTACAGCGCTGCAAATACGCAAGAATTTCGGACTGCGAAGCGAAAGTGCGCGTCCAGGACGGGTTCGGCTCGAACGAGAACGAATACAGATGCGAGGGGATGTCGCAGGCGGCGCCGGGGTAGACATTGTCCCGCCAGGTGCCGCCGACATCGCGCGCGGCCTCGTAGACCACGAACGAGGCGATGCCCATGCGTTTCAAGCGGATGGCCATCCCGATGCCGGCAAAACCGCTGCCGACGATAGCGATGCGAGGCGTCCTCGCGCTCAGGGGTAGCGGCATCGTCGGTGCCCAACGACAGAGGCTCCCGCGCGGGGAGCCTCTGTCGATTGTCTCGGATGGGAGAGAATGCGCGCGCTCAACTGTCGTTCCAATCGCCGCCGCCGGAATCGTTGCTGCCGTAATCGACGCCGCCGCCATCGTTCCAGTCGTTCGAGCCCTGGCCGAAGTCGACACCGCCATTATCGCCGCCGCCCGCTCGACGCCGCGCTTCGTCTTCGTCGATATAGACATCGCGCTCGATCACGCGATCGCGCCCATGCGAAAGCGCTTCGCCGAGCAACACGCCTGTCAGCAAACCGCCCATTCCGCCGCCAAAGCCGCCGCCTTGCTGGACGACCACGGTCGGCTGCTGCTGCACGGGCTGTTGCGGCGCCTGTTGCTGAAGCCGTTCCGCCTCTTGCGCATAAGGCGAAGACGCCGTGCCGGCGGCCGGCGCGACATTGGGATCGGGCCGGCCTTCGGCGCGCGCCTTGAGGCTTTCCAATTGGCGGCCGAGCTCTTCGAGGCGATAGGCTGGGACGGGATTCTTGCCGCTCGACAAGGCCTCCACGAGTTCGCGCAATTGCGTCTCCGCAGCCTCGATTTCACTCGCGAGCGTCTCGTGACCCGGTGCGCTCGAAAGCCGCGTGTCGAGCTTCAGCGAGCGCGCCGCGTTGAGCAATTCCGTGGCCCGCTTCAGCTGTGCGCGACGTTCTTCGTCCGCGCGACCATCTTCCGTAGAACGCGCGCGGCGCAACGTCCAACGCAGCACGAGAGCGATTACGACGACCAGCAGTACGATGCCGATCCACATTCCCATCGACGGCCCGCGGTGGGCGATCGCGCCGGGCGCCGCTTGCGTCGGGGCGAACGTGTTGGCCGTTGCGTGCTGACCGGGTGTCGACGGCGTGACCGTCGTATTGGCGCGATTGGCGGCCGCCCGCACGCGCGCTTCGATCTGTGCGAAGCGCGCCGGGTCGGTGAACTTCAGTTGCGGATCGAGCGTCTTGGCCTGTTCGATCTGCGCCAGCCCGTCCGCGTAACGGCCCTCTCGGGCGAGCACTTGCCCGTACAGATAGTGAGCGTGCGCATTGTTCGGATGGGCCTGCAGAACCTGCGTGAGCTCGGTGTCGGCCTGCTGCCAGTTGCCTTGCGCCATCGCGCGCTCGACTTGCTGGGCGCTTGGGACGGCGGCGAATGCGGCGCCCGCGCTCAACGCCAGCGTAGCCGCCACGACTGCCAGAAATTTCTTCATGAACTCAACCGGGCGCATTGCGCCCGTCTCCATGCGATGGGTCCGATACCGATGCGAAAGCCGCTATTGCCGCAAACCGAGCAAGACGGCGGCCCGCTTTCCGCTCGCGTGTTGCCGTATCGGTCCTGCGCGCCGCGCGCCGTTACTGCGCCGGCGTGCTCAACTGCTTTTTGAGGGCCTCGAGCCGCTCGTCGACCGACGGGCCGTGATCGAGCGCCGCGAGTTTGTCTTCGAGCGCCTTGCCCGAGGCCGTATCGGCCGAATTGAGGCGAGCGTCGGAACGAGCGTTCGAGAGGGCGACCTTGTCCTCGAGCTTGCGGAAATCTTCGGACAGGTTCTTTCCGCCGATGCCGCCCAGTGCCGTGGCGGCGACATCCTTCGCTTGGGCGATTTCTTGCTTCGCTTGCAGGATGTTCGAGCGGGCGTTCAAGTCGTTGCGGCGCTGGCGCATGTCGGCGATCTGGTTCTTCAACTGATCGACCGATGGCTCGAGCGTCGCGAGCTCTTTCGCCAGCGCATCGCGTTCGGCCTCGGCGTTCGCCTGGGCAGCGAGCGCTTCGCGTGCCAAGCCTTCATCGCCGGACTGCAGCGCGCGCTTCGCGCCGTCTTCGTACTTTTTCGCCTTCTCCGCCGCTGCGTCGCGCTTGCTTTGCTGCGTGGCGACCTGTGCTTCGATTTCGATCAGCGAGTTCTCGGCTTTGGCGATGCTGTCGTCAAGCTCGCGCACGATTTGGCGCGCATCGCGCGACGGATCCTGCACGGATTCAGCCGCGTCATTCAAGAGACCCTTGACGGTGCGCGAAATAGTGTCGAATAGCGACATGTAGTTCTCCTAAGTTGACTCGGCGCCGAACGAAGACTGCTTTGTGTCCGGTACATCTGCTACTTTACGCCGCGTTGCCGGGGGCCGCGGCCGAGCGTGCAGCGGATATCGGGGCGAGCGGCTGCTTTGCAAGAGCGGCGCGCGTTCGTCGCGATCTCGACCCCGTCCGCTGGCGGATATTACAACAAGGGATCGTTAAAGCTTGCTTAAATAAAACGCGAAGCCCGAGAACGAATGGCGACACGTGGGGAGCGAGCACCGGTCTTAAGCCGGACGCAGTCTGAAGCGCTTGGCGGCGGACCGAGCGTCCTCGCTCGCATCGTCCGCCGACGTTTCTGACCAACGCGAAGTCAACCGTGTGACGGTTTCGAGATCCAGCGTGAAACGCGGCTCGTCATCCTCTGGGCCCGGCGCGTCGACCGGTTCGCAGGCCAGCGCTTGCGCGACCGCCGATGCGACGGAAACGGGCGAGGGCGGGGCGGTCATGGCCTCGTCGCATTCGCTGGCACTCGGGGGCGCGGCCGATATGACTGGCATTTCGGATAGGGCCTCGCCCAGCGCAGCCTCCGCTGGCGAATTGGGTGCTCGGGCGCGCGCCGCATCGGCGATGCGGCGTAGCGTTTCGTTGAGCGAATCGGGGGCGGCGGGCGTGCGCCAACTGTCCACGATCCGTGCGGCGCGGACGTCGTCGGCCGTTTCGTCGAAAGCCAGTACCGCTCGGCGCACGAGTTCGCTGATGCTGATGCCGAGGCTTTGCGCCTTCGTCGCCAGGGCGCGCTTTTGCGCCGGGGTTACGAAGACGGCGATACGTTCGCTGCTCTGATTCATGGTCGGCTCGCTGGCGTAAGGTGACGGTAAGGCCGATCGACTGCCTCGGCGCCCGAAGAACGGTCGGTCTTCATCATAGGATGCCCTCCGCTGCCGCAAAATGTGCGCGTTGCGCACAATGAGTGTCCGATCAAGGACTTGAAGCGCTTGTCGGCGGCTTTTCCACAGACCTTTCAACATTTTCTGTTGATAACCGGTGCCCCCGCTGTGCGCCAGCCAACGTGGGGAATTCTTACAAAAAAACTTCGTTGCCGGCCCGTCGATTTCATTAAAATGCGCTGTTGCGTCGCCGGGCACGGGCGTTGGCCGGTCGCGGCACCGTTATAATTACGACTTCGAGCGCCGCCTGAGCGGGCGAGCGCGCAACGGCGCGGCAAGCCGCGCGCTGACCATGCGTCATGCCTATCATTAAACGACCTCAATCCTCCCAGTCTTCGGCCGACGGCCATCAACCTTCCCGAATGAGTCCCGAACGCCAGCACGGTTCGTTCGGTAGCGGCTTCGTGCTGACATTGGGTGGGCTCGTCGCGACGATCGCCGTCGTCGGCGCGCTGATTGTCGGCTATGCGTTGATCGTGATGGCGCCGCAATTGCCATCGCTCGATGCGCTGACCGATTACCGGCCGAAGGTGCCGTTGCGTGTCTATACGGCCGATCACGTGCTGATCGGCGAATTCGGCGAAGAACGGCGCAGCCTCGTGCGTTTCGCCGACATTCCCGATTCAATGAAAAAAGCCGTGCTCGCGATCGAAGACTATCGCTTCTACGAGCATGGCGGCGTCGATTTTCTCGGCATCTTGCGCGCCGGAATGGCGGACATTCTCCATGGCGGCGCATCCCAAGGCGCGAGCACGATCACGATGCAAGTCGCGCGCAACTTCTTTCTTTCGAGTGAGAAGACCTACACGCGCAAGATTTACGAAATGATGCTCGCATACAAGATCGAGCGCGCGTTGACGAAGGATCAGATCCTCGAGCTCTATATGAACCAGATCTACCTGGGCGAGCGCGCGTACGGCTTTGCGGCGGCGGCCCGGGTGTATTTCGGCAAGGACCTCAAGGACATTACGCTGGCCCAGGCGGCGATGCTGGCGGGGCTGCCGAAGGCGCCCTCCGCGTACAACCCGATCGTCAATCCCAAGCGCGCGAAGATTCGCCAGGAGTACATCCTGAAGCGGATGCTCGATCTGCGCTATATCACGCAGGCGCAGTACGATCAGGCAGTCAAGGAAGACATCCACACGAAGGTATCGGGCAACGAATACAGCGTGCATGCCGAGTACGTCGCCGAAATGGTGCGGCAGATGATGTACGCGCAGTACAAGGATGAAACCTATACGCGCGGCTTGTCCGTTGTGACGACTATCGACTCGGCGGACCAGGACGCGGCTTACCGCGCCGTACGCAAGGGCGTCATGGATTACGAGCGCCGTCACGGTTATCGCGGCCCCGAAGGCTTCGTCGAGCTGCCGGCAGGCCGCGACGAGCGCGACGAGGCGATCGACGACGCGCTCGCCGATCATCCCGACGACGGCGAGCTCGTGGCCGGCGTCGTCACGGCGGCCAGTCCGAAGCAAATGACCGTGCAGTTCGTCGATGGCAATACGGCCAACGTGACGGGCGAAGGCCTGCGCTTCGCCGCGACGGCGTTGAGCGCGCGCGCAAGCCAGGCGCAGCGGATCAAGCCCGGCTCGATCGTTCGCTTGATGCCTGACGCGAAGGGCAACTGGCAGGTCACGCAATTGCCGCAAGTGGAAGGCGCGCTCGTGTCGCTTGCGCCGCAAGACGGCGCGATCCGTGCGCTCGTCGGCGGGTTCGACTTCAACAAGAACAAGTTCAATCATGTGACGCAAGCGTGGCGTCAGCCCGGTTCGAGCTTCAAGCCGTTCATCTATTCGGCCTCGCTCGAAAAAGGTCTCGGCCCGGCGACGATCATCAACGATGCACCGCTTTACTTCCCCCCGAGCACACCGGGCGGGGAGGCGTGGGAACCGAAGGACGACGACCAGCCCGACGGCCCCATGTCGATGCGCGTCGCGCTCGAAAAATCGAAGAACCTCGTCTCGATCCGGATTCTTTCGTATATCGGTACCAAGTACGCGCAAGACTATGTCACGCAGCGCTTCGGTTTCGATGCCGACAAGACGCCGCCGTACCTGCCGATGGCGCTCGGCGCGGGGCTCGTCACGCCGCTGCAATCGGCCGCGGCCTACGCCGTATTCGCGAACGGCGGCTATCGCGTCAATCCTTATCTGATCGCCGAAGTCGACGATGCGCGAGGCCAGCCGATCTCCAAGGCACAGCCGATCGTGGCGGGGCGCGATGCGCCGCGCACGATCAGCGCGGCCAACGCGTTCATCATGAACTCGCTGCTGCATTCGGTGGCAACGGCCGGCACGGGCGCGGGCACGAACGTATTGCATCGTTCCGATCTGTCGGGCAAGACGGGTACGACGAACGACGCGAAGGACGGATGGTTCGCGGGGTATCAACCGACGCTCGTTGCGGTGGCCTGGATGGGCTATGACCAGCCGAAGAGCCTGGGTAGCCGCGAATTCGGCGCGCAGCTCGCGCTGCCGATCTGGGTCGACTACATGGGACGCGCGTTGCGCGGCGTGCCCCAAGTGCAGATGCCGATGCCCGAAGGGGTGACGACGATCGGCGGCGAACTGTACTACGCCGATATGACGCCGGGCAGCGGATTCGTGGCGAGCATCGGCACCGGTGCGGAATCCGGCACGGCGCTGGCCGGCGCCGGCGCGAGCGAAGCCGTCGGCAACATCGGACCGGCGGGGCTCACGGCGCCGGCAGCACCGCCGCCCAATGTGTCGTCGCAGGAGAAAAAGCAGATTCTCAATCTGTTCAACGACAACCGGCCGTGAGCCGGTGCGTTCGAGTCGGCGCAATGTCCGACTCGAACCGTTGCCACGCCGGATAACGCCAAGCGAATGTCAGCTCCGATGGCCAGCCGATCGTCGATTCGAGGTAGGCTGATCGCCTACGCGCCGCGCGCGAAATTGCGCTGAAACTGCCCCGGTTTCGCGGGCCGCTCCGCCGTTCTTCCCATTTCAAGGTAGATTCCCCAGCGATTCATAGTCGAATTGGAGGGCGAGGTGCAACCGATTCAAAGGGACAATGGCGCGGCGGCCGCTTCAGGCGTCGATGGTTTGCCGCCGGAGCAACGTAAGCGACCCGTATCGGCGTCGGTGCAGCCCGAGGTGCCCGGATTGCCGGCGCCACGGACGGATCGATCGTCCGAGGGCGCCCGCGTATCGGCCCGGTTCGCGCAACGCGGTGAGAGCGCCCCAAAAACGGATGCGGTGCGGTCATCAGGTCCAGGGGACGCGCAGCAGGCAGACCCTTCTCGAGGCGCGACGGCGCCAGCGAGCAGGACCCTGTCCGAAGTCGTTCTCCGGCACTATCGCGGCCGCCCGGTTTTCGAGGCCCTCGGGAAGACAGTTCTGGAGCATGCTTCTGGAGACAAGTGGCTTGTGACGGCGGGCGTACTTCATATGAACGATAGGGCACGATTGCTCGCCTTCAGAAACGAGACGAGCGTGCAAGCCTACGACTTCAGCTGCCACGGTTACTCACTTGCTGGCGGTGGGTTTTACATCAGAAACCGCGACATGCAACCATGGCTCGACCACACACCGCTCTTGACGAAGACGCAGGATCCGCAAGGTGGGGACTTGGTGGTCTATAGAGAGCGATCCGGCAAGATCGTGCACTCCGCCGTTTTGACGATCCCCGGAATGGTGGTCATGGCAGGCGGAGCGCACATGTACAACAACGGCATCCGTACCACCCCTCCGGGCGGTATCGCGGGTCCTTCGAAATTAACTTGGGTGCCCGTTGCACGGGGATGGACTCGGACGAAAGCATCCGTTGAATATTGGCGGCCCGCCGACGCGAAGTAGTCCTAAACGGACGCTGCTGCGCGTTCGAGATGCGCCGCCAGCGTGGCAGGATCCGTATTCGTCCCGCACAGCATGATGCCGACACGCTTGCCTTGCAGCGTTTCGCGCAGCGGCCCCAGGAGCGCCGCCGTTGCCGCGGCGCAGGCGGGCTCGACAGCGAGCTTGAGCTGCGTGAACAGCTTGAGCATCGCGGCGCGCAGCTCATCATCCGAGACAGTAACGATCCGATCGATGTGCCGCCGGCACAGCTCGTAGCTGTATTGCTCGGTGTGCGGCGCCATCAGCGAATCGGCGATGGTGTGCATCGCGCCCATCTTCACGGTGTGATTGGCCGCGAAACTACGCGACATCGCATCGGCACCCTCCGGCTCGACACCGAACACATGCACGCGCGGATTGGCAAGGCGCAATGCCGTGGAAACACCGGCTGCCAGCCCGCCACCGCCGATGGGCACGATCACCGCATCGAGATCGGGCGTTTGCGTGGCCCATTCGTAGCCCAGCGTCGCCGTGCCCAGCACCGTGCGATAGCCATTGAACGGATGCACGAAGAAGCGGCCTTCTTCCGCTTCGACTCGACGTACCATGTCGAATGCTTCGGCAGGCGAATCGGCCATGACGATCTCGGCCCGATACTGCTTGCACAATGCGATGCGCGCCGGGCTCGCCGTCCGGAACATCACCACTTTGGCGCTCGTGCCGAGCCGCATCGCGGCATAGGCGACGGCCGCCGCATGGTTCCCCCCCGAAACGCACGTGACACCGATGCTGCGCTGCGACGCATCGAGCGCGAGCAGATTCGTGAACGCACCCCGCACCTTGAAGCTCCCGCTCGACTGCAGCAGCTCGAACTTGAAATTGATGTTCGTGCCTTCCAGCGTCGGGAAGTCTTGCCGTTCGAAGACCGGCGTGCGCACCACCCACGGCGTGAGCGCGAAGTGCTGTGACGCGATGGCGTCGAGCGTAGGGATCGGCTCGGCGTCGATCGTATGGTCGGTATGCTGCGGCGAAGCGGTAGACATGAGCGAAGCCGTCGTAAAGGACACGTGAAGGACCCGCGCTACTGTTGTTGCTGTTGCGTATCGACCGACATGCTGCGAATGAATTTGCGCAAAAAGGTCTCACAGGCGTCGAGCTGCGCAAGCTCGACGTATTCGTTCGGCTTGTGCGCCTGCTCGATGTCCCCAGGCCCGCAGACGATGCTCGGCACGCCCGCCAGCGCGAACAGCCCCGCTTCCGTGCCATACGCGACCTTGCGCGTATCGCGATCGCCCGTCAAGGCGCGTACGAGCTGCGTAATGGCTGCCTGCTCGGTGGCATCGAGCCCGGGCGCCGCCGCAATGCGCGTGAACTCGATGGCGGCGTTCGGATGCTCGCGCAGCATTTGCGGCAGCAGCGTCTCGTTCGCATAGCGTTCGATACGGGCGAATATCGTGGCCGGATCGAGCGTCGGCAGGTTGCGGAATTCGAAAGCGAAGCGGCATTCGGCCGGCACCGTGTTGATCGCATTGCCGCCTTCGATCGTACTCGTTTGCGCCGTCGTGAAGGGGACGTCGTAGCTCGTATCGAACGGACCGTCGCGCCGCATTGCGTCGGCCACGTCGCGAATGTGGCAAATGAGGCGGGCCGCATATTCGATCGCATTGAGGCCCTTCGGCGTCAGCGACGAATGGGCGGCGTGGCCTCGCACGCAGCAACGATAAGCATTGATGCCTTTGTGCGCCACGATCGGGCGCATGCTAGTGGGCTCACCCACGATGCAGCCGTCCGGCTTGATGCCGCGCTTTTGCAGGTCGGCGATCATCAGCGGCGCACCGGCGCAGCCGATTTCCTCGTCGAACGAGAAGGCGAGATGAATGGGCCTGGCCAGGCTGGCCGCCTGC
>Ga0209672_100370_pt1 | contig 27678 bp, 23 predicted proteins | sample AraplaCol_mMS_r2_FD_184273 | JGI IMG/M metagenome (GOLD analysis project Ga0209672, IMG submission 184273) | Arabidopsis root microbial communities from North Carolina, USA - plate scrape CL_Col_mMS_r2 (SPAdes) (version 2) | ecosystem: Host-associated > Plants > Roots > Endosphere | place: USA...
GCGTTCCTTGAAAAGCGCGACGAGGGCCAGCTCGGCTCGATAAAGCTCCCAGTTCGAGGTCAAGAACCCGCCGTCCTTGTTGCTGTCGGAATAGCCGAGCATGACCTCTTGCTCGCTGCCTTGATGCGCGACGAGCGCATCGAGCCCCGGCAGCGCGAAATACTCGCGCATGATGACGGGTGCATTGCGCAGATCGGCGATCGTCTCGAACAGCGGGATCACCATGAGCCCGTTACGCGCGCTCGCGTGCTTGGCTGCCAGCGTGCCTTCGAGCAGTCCCGTTTCCTTCTGAAGCAGCAGTACCTCGACGAGGTCGCTGACGGTCTCGGTATGCGAAATGATGTAGTTGCGCACCGCCCGCGCGCCGAAGCGCTCTCGCATGACGCGCGCCGTCTCGAGCACGCCGAGTTCGCTGCGCACGAGCGGCGAATACTCGAGGTACGGTGAGCGCAGCAGGCGCGGTTGCTCGAGTTCGGTCAGCAACAGCCGTAGTTTGTCGGCTTCGGGCAGCGCCGCATAATCGGCGTGCACGCCCGCGTGCTTGAACAGCTCCGCGATAACCGCTTCGTGGATGTCGGAGCTTTGGCGCAAGTCGATGCTGGCCAGGTGAAAGCCGAACACTTCAGCCGAGCGCACGAGCGGGGCGAGCCGAGGTGCGATCAGCGAGCCGCCGTGATGTGCTTCGAGCGACTCGACGAGCACGTTCAGATCGCGCACGAATTCGGCGGCGTCCGCATAGGGTGTTGCCCGCACGGGCGGCGCGCCGTGGCCCGCGCTGCGCAGCGGTACCGTACCTTCGCCGAGCCGCACGCGCACGCTCGCCGCAAGCCGCGTATACATGCCGATCAGCGCGCGACGATAGGGCTCGTCGACACGATGCGGCGATTGATCGGGCGACGCCTGCGCAAGCGTCTTCAGCGCCTCGCTGCAACCGGCGAGCATATTCGAGACCGACAACTCGGCGCCGAGCGCATGCACTTCTTCGAGATAGTGCTCGAAGATGACCATGGCCTGGCGCGAGAGGGCATGCTCGAGCGTCTCGGCCGTGACATTCGGGTTGCCGTCGCGATCGCCGCCGATCCAGCTGCCCATCTGGAAGAACGCCGGCAGTCGCGCATCGAGCGCGTGACGCTCGCCGATTGCTTCCTCGATATCGGTATAGAGCGCCGGAATTTCGCGCAGGAATGTCGCGCGGTAGTACGACAGCGCGTTTTCGATTTCGTCGGCGACGGTCAGCTTCGAGTCGCGCAGCATGCGCGTTTGCCAGAGCGCCAATACGCGCGCGCGCAAAAGCGTCTCGTTTTGCGCGCGTTCGCGCTCGGTCAGCGGCTGGTCGCGTTCGGCCAGCAACCGGGCGATATCATGCTGCGCGTCGAGAATGCTTTTACGCTGCACTTCCGTCGGGTGCGCGGTCAGCACGGGTACGATCAAGGCGTCGTCAAAAAAGCGCTTGAGCATTGCGGCGTCGATGCTGCCGGAGCGCGAGAAGCGTTCGAGCGCATAGGCGACGGTACCGGCCTGCGGTGCGGAGCCGGCGAGCGCATGAATGCGGCGGCGCCGGTTGTGATGGCGGTCCTCGGCGATATTGGCCAGATGCGAGAAGTAGCTGAAGGCCCGCACGACGCTCACCGTCTGTTCGGGCGTGAGCGCGCGCAGCTGTTTTTCGAGCGCGAGCGCGGCGCTCGGATCGTCTTCGCGCCGAAACTTGACGGCGTTTTGCCGAATCGTCTCGACGACATCGAAAACAGCGTCGCCCTCTTGCTCGCGTACGACGTCGCCAAGCAGGCGGCCGAGGTAGCGAATGTCCTGAAAGAGCGGCTGGTCCTTGTCTTCGCGCCCTTGCGGGGTCGCGGTTCCGGGCTGCGCGGCGGCGGCACCGGGGGATGAAGGGAGCAGTGCCTCGTTGGGGCGGGCGGCATGCGCCGGTCCGTTAGACGTCACGGTGGTGTCCTCAGTGAAGCTAGTGGAGTGGCGGTCTCGTCATACGAAACGAGACCCATGACAGCAAAACTGACAAAACGGCGCCCGAGCGTTCCCGGCGTGCGCTTGTGGCGCAACGCACGTCCCGATGCCGGGAGCCGCGCCGTAGAGCGCGGCCGCTTCCCGGCCGGCGCGAAAAATGGGGCAAGGCGTGCGTGCTACCATTCTTCGATGTTCGATCCCGTCATTCGAAATACTGATCAATGAATTCCGAGACGCATTTCCCCGCATCGCCCAGCACGCTCGTCATTGCCTCCCGCGAGAGTCGTCTCGCAATGTGGCAGGCGGAGCACGTGCGCGATGCGCTGCACAAATTATATCCATCTTGCGCGCTACGAATTCTCGGAATGACGACGCAAGGCGATCGAATTCTCGATCGCACGCTCTCGAAGATCGGCGGGAAGGGGCTGTTCGTCAAAGAGCTGGAGACCGCGTTGGCCGACGCTCGGGCCGATCTGGCCGTCCATTCGCTCAAGGATGTGCCGATGGACCTGCCCGCGGGCTTCGCGCTCGCCGCTGTCATGGAGCGCGAGGACCCGCGCGATGCGTTCGTCTCGAACGACTACGCGAGCCTCGATGCGCTGCCGCCGGGCAGCGTGGTCGGCACTGCGAGTCTGCGGCGTGAGGCCATGCTGCGCCAGCGCTATCCCCAGCTTGTCGTCGAGCCGTTGCGCGGCAATCTCGATACGCGGCTAGCCAAGCTCGATCGCGGCGATTACGCGGCGATCATTCTCGCCGCGGCCGGCTTGAAGCGTCTGGGCCTCGGCGCGCGCATCCGCGCATTGATCGATACGGCCGAGAGCTTGCCGTTGGCCGGGCAGGGCGCGCTGGCCATCGAGGTGCGCGCCGATCGGCCCGAGCTCGCGGCCTGGCTCGCGCCGCTCGATCACGGGCCCACCGCGCTCGCCGTCCAGGCCGAGCGTGCCGTGTCGCGGAACCTGGGCGGCAGCTGCGATGTGCCGCTTGCGGCGCACGGCTACTGGCGGGCCGGTAGCTTGTATCTCGCGGGCCGCGTATCGATGCCGGATGGCTCGCGCACGGCCGCGGCCGATGTCGCCGCGCCGGTGACCAACGATGCCGAGGCGCTGGCGCTCGGGCGGCAGCTGGCTGACGCGCTCGAATTGCAAGGCGCGCGCGAGATCATCGCGGCGCTGACGGCGCAAAGCGGCGGCGAGTCCGCCGTTTGAGCCCGCGCGCCGCTCAGATGACCGGCTCTGTTGCGCATGGGCATGACGGCGGCGCTGCGGCCGGCGGCGACCGTGCCCGGCAGGCCCGCTCGTTCACGGCCGTCATCACGCGCCCGGCCGGACAATCGGCGGGGCTGGCCGCGCGGCTCGCGCAAGACGGCATCGACACCTTCGAATTTCCGCTGATCGACATTGCGCCCGTCGAGGACCCCGCGCCGCTTCGCGAGGCGCTGGCGTCGCTCGTGCGCTATGCGCTCGTGGTCTTCGTCTCACCGAATGCGATCGACCACGGGCTCGCCGCGCTTGGCGGGCCGTGGCCGCCCGGCGTGCCGACAGCGGCCATCGGCCCGGGCAGCGTTTCGGCGCTGGCCCGGCATGGACTTGCCGCGCCGACGACCGAAGTGATATGCCCGGCGGGCGCCGATGCGGCGCATGCTCGGGCTGACAACAGTGATAACACTGACAACTCTGACAACGGCAGCGGGGGTGGCGGCGACGCCGCAAGCCGGCGTTTCGATTCCGAGTCGCTCTGGGTTGCACTCGAAGCGCGGTTCGGCGGCGCCGGACTCGCCGGCAAGCGGGTATTGATCGTTCGCGGCGATGGGGGACGCGAGTGGCTCGCCGAGCGTCTGCGTGAGGCAGGCGCGATCGTCGAGACGGTGGCCGCCTACCGGCGCCGCGTGCCGCAAGCAGTCCCCGAGGCCTGGTCGCGCGTGCGGGCGTTGTTGGCGGGCGCGCCGCATGCTTGGCTCGTGACGAGTTCCGAAGGCCTGCGCAATCTCGAGGTTCTTGCGCGCGCGCAGTTGTCCGCCGCCGAACTCGCGGCGCTCAGGCATGCGCCGCTCGTCGCGCCGCATCCGCGCATCGCCGAGACGGCGCGGACGTTGGGTTTTGATACGATTACGCAATCCGGCCCCGGCGATGACCGCATCGCCTCGGCCTTGCGCGCCATTTCGGCATCGTCTCGCGCATCCCTCGATCAACCGGCTTCGGCCTCTTTTTCGGCTCCATTGCGCATGACTGACTCCAATCAGGATTCCACGAACTCCGCCGAGCATACGGTTTTCACTCAGCCGCAGCCCGGCGCATTTGCCTATGATGAGCCGAAGCGCCGGCGGGGCGGCGGGGCTTGGCTGCTCTGGATCGTCTTGCTCGCGGTGGCCTGTGCGACCGGCATCGGCGCCTACGCGCTGAATCGCAAGGTCGACCGCCTCGACGCGCGCGTTGCCGCACGCCAGCAGGCGCTCGATGCTCAAACGGCCGAGCTGCGCGTGAAGATCGATCAGGCGCTTGCCACGGTCCATCAGGTCGATGCGCAGTTCGCACAGCTGCAAGGCAAGCTCGCCGATGCTCAGACCGCTCAGCAGGCACTGCAAAAGCAGTACGAGGATCTGGCGCGCAATCGCGATGACTGGACGTTCGCCGAAGTCGAGCAGATGCTCTCGAGCGCGAGCGAACAGCTGCAGCTGACCGGCAACACACAGCTCGCGCTCTTCGCGCTGCAAAGCGCGGATACGCGGCTCGCGTCGCTCGCGAGCCCGCAAGCGATGCTGATGCGCCGCGCGATCGCCCAAGACATCGACAAGCTGAAGGCGACCCCCGCGGTCGATCTGACGGGCCTTGCGATCAAGCTCGACGACGCGATCTCGCAAATCGACTCGCTCCCGCTCTTGGGCGAGGCGCCGGTGGGCCGCCCGGCCCCGGCGAGCGGCGTGCCGGCCGCTGTCGGCGCGAGCGCCGCGGCTGCGGGCGAGCCGCGCTGGAAAGTCTGGTGGCGCGAGGTCTCGTCGGCGATCGGGGTGGAGCTCAAGGGGCTCGTCCAGGTACGGCGCATCGACAACGCTGACGCGATGCTCAATACCCCGCAACAGGGTGAATTCATTCGCGACAACGTGAAGCTGCGGCTGTTGTCGGCGCGGCTCGCGCTGCTCTCGCGCAACCAGGCGACGTTGAAGTCGGACCTGCAGGCGGCCGATGCGGCGCTCGCGCGTTATTTCGATGGCGGCGCGAAGCGCGTGCAATCGGTGCGTGCGCTCGTGAAGGAGGTGGATGCCGGCGCGGCAACGGTTGAAACGCCGAACATCAATACGAGCTTGCAAGCCGTGCACAACACGAAGAGCCGGGGGTAACCATGGCACTCAGGGGACTCTTGTGGCTTGCACTGCTGTTCGCGCTCGCGGCGGCGCTCGCGACAGTGGGGCGCTTCGATGCGGGACAGGTGCTGCTCGTTTATCCGCCGTATCGCGTCGATATCTCGTTGAATCTTTTCGTCGTCGCGATCGTGGTGCTGTTCGGGCTGCTCTATGCTCTCACGCGTATCGTGCGCAACGTCTGGCAAATGCCGCGGCGCGTCGCGGCTTATCGCGTGCGTGCACGCGAGGCCAAGGCGCATGCGGCGTTGCGCGAAGCAATCGGCAATCTCTATGCGGGACGCTTTTCGCGTGCCGAGAAGGCCGCGCGCGAGGCCCTCACGAACTCGGCGAACAAGGGTGCGGCAGGCATCGTCGCGGCGGTGGCGGCGCACCGCATGCGCGAATATATGCGGCGCGACGAGTGGCTCGCGGCAATCGATGCGCCGGACTGGCAGGATGCCCGGCTCATGGCCAGCGCGGATATGCGTGCCGATGGCCGCGATCCCGAGGGGGCGCTCGTGGCATTGACGGAAATGCAGTCGCAAGGCGGGCGCCGCATCCACGCGCAGCAAATCGCGCTACGCGCACAGCAGCAACTGAAGAATTGGGGCGAGGTCCTCAAGCTCGTCAAGACGCTTGAAAAGCGCGAGGCGATCCATCCCGCCGTGGCGGTCAGATTGCGCCAGCAAGCCGCCGAAAACCTGCTGCGCGATCGGCGGCACGATGCCGAGGCGTTACTGTCGCTTTGGCGCTCGCTCGCGCCCGTGGAGCGGCAATCGCCGCGGCTTGCCGATCTCGCGGCCGAACTGCTGATTGCGCTGCATCGGCACGACGAAGCACGCAGGATCGTCGAAGAGGCGTTGCAGCACAACTGGGACGCGCGGCTGCTCAGACGCTACCCCGACACCATCGAGGGCGACGCGCTGCCGCTGATCCAAAAGGCGGAAGCCTGGCGCAAGACACGCCCGGAAGATGCCGATCTGCTCTTCGCGCTCGGTCGCCTTTGCCTCAAGCAGCAGCTATGGGGCAAGGCGCAGTCGTTCCTCGAGGCGGCGCTGCAGCTCGCGGGCGACAACGAGGCGCTGACGATCCGCACGCACCGCTCGCTCGCGAGGCTGTTCGAGCAACTCGGCGATATGAGCCGGGCGCATGAGCATTACCGTGCGAGCGCGCTTGCGATGAACGTCGTCTGAGACGCCTACTTATTGACGAGGCGGGCGGGCACGCTCAGCGCGAGTAGCGCGCCGAGCACCATGAAAGCGGCGAGCAGGTACATGCCCAGATCGTTGGCGCCGGTCGCTTGCTTGAGCCAGCCCATCGCGTAGGGGCCGAGAAAGCCGGCCAAATTTCCGAGCGAGTTGACCATCGCAATGCCGGCCGCCGCACCGGCGCCGGCAAGAAAGGCGGTGGGCAAGCTCCAAAAGAGCGGCAGCGAGGTGATGATGCCCGCCGTCGCCAACGTGAGCGCCACCATGGCCAGGCCCGTTTGATGGGCCCATGTCACCGAAAGCACGAGCCCGATCGCGCCGGCGAGTGCGGGCAATGCGACATGCCAGCGCCGCTCACGGCGCCGGTCCGCACTGCGCGCGACAAGCAGCATCGCGACGACGGCGGCGGCGAACGGAATCGCCGAAAGCAACCCGATGACGAACGCATCGGTCACGCCCGTTGCCTTGATGATCGTCGGCAGCCAGAAGCTCACGCCGTAGAGTCCGACCACGAAAGAGAAGTAGATGAGGCTCATGAGCCACACGCGCGGGCTCGTCAGCACCGCGCCGAGCTTCAGGTCTTCCTTACCGGTTTCCTCTGCTTCGATGTTGCGTGCAAGCAATCGTTTTTCGTCGTCGGTGAGCCAGCGCGCGTGGACGATGCGATCGTCGAGCGCTACGAGCACGACTAGGCCCGCAATGATGGAGGGCAGTCCTTCGAGCAGGAAAAGCCACTGCCATCCGTGCCAGCCGTTTGCGCCGTGAAAGGCTTTCAGGATATAGCCCGATATCGGTCCGCCGACGACGCCCGAAAGCGCCACGGCCGTCATGAACCACGTGGTCATGCGGCCGCGCCGGTTCGCCGGATACCAGTAGGTGAGATAAAGGATAATGCCGGGGAAGAAGCCTGCTTCGGCGAGCCCCAGCAAGAAGCGCATGGTGTAGAACATGGCGGGCGTCGTGACGAACATCGTCAGCGCCGAAATAACCCCCCATGTGATCATGATCCGCGCGATCCAGAGCCGCGCGCCGACGCGATGCAGGATCAGGTTGCTCGGCACTTCGAAAATGAAGTAGCCGAGAAAAAAGATCCCCGCGCCGAGCCCGTAGACGGCGTCGCTCAAATGCAGATCGGCCGCCATCTGCAGCTTGGCGAAACCCACGTTGACGCGGTCGAGATAGGCGACGAGATAACAGATCAGCAGCAGCGGCAAGATGCGCACAGACACTTTGCGATAGGTCGCTTCTTCGAAACTCGAGGATGCGTTATCGGGCGTCGACAGCGGGTCCAGGCCCGCGCGCGGTTGATTCATGATGTGTCTCCTGCGGTGGAGTAGGCATTGGCAGCGCGCGGGAGTGGTGCTCCCGTCCCCTGCGCAGCACTTGTTGTATGGAATGAGCGGCGATACGACAACGGGATGACAACGATCAAACGCAGCGTCCGCCGTCGACTTCGAGGCACACGCCGGTAATGAACTCGGCTTCGTCCGATGCGAGATAGAGCGCGGCGTTTGCGACATCTTGCGGCGTCGAAAAGCGGCCGAGCGGGATGCCGGCCAAGAAGCGTTGGCGGTTGGCGGGCGTGTCTTCCATGCCCATGAACTCCGAGAGCAACGCCGTTTCGCCGATCACGGGGTTCACGCAGTTCACGCGGATGCGCTCGCTGCCCAGTTCGGCCGCCAGCGACTTGCTCGCCACGATGACGGCGCCCTTGCTCGCGTTGTACCAGACGAGCCCCGGACGCGGACGCACGCCGGCCGTGGACGCGATGTTCACGAACACGCCGCCGCCTTGCTGCCGGAAGTACGGCACGAATGCCTGGACGCTCCAGAAGATGCTCTTCACGTTGACGGCGTGCACGCGGTCGAACTCCGCTTCCGAGACGTCGAGCACGGGTTTGTTGCGGTGCGTCGTCCCCGCATTGTTGACGACGATCTGCACGCTCTTGAAATCTTCGAGCGCCGCCTCGCGCAGCGCCTGCCAGTCGGCAAGCCGGGCGACGTCGCCGGCAACCGCGATGGCACGCCCGCCGGCGATCGCGATGTCGCTCGCGACGCGTTCGGCGGCCGCTCCGTTCAGATCGTTGACGACGACGTTCGCGCCTTCGCGCGCGAATGTCCTGGCGATTCCCTCGCCGAAGCCCGAGCCGCCGCCTGTGACGATGGCCGTCTTGCCGGTCAGTCGCATCATGTCTCCTGAGTTTTGTGTTTTGAGCGATAGTGCTCCGACGGCGCACACCAGGCAAGGGGCAAATCCCGTAGCGGTGCGCGCGCCGGGCGAACGGGCGGCACGGCCGCAAGGCGTGCCGCCCGTTCGGACGATGAAATGGGCCCGAATGATGGGCCCGAATGTCAGCCGTGACGGATCGCGATCGTCTTGAGCGTCGTGAAGCCGTACAGCGCTTCGAAGCCTTTTTCCCGACCGAATCCCGAGTGTCCGGCTCCGCCGAAGGGCAGCTCGACTCCGCCGCCCGCACCATAGTTGTTGATGAACACCTGGCCGGCGCGAATGCCGCGCGCGAGCCGCAGTTGCCGGGCGCCATCGCGCGTCCACACGCCTGCGACGAGCCCGTAGGGCGTGCTATTGGCAAGCGCGACGGCATCGGCTTCATCGTCGAAAGGCATGGCGGCGAGCACGGGCCCGAATATCTCCTCGCGGGCGATGCGGTGCGTGCGCGGAACGTCGGCGAGCAGCGTCGGCGGCTGGTAAAAACCGTTCGGATGGGCTTCCGGGAGAATCGAACCTTGTCCCGCGACGCGGATGCCGTCGCGCCTGGCCAGCGCCACGAATTCCGCGACGCGTTGCTGTTGCTTCGCGTTGATGAGCGGGCCGCAATCGGCTTCGGTCTGGCCGGGGCCCGAACGCAGCGCATCGAAAGCCGCGGCGAGGCGATCGACGAGCGGCTCGTAGATCGCGCGCTCGATCAGCACGCGCGAACCCGCGGAACACGTCTGGCCTGCATTCTGGAGGATGGCCGACATGAGCGTGGGCATGGCCGCATCGATATCCGCGTCGGCAAACACGATCTGAGGCGATTTGCCGCCCAGCTCGAGCGTGACGGGAGCGAAATGCTCGGCTGCCATTTGCGCGACCAGTGCGCCCGTTCCCGGCGATCCCGTGAACGAGATGTGATCGATGCCGGGATGGCGCGCGAGCCCCGCGCCGGCTTCGTCGCCGTAACCGGTCACGACGTTCAGCGTGCCTGCTGGAAGGCCGGCCTCCGCGGCAAGCGATGCCACGCGCAATACGGATAGACAAGCGTCCTCCGCGGGCTTGACGACGCAGGCATTGCCCGCTGCGAGGGAAGCGGCGATGCTGCGCCCGAAAATCTGCATCGGATAGTTCCACGGCACGATGTGGCCGGTTACGCCATGCGGTTCGCGCACCGTCAGCACGGTGTAGCCATTCTGGTAGGGCAGTGTCTCGCCGTGCAGCTTGTCCGCGGCGCCCGCATAGAATTCGAAGTACCGTGCCAGCGCCGCCGCATCGGCACAGGCCTCTCTGAGCGGTTTGCCGGTATCGCGCGCTTCGAGCTCGGCCAGCTCGTCACGGCAGCTCGCGATGAGCGTCGACAGGCGATACAAGAGGCGCCCTTTTTCCGCCGCGCTCAACAAGCCCCACGGCCCCTCGAACGCCGCGCGCGCGGCGCGCACGGCCGCGTCGATATCGCTGGCATTGCCTCGCGCGATGCGCGAGAAGACCTGGCCTGTGGAAGGGTTGACGACATCGATGGTTTCCCGGCTCGACGGCGCAATCCATTCACCGCCGACGAAGTGTTTCGCTTCCTCCATTCAAGGCTCCCAAATAAAGTCCGAACCGTCAGTCGAAACGCAGTGAACGTCGATTATCGCGCCGATCGCCGCAGCGCATCCGCCAAAGTGCGCGGATGCCGCTCGGCTATAATGGCGCGCAGCGCTTTCGCCGGGGCCGCCGCAACGCTTTCGCGCTGGGCCGCCCGACGCTTTCCTTTCACTTCCCTCACGAGAACGTCATGAGTTTCAATCACGTCCCCCCGGGCAAGGATCTTCCGCAAGACTTCAACGTCATCATCGAAATCCCGGCGCAAAGCGATCCGGTGAAATATGAAGCGGACAAGGAACTGGGTTTGCTCGTCGTCGACCGCTTCATCGGCACGGGCATGCGCTACCCCGTGAACTACGGCTATATTCCTCAGACGCTTTCGGGCGACGGTGACCCCGTCGACGTCCTCGTCATCACGCCGTTCCCTCTGATTCCCGGATGCGTCGTGCGTTCACGCGCATTGGGAATGTTGCAAATGACGGACGAGTCCGGCGTGGATGCGAAGCTCGTTGCCGTGCCGCACGACAAACTATGCCCGATGACGGCGCACATGAAGTCGATCGACGACGTACCGGCGTATCTGAAAGACCAGATCAAGCACTTTTTCGAGCAGTACAAGGCGCTCGAAAAGGGCAAGTGGGTCAAGGTCGAGGGCTGGGCTGGCATCGATGCGGCCCACAAGGAAATCGTCGACGGCGTCGCGAACTACAAGAAGTGATCGGACGCGCCGCGTGCGGTGCGCGCGGCGCGCTCCAACACCTGCGCGAGCGTGAGCTCGCCCGCGGCCAGCGCGCGCTTTTGCGTCGGTGAGAGGCGCTTGACGCGATATTCGGCGCGCAATGCGCTCGAACGATCGTCGAGCTCGAATTTCGCCAGCACGCATATCGGTTTGCGCGCACGTGTATAGCGCGCACCGGTGCCGTTCAGATGCTTGGCGAAGCGCGCGTCCACGTCCGTGGCAATGCCGGTGTAGACGCTGCCGTCGGCGCATTCGATCAGATAGAGGAACCAGGCCATCGTCGGGCGCTATGCCTTGAACGGATTATGCTCGCGCAATTCGTCGACATGCGCTTCGATCAAATTGGCCTCGTTATCGAGGAAGCGCCCTACGGCGTCGGCGAACGCGGGATGCCCGAGCCAGTGCGCCGAGTGCGTGACTGTGGGCATGAAGCCGCGCGCCATCTTGTGCTCGCCTTGCGCGCCGCCTTCGAAGACGGCGAGCTTCTCTTCGATGCAAAATTCGAGCGGCTGATAATACGCCGTTTCGAAATGCAGGCATGGGACGTGTTCGACGGCGCCCCAATATCGGCCGTAGAGCGTGCCGCCAGTGCGCGCGTCGCGCTGATAGACGACGAGCGAGCTGGCGATCGGCCGGCCTGCGCGCTCGGCGATGACGAGCAGCAGGTTCTCGGGCATCGAAGCGCCGATCGCCCGGAAAAACTCCAGATTCAAATACGGCGACGAGAAATGCTCGCGGTACGTCTGCCGATAGCAGCGCGTGAAAAAACGCCAGTCGTCGTCGGTCGCTTCTTCCCCTCGCACGCGCCGCATCGTCACGCCTGCGTCGTGCACCTTGCGGCGTTCGGCGCGGATGTTCTTGCGTTTTTTCTGCTCGAGCGTCGAGAGAAAATCGTCGAAATCGCGGTAGCCCTGGTTGATCCAATGAAACTGAATGCCTTCGCGCAGCATCATGCCCAGCGCCTCGAGTGTGTCGGATTCGTCCGTCGTAGGGAACAGCACGTGCAGTGACGAAACGTCCGATTGCTCCGCGAGCGTAATGATGGAAGCGGCGAGCTGGCGGCGCGCCGCCTCATCGACGGCGATGAGCCGCGTGCCCTCGACGGGGGTGAACGGCACCGCGCAGACGAGCTTCGGGTAGTAGTCGAGCCCGTTACGCTGATAGGCATCGGCCCATGCCCAATCGAATACATATTCGCCGTACGAGTGGCTCTTCACGTAAAGCGGGGCGAGCGCCGCGAGCTGGCCGCTCGTGGCATCGACGAGCGTGACGAAGCGCGGCACCCACCCCGTTCGCTCGGTCGTGCAATGCGTCGCGGCGAGCGCGCTCAGAAATTCATGGCGCAAAAAGGGCGTCGGCTGCGGTTGCCGCGCAACGAGCGCATTCCATTGGCGCGCATCGACCTCGTCGAAGGACGACACAATGCCCATGCGATAATCGATGCGTTCCTGTTTCACTTGTTTTGACCGTGTTCGTCGCGTGTTCGTCGCGGCATGTGAGCGGTCATGGTAATGCAATCCGCCACGTCGCGATGCCGCGCATCGAACGAAGCCTGTCGCGCACGCGGCGTAGAATCGTGCCATTCCATCGAAAGACCGAAACGAGGCTCAGCCATGAAACGCATTACCGCAATCATCAAACCGTTCAAGCTCGACGAAGTGCGCGAGGCGCTCGCCGAAGCGGGGCTGACCGGCCTGACCGTGACCGAGGTCAAGGGTTTCGGCCGGCAAAAAGGGCATACCGAACTCTATCGCGGCGCCGAATACGTTGTCGACTTTCTGCCGAAAGTGAAGATCGAGGTCGTGGTGGCCGATGGCCAGTGCGATCAGGTGATCGATGCCATCATCGGTGCCGCGCGCACCGGCAAGATCGGCGATGGCAAGATCTTCGTCACCGACGTCGAACGTGTCATCCGCATCCGCACCGGTGAAGAAGACGAAGCGGCCGTTTGATGCCGCGCCCGGGCATGCGGAAGTGGGCGTGCCCGTAAAACCAAAAAAAACGGTGCGGCGCCCTGACGGACACCGCACCGATACGCGCCTCTCGCAGCAGCGTTAAACTGATGAAGTAAAACTTTTCTGACTACGCCGTTCGATTAGAACGAGTGCTGAATGCCAGCGTAGACACCGGTCTGGCTGTGGCCAGCCAGCGGGTTCTCGTTGTAGCCGGCTGCGGTGTTGCCGCCAGCGCCGAACGCGTTCGCATCGAGGCCGAAGTTAGCCGACTTGCTGTTGCGCACCGTCGCGACCTGGAAGTCGAGCAGCGTGCGCTTGGACAGGTTGTACGTGCCACCGACGGTGTAGATCGTCGCGTTGCCGAAGCCGTGGTTCGTGTTCACGTGGTAGACCGCACCGATCAACGCTGCAGCCGGCGTAGCTTGCCACGTCACGCCGCCCCATTCGTGATCGATCGAGCTCGGCGCGGTGACGCCGCCCGTGAAGCCCGACGTACGGAGGGCTTGATAAACGCCTTGCACCTTGAACGGTCCGAGGAACACGTTCACACCGGCCGTGTACTCGCGCGAGAACGAGAATGCGCCGTCCGAGCCGGCCAGAACACCGTTGGCCGGGTTGCGGATTTCGTCATAGATACCGCGCACCTGGAAGATCGGGCTCGTGTACGTGACCTGCAGACCGGCTTCGCGGCCTTGCGACGTCGTGCCGTTGCCGTTCCAGCTCGTTGCGTTCGACAGCGCGTATTGGCCATAGACGTCGAACCCGCCCCACTTCGGCGATTGGTAGGCGACGTTGTTGCTCGACTGCGGCCAGTTGCGGCCACGTACGAGCGATGCCGACGACCAGTTCGACTGACCGAACGGATCGAAGTCCCACACGCCGTTGGCGATGTAGAGCATCCGGCCCATCGTGAACGTACCGTAGTTGTCGTTGGACAGACCGACCGTCGCCCAGCGATTGAAGAGACCGCCGCCGCCAGGGCCTGCGCCGGTCATCGTATTGAAGCTGCCTTCCAACTTGAACACGACCTTGTTGCCGCCGCCGATGTCTTCCGTACCCTTCATGCCCCACAGGCTCGTGCCCCAGTCACCGCTTTCCGCGCGCCAACGGGAGGTCGACCCGGTGTAGGTGGCGTTCGGCAAGCCGCTGATGTACTCGATACCCGCATCGAGGCGGCCATACAGCGTCACGCTGCTTTGCGCGTGAGCGATGACGCCTGCCGACATGAGTGCCGCGGCGAGCAATGCTTTCTTCATCTTCTCCTCCATACCCTGTCAAAAAGTGAAGCCATACTGCGAATAGCGCCCGGGCGGCGTGAGACGCCCAGGCGGGAATCCGACTTCAGGGAGATCGCTCGCGGAAAGGGCGCGGATGTCGCGCTCTGGTGGCCGTTCCGGTCCGCTCCGATGGCGGAACGGCGTCTCCTTCTTTGAAGTAAAACTACATTTGCGGCGTTGCGTTTTGCTACTTTGGTTACTAATTTAGCAAAAATAGACATGAGTGGGTACAGAAATCAGGCGCGCGGACGGACCTGTCGCCAAATTGCCATACGGTTGTGTCCCGTTACGCAACACCGGTGCGGGGAGCATCTCGCGAACCCTTGTCCCATAAGGGTCTCGGAGTGGCATAAGGGTGGAGTCCAGGAATTTAGGTATTGACTTGCGAAATTGGCGAGGGTAATGCGCTCGCGCGATCGCTCAGAGGACCCGAGCAAGCGCGCAAGCGCCACTCGGCCGAGTCAGCATCGATAAAAAAGGCGCCTAGGCGCCTTTGAGGAGTTCGGGGGAACGCGCGCCGGCAAGGGGCGACCGCGCTCGGGCGCGCGGAGGGGCTATTTGAGGCTGCCGGACAGAAACTGTCTGAGCCGTTCGCTTTTGGTATTGCCGAAGACCTCGTTGGGGACGCCTTCCTCTTCGATGCGCCCTTGATGCAAAAAGACGACATGGTTCGATACGTTGCGCGCGAAGCTCATCTCGTGCGTCACGACGATCATCGTGCGCCCTTCTTCGGCGAGTTTTTGCATCACCTTCAGCACCTCGCCCACGAGCTCCGGATCGAGTGCCGAAGTCGGCTCGTCGAACAGCATGACATCGGGATGCATGGCCAGCGCGCGTGCGATCGCCACCCGTTGCTGCTGCCCGCCGGACAGATGCGACGGATACTGCTTTTCGAGTCGGGGGGCGAGTCCGACCTTCTCCAAATACGTCCGCGCGCGTTCCTCGGCTTCGCGCCGTGAGAGCCCGAGCACATGGACCGGTGCCTCGACGACGTTTTCGAGCACCGTCATATGGGCCCACAGGTTGAAGTGCTGAAACACCATCGCGAGCTTCGTGCGCATCCGTTGCAACTGCTTCGGGTCGGCTGCGCGCAACGTGCCGGTCCGATCTTTCTTCGTCAGTACTTCCTCGCCGTCGACGACGATGCGCCCGGCGCTGGGCTGCTCGAGAAAGTTGATGCAGCGAAGCATCGTGCTCTTGCCCGAGCCCGACGAGCCGATGACGCTGATGACGTCCCCCGCGTTGGCCTTGAGGGAGACGCCTTTGAGGACCTCGTGGTCTCCGTAGTACTTGTGTAGTTCGTCGATGAAAAGCTTTTGCATCGGGTGGGATCCGGGTTACTTGCCAAGCGGGCGCAAATAGGCGAGCCAGTGTTGTTCCGCGCGGCGAAAGAGGCCCACCAGCGCGAACGATATCGCCAGATAGAGCAGGGCGGCGATGCCGAACGCGTGAAATGACATATAGGTGGCGGAATTGACGTCGCGCGCGATCTTGAGGATGTCGGGGACGGTTGCGGTAAAGGCGACCGTCGTGGCGTGCAGCATCAGAATGACTTCGTTGCTGTAAAGCGGCAGGGCGCGGCGTAGCGCGGAAGGCAGGATGATGCGCCGATACACCGTGAACCGCGACATGCCATAGGCGCGCGCCGCTTCGATCTCGCCGTACGCCGTGGCTTTGATCGAGCCGGCGAAGATCTCGGTCGTATAAGCGCAGGTATTGAGCGTGAAGGCGAGCAGCGTGCAGTGCATGCCGTCGCGGAAGAATGCGTTGAGCAGTGCGTGCGAGCGGATGACCTCGAGACTGTAGAGGCCGGTATAGCAAAGCAGCAACTGCACATAGAGCGGCGTGCCGCGGAAGATGTAGGTATAAAGCCAGACGGGGCCCGAGATCAGGCGGTTTTTCGACACGCGCGCCACCGCGAGCGGCACCGACAGGCAAAACCCGATGCCGATCGACACGACGAGCAGCCACATCGTGATGGCAAGGCCGGTGAAGCGAAAGCCGTCGGTGTAAAGATAATTACGCCAGTACTCGTGAATCAGCTCGATCATGGCTTATAGCTCGGCACGGCGCACGCCGATCGAATAGCGTTTCTCGAGCCACAGCAGCACGAGATTCGAAACGGTCGTGATCGCCAGATAGATCGCACCGGCGATCAGCGTGAAGAAGAAAAAGCGCAGCGTCCCTTTGCCGGCGTCCTGCGCGGCTTTGACCACGTCGGCCAGCCCGATGATCGACACGAGCGCCGTCGCCTTTACCATGACTTGCCAGTTATTGCCGATGCCGGGCAGCGCAAAGCGCATCATCTGCGGGAACATGATGCGCGTGAACACCTGCCAGCCGGACATGCCGAACGCGCTGCCCGCCTCGAGCTGACCGCGCGGCACCGAGAGGAAGGCGCCGCGGAATGTCTCGGTGAAGTAGGCGCCATAGATGAAGCCGAGGACGACGACCCCCGCCACGAATGGGTCGATGTCGATCTGATCCCAGCCAATGAGGTCGGTCAGATTGTTGAGCCAGATCTGGATGCTGTAAAAGAGCAGCAGCATCAGGACGAGATCGGGTACCCCGCGGATCAGCGTCGTATAGCCGGTGGCCAGCCCGCGCGAGACGCGATTCTTCGAGAGTTTGGCCGCGGCGCCGACCAGGCCGAGCGCGAATGCGAACGCGAGCGAAAGCACTGCCAGCTTGACGGTCTGCCAAGTGCCGGCGAGGAGCAGCGGGCCGTAGCCTTCAAGAAACATATCGGAGATGCAATCCTTGAGGGTGCGCGAAAAAGCGCGACGCGAAATTCTAGGTGGCCAAAAATGGCGTGCCGCATCGGCACGGGCCAAAAAAAGCCGGGCGCGAGGCCGATCGAGCGATTTTTCGCTTGGGCGTTCGCCCGCTCTCGCCGGCGCAACGGGCGAGCAGTCTCAGCCGCGACACCGGCTGACGGGCTCGCCCCACAGAAAAGCGCGGTATTTTACCTCAAGGCGGAAGCGATGCTACATCTTCCCGTGTCGCGACCCCATCTTCGCGAAATGCTGTTTCAGCTCGGTACTGACAGTCGTCTTTTGCTGATCGTTGAGACTGTCGTAAAAAGCAAGCCACGCCGTGGCCGTTTGCTCGTGAAGCGCCTCGCTTTGCTGGTGGATCTGCTGATGCGTGGCGTGCAGCGCGTCGAGATCGAGGATAGGTTGCTGCTGAGCCGCCTTGAACTGCTGGCGCAATTGATCGCGGTTGGCCCGCTCGGCTTCACGGTTTCGTTTCATCGTCGCGAGCGCGGTCTGCCATTTCTGCTCCTGCTGCGGTGTCAACGCGAGTTGGGCATGCAGCGCATTCAGGCGCTCCAGCATGAATCGTTCGTGGCCATGCCGATGGCCGTGCCAGCCACCCGGCGCGCCCTGCATGGCCGCTCCGTCGGAGGCGGCTGGCGGTGCGTCGCCGGCGGCATAGGCGGTCCCGAATGTGACGGCGAGCGCGGCGGCTGCGATGGCGAGATAGCGGGACGATCCGCGCGAGATCGGGTTCATCGAATACTCCTTCTTGGAAAGTGACGCGTTCCGAAGACGCCGGACATGCGGCGCCGGATCGCTGCGTGAAGGCTAGTCCCTGCGACCGAGCGGGCGTGTTACGCAGGCATTCGGCCCGGTTACGTGCGATTACGCCTGGCTTTCGCCGTAACCTTCCGTAACCCTTTCACCGCTGCGGGCCCGTTACGCGCAGCGCGCTCGCGCTAAACTTCGCGCCATGGCTACTCAAATCCTCATCGTCGACGACGACGCAGAATTGCGCGATCTGCTGCGCGACTATCTCGTGCGCCAGGGCATCGAAGTGTCGGTGCTCCATGACGCGGCCACGCTCGAGCGGCGGCTCGAGCGCGAGCGCCCCGATCTCATCGTGCTCGATCTCATGATGCCGGGTGTCGACGGGCTCACCGCCTTGCGCAAGCTGCGCGCATCGGGCGACGACATTCCCGTGATCATGCTGACGGCACGCGCGGACGACGTCGATCGCATCGTGGGCCTCGAACTCGGGGCCGACGACTATCTCGGCAAGCCGTTCAACCCCCGCGAGCTCCTTGCGCGCGTGCAGGCCGTCTTGCGCCGCCGCCGCACGGTGCCGTCCGCGGCCCCTGAACAGCGCGAGCCGTTCGCATTCGGCCGTTTCGTGCTCGACTTCGAGAGCCGGACGCTGTCGATGGACGGTCGCCCGCTGACGCTCTCGGGCAGCGAGTTCGCGCTGCTCAAGATTTTCATCAACCATCCCATGCGCACGCTCACGCGCGAGCGGCTGCTCGAGCTCCTGCATGGGCCCGAGTACGACGGCACCGACCGCGGCATAGACGTCCAGGTGTGGCGTTTGCGCCGGATACTCGAGACCGATCCGTCAGCGCCGCGCTTCGTGCAGACCGTGCGCGGGCGCGGCTATGTCTTCGTGCCGAATGGCGAGCCCAATGCGCCGACCCATTGATTCGCTGTTCGGGCGACTGGCGCTCCTCGTCGTCGCCGTGCTGCTCATTTCCCACTTTGCCTGGTTCGTGCTGATCCGCATCGAGCGCAGCCACTCGCAGGCCCGCTATGCCGTCGAAGAGGCCGCGTTCCTCGTGGAAGCCGTGCGTGAGCATGTCGCGCGCGCGCCAGACCAGCCACTACCCTCGCGCGTGCGCGCGGTCGATACCGCCAGCCCCGATGTGCCCCCGCCGCGGCGCGATCTGCCGCCCGCGATCCTGCGCTTCGTCGACGAATTTCACGACCGCTTGCCGGCCGGCTCCGACGTCCGGATCGGCCCGCCGGCCCACCCGCCGATGCTTTGGGTCCACGAGGCGGGCGACGCGCATTGGATCGTCGTGCCCATGCTTTCGTTGCACCCGCCGCGCTCGCTCGACCGGATGGTGCTGTGGCTCGCGATCATCTTTTCCGCGGCGGTGATGTGCGCGCTGTTCGTGGCGTGGCGGCTGCAGCAGCCGCTCACCGCGCTCAGTTCGGCCGTCGCGCGTTTCGGTCGCGGTCAGCCCGTGCCGCCTGTCCCCGAGCGCGGTCCGCGCGAGCTGCGCGCGCTCACACAGGGCTTCAACCAGATGGTGACCGAGGTGTCGCGCGCCGATAACGATCGCGCGATCATGCTGGCCGGCATCGCGCATGACCTGCGTACTCCGCTTGCTCGCATGCGGTTGCGCGCGGAGATGATGGACGACATCAAGCAGCGCGACGGCGTCGTGCGCGACGTCGATTCGATGACGCACATCGTCGATCAATTTCTCGCTTTCGCGCAAGACGGTGCGGATTCGAGCGAGCCCGTCGAAGTCGATGCGCAGTGCGAGCGTCTCGTGCGGAGCTATCGCGCGGTCGCACCCGGCGCGCCACCTGTCCAAGCTGTCTTGGCGGCTGGACCGGCTTTCCGGCTGCCCACGGCGACGCTCGACCGTGTGCTCTCGAACCTGCTCGACAACGCGCATGCCTACGGCGCGCCGCCCGTCGTCGTCGAAACGGCGCGCACGGCCGACGGATGGGTACTGGCCGTCAGCGATCACGGCAAAGGCATCGCACCGCGCGACCTCATCGACGCGAGCCGGCCATTCGTGCGGCTCGACCCGGCCCGCGGCGGCAATGGGCACAGCGGTCTCGGGCTCGCGATCGTCGAGCGGCTCGTACGCCGCGTGGGCGGAGCGTGTGAGATCGGCAACGCGCCCGACGGCGGCCTGCGCGTGACGATGCGTTTTCCGCGCGACGTGCCTTTGAGCGCGGCGGCGTAAAGCGCCCGTGAGCTATTGAAACAGCGTATCGAGCGCTGACGCCGCTTCGCTATCGACAGTGTTGTACGTCACGCTGTCGGCACTGAAGATGTAATGGGTGGTGTATTTGCCCAGCCGCGCCAGAATTTCGTCCTGCACCGCTTCGGGGGCGGCGTCCAGCTTCAGGTACCACGCGGTTGATGACAAGCGGACCTGAAATGCGCCGTACTCGGCCATCAGATGATCGAACGCATCCGCGTCCTGGTCGCGACAGATGATGACCAGATTGCCCTTCATGCGAACCTCCAGGTAGATCGATCGGCGGCTTCATGCCACATGAAAGGCCGATGATACCCGGTCTGTTCGCGAAGAAGCGCTCGATTGGCCGATCGGCCGAGCCTCGCAACCGTGGGGCCCAGCTTCTAGCGAAGGATGGCGGCGCTTGCCGCGGGCGCCGTGACGTTCGGGGCCAACGCGGTCGCCCGATCGCGGCCGTCGGCCTTCGCCGTGTAGAGGGCGCGATCGGCCCGGCTGACGAGGCGCTCGAGGGTGTCGTCGTCGCCGAGAGTCGTCACGCCGATGCTCACGCGCAAATCGACCGCGTCGGGTAGCCGGTGAGCGCGCTCCCCTCTCAGCGTCTCGCGGATGCGCTCGGCGGCGGCCAGCCCTTCGGCGAGCGAGGTCGCCGGCAGCAGGATGGCGAACTCTTCACCGCCCAGACGGCCGATCGCGTCGGTTGCCCGCAGTACGGTGCGGCAGCGCTCGACGAAGTGTTCGAGCGCGTAATCGCCGACGGTATGTCCGAACCGGTCGTTGATCTGCTTGAAGTGATCGATATCGGCGATCGCGAGGCAAAGCGAGGTGCCGTGCGCGCGCGCCGCGCCGATCTCGCGCTGCAGCAAATTGAGGAAGTACCGCCGCGAGAGAGCGCCGGTCAACGCATCGTCGCGCGCCTCCGCCGACAACTGCGCGTTCGAGGCCTGGAGCTCGGTCGCGAGCCGGCGTGCCTCGCGGTGGTGGCGCTTTTCGCGGCGGTAAGAGGCAGCGATGGTCGCGGCCAGCAACAGCGAGCCCATCAGCGCGGCGAATGCCAGTCCGCGTATGTTGATGCGCTCGTCGATGAGGTGCTGCCAAAGCGTGATCGGCGTGAGCAAGTGAACCGAAAACCCCGAGTTGATCCCGTTGCGCGTCACATACAGCGAGGGTGGGCCGGCCGCCTGCAGCTCGACCATCTGTTCGGCCAGTGCAGCGGGCACCCAGGGTGCCCTGCGTGCCAACCGGGATCGCAGTGGGGCGATACCGAGCACGGGAAAGCTCGCGCGGCGGTAGCTGTCCAGGCGCTCGGCCGCGTCCATGTGCGTCACGCGGGCGCCGGGCAGGCGGTAACCTTCGAACCGGCTTTCGTTGGCCATGACGATGACACCGTTTTCGTCCGCGACGAACGAGCCCGGTGCCGCCACCCAGTGTCTCAGCCTGCGCAGTCCGATCTTCGCGACGATCAGGCCGACGAGGATGCCGTCGCTATAGACGGGCGCGGAGATGAAGACCCCGTTGTCGCCGGTGACGCGCCCCACGGCGTACATCTGGCCGTAGCTGCCAAGCAGCGCTTCTTTGACATAACCGCGCGTCGAGAGGTCGAGCCCGACGCATGTCTGGCGCTCGAATGCGTCGCTGGAAGCGACGCACAGGCCGTTCGTATCGACGAGCCACATATTGTCGAGCCCGGCAAAGCCGCGCGCGTCATGCAAGAAGGCGTCGGCTTGCCGCAGCGCGGGTATGGCCAGGAGCCGGGCACGGCGCTCCGATGGCTGCTCCGAGCGGTTCGGGGCAGTGTGGTAGACCTGCGCAAGCACGCGCTGGATGGCCGGCGTTTCGGCCAGCGTGGCCGGGATGGCGCGCGCCATCGACAGATCACTCGCGATGATCTGCGCGATGTTGTCAGCCGTGGCGAGCGAGAGCTGCGACTGCCCCCGCACGGTGTCGCCGAGCTCGTGCCGGACCATGCGGTCCGCGACTTCACCGGCGGCTAGCCAACAGACGAACACGCCTATGACGACGCTCGCCCCGACGATTATCCGGTGCAATGTTGCGTTATTCATCGACTCCCTGGTCCGTGCGTGCTGCCGGTCCCGCGGCGGCGCGGCAATGGGGCCGTATGCCACCGGCATCACCCGCCGGCTCTTCAGCGGCCCGCTGCATGCTTGATATTATCGGCCGGCCCGCCCCAAACTGAACGGCTCTCGGGGTTTCATCGTAGGCATGGCACGGCGCGCGGTTGTGCCTGAAACACAGTCTGTAGTACTGTCTTGCCGTCGCAAAAGCGGGAAAAAGCCGGTTTCCCTGCCGATCGTACCGTCGGGCGGCCTCCTACGAATAACTGCATCCATACGCTCCGCCATGTTCAATTTGCCAGTTTCGGGTTTGCCGACGCCGTCGCTCGCGTGCCGAGGCGCCGCCCCGCGCGCTTCGGCGAGGGGGGGCTGATGGATTTCGGCCTCAATCTGAAGCGCACCGCCAATGCATCGGTCTGGCGGCTTTTGCCGAACCGGTGGGACTTCGTCGCGTTTCCGCTCATCATCTGCCTGATCGCGATGGCGGCCATCGGGTTTCACCAGACGATGGCGCCCATATCGACGCTCAAGACGCAGGTGATCTCGCTCGATCCGGCCAACCTGCCGGAGTATGCGCTGCGCACGACGCTGCGCATGCTTGCCGCGATGTTCGCCTCGCTCGTCTTCACGCTCGTCTATGGCACGTTGGCGGCGAAGAGCCGGCGCGTGGGCATGGTGCTGATCCCGATCCTCGACATTCTTCAGTCGGTGCCGGTGCTCGGCTACATCTCGTTCACGGTGACGTTTTTTCTTGCCTTGTTCCCGAAACAGGTGCTCGGCGCCGAGCTCGCGGCCATTTTCGCGATCTTCACGAGCCAGGCGTGGAACATGACATTCAGCTTCTACCAATCGCTGCGCACGGTCCCGCGCGATCTCGACGAAGTCTCGCGCGGCTTTCACCTGACAGCCTGGCAGCGTTTCTGGAAGCTCGAAGTCCCGTTTTCGATGCCGGGTCTCGTCTGGAACATGATGATGTCGATGTCGGGCGGCTGGTTTTTCGTCGTCGCCTCGGAGGCGATTACCGTCGGCAACAACACGATCACGTTGCCCGGCATCGGCGCTTATCTCGCCCAGGCCATCTCGGAGAAGAATCTCGTCGCCGTCGGCTGGGTCATTCTCGCTATGGCAGTCGTCATCCTCGCGTACGACCAGTTGATGTTCCGCCCGCTCGTCGCCTGGGCCGACAAGTTCCGCATGGAGACGACGAGTTCGGGCAACGCGCCTGAATCGTGGCTGCTCGATATCGTCCGCCGCACGCGGCTCATCCATCAGCTGCTCGTGCCGGCCGGGTGGCTTTTTGCGAAGGCCGCACGCGTGCCGATCCGGTTGTCGTTGCCGGAAGGTCTGCGGTTGCGCCGAATTGCCGGCGCCAAGCGCGCCTCGTCGCGCGCGGGCGATATCGCGTGGGCGCTGCTTCTGCTCGCGGCGACGCTCTATGTCGTCTGGCGCGTCGTGGCCTATGTTCGCACCGGCGTGACGCTCGACGAACTCGGACATGTCATCGTCCTTGGATTGATCACGCTCGTGCGCGTGACGGTGCTGATCGCGCTCTCCTCGCTGATCTGGGTGCCGCTCGGCGTGTTGATCGGGCTGTCCCGCCCTGGCGGAGAAGATTCAGCCGCTGGCGCAATTCTTTGCGGCTTTCCCGGCCAATCTGCTCTTTCCGGTGTTCGTGATCGTGATCGTCCGCTTTCATTTGAATCCGGATATCTGGCTCTCGCCGCTCATCGTGCTCGGCACGCAGTGGTACATCCTGTTCAACGTGATCGCCGGGGCAACGGCTTATCCGAACGATTATCGCGAGGCGGCGACGAACTTCCGCATTCGCGGCTGGCAATGGTGGCGTCAGTGCATGCTGCCGGGCATTTTTCCGTACTACGTGACGGGGGCCCTCACGGCTTCGGGTGGCGCCTGGAATGCGAGTATCGTCTCCGAGGCGGTGCAGTGGGGCGACACCCATGTCGTGGCACATGGGCTGGGCGCGTACATCGCGCAAATGACAGCGGCGGGCGATTTTCCCAAGATCATCCTCGGCATCACCGTTATGTCGCTTTTCGTCACGCTGTTCAACCGCAGCCTGTGGCGCCCGCTTTATGCGTATGCCGAGTCGAAGCTCCGGCTCGATTGATGCAATCAACGCCCGATAGGTCCATTCGAGAGTGAAGCGCAATGCAAAACCCCAAAGCTGAATCGAGCCCCGCGTCGTCCGTTGCTCCCGCGTCGCTCGGCGCGGGTGTCGCGCCTCGCCTCGGCGAGGAAATCCTCAACGTCAAGGACGTCTGTCGCGGCTTTTCGAAAGCCCAGGGCGAACTGCTCGTCCTGGACGACGTCAACCTCTCGCTGCGCTCCGGCGAAATCGTCGGCTTGCTCGGACGTTCGGGCTCGGGCAAGTCGACGCTTTTGCGGATCATCGCCGGGCTCATCGCGCCGACCGACGGTCATGTCGACTACCTCGGCCAGCCGCTCGCCGGCCCGGCCGAGGGCGTCGCGATGGTGTTCCAGACGTTTGCGCTGTTTCCGTGGCTCACCGTCTTGCAAAACGTGGAAGCGGGGCTCGAGGCGCAAGGCGTCGGCGCGCGCGAGCGACGCGAGCGGGCGCTGGCCGCAATCGACTTGATCGGCCTCGACGGCTTCGAGAACGCCTATCCGCGTGAGCTCTCGGGCGGCATGCGCCAGCGCGTGGGCTTTGCGCGCGCGTTGGTCGTCGACCCCACGCTGCTGCTGATGGACGAGCCGTTTTCGGCGCTCGACGTGCTGACCGCCGAGACGCTGCGTACCGATTTGCTCGATCTGTGGACGCAGCGGCGCATGCCGATCAAATCGATCCTGATCGTTACGCACAACATCGAGGAAGCGGTGTTCATGTGCGATCGCATCCTCGTGCTCTCGTCGAACCCGGGGCGCGTGATCGCCGAAATCAAGGTGCCGTTCGCGCACCCGCGCAACCGGCTCGATCCCGCGTTCAAGCGCCTTGTCGACGATATCTACGCGAAGATGACGGCGCGCCGTACGGATGAAGCCACGAAGAAGGGGCTCGAGCTCGGCAGCTGGCTGCCGAGCGTTTCGACGAACCTGATGGCGGGTCTCATCGAAACCCTGGCGGCGCCGCCCTATCACGGCCGGGCCGACATGCCTGAAATCGCACGTTCGCTCCATCTGGAGGTTGACGATCTCTTCCCGATCGCCGAAGTGCTGCAGCATCTCGGATTCACCGACGTGCGCGAGGGCGACATCTTCCTCACGCCGCCTGCCCGCGTATTCGCGGAGTTCGGCACGCAGGAGCGCAAGATGATGTTCGCCGAGCACCTGTTGCGACACGTACCGCTTGCGGCGCGAATCAAGAAGGTGCTCAACGAACGCCCTGGGCATCGCGCGCCGCGCGTGCGCTTCGAGCAGGAGCTGGAGGATTTTCTTTCGGACAGCGCGGCAGAGGAAACGCTCGATGCCGTCATCAACTGGGGCCGCTATGGCGAGATCTTCTCGTATAACGACCAAACCGAAATCTTCAGCCTCGAGGACGTCGAGTCGTGATGTCCTCACTGCCGTAGCCGCAACCGGGTGCCATCGACGCGGCACGCGGTTGCGGGTATCTCGTGGGCGCTGAGTGCCGCCGCACGCGGCCTCATGTCGGGGACGGCGGCGATGCCTCGTCTTCGTCTTCGTAGGTACCCAGGCGGTTGTAGAGCGTTTTCAGGCTGACGCCGAGCGCCTTGGCCGTACGGCGTTTGTCCCCACCGCAATACTTGAGCGTGCCAAGGATGATCTGGCGCTGCGCTTCGGCGAGCGGCGTGCCTACCCAGATGCTCATTGCATCGCCTTGCGTCACGGCCTTTTTCGCGCGCGCCGCGAGGCGCGGATGCTCGATCTCCACGCTCTTCTCGGCGAGGATGAACGCGCGATAAACGCTGTTCTTCAACTCGCGCACGTTGCCTGGCCACGAATACGTGCGCAGCGTTTCGCGGGCTCGCTTGCTGAAGACCTTGTTCGTGCCTTCCTGCGCGTTGAGCTCGGCGAGAAAATGCTGAGCAAGCAACTCGCGATCGCCCTCGCGTTCGCGCAACGGCGGCGCGCGCAGGGGGAACACGGCGAGGCGATACATCAAATCCTCGCGCAATCCATTCTCCTTCACGGCCAACGCCGGATCACGGTTCGTCGCCGCGATGACGCGCACGTCGCTCTGGAGTAGCTCGGTGCCGCCGACACGATAGAACGTGCCGGTTTCGAGCGCGCGCAGCAATTTGACCTGGCGCACCGGCATCATCTCGGTCACTTCGTCGAGAAAGAGCGTTCCGCCGTTGGCGTGTTCGAAGTAGCCGGCGCGGCCTTGTACGGCGCCTGTGAAGCTGCCTCGCTCGTGGCCGAAGAGTTCCGCTTCGATCAACGTGTCCGGAATGGCGCCACAGTTGACCGCCACGAACGGTTGATCGCGCCGACGGCTGCGATCGTGGATCGTTCGCGCAATGAGCTCCTTGCCGGTGCCGGATTCGCCGACGATGAGGACGGTGGCGTCGGTTGCCGCTACGCGCTCGATTTGTTCGAAGAGCTCGAGCATCGCGGGCGATGCGCCGTAGAGCATTCCATACGACTCGAGCCCCTCGGCTGTGCGCGCAGGGCGGGAATCGTTTCGCTGAGCGGAGCCGTTGTCGGGGACTTCCGCCGGTGTGTCGAGGTCGTTTGACGTCGCCATGAGTTCGGAGCTGGGGTCGCGCAAGCGGATACGTTGTGCTTGCCGCGCGCATTTTCGGAGTAGTCGAACCGGTATTTAACCACGTCACGGCCTGCCTTCGTCGGCCAAACATGCCAAGCGAACGCCGCTTACGCGGTGGCACGAAACCTGCTCAAAAGATGTCTTCGCGAACGGGAACTCGCGGCTGCCGGATCGATCCGAACGAACATCGGCGGTAGGGGAAACTCGCACGCGGAAAAACTTGCAACGGTCTATACCATTCACATCGGCAACAAATGCTAGGGGGATCAGATGGCCCGTCCCAGAATCGGCATTTTCGGCGCGCTCGTCGCGGTAGGGGGCGTGCTCGCATGGCGTTGGGCGCAGAAACATCGCGCCTCGCAGGCGCGACTCGCCGGCGAATTGAACCGGTGGGAAGCCGAAGGCGGCGCGCTTGCCGCCACGACTCAGGAAGCGCCCTCGACGCTCGGCTCGCACGTCTCGCCCGGCGCGATGTCGAACGGCCACGCGCACGTCGGCGGCACGCCGGACGCCTGGCACTTCCCGCACAGCTAGTCCGCACAGCTTAGTTCGCGTCGCGTAGCCGCGAGCCGGGCGGGCGCCGCTTGCGTCGTTCGGCCCACGCGGGCACGATAGGGCTCGCGCCGCTGCAAGGCCGCGCCGCGGCCCGGGAGCCCTGTCTCGCGTTCGAACCCTCGTCGATTTCCGCTCGATTTCGACATGACTCACTCATTGATGACCGAACCCGATGCCACATGTGTTGATAGTTGACGACGACCCCGAGACCCGGGAAGCGCTGGTCTCGATCATTGCCGAAGATGGTCTGACGACCGCCACGGCGGGCGATCTGCGCGAGGCGCGCATCCAGCTCGTGCGGCAGACCCC
>Ga0209672_100374_pt1 | contig 27534 bp, 20 predicted proteins | sample AraplaCol_mMS_r2_FD_184273 | JGI IMG/M metagenome (GOLD analysis project Ga0209672, IMG submission 184273) | Arabidopsis root microbial communities from North Carolina, USA - plate scrape CL_Col_mMS_r2 (SPAdes) (version 2) | ecosystem: Host-associated > Plants > Roots > Endosphere | place: USA...
GTGTCGGCCTCGTACACGAACGTCGTCTACGTGCCGGGTGCCGGATCGACGTTCACGAACGAAGCCGTGTTCAACACGTTTGGCGCTGTGCTGCACTGGAAGGTGACGGGTGCTCTCGACCTCGCCGCCGGCTACAGCTACACGGCTGCGTCGCAATCGAACGGCATCACGAGCGCGGCCAAGTATCACCAGTTCAACCTGTCGCAGTACTACGCACTGTCGAAGCGCACGGGCTTCTACGTGATTGAAGCGTACCAGCACGCCAAGGGCAAGACGCTCAACGGCACGTCGGTCATCAACGCAACGGCACAGATCGGCGACGGCATCAGCGCCTCGGCAAGCCAGAACCAGGTTGCCATCGGCGCCGGCATCATCCACCGCTTCTAAGCAACAACGACTGCGCGGCAGCGTTTATCGACGCCGCGCTGCTCAAACTCCGGTGCGAGCACTTGAACGCCAGGGTCTCACGACCCTGGCGTTTTTCTTTGCGATCAGAAGAACCCGAGCGGCTTCGCGTCGTAGCTGACGAGCAGACACTTCGTCTGCTGATAGTTCGACAACGCGATCTTGTGCGTTTCGCGTCCGATGCCCGACTGCTTGTAGCCGCCGAATGCCGCGTGCGCGGGATACAGGTGGTAGCAATTGGTCCACACGCGGCCCGCCTCGATCTCGCGACCCATCCGGTAGGCGCGCGTGCCGTCGCGCGTCCAGACCCCGGCGCCCAGTCCAAAGTACGTGTCGTTGGCAAGCTCGATGGCTTCGGCCTCGTCCTTGAACGTCATCACCGACGCAACCGGCCCGAAGATCTCCTCCTGGAACACGCGCATGTTGTTGTTGCCGAGCAGCATCGTCGGCATCACGTAGTAGCCGCTCGCAAGGCCTTCCGCGGGGCTTCTGCGCTCGCCGCCCGTCAGGCACTGGGCGCCCTCACCGCGGCCGATATCGATGTAGGAGAGGATCTTGTCGAGCTGCTGCTGCGAAGCCTGCGCGCCGATCATCGTCGACGGGTCGAGTGGATGGCCCGCCTTGATCGCCTGGACACGCGCGATCGCCTTTTCGATGAAGCGCTCGTAGATCGATTCCTGGATCATCACACGCGACGGGCACGTGCAGACTTCGCCCTGATTGAGCGCGAACATCGCCAGGCCTTCGAGCGCCTTGTCGAGGAAAGCATCGTCGCGATCGAGCACGTCGGCGAAGAAGATGTTCGGGCTCTTGCCGCCGAGCTCGACTGTCGTGGGGATCAGCGTTTCGGCCGCCGCACGCATGATGTGCTTGCCCGTCGGCGTCGAACCGGTGAAGGCCAGCTTCGAAATGCGGTTGCTCGTGGCCAACGCCTCGCCCGCTTCGCGGCCAAAGCCATTGACGATGTTGATGACGCCGGCCGGGAACAAGTCGCCAATGATCTGCATCAGCACGAGGATGGAAGCCGGCGTCTGTTCCGCGGGCTTGAGCACGACGCAGTTGCCCGCGGCGAGTGCCGGCGCGAGCTTCCATGCCGCCATCAGCAGCGGAAAATTCCAGGGGATGATCTGGCCGACGACGCCCATCGGCTCATGGAAGTGATAGGCGACGGTGTTGTCGTCGATTTCGGAGATGCCGCCTTCCTGCGCGCGAATGCAGCCGGCGAAGTAGCGGAAGTGATCGACCGCGAGCGGCAGATCGGCGGCCATCGTCTCGCGCAGCGGCTTGCCGTTGTCGATCGTCTCCGCCACGGCCAGCAGCTTCAGGTTCTTCTCCATCCGATCGGCCGCCGCGAGCAGCAGATTGGCGCGCTCGGTCGTCGAGGTCTTGCCCCAGGCGCGGCGCGCCTTGTGAGCCGCATCGAGCGCGAGTTCGACGTCCGCCGCGGCAGAACGCGGAACGCGGCAAAACGGTTTGCCGTTGATCGGCGAGACGTTTTCGAAGTACTCGCCTGCAACGGGCGGGACCCACTTGCCGCCGATGTAGTTCTCGTACTGCTGAACGTAGGGGTACTCGATGTCGAGTCCCAGCTTCTTGAGGTCCAACATGTCCATCGTATGTCTCCTTGAATCCGAAATTGTGTGCGGTTGGGCGCCATCGGGCGGCGGGTTCATCGAGGCAACATGTATGCCACGTATCTGATGCCCGCCATGTCATCGACAGTGACATGTATCGACTCGCGTCCACTGCACCACTGTTCCAAATTGCATCAGCGACCGTTTTGATTTGGAACAACGAAACACCTAACGAGACGCCGATATCAAGGAGATCGGCTCGCCGCAACGCGCCATGCGACGGGCAAAAAAAAACCAGCCGGAAGGCTGGTGTACTTGAGCAACCCGATTGGCTTGGGCTTCAGTCCGGCAAGAACTCGGTGTTCGTCGCCTGGTCCATCGACCACGGACAGGCTTCAGGAAACACGTCGAGGTTCGTCTCCTCGGCAGCTTTAGCGACGGCATCCGCCCAGGTCTTACGGACCCAATGCTCATCGGTTAACGAGCGCCTCAAGCTCGGCGTCGCATCGAGATGTTCCATTATGGCTCGCCGCTGTTCCTTGATCGTGCGCTGCCAGCTCGACCCACGATGGTTCGGTTGATATTGCCACTTGAGCAAGTGAGCCAGGAGCACCGCCATACGGCTCGCCAATTCGCGCTGTTCGCTCTTACCCACGTCCTCGATTTCCTCCGCGATGTGTTCGATGTCCAGCGCCGAGAACTTACCCTCGCGCAACAACGCAGCCTGTTCGTTGGCCCATGCCACCACGTCCTTCTCGTAGCTCGTTCCCATTTTCCGGCCCCTAAGCTCAGTCACGCATGGCGCCATTTTAACCACTCCATAAGCTCGCCTCACTTGTCCGCTCAGTCCTCTTCGCGGGCGCGTCGTCCAATCTCAGTGTCGCACGTGTCAACCGCATCGGATACCTGGCCGAATGGATATCGCCAGTCGCGGCCCCAAGGACCGTACACGTCAAGAAGAGCCGTTACCCATTTTCATCACCGTAAAGGCAGCGCGGGCCGGAAGTGCTTCCCACACTCCCGACCCGCTATCCAATATCAATCCGCACTAGCAGGCCGTCATTGCCCCGGTCCCGCGTTGAGCGGCGTTACCGACGCGCCCGCGACATCGGCCGTGAGCTTCTTGGCTTTCGGCCGATATCCGTTCGAATAGAGCAGGAACGCCATGATGTCCGCGTAGTCCTGCGGCTTGAGCTTGCCGGGGCGGTCTGCCGGCATGTTCGTGGACATGTATCCAAAGATGCCTCCGATCGTCAGGTGGGAATTGCTTGCGGGCGCGAACGCGGGCCCGGTCAAGGCCGGCGCCGTCACGCCTTGCAGGCTCGCGCCGTGACACTTGGCGCATGCGCTCGCGTAGAGGCTCTTGCCGTGCCCGATCTGCGTGCTGTCGAACGACGGTGTGTCGCCGGGCGATGCTGCCGAGACACGCAAGAACCCGCCTCTCATCGAGGGGGCGAACAGCGCGGCGCGCGCGGCACCTTCGGCATGAAGTGCGGATCCATCACGGTGGACATGGGCCGGCGCGGGGCTGGCTGCACGCGCGCCTGCTTGCGCGAGCGCCGGAAGATCCCAGTCACGCGTCAGTGCAGCGAGGCGGCCGTCCGCTTGCATCGAAGCCAATGCTTTATCGATGCGATCATGCAGCTTGCCCTGCTTCGCGTCGAATGCGAAGACGAGCTGCCATTGCGCGTACGGAGAGCGCGTCGCACCGAGCTCGAAGCGTTGTTCGGGGTGCGAGCGTCGATAGGCGACCACCGCGGGATACCAGACGATCGCCCGCTGGGCACGACCGCCCGCGACGGCAGCGACCGTGAGTTCAGGGGTGTTTTCCAGGTCGAGCCGAGTGCCGCTGTACTGCTGGACGGCAATGAGCTGCGCCGGGCTCGCATAGGTCGCGGCCACCACATCGGCGGGACGCTGATCAGATCCGGACCCGGTCGCACTCAGATCGACATAGTCCGCGCGCAGATAACCGCGCGAGAACCGCAGCTCGGGACTGGCGGCGTTGGCGGCCGGCGAGCGCGGGAAGCCGGCGATCACGTCGCAGCGGCGGGCGAGCGCACGACGCAGTTCCTTCAGCGAGACACCGTCGTCGTCGTTCGAGCCGAGTGCATCGGTGACCATCGATGCGTCGATTCGTGCGCTCTTGAATGCTTCGCGCGCAACAGCCAGATCGAGGCTGGCCGAAGGGCTGCCGGGAAACGTGCAGACGCGCACGGCTGCGGGGACCGGCGCCGATGCGAGAAAAGCACCGGCGGTAAAGACACTGGCGGCTGCGAGAGGGAAAGCGGAGATTTTCATGGCGATGCTACCGATGAATGCGTGAGGCTCCCGCCGGGAGCGTTGCGTCACACTGGAACGCACGCCCGCGACAGATGAATAAGAATGTGCAGGGAAACGCTGAAGTCGGTCAGTTGCTACCGAGCGCGAAGACGTAGAGCGTGCCGCCGCGCGGGACTTTCTCCGCAATCTTCGCCATCGGGCCGCCCCAGATCGGATTGGCCCCGCCGTAGCCGGCCAGCACCGCGACATATTCCTTGCCGTCGATTTCAAACACCGATGGCTGCGCCACGATGCCGCTCGCGAGCTTCGGGCTCTGCCAGAGCACCTTGCCGGTTGCCGAATCGAACGCGTAGAGATGGCCGTCGAGCGAGCCGCTGAATGCAATGCCGCTGGCCGTGCTCGCGACGCCGCCGTTCCATGGCATCTTCGTCCAGTGGCTCCAGACCTTCTTGCCCGTATTCACATCGATCGCCTGGAGCTCGCCATAACCCTTGCTGCCGGGCTCGGATTTGATCTCGAATCCTTCGCCGAGATAAGGCAGCCCTTCCATGTAGCTAACCGATTTGCCGGACAAGCTCATGCAGGCATGCAGCGCAGGGACGAACGCAAGATGCCGCTCGGGGTCGTAGGACATCGACCACCAGTTCTTGCCGCCGAGAAAGCTCGGACACGTGTTGATCGTCGAGCCCACTTTGGGATACTTCGCGCCGTCCTGAATCGGCTTGCCGTCCGGCGTATATCCCGTCACCGAGGTTGCCTTGACGAACGGCTTCGCGTAGATCAGCTTGCCGTTGCTGCGATCGATCGCATCGAAGTAGCCGTTGCGGTCCGCATGAATGATCGCGTCGTAGTCCTTGCCCTGGTAGCTGATTTTTGCGAGTACCGGCGTATTCACGCCGTCGTAGTCCCACGTGTCATGCGTCGTGTACTGGAAGTGCCACTTCAAATCGCCCGTTTTCGGATCGAGCGCCAGTAAGGAGTCCGAATAAAGATTGTCGCCGGGGCGCAGATCGGCCAACCATGGGCCGGGATTGCCGACACCCCAGTAGAGCGTTTTCGTCGCCGCATCGTAGGTGCCGGTCAGCCAAGCCGGCGCACCGCCGTGATCCTGCATGCCGTCGGGCCACGTATCGCCGCCCTTTTCCTTCGCTCCGGGCACCGTGAAGCGCTTCCAGAGCAGCTTGCCGTCCGCCGGGTTCAACGCGGCGATGAACCCACGCGCGCCGTATTCGCCGCCGGAACTGCCGACGACGATCGCGCCGTCGAGCGCAAGCGGTGCAAGCGAGAACGCATAGCCGAGGCCGGGATCGAACATCTGCTTCTTCCAGACGAGATTGCCCGTTTGCGCATCGAGCGCGGCCACCTCGCCGCTCAACATCGCCACATAAACGTTTTTGCCATACAGCGCGACGCCGCGGTTGACGACATCGCAGCACGCCGTCTTGAACGATTCGGCGCCGAGCTTCGGCTCGTATTTCCAGAGCGTCTTGCCCGTTGCCGCATCGAACGCATAGACGTTGTCCTTGGGCGTGCTGACGAACAGATAACGGCCGTTGACGATGGGCGTCGCTTCGAAGCCTTGCTGCAGGTCGGCGGGGAACTTGTAGCTCCATGCCGTCACGAGCCGTTTGACGTTCGCGGTATCGATCTGCTTGAGCGGCGAATGCGATTGGCCGCTGTAGGTGCGGTAGTAGGTGAGCCACCCGGCATCCTCCTGCGCGCTCGTCATGCGCTCGTATGTGACCGGAGGATATGCGTCGGCCGCGCCGGCGCGCGGTGCATCGAAACCTAGAACACCTGCGAGTGCGCTCGCAAATGCTGTCAGCAGCAAAGCCGAACTTCTTTTCATGTCTGTCTCCAAGGTCCCCTGCCGAGCACTGAATCCACAGCGTCCGATGTCGCGCGCGGCGAAGGATTTATCGATTGATTGCGGCGATATCTCGAACTCGGCGTCTCGTGCTTCGTTCGGCAATCGCGGCGGGCGGCTCGACGCAAGTCGTATGCCATTGAGGAGAATGTCGTGTCGCCGCGCGGGAAATGCGGCTGATGCACGTGCGCATCGAATCGAGCGATTCAATGCGCTGTTACGTCACAGCTGTTCCAATTCGGTACAGGGAATGTCGACGCTGTTCTCCGATGGAACAGGTCGCGAGTGAGTGAGGACGTGAGTGATTGCGTGGGCGTCTGCGCCCACTCGGGCGCAGGCGTCGAAGCCGAGCGGCTTCAGCGGAACATGGCTTTAATCGCCTCGCTGAGGCTGGCCGCCAGGGCGGGTTCGCTGCCCAAATGACCCGCCAGCACACGCGAAAGCCGCACGTGGGGGATCGCCCGCGCGAGCCGGTCGGCGTTGCTGGCCGGACAAACCGGGTCGCGCGTGCCGTGGACGGCCGCAATCGGTACGCCGGTCAGCGCGGCGCGCCGCGCCAAGGCGAGCAGCCGTCGCTCGCCGAGCCAACAATCATGTGCGAGATAGTGCGCCTGAATCCGGTACTTCTTCGTCAGGCGCAATGCGTCCGCATGTCCGATACGAGCGCGAGATGACGCGCCGTGTGGACGGCCCGGATGTGCCGAAGCCAATATCGCGTCCTCGTAGGCGCGCCACGCGAGCGCGATCTCGCGCTGCCGCGACGATGTTGCGCTCCCCCTCAACGCCCGCGCGCAGCATGCGAGCAGTGCAGAAGGCCGATCGCAACGCGCCGCGCGCATGAGTGCGCCCCACTCGCGCGGAGCACGCCCCCGCGAGCTGATGAAAAGACCTCGCACTTCGCGCCGCGAAGTGAGGAAGAGCCCGCGCAGCACGACGCCTGTCACGCGATGTGGATGCGCGCCCGCATAGGCTAGCGCCAGCGCCGCGCCCCACGATCCGCCCACCACACCCCAGCGGGCCAATCCGAGCCGCTCGCGAACCGCCTCGATATCGCCGATGAGCCGGTCCGTGCGGTTATGCCGCACGCTGCCGCGTGGCCTCGACGCACCGGCGCCGCGCTGATCGATAAGGACGACGCGATAACGCGCGAGGTCGAAGCGCGCGAGCACGCTCAGCGCGCTGCCGCTGCCCGGACCGCCGTGCAGCACGACGACGGGTACGCCATCCGGTACGCCGGCGTCGACAACCGCGATACGATGGCCATCGCGCGTGACGACCTGACGCCGGATCGCTTGCTGAGCCGCGCGTGCGTTCGGATGGGACGCTTTCATAAGGTTTGGTTTGAGAGGCCGGCGCGGGGAACCCCGGGAAACTACGGATAACTCCCGATTCCGCCAACTCGGCGATGACGCCATCGTAAACGATGCAGTCGATCGTCGATGCCCGCCGTCATCGGTACTGGCATGGCGTTTCGTCTCGAAGTGGCGTTTCTGGCGCACAACTTGCTCCATGCAGCACCACAAAATGTCGGCTACGCGTCGACACGAGGCCTCGCGCAGGCCTGAATGGAGGAGACAATGCCGGACGACGCCCGTCAAGCCACGAATTCGCTCACAAGCGGCGAAACCGGTTGGCTGACCCCTTGCATCCAGAAAGCCCACGAACGCTCAGAAGGCTTCGGTCTGCATAGCTGCACGCGGCCCGACTACGACGTGCTCACCGGGGCTGACCTCACGCTCAAGCTCGAACAAAATCGGGTACTGACCGCGCATGCACTGCCCGTCATGGAAACGCTGCACGAGCAGATCGTCAACACCCAGAGCATGATCGTGCTGACGGACGCGCAAGGGCTGATTCTCCATTCGATCGGCGACGACGATTTCCTGCAGCGCGCGGAAAAGGTGGCGCTGCGCCCGGGCGCCAACTGGGCCGAGGACCGTCAGGGCACCAATGCCATCGGCACCGCGTTGGCCGAGCGCAGTGCGACCGTCGTCCATGGCGATCAGCACTATCTGGCCGCGAACCGGTTTCTGACCTGCTCCAGCGTGCCGATCCTGGACCCGTACGGCGATGTCGTCGGCGTACTCGACGTGACCGGCGATTGCCGCAGCTATCATCAGCACACGATGGCGCTCGCGAAGATGTCGGTGCAGATGATCGAGAACCATCTGTTCACGAGCACGTTCCGCGACACGCTGCAAATTGCCTTCCATGGCCGCCCGGAGTTCCTCGGTACGCTGATGGAGGGCATTGCCGCCTTTACGCTGGACGGCCGTTTTCTGTCGGCCAATCGCAGCGCGCAGTTCCAGCTCGGCGTGCCGCTGGCGGGATTGCGAGCGCATACGCTTGCGTCGCTCTTCGGTCTCACGAGCGCGCAACTCTTCGATCGCGTGCGCGCCAATCCCGATCAGATCGTCTCGTTGAATCTGCACAACGGCACGGTGGTCCGTGCGCGCGTGGGCGTGCGACGCACGCAGTTTGCCGATGGGCCTTCCGTCGACGCACATCGTGTCTCGCGCACTGAGGCGCGCACGGTCGCGCAGGCCGCGTCGACGAGCATGAGTGTGCGCCTAGACACGCTCGATACGGGCGACGCGCAAGTGGCCGCAGTGATCGCGAAAGTGCGCAAGGTGATCGGCAAGGACATTCCGATTCTGATCACGGGAGAAACCGGCACGGGCAAAGAGCTGCTCGCTCAAGCGATTCATAACGATTCGCCGCGCCGCGACGGTCCGTTCGTTGCCGTGAACTGCGCTTCGATTCCGGAGACGCTGATCGAATCGGAGCTGTTCGGCTATGAGGAAGGCGCGTTCACCGGTGCACGGCGCAAGGGTGCGCTGGGTAAGCTCGTACAGGCGAACGGCGGCACGCTCTTTCTCGATGAGATCGGCGATATGCCCTATCCGCTGCAGGTGCGCCTGCTGCGCGTGTTGCAAGAACGGATCGTCAATCCGCTTGGGTCGGCGAAGTCGATTCCCGTCGATATCTCCGTGGTCTGCGCGACCCATCGCAGCTTGCGCGAAATGATTGCCCAGAACCTCTTTCGTGAAGATCTCTACTATCGGCTGAACGGGCTCGTCGTCAAACTGCCGCCGCTGCGGGAGCGAACTGATCTTGCGGTCGTCATCGAGAAGATGCTCGAACAGGAGTCGGCCGCGAGCTGCAACGGCTGCAGTCTCAGCGTCTCGCCGGAGGTCGCCGCGCTGTTCGAGCAATGCGCGTGGCCCGGTAACTTCAGGCAGCTCGGCAACTTGCTGCGTACGGCCGCTGCGATGGTTGACGATGATGGCGTGATTCGCCGCGAGCATCTGCCCGACGATTTCTTCGAAGATCTCGGCAGCCGTGAGACGAGCGCCGCTGCAGCGGTCGGGCAGCAAGCTCCGCATGGCGCGTTGAGGAACGATGCGCGCTTGCACGAAGTGGCTGTTTCGGTCATCGCCGCAGCCATCGAGCGGCATGGTGGCAATGTGTCGGCTGCGGCTCGCGCACTTGGCGTCTCACGGACGACCATCTATCGCAAGATGCCTGCTTCGTTTGGGCTCGGCCGCGGCGTCGAAGAGGAATAGAGGCCGTTTATCGCACGGCGTGAGTCGCGGGCTTATCGAGCCAAGCCGCGGCGTGCATGCGGCCGTCGGGTTCTCCTGTCCAGTCTTCAACTCGCGCATTCGCGTCTTCCGGATACTCGCCGCGCTGTTGCGCGAGGATTGTCTCGGCCCAGCCGACCGGTGTGCCGGAGCGCGGTTCCGCGTACGGGTCGTCAGGCGCGACGCGGGAGATGTTCTCAATGGCCTGCGGCCATACAGGAGCTCGGCACGTCACATTCGCCAGCATTCTCATTGCAGTGAAAAGGAGGACGGCGGGCATCGACAGGAGTCGCATGAAGACGGGTGCACTCATCCCGAAGCTATACAGCGAAAACAGGAACGACTCGCGCGGCGTCTCGTGCTGAGTGTGGAACAGCATCGGTTTGGGGAGGCCGTCCGGGCCATCGTTCATGTACTTGCACCAGTAGTTCCACTGGGCAAGCGCGAGCCTGATTTGCGATGCCGTCCATTCGCGGCCGATCGAAAACACCCTCGTGACGTTGCCCTGGTCGTCGACCGTGTAGTGGCGGATGTGAAACACCGTCCCGAAAGCTGTGACCTCACGATGCAGGCAAAAGATCGATTCGTCCGTCCATGGTGCCTCCCAAACGATGTCCCCTTCCCCAGGTTTCGCGAAGGAGCGTCTCGCTCGGATCGCATAGAGCTTGCGTGTCTCGCGGTGAAATCGGATCGGTTGATATCGCAGGCCGAAGAACAAGCCGCGTCCTAGCTTCCAGACAATCGAACCAAAGAGCCATATGGGAAGAAGTGATACAAAAATAAATATAAGCATCCAGAAAACCGGCGCCGGATCCGAATACATAAGAAAGAAATTATATGGGACGATTCCCATCGCAACAAATGCGATCACAACAGGCAATATGACCCATTGCCTTTCCGCAAAAGAAGGATCAACAACATCCATAAACGTTGAATTAACACAAAAAACGGAGCCCAAATCCTTGATTTCTGGGCCCGCTGGCTTGGCCACATACAAGCGATGTGCCCGGTCCCATTTGGGAATAGGTAAGCCTGTGCATTTCGTCATCAATCGCTCATCCATCCGTCACCTCCCGTGACTGCATCGAGATCATCCAGCTCTTCCCTTATCGTCTGATAGCGCTCGCCCTTACCGAACCTGCGCCGCGGCACCCATCACGATGAGCCGGTCTCGCAAGTTGATTGAGGCAGATGTCAGCCTCGCTCAGGCTGGGCCGAGCCGTCGACGACGAGTAGACGCCTTTATCGTGCTGCCTTGGTGGTGGGGTTATCGAGCCAAGCCGCGGCGTGCAGGCGGCCGTCGGGTTCTCCGGTCCAATCTTCAACCCTCGCATTCGAGTCTTCGGGATACTCGCCGCGCTGTTGCGCGAGGACGGTCTCGGCCCAGCCAACTGGTGTGCCGGTGCGCGGTTCCGCGTACGGGTCGTCAGACGCGACGCGGGAGATGTTCTCGATCGCCTGCGGCCAGACAGGAACTCGGCACGTCGCGTTCGCCAGCATTCTCATAGCGGTGAAAACGAGGACGGCGGGCATCGATAGGAGTCGCATGAAGACCGGTGCGCTCATCCCGAAGCTATACAGCGAAAACAGGAATGACTCACGTGGCGTCTCGTGCTGAGTGTGGAACAGCATCGGTTTGGGGAGAGCGTTCGGGCCATCGTGCATGTACTTGCACCAGTAGTTCCACTGAGCCAGCGCCAGTCTGGTTTGCGATGCCGTCCACTCGCGACCGATCGAAAACACCTTCGTGACGTTGCCCTGATCGTCCAGCGTGTAGTGGCGGATGTGAAATACCGTTCCGAAAGCTGTGACTTCACGGTGCAAACAGAAGATCGATTCGTCCGTCCACGGCACCTCCCAAACGATGTCCCCTTCCCCAGGCTTCCCGACGAAGCGTCTCGCTCGGACCGCATAGAGCTTGCGTGTCTCGCGGTGGAAGCGGATCGGTTCGTATCGCAGGCCGAAGAATAAGCCGCCGCCTAACTTCCAGACAATGGAGCCAAACAGCAAAACAGCCAAGAGTGCCAGACAGTTCATCACGAAGTCGCCCGATGACCCATCAGCATGCGTGAAGTAATAAATATACGGACCACTCCACATAAACAGAAATGCAATCGCGACACCGAGTATCGCCCACTGCTTCTCCAAATACGATGGCGTGATCACATCCATGAACGTGGAATTGATCCTAAATATCGTTCCGAAATCCTTTATCTCCGGACCTGCTGCCCTTCGGATAAATAGACGATGAGCCAGATCCCAATCGGGTATGGGTGCGCCTATACATTTCTTCATCACCCGTTCGTCCACGCGTCATGCCCCCATGGCTAAATTGAACGCCTTTACTTCGTCGTCCAGCGAGCGATAGCGCTCCCCCTTACCGAAGCGGGATCGAGGCACCCAGTCATTGATCGCCGCCGGCTTAAACTCGGCAATCGCAATGCCGACTGTTATCGATGCAACCAGAACCAACCACGCAGGCGGCAGCCAACTGGCTAAAAGCGGTATTGCTGACAAGAATGGAGACACTGCGAGGTACCCTCCTAGAACGCCACTGGCAGCATACAGTTTGGCGAGCCGCTTGTCGTTCCCCCTCCAAGCATCTGGCGCGTTCCTCAAAATGTCGTAAGCAGCGAGTACGACCCCAGCACCTGCGCCCGCCAATCGCCCAATCTTGGCACCGATCTCAGCCGCGTCACGATCAAACCAAGCCCACTGCTTCATGAGAAAAGCGGAAAGAGGATGGTTGGGCGCCGTCGCAACGGTTTCAGATACGGTCTGAATGATATTCCCGAGAATCGAGACGAGCGACCCCGTGAGCTTCAGCAAATTCTCGCTCTTATTGAACTGATCACTGCCGGCGAAATCCTTATATGCAAAAGTCAGCGTAGCAAGCTGAAATATCGCTGCCGCCACGCCGTGATTGAACTCGACCGGCGACGATGAACCAAGCCACTTGCGGGTCACCTCCACACCAGGAATCTTGATGGTCTTGATATCGCCCGCCTCGAGCGTACCCGCCTTTACCCAGGCATCGGTGTCGATCGCATATCCGAAAACGGCCGGATCGGCAGGCGGCGCAGCCTTGACTACCTGCCGGCTGACCTTCATCGCTGCCGCACGACGCTCAATTCTATCGTCGTCGAGTTTCAATCCCAACGTCTTGCCCTGGTCCAATATCCAGTTCCGCACGGCGATCGGCGTGATATGAGCGGCCTTGATCGGTACGCCCGCATGTAGCGCCAGTCGGATCGTAACGAACCCGACAGCCGCGCCCTTCACGCTTGTCGTGAGGACCTTCACGACTGTATTGGCCGTAGTCACCACGAGCCGGTCTCGCAAGCCGGCCGCATTGCCAAGCTTCTCGACGTTTTCGAAGGCGGCCTTGTATAGGTTCAGTATGTTCTCGTACTGAATATCCGAGCCGTGAACTTGGGCATCGGCAGCTTTGATCAATTCCGTTTGATTGAACATCAGAGCGCGCACATACAAATTGCGGGTATCGGAGCCTCGACCATTCAGCCACTCTTCCAACACCGCCTTGCACTCATCGGTACCCGCCGCCGCACCGATCGACTGCGCGCACGATTCGCTGTACGCGTACCCGCTACGAAGATCCGCCGTGTCATGATTGCCGGCCATCCAGTCGGCGAGCAACTGCGATTTGAGCCATCCAGCATGGGCTTTTACGAGTGGCTCCCACTTGGGTTTGAAGGCATCGAGCGCCTGCGGATATTCCCGCTCACGGAAATGATCCAGCGCCTTGCTGTCGATAACGCTCTCGGGCTTCCCATCCGAACCCATCACTGGTTTGCCATCGGGTCCTTTCTTGAGCGAAGCCTGGCGCCACGCCTCATCTGCTGCAGCCTGCTGTGTGGCAGGCACATCGTCGATCTTCTGCTGTTCTATCTTCGCTGCTTGATCGGCGCTTCCCGTCTTGATCCACGTCCGAACGAAATGAAAAAGGCCTACCGCGTCCGGCGCAATGGGTGCGCGGTCAGCCGCATTCGCCACGTTAGCGTCCGCGATCGCTTTTGACGCCCCATAGGTCAAGCCCGTCGTCGCTTCGGCGTTTGCCCGAATACCGGCTTCGGCGCGCCCCAGCAGCTGCGCCGAAATGTACTTCCAGTAGACCTGCTCGTCGAAACCGTTATTCAGATTCGGGACCGTCAATTCCGCGAGATCGTTCGCGATGCCGACAGGATCGTTGACCGCAACGATAAAGCCCTTCTTGAGCGGCGACTTTGCCATCGCGTCGCCGATGCGCTTCGCGACGCTGCGTTGGCGCAAGCGAATTTCCTCCCCGGGCGGGCGATTACTAAAGGCGAACGCGTCCCTCATCGCCTGATCGTTCATCGCGAAATGCGCGACCTTGTCATGGGCAGCCTGAAATTCTCCCGTATCCGCAGCACCGCCCGACAGCATCGCAGGAACGTCGATGCACTGCATGTGCTGCTTGCGCCAAGCGTCATCACTGATCTTGTTGTGAACGAGATTCTTGGTCCATCGGACATTCGACCAACCAATCCAAAAGTTCGTCGCTTCGTCGCTGCCCGGCGTTTGCTGGACGCTGACACACCGGCCCAACGACTCGAACTCAGATTCACCGCCCGCGGTACAGCTCTGGGTTCGCGCGCCTTTCGCATCGCCCGGCGGCGGCGTCGTATCCGGCGGGAAATACCATAGCGAGCCATCGTCGAGAACCATGTACGCGCTGAGCCGCTTGCGCTTCTCATCGTAGGTGTACAAATAGCCCTGCCGCAGCGCACGCAACGTGTACTTTGCCGTGCCGACAGATTGCGGAGCACGGCCATCGATCTCGAAGTTGCCCGACAAGCCCGGCGCTTTCGCCGCACCACGCGGGCACGCGAGGGCATACCGAACTGGATAGATCAGCAGCGACTGCCGATCACACAGCGGGCATCCTTTCGTCGTCATGATTTCGATCCCTGAATTTCGGCGTCCAGTCTCGATGGCCGAGCGCTCTGATCTGCATACCGGTGACCCTTTCCGGTGACTTCATACAGACAGGTTCGTTTTTATTAATCAACCTGGCCCACGCCAGGCTCGGAAGCGGGGCGATTCTACATACAACTGCGCCCCGAAAGAACAAAGGAAACGATCAACGAAACAGCACTTCCCTGTTTTTCACTTCTGGCGGGAATAACCGGGCGCACGGGGCGGTAATGCCGGATGAGGACAGCTCATCGAGCCCACGGTGCGTTCGGCGCCGGTCCTCCGAGCGCGGTCTTTTCTGGCCGCATTCGCCACGACCAGGAGACTCCGATCATGGATGGCAAGCAAGACGATCAAGACGGCGACCGCAACGCGCGGCCGGCCGGGGCCCGGCGCGATTTTCTCAAGTGCATGGCGTGGGCCGGCGCCGGCACGCTCTGGTTCATGCAGGGCGGTGTGCTTCAAGCGCGCGCGCTCAGCGACAGCGCACAGGGCGAAGCCAAGAACGCCGCATTCAGCTTCGTGCAGGTCAGCGATTCGCATATCGGCTTCAACAAGGCGCCAAACGACGATGTCGCCGGCACCTTCAAGCGCGCGCTCGACCACATCGATGCTCTGCCCGTGCAGCCGGACTTCGTCGTGCATACAGGCGATCTGACCCATCTCTCGAAGCCCGACGAGTTCGACACGGTAGCCCAGCTGATGCGTCAAATGCGGGCCAAGCAAAGCTTCTTCGTTCCCGGCGAGCATGACGTGATCGGAGACAACGGCGCCGAATTCTTCCGTCGCTTCGGCAGCGGAGCGACAAAAGGCGGCTGGTACAGCTTCGATCATCGAGGCGTGCACTTCGTCGCGCTGGTCAATGTGCTGAACCTGAAAGCCGGTGGGCTTGGCTCGCTCGGCACGGACCAGCTCGCCTGGCTGCGCAGCGACCTCGCGAGCCGCACATCGGAAACGCCGATCGTCGTGTTCGCGCACATGCCGCTCTGGTCGCTCTATCCATCATGGGGCTGGGGCACCGACGACGCGGGCGAAGCGCTCGCCTTGCTGCGTCGCTTCGGTTCGGTGACGGTGCTCAACGGACATATCCATCAGATTCAGCAAAAGGTCGAAGGCAACGTAACGTTCTTCACCGCCCGCTCGACAGCCTACCCTCAGCCGGCGCCGGGCGTGGGCCCGGGGCCCGGCCCGCTCAAGGAGATCCCCGCCGGCAAGCTTGCCGACTATATCGGCGTGCGCGTCGTGCGCCACGTCGAAACGGCTCGCACGCTCGCCCTCACCGAGGAGACGCTGTCATGAACTCACGGGACTTTCGCGGCCGGGTTGCGGCCACCCTACTCATGGTCATGGCCGCCTTAACCACGATAGCTTCCCGGGCCGCAACCGACGGCGACGCACAAGCGGCTGGCGGCAATGCCGGCGGCTCCGGGCAACCGGCCGTTTATCGCGTCGAAATCAGCAACTTCGCATTCAAGCCGAACGAAATCCACGTGCCGGCCGGCGCGCGCATCGTCTGGGTCAATCATGACGAGGAGCCGCATATCGTGGTCAGCACGAACGGTGCGTTCAAGAACTCGCCCGCGCTCGACACGAACGATTCGTACACGACCGAGCTGACGAAGGCCGGCACCTACACCTACTTTTGCAGCATTCATCCGATGATGGTCGGAAAGATCGTGGTCCGGTGAAAACGTCGTGGCGCAACGGACCCTCGATATGCCCAAAAGCGAACTACACTCGTCGGATGGCCGAGGGTACGTCGGCGTGGGCGAAGGAGCCGGGGTGATCAGCAGCGATCGACATGCCGTGCGCACGCGCGACGACGGCGAGCGGGTTCGCCGTTTCCAGGCGTTGGCCTTGCCGCATCTCGATGCGGCATACAACCTTGCGCGCTGGTTGAGCGGCAATTCGGCCGATGCCGAAGACATCGTCCAGGAGGCATTCATGCGCGCCCTGCGCTTTTTCGATTCGTTTGAAGGCGACAGTGCCCGCCCATGGCTGCTCGCCATCGTCCGCCGCACCTGGTATTCGGAATGGCGCCGCCGCGCATCGTCGCATGAGGTGGTGCAGTTCGACGAAGAACTCGACGAAGCGCCGATCGACGGCTGGGGCACGGCGCCCGAAGACCCGCAAACGCTCCTCATCCGCGAGCAGGACACCCGGCTCGTGCATGAGGCGCTTGCCGCGTTGCCCGTCGAATTCCGCGAAGTCCTGATTCTGCGGGAGCTCGAGGATATGAGCTACCGCGAGATTGCGGCAGTCACCGAGCTGCCGATCGGCACGGTCATGTCCCGCATCGCCCGGGCACGACGCAAGTTCGCGGCCATCGTCGTATCGCGCGAGCCGCACCGCGAATCGCACCGCGGGAGCGCGCATCCACGCGCGGCCGACAGCAACGAGGAGAGGCCCGATGGACTGTGACGAAATCCGTCCCCGCCTCGATGCGAGCGTCGACGGCGAGCTCCCGTCGGGGGAGGCGCACGCAGTGCAAGAACATCTGGAAACCTGCGCGGCGTGCCGCGCCGAACATGAAGCCGTGCTTGCCATACGCCGCAGCGTGCGGCGCGCGGAATATCACCACGCTTCCGACGCCCTGCGCAGCCGCATCGCCGCCGCGCTCGAGCGCGAGTCCGATCGGACGTCTGCCGCTGATCCTGCTCGTCCCGCGGCATCGCCGCGCGGCCCGCGCGTGAGTTGGCTGGAGAAGCTTTGGCGCTGGCCCGCTTCGGGTTGGCCGGCATGGAAGGGACTCGGCGCCGGACGCGCGGGCGGCGGCAACGTGGCCGTCTTCGGCGGGCTCGCCGCGCTCGCCCTTGCGGCCACCGTTGCAGCCACGCTCGCACTCGCGCCTTCGCTACGGGGCCCAAGTCGCGCAGAGTTGTTCGTCGACGAACTCGTCGGCGCGCACGTTCGCGCGCAACTGTCGGGACACGGGATCGACGTGATATCGACCGATCAACATACGGTCAAGCCGTGGTTCAACGGCCGCCTCGATTACACGCCGCCCGTCGTCGATCTCGCCGCCTCGGGGTTCGCGCTCGCGGGCGGGCGCCTCGATTACGTGGCGCACCGGCGCGTTGCCGTGCTGGTCTATCGCTACCGTCTGCACGTGATCGATGTCTATGTGATGCCCGAGCGCGATATGTCGAGCGGCGACCAAGGTGCCGGCGAAAGCGGCTCCGCCACGCTCGTACGCGATGGCTACGCCTTGTTGCGGTGGCGCTCGAACGGCATGGTCTGGTGGGCCGTCACGGACGCGGAGCCGAACGTGCTCGCCAACTTCGAGACCGCGCTCGAAACGAAGTTACAGGGGACGCAAAGTGAAAGCGCGACGGGTCCCGCATCGTGACGCGCGATCTGAGTCCGTCGCCGGAACGATGATCACCGACCGTCGCTGGCCACCTCGTGCGACGCCTTCTCCGCTTGGAACGCGTCGATGAGATGCGTCAGATGCGAAAGATCGACCGGCTTGGCGAGATGATGATCGAAGCCCGCCGCCTGGCTGCGCGAGCGATCGGCGTCCTGCCCATAACCCGTGAGCGCAATGAACATACAGTGGCGGGCGCCCAGCATCGCCCGGAGGCTGCCGATCAGCTCATAGCCGTCCATCACCGGAAGCCCTATATCGACGACTGCGATCTCGGGCTTGAAGTGCCCCACGACCTGCAATGCGGCAGCCGGATCATGGACCGCCTTCACCCGGTGACCGCACTCGCCGAGCAGCAGTGCAAGCGCTTCGACGCCGTCGACGTTGTCGTCGACAAGCAAAATCCGGCAGCCGTTTTTCGAGGGCGCGGTAGCGCGTGCCGTGCGCTCGGAAGGACCGCCAGCGCTACGGGCGCCGGGCGATCGATGCGCCTGGGCCGCCGCCGTCCGGGCGGGCACGCGAATCGTGAATTCGCTGCCGCGGCCAGGGCCCGCACTCGAGGCACTCACCCGCCCCCCATGCAGCTCGACCAGATTCTTGACGAGCGCGAGACCGATGCCCAGCCCACCTTCCGCGCGATCGAGATTGCGTTTGCCTTGAAAGAACAGATCGAATACGCGCGGCAACATCTTCTCGGTGATGCCGATGCCGTTGTCGCGGACGCTGATGACGATGGTGTCATCGGCCTCGCGCGAAGCGGCAAGGTGCACGTCGCCACCCACCGCCGTATAACGCGCCGCATTGGTGAGCAGGTTCGACACGACCTGAGCCATGCGCGCCGCATCGACCGACCAGACGAGGCCCTGCTCGGCTTCCACCGTCAACCGGTGATTGCGCTGCTCGAGCAGCAAGCTCGCCATCTCGACCGCATGGGTGAGGACATCCGACACTTCCACGGTACGCCGCCGCAGCTCGATCTTGCCGCGCGTGAGGCGGGCAACGTCGAGCAAATCGTCGACGAGCCGCACGAGATGCTCCACTTGGCGCGCGATGATGCTTTGCTCATGCGACGTTTCGCCGTCGGAACGCATGCGCATCAGTTGAAGCGCGGTCACGATCGGCGAGAGCGGATTGCGCAGTTCATGGCCAAGCATGGCCAGAAATTCGTCCTTGGCGCGGCTCGCGCGCTCGAGTTCGAACAACAGCCGCTCGCGCTCGGCGTGCGATTTTTCGAGGCGCTCGCGATTGCGCACCTGCTCCGTCACCTCGACGGCCACCGCGATCACGCCGTCCACATCGCCCGTGTCCGAGCGCGCCGGTTTGAACTGGAACGAAAAATAGCGTGGCTCGAAGGCGCCGTCGGTTCGCGTCATGTCGATGCGGTACTCGTCCCTGCCGATCGCGCGGCCCCCCGTATAGCACTTCGAAAGCAACTGTGCGATCTCCCCGCCGAGTCTGTCGTCCGGGCACACATCGGCATAGGTCCGCCCGATCGGATCCGCGCAGCCCGTGAGTTCGCGATAGCCGTGATTAGCGAGTCTGAAAACGTGGCGGGGCCCGGCGAGAAAGGCAGCCGCTACCGGCACGTTCATGACGAAGTCGGCCAATTCGCGCTCCCGGCGTCGCAATGCCGCCTCGGCTTCGCGCCGTCGCTCCACTTCGAGCTCCAATGCCGCGGTCTTTCGCTGCCATGGGGCGATCAGCCGGTTGGCCGCCCCCTGCCCCGCGTCAAGCAGTACCTCGCCAGGCAGCACACGGCCGTGCTCACGGCAGATCGCACCGAATACACCGCATTGCTCGGGGTTGGAGAAAAGCGCCTTGGGATAAGCGCAAAAAAGCTTGAACGCATGGCGCCGCGCCAGTTCGTTCCAGAGCATTTCGAGCCGCAGCGCCGCATCGTATTGGCCTGCCGCGCCCAGCACGGCCACCATTTCGCCGAACGCGTGTATCGGCGCCGATTCCGCGCGCGCCGACGCATCGGCCACAAGTGCACCGATCGTTGAAAAAAATCGCTCGTCGTCGGGCCACCCGTCGACCATGAATCCGGCCAGCGCCCGATGTGCCTCGGCGCAAATCAGCTTGCCCGCGCGCGGCCCTCGCGCCGCGCGCTCGATGCGCGGCACGATCGACGACAAATGGGCGTTCGTCGCGATGACGATGGCGACACCGTTGTCGCGTAACGCGCGAATGGCAAATTGAACGACTTCATCGATGACGGGCGACTCGTCTTCGTAGAAACGGACGAAATGTTCGGTGAAGTCCCGCCGCGAAATGGGGGCGCGAGCGGTCTTGCTCATGAACCTTCTCCCTGCAGATATCTTTAATGCACGGAGCAATGCCTGTGCCGCGGCTCACGCGGTTCGCGCGGCCCCGCTTGCGGCCCCCCTTGCAGCCACCAAGCCGGTCACCGGCGCAAGCGCGCGACGTTTCGGAAAGAGCGCAGCCACGGCGTGGGCCGGATCGAGGCCGAACGTTTCGGCCGCCGCGCCGGCAACGAGCGCATCGAGCGAGGCGGTCGGACGCAGATCGCGCCCTTCGTAAAGATCGTTCGCGCGCAAACCGGGCCAATCCGCCATCACACGCTCCCCCGCGACCGCACCGCCCATCAGCATCGCCAACGATCCGGTACCGTGGTCGGTCCCTGCCGTCCCGTTCGCTGCCGCGGTGCGGCCGAATTCGGTGGCCACCACGACCGTCGTGTCCGCCCAGACCGGACCCAGCCCGTCGTGCAGTGCACCAATCAGCGTATCGAGCGCTTTCAGCTGCGCGGCGAGCCGCGGGTTCTGCGCGCTATGCGTATCCCAGCCGCCGGTCTCGATCATCGCAATGCGCGGGCCATCGGCTGCCATCCTCTCGGATCGTCGGGCGCGGCTTCGTCCGCGCGGGCGCCAAGCCCGAAGCGATTCAGTGCGATCGCGGCGCCGCTCATCTGTTCTTTCTTGGCCATATCGTCTCGCGTGGGACCCCGGGACGCCGGGGTATCGGCTCCGCGTCCAATGTAGCGCCTTCCAACGAGATGTCACTTACATACGGGTAAAAACTGTTACGACGGCGCACGCGGCGCGGCATCCTACCGATATCCGCAGGGCCGCCGCAAACGCCGTCGGGACGGCCCCGAACGGCATTTTTGAAAGCCTTTACGCCGCACCGATATTGGGCATAGAGTCGTGGCGCGCAGTCCGATCATGTCGCACCCCTTCCAGGAGTGATTCCATCATGGTTCTAAGGTTGCTCGCCGCGCTGCCGTTCATCGGCATTTTGCTCGGCGTCCCGTTCGTCAATCGCGTCGAGCCGCTCGTGCTCGGCATGCCGCTCGTGCTCGCTTGGATCGTTGCCTGGGTCGTGCTGACCGCCATCATCATGGCGCTCGTCTACCGGCTCGACCCGGCCAACCGTACGGCTGCATCGCCCGGCGAGGAGGTGCGCCCATGAGCAGCGCCCTCATCATCATCGCGGCGTTCACGCTGCTGGCGCTCGGATTGGGCCTGCGCGCCCGCCGTGGGCACGACATGAACCTCGAGCAATGGTCCGTCGGCGGCCGCAGCTTCGGCACGGCATTCGTCTTCCTTCTGATGGCCGGCGAAATCTATACGACGTTCACGTTCCTCGGCGGCAGCGGCTTCGCCTACGGCAAGGGCGCCCCCGTCTATTACATCCTGCCTTACGCTACGCTCGCCTACATCCTGTCGTATTGGCTGCTGCCGCCGATCTGGCGTTATGCGAAGGCCCACCGCGTCGTCTCGCAACCGAACTTTCTCGCGAGCAAATACGCCAGCCCCGGGCTCGGCGTGCTCGTCGGCATCGTCGATGTGGTCGCGCTCGTGCCCTATCTCGTGCTCCAGTTCAAGGGTCTCGGCATCATCGTGGCCACAACGTCGTACGGCGCGATCTCGCCGACCGCCGCGATCTGGATCGGCGCGATCGTCGTGACCGCCTATGTCACGATCTCCGGCGTGCGCGGCTCGGCCTGGAATTCGGTGACGAAGGACCTGATGATTCTCGGCGTCGTCTTGTTCCTCGGCATTTATCTGCCGTTGCACTATTACGGCGGATACGCATCGATGTTCCACGCCATCGACACCGCCAAGCCCGGATTCCTCTCGTTCCCCGCGAAAGGCTCGAGCGTCACCTGGTTCCAATCGACCGTTCTTCTCACCGCACTGGGCTTCTTCATGTGGCCGCACACGTTCGCGTCGGTATTCACGGCGCGCGACGAGCGCATCTTCCGGCGCAACGCAGCCGTGTTGCCCGTCTATCAGCTGATCCTGTTGTTCGTCTTCTTCGTCGGCTTCGCTGCAACGCTGAAGGTGCCGGGACTCAAGGGCGGCGATATCGACCTGTCGCTGTTCCGACTCTCGCTCGCGACGTTCGACCCCTGGTTCGTCGGCGTGATCGGCGCGGCCGGCGTGCTGACCGCGCTCGTGCCGGGTTCGATGATCCTCAACGCGGCAGCCACGCTGATCGCCAACGACATCTATCGCGGCGGCATCGCACGCCAGGCCAGCGATGCCCAGGTGACGCGCGTTGCACGCGTGCTCGTGCCGGTCATCGCGCTAGTTGGCGTCGGGTTCACGCTGCACGGCGGCGAGACGATCGTCGCGCTGCTGCTGATGGGCTACAGCTTCGTCACGCAGCTCTTTCCGGCCGTGATCGCAAGCCTCGCCGCGCGGCGCTGGGTGACCTGGCAAGGCGCGTTCGCGGGCATCGTCGCGGGCGTCGCCGTCGTCACGATTACCACGCTGACGCATGCCACCCTCGGGCAGTGGTTTCCGTTTCTGCCCGAGCGTCTGAAGGACACCAACATCGGGCTCGTCGCCCTGTCCGTCAACGTGCTCGTGCTGCTCATCGTCAGCGCGATCACTCAGCCTCGCACGGCGAGCCGGCCGCAGGCGCATTCGCTGTGAGCGTTGGGGCACAGATGCGGCCTGCCCGGGGCTCGCCGCGCTGGACCGTTCCCCTGTAACCTGCACCCTGGCGGCGGACCTCACCGCCGCCAGGGAGAACCGCATGCGACACGCCTGGCGACCGGGTGTTCCGGCGCTTTCCGCCCTCGCCGTTTTGGTACTCGCCATCGCCATCGCGGCGGGGCTCGCGGCCGTGCGCGGGGCGGCTCATCCAGCCGCCGCCGTTACGCGTCAGTCCATTGCCCAAGCCGCGATGGTCCTGCCGACCGGCTGCACCGCCGGTACGCTGGTGACCGTGGTCGCTCATCTCGACGACGATTTGCTTTTCGTCAATCCCGGCATCAGCGACCGATTGCACGAGGGATGGTGCATCGTCACCGTGCACCTGATCGGCGGTGCCGACAACTCGAAGTTCGATTACGTGCTCACGCGCGAGCGGGCCATCCGCCGGACGTATGCGCGCATGGCCGGAGTGCGCAACGCATGGACCGAGTCGACCGTATCGATCGCCGGCCAACCGGTGCATCGGATGGTGCTCGACGCGATGCCGCACGTGGCGCTTTATGAGCTGCGTCTGCCGGGCGCACAGGTGCGCGGCGGACGGGCGCCGCTCGCGCTGCTGTGGGACGAAGGCGCATCCATTTCGAGTTACCCGATAGGGATCGATAACCGTGGCGTGGCCCGTTACGATCGCGCGGCGCTGACGGCGACACTGGGCGCGATACTCGCGCACGCGACGCGGATCTACACGCTGAATCCCGACACGGTTCCGTTTCTGGAACACCCCGATCACATCTATGCGGCACGCGCGACACGCGAAGCCGCGCGTACCGCCGGCGTCCATGCACCGATCAGCTATCACCTCACCTACGTGAGCGCCGGGTTGCCGGCGAACCTGTCGGCTCGAGCAACGCAGCTCAAGCGCGATCAGGTCGCCACTTATTTCGCCATGGACGGCGGCGATATCGGCCAGATCTTCGGCGAATATGAGTGGAACGGCAATTGGGTCGCGCGGCGCTATGCGTTCGACGCACCGAGCGGCATCGGGCCGGCGCTGCCGACGAAGTCGTCCTTTGCGGCCTCATCGACCTCTTCGCCCATATCGTCGCGACTGCCCTCCCCGCCCGGCGCGATGCTGCCGCCTTTCAATCTCGTCAATGAGCGCACGAGCCGGTGCTTGAGCATCGCTGATGCCAACAGGCCGAGCGCGGCATCGAACTCGGCATCGAACTCGGACACGATCGTGCTCGCGGCCTGCGACGGCAGTCCCGCGCGCGCCTGGCGCTGGCGGCCCGTGCCAAGCTACCCGGGCACCACGCACAACGCGGCGCTCGAGAACGCCGCGAGCGGCCGCTGTGTCGCCGAGCACGCGGGCCGCCTCGTCCAAGAACCGTGTGACGACGAAGCGCTCGCCCAGCGCTTCACGCCTTGGGACTTCGGCATCGTCCGCACACCGCTCGGCCACTGCCTCGGCGCAAACGGCGACACGCCTCTATTGGGGGCTTGCGCGCAAGCCACGACCGCCTATCGGTGGACGTCCGCGCGCGAGGCGCCGTGGCGGGACCTGCGCCTCGACGGAGCGCTCTATGGCGATGTCGCGGGCACAGGCAAGCCCAGCGCGGTCTATATCGAGCGTCGAACCGACGGCCCGGGCTTCGATGTCTGGGTCGCTCCGCTCGCGTCCGGTGCGCGGGCTGTCCGCTGGTATGCGAACGTCGTCAGGTTCGATGCCGATGCCATCGTGCCGAGCTGCCGCGGCGACACGCTCTGTTTCGACAGCACGCGCTTCGTGCTCGGCGATTTCGACGGCACCGGCCGCGCCGACCTGATGGCGATTGCGCCGGACGCCGATGGCGGTACGGCCTTCTGGCGTTTCGCGAGTACAGGCCGAGCGTTCGCCGCGCCGAGGCTCTGGTACCGCAGTGATGCAACGCTCTCGGCCGCCCGCACGCAGCAGTACCTTGCAGCCGATTTCGATGGAGACGGCCGCGCCGATATAGTCGCCGCGCAACGCACCGCGGATGAGCGGGGCTTCGACTTGTGGATGCTGTCGAGCCGCGGTGCATCGCGTAACGCGCCGTCGCGATGGCTGACGGCAGCGCCGCTGGCTCCCGCGACGCAATTTCTTGCGCTGCGCGCGAGCGGCTCGACGCGAGCGAATCTGATCGCCGCGCAGCGCACCGATCGTTCGCTGACGCTGTCCCAATGGACGAGCTCGGCAGGGGCGTTTTCGCTGCGCGATCGAACCACGCTGCCTGACGCGTTCGATCCCGCGCTCACGCGGATCGCCGCGGGCCCGATCGATTCAAGGGGACGAGAGGGTCTCGTGTTGCTGAGTGCGCGTGCGCCGTCGCCGGACGGTCGTGCCGGCATCGATGTCTGGGAGCTCGCCGCGGACGGCCCGGGTCAACGGTTGTCGGCGCCGCTGCGTGTCGGCACGCTCGATGAGGCGTGGACCGATGCGCTGCCGGCGCTGACGAGGAGCAGCGGTCCCGGCACGGACGGCAACGGACGTTCGCAGCTCGTTCTGTTCGAGCGTACCGATGCCAGGCTCGACGAGTATCACTACTGGGGAGGCGCACCGGCGATCGCCAGCTACGACATCGAGGCTGACGGACATGCGCTTGGAAGTGAAAAGCGGTTAGGCCCGTTGCCGGGCCGGTTTACGGAAAGCCTGCGGTTGGACCGCCTGCATTAGTTGCGTTGCCGATTGTCGGCGACGTCCCTACCCGATCACCTGCCGCGCAATGGCGAGATACCGCTCGGCCGTATCCTCGAGCGTGAGACCATCGAGCGAGCGCTTCGCGCGTGGCTCGCCAAGCGCGGCCGCCAGTGCACCGGCATAGCGGTCGATGTTGCTCGTGTCGATGAGCTGCACGCCGGGCCATTCGCGAGCGAAGGCGAAAGCGGCAATTCTATTGGCGACGATCGGAATACCCGATGCGAGCGCTTCCAGAAATCCGATACTGTGCGCCTCGAAGCGCGAAGGCATCGCAAACACGCTCGAGCCCGCCAGGATCTCCGCGACATTGGTCTGCGGCCCCTTGACCTCGACGTGCGAGGCCAGTCCGAGCTCGTCGATGAGCGCGAGGACCTTCGCATGGTACGCAGCATCTTCCACGACACCGCACAGCAAGAGCCTGGCAGCGGGTTCGACATCGAGCACCTTCTTGAAAGCACGAACGGTGTCGAGCTGCCCTTTTTCCGCGATATAACGGCCAATCTGGACAATTCGCCGGGTCGCGCGCGTGGCGAGCGTCCCGGCATTCGTCGAACCCGCCTCCATCCGCAGCCCGCGCGCCGCCTCGCGATGACGAAAGCGTTCCGCATCCACACCGTTCGGCACCACGATGAGCGCGGGATGCCCGCCGATCGCGCTCCGGTATTCGTCGATGTTCTTCTGCGATACGCCGATCACGGCCTTCGCGCGCAACGACAGGAGCCGTTCCGCGCGTTGCAGGCGGTTATCCTGGAAATCGTTGACACCCGAGTGCATGACCCAGACGATCGGCACGCGCACCGGCAACGCTCGCACATAGAGCGCGGGAATGGTGGCGTGGGCGAAGATCACGTCCGGCTTGAAGCGGCGAATCGCGCGGTAAAGAAACAGCAGCCGACCGAATTTTTCATAATGACGGGCCGGAAAGACGCAGGTGACGCGATGCGCAGCCAGCTCGCCTGCCGCCGGCGCGAAGTCGCCGTGCGCGGGTAACAGGGAAGCGATGCAAACGCTGTGTCCGCTTTGCTGATGGTCGATGGCAATGCCCTTGACGAGCATCTCCGCGCCGGAAAGCCTCGGCGCGAGGATCAGCTGGAAAATGCGCATGGTGTCCTTGTGGCAAATAGGCGCTCCAGGTCGCCCCCAATCCACGGCAGCGTCGGAACGTCTCCGCATGCCGCCCGCGCACCAAAATAACGCCCGGCGGGGCGAGCGCGCTCGCCATCTTGTAGTACGTTTCGGCCCGCCGCCAGCCGCTATGCGTCAGCCACCGGACCCGTCTGTTCGGAGCCCCGATACCGCTTGACCGAGCGTTCGGGCGCCACTTTTGCGACAATGGCGGTTTTTCGGGCGTTGCTCTGACGGCTGCCGCGCCTCGGCATCGACGACTTCGGTCCTTTTCGCTCACTTCGCGCCATCCCGCGCGGCCACCCTATCGCACAATGGCTCTGCCCCACATCGATCTAATGTACTCCGTGTCCGGCCTCGCGGTCGGATTCCTGGTCGGGCTGACCGGCGTCGGCGGAGGCTCGCTGATGACGCCGCTGCTCGTGCTGCTGTTCGGGGTCCATCCGGCGACGGCCGTGGGCACGGATCTGCTCTACGCGGCGGCCACCAAATCGGCGGGCACGCTCGTGCATGGCCTCAAGGGGTCGGTCGAATGGCGCATCACCGGCCGGCTCGCTGCCGGCAGCGTCCCCGCGGCGGCGCTCACACTCTGGGTCCTGGAACATCAGGGCATCCACTCGCGAAGCGCCACGGGGCTGTTGCAGCACGTCCTCGGCACGGCGTTGCTGATCACGTCGACCGCGCTCGTGTTTCGTCCACAGCTCATGCGGTTCGCGGCGCGCACGCGGCGCCCGCCGTCGGCCGCCA
>Ga0209672_100377_pt1 | contig 27276 bp, 26 predicted proteins | sample AraplaCol_mMS_r2_FD_184273 | JGI IMG/M metagenome (GOLD analysis project Ga0209672, IMG submission 184273) | Arabidopsis root microbial communities from North Carolina, USA - plate scrape CL_Col_mMS_r2 (SPAdes) (version 2) | ecosystem: Host-associated > Plants > Roots > Endosphere | place: USA...
AAACTCCTCGCTCAAGAGTTCGCGCAACTGTTCGGCGATGGGTAAATGATCCTCGGCCAGCACCAGGCTGGCGCGCTTCGCACTGATTTCAGATGAGGCGTGCATTGCGAGTTGAGCATCGTCCAATGCACCAACCTGCGCCACCGAAATCGAACCGAAGCAACGCTAAGTAAATCTACCGAGGCGATCCCGGTAACCCAACGCGCGTTTAGAACAACAGACCGAGATCTTGCGCGCGACGCACCAATTCCAGGGTGGAATGCACGCCTAGCACCTGCATCATGGTGTATTTGTGCGCCTCCACCGTGCGCACCGACAAACCCAGCTGCAGTGCGATCTGTTTGGAGCGCAAGCCTTCGCCAACCAGTCGAAGCACTTGCAACTGCTTGGAGGTGAGATTGCGCATGTCGGTCATCTGGCCGCTGATGTAGCGCGCGCCCAGCGCCGGCGTCACATAGGTACCGCCAGCCATCACCTGCTGCGCCGCATTGCGCAGATCTTCGCCGGCCGAGTTCTTCAGGATGTAGCCCCGCGCACCTGCGCGCAGCGCCGCGACCGCCAGCGCCGGCTCCATATGCATGGTCAGAAAGACGAAGCGCGTATCGTAGCCGGCCTGTCGAAGGCGCTTGAGCGCGTCCATCCCATTGCAGCGCGGCATGTTGATGTCGGCCACCACAAGATCGGGCTGCAGCCGTTGCACGGCGTCGATCAGCGCCTCGCCATCGGCCACGATATCCTGCAGATCGAAGTCTTCGTCGAGGATGTGCTGCACGCCCTCGGCCACCATGCGGTGGTCGTCGGCGATGATCAGTCGCGGCCTCACGCTGGCCCTTGGGTTCCTAGCGGAATTCGTATGCATAGCTCAGTCCCTTTGCCCAGAGTTGATTGCAGTCGGCAGCTGCCACCCAGCAGCTTCGTGCGTTCGTCGATGCTCAGCAGTCCAAGCCCTCGACGCCCCTCCCCTTCAGTGACAAATCCCTTGCCGTTGTCGACGATGGTGAGATCCACCTGGTGATGCTCGATCTGAAGCGCCACTTCGACGCGCTGCGCCTCCGCGTATCGCAATGCGTTGCCGAGTCCTTCCTGGGTGACGCGATACAGACAGAGCGCGACATCCTCGGGAAGATCCTTGGCATACGGCGATACCCGCAACTCGATCGCGGGGCCGTTGCGGTGGCGCACGTTCTGGCACAAACCTGCCAAGGCGGCGGTAAGCCCGGTTTGCGAAAGCATGCTTGGATGCAGGTCGTGCGACAGGTGACGCACGTCTTCCGACAGTGCGATCAGATCGCTCTGCAGCCGGCTCACGTCCGGCTTGTTGCTCTCGTCCACTTTGCGGCGCAAGGCGCTCAGCCGGATCGAAGCGACCGCCAGGCGCTGGTTGATGTCGTCGTGCAGGTCGCGTGCGATGCGCGCGCGTTCCTGCTCCTGCGCAACGATCAGGCGGCCCGCCAGCTCGCGCACTTCGGTGCTGGTGACGCTCAGGTCGCGCTGCGTCGCACGTCGCTGCTCGACCAGGGCGGCGAGATACAGCGACGCCACCGACACGCCCAGCATCCACAACTGCACGCTGATGGTGGTGAGTTCGGCTTGCGGCTGCACGAACGGCCCCTCGTGTTCCAGACTCAACTGGATGGCGAGCAGGCCAACCAGGAGATTGACCACACAGGTGCCCACCACCTGCGCGCGCAAGGCCACGAAGATCGCCAGCGGCACGGGTGCCAGCAGCAGTAGAGGTCGGGTCGTGGGGTAGTCGCCGAGTTCGCGCCACGCCAGCCAGAGCACAACCAACGCGAAGGCCGTGATCAGCGGCATGTTCCAGCCTGGCAGCGAGTCGCGCCGCAACGACGAGCCCGGATTGACCACGCTGAGGATGGCCGGCGTGAGCAACACGTAGCCAAGCGCATTGGCCAGCGCCACGTGCCACCACTGCCTTGACAGCCAGAACGGCAAGTCAACTTGCGTGGACAACCACGACACCGCCGCGCCGGTCGCAGCGGGCAGCGCGATGACGCCCACCAGCACGAACACCAGCAGTTGCTGAAAATTGCCGATGGGCTGCTCTTCACGCAGCTGACCCAGGCCCCAGGCGGCGGCGGTGACCAGCAGGATCACGCCGACATTGGCCAGCGCCAGGCCCTGCGCTGGCAGGTTGGCCGTCAAGGACATCAGGGTCATGCCGAGGAACCAGCCCGCGTTATGGGCGATCCAGTAGCGATACGGCGCGCACAGCAACAGCGCCAGCAACAACGGCCCTGGCAGCCAGATGATCTGGAAATCGCGCGTGTGATCCCACAGCACCAGCGACATCCATTGCGCCAGCACCGCGGCCAGGCCTGTGCCCAGACCACGTAGCAGTTGTTGGGACAATGCACCGATCGGTGCTTTGCCGGTCATGATCCCCTCTGCCCCGTGCATCCCTTCGTCCTGCTGCCAGCGGCAGCTTTCGCCCCTGCGCGTGTTGAGCGCCGGTCCACCGATTCCCTTTCGCATTTCCACACGACAGCCGTCGTCGCCCCGTGATGATTTGCGTAGTTCTACGAAGTTCTCCGGTCAATTCCCACCAGGGCATGGCCTTAGGTCCATAAAATCAGCGAATTCGCGACGGTGCCGTGTACGTGTTTTCTCACCGGTCCATCGCAAGAAATCGGCGTTTTCACGCGATTTTCAGTAAATTTACTGACCCCCTTTGAGTGAAAGTTCGCTTACCAAGCGGGCATCGACGGGCCAAGCTGAGTCGGAACCAGCTTCGGCCCAACGGGGATCCGATCGATCATGAAACCAAGGTGCCCTCCTCCGTGTTCGGGCACCCTTGCCGCGCCCTGTGGCGTTGCGAGGCTCACCATGACGCGCGCGGTCCGGAGCGACGACGTCTGGCTGGCGAGCCCATGAAGGCCACGGTGCGAACCCCGTCCAGGAGCACTCGCAAGCTGCGGGTATTGCTCGCCGACGAACATCGCTGCGTCGCCGAGGGCCTGGCCGGACTGCTCGCCAAGCGCACCCGCTCCGTCCTGCTGGTGCACGACGGCGAAGCCTTGATGGAGGCGGTGCTTGCCGGAGAGATCGACCTGGTCATCACCGATATCGCCATGCCGCCCTTCAGCGCCCTGCAGGCCTTGCAACGCCTGCGACGCCAGGGCAGCGATATTCCAGTGGTGGTGCTGTCCACGCACAGTGAGCCGCTGATCGTGCGCGAAGCCATGCAGGCAGGCGCCAACGGCTATGTGCTGAAGCAGTCGCCGAGCAGCGAGCTGTTCAATGCGATGGCCGAAGTCTGCGCAGGCAACCAGTTCGTTAGCCCGCAGTTGATGGCGACCCTGCTTGAAGCACCCGAATCGCTGCGACGGCTGACCCGTCGGCAACGCGAAGTGATCGAGTCGATGGCCAAAGGCAAACGAACCAGCGAGATCGCTGCCGACCTGGGCATCTCAGTGCGCACGGTGGAAAGTCACCGTCAATCGCTGCTTGATCTGCTGGGCGTACACAGCGGCGTTGCACTTATCCGCGAGGCGGAGCGTCTCGGGCTCATACCGGTGGCTCCTGGCGATGCCGACATGACAGCGAACGAATCCTTTTTCTAGAGCTGACTTTTCAACGCCACGCCAAGGCCGCGCCGATGGCGCTCAGCCCCTTCAAGACGCCGCAAGGAGTAGCACCATGACCCACCACAGCCTTCGAATCATCGGCATCTCGCTCACTTTCGTCAGCGGCATCGCATCCGCTCAGCAATTGCCGCCGACTTACCCGGCCAACGGACAGAACGCCAACCAACAGGAGGCCGATAAGAGCGCCTGCATGTCGTGGGCCCAGACCAACGCACCCCAGCAGGCGGTTCCTCCGCCGCAGACCGGGCCGGCCGTCGGCGGCGGCCAGCGGGTTCAAGGCGCGGCGCGTGGTGCCGCTGCCGGCGCGGTGATCGGCGGTGTTGCCAACGGCGATGCCGGACATGGCGCCGGTGTAGGTGCTACCGCCGGTGTCGTGGCTGGCGGTGTGCGTGCACGCCAGCAAAGGCGCGACCAGAACGCAGCCTCGGCGGCCACGCAGAATCAGAACTCTGCCAACCTTGGACAGGCGTATAGCGCCTGCATGAAGGGCAAGGGTTACACCACGGGTTGATTCAGCTAATCGATCGCGTCGTCCGCTCGCGACAAGGCGGACGACGCTAGCGCCAGGCGCTGCCCACCTGGATGTAATAGGCGTGGTCGCCTTCGCTCCACGCCCAATCAAGCCCGACGTAAAGGCCTAAGGCACGCGCTATCAGATAGCGGACACCAAGGCCCTCCGCCGTATGCGTGCTTGCATCGCCGAAGTCCAGCGTGCGGCCCCAGGCTTTGCCTGCTCCGCCAAAACCCAGCAGCGCCCAACGAGGCGTGAAGTTCCAGCGCAGCTCTGCTTCGAGCATGCCCACGTTCTGGTCCTGATAGCGGCCATAGGCGATGCCGCGCAGATCAATCGACGGCTGCTGGTAGAACGGCACGTCACCGCGTACAGCGCGAAAATCCGCGCGCGTGCCCAGCACCCAATCCTGGCCGAACTTGAAATACCCATAAGCGCGGCCGCGATAGCTCTGGAAGGTCGTGTCGCTGCCAAACGCCGACGCGTATTGGGTGGCCTCCACTCGCGCGAACCATCCGCTTGACGGTGTCAGCGTGTTGTCGCGTGAGTCATAGCCCAGGCCCAGCCCGAGTCCAGACGACTTGCTGGCGAATTCCCTGGGCTTGATGTATTGCTCGTCGCTGGGAATATTCAGTCGATTGTCCAGATCGATGTAGAGCCAGCGCGCCGAGAGAAACCAATCACTGCTGCCGAGTCGGCGCGACACCTGCTGGTAGGAGAAGATGCCGTCGAGGTTGTAGCCGATCTTGTGCGGACCCAGCAGCAGGCCCTGCGTGTAGTAATCCAGGTTGATGTTGATCTTGGCGATCAGGCCGGCGTAGCGCCAGGTATCGTCCTTGAAATGGAAGGTACCGCCGAGGCCGTAACCCCAGGTACCGTTCTCGGTCTTGAACGCGGCCGCGCCGTAGATGTCGGGCGGAATGCGCAAGCCGCTGTCCTTGGACGCCTGTGATTGCTTGGGTGTGTGAAAGAACACGGCGGCCAGTCCGCCACCGTTGCCTACGGCAGGCTCGGTGATGATGATGGGTACGAGCAACGCGCCCTTGTGCTGCAGCAGCCAGCGCGACATGTCGACGGAGCTGTCCTGCGGGTCGCGGAAACGACTCCACCATGAGGCATTGGCGTTCTCAGCCTGCCCCACCGGAGCGTCGGGCGACAACGGCTTCGGCTTATCGGCCGCAGCGGGAGCGGCGGGCGCGTCCTGCGCATGCAGCGCAGTGCCCATCAGCAGGAACGCGCCGAGCAAACACGTTCCTATCGCATGGCGCGACCTCATGAACGCTCCATCGTTGCACCTTCATCGCCATGACGGATGAAAGAGCGTTGTCGAAGCCCAAACGCATGACTTGACGCAACGCCAAGCACCACGCCGTGCGCTCGCCGGCCATCCACGCCAGCGAGCACTCGCCTCGCCATCGCGGTGGATCAGTTCGCCGCAGGAACGTCGACTTCCTTCCAGCTGCTGTCCGGGTCGAAGTTTTTCATGGACTGCGCGATATTGCCGCCATTCTTGCCCAGGTCTTTTTCAAACACCTGGCCGTCGTGGCTGACCATGAAACTCATCACGCCGGTCTCGCCGTATTGCGCAGGCCAGGCAATCAGTGCAAAACCGTTGGTCATGCGCTTGCCCACGATGTAGTTGTAGGCGCCGCCGGGAGCCGAACTGCCTTGCGACGTCAGTATCCGGTAGTGGTAGCCGTAGTAGCCCTGCCCCGGCACCACGTTCGCGAACTTCGGACCCAGCGGGCTCGGCGGCTCGTTGTCGTTGACGGGCCAGTACAAGCCGTCGTGCTTGCCCGGCGTGCTGAGCAGGTGCTGCGCGTATTGCAACACCTTGTCGCCGTCCCTGTCCTGCGATGCGTAATCGCGCTGCGCGTCGTAGTAGGCCAGCATGGCCTGCTCGACCGCGAGTTCGTTCTGCCCGATATGGCGCGTGCGTATCTCCTGCTGCGCCGCCGCCAGATCGAAATGCCAGCCGTCCTTCCCTTTGACCAGCGGCATGGGCAGCACCCATTTCTCCGCGCCTACGTCCAGGTGAGACTTGCCATCGACCGTTTCGATGCGATGGCTTTCGTCGTAGCGCTTGAGGAACAGATCCACATCGTCCTGATCGATACCTTCGGTCGGGATGTAATCCTTCCAGTTGTTGCCCAACACCTTGGCGAGTGCCGCCTGGTCGTGATTGCGCACGGCCTGCACGAAGGCGCCGGCGGCGTCATCGGCGGTTGGATAACTCGCCTGCTGCGCCAGCGCGGCGGCGGAAAGGACACAGCCAGCCCAGAGCATCGTGCTCAAGGCCAGGCGACGGATCATGGGAGTGCGATTCATAGTCATGCTCCTCAACGACGACGGCCACCGCCACCTGCACGGGCTGGCGCAGGTCGGGACATCTGCCGGCCAGCACCGCCGCCGGCGCCACGGGACTGTGACATCGAGCGCTGGCTGGCCTGCCCACGATTCATTTGCGAATGCGCCGAACCTGGCGATTGCCCGCCACTGAATGCGTTATTGCGCGGCCCCTGCGATGCACGATCGCCACCGAAGTTGCCGTGCTGCTGACCGCCGCCAAGGTTGCCGCGATCCTGCCCACCGGCATTGCCGCGCTCGCGCGTCTGTCCGCCCAGATCGCCGCGCCCCTGACCGCCGAGGTTGCCTCGATCCGCACCGCCGGCAGCGCCCTGGCCACCACCCGCCCGGTTGCCGCCGGATGGACGATTGAGTGCCGCGCCTGTCTCGCCTGCTCCGCGCCGCGCGGCCATCGATGAGCCGTTGCCGGTGGAGCGGTCAAAGCTCTGCAGCGCGCGCTGGCGATTCGCATCGTTGCCGCGGAACGCCTCGCGCTGATTGGCGCCACCGACGCCCTGCCCATAGCGCTCACGACTGCCCTGGTCGCGATAAGGCGTGCCGCGCCGGTTGGACGGGTTGTGGTTCCAGTTCTGCCTGCTGTTGCCGTTGCCGCTGATGCGGTTGTTGACGTTGTTGATGTTGTTGTAACGGTTGACGTTGATGTCGACGTCCCCATGGCCCCAGTTGAAACCGCCCCACATGCAGTTCACCGCAGCCACGCCCACGCCAAACGCAATGCCCGCGGCCAGTCCGCTGGCTACGGGATAGGCATAGCCCGGCGGTGGCGGCCAGTAGTAAGGGGGATAGCTCGGATAGGCCCAGGTGCCGTAGACCACCTGAGGGTTATACGAGGGTACGTACACCACTTCCGGATTGGCCGGCTCGATCTGGATCACGGTGGTGCTCGGCGCTGCAGCCGTGGCGGGTGCCTGCTGCACCACCACCTTTTGCTGCTCGGTCGTTTTCAAATTGCCGGCCTTCTGCGCCTGCGCGCGCAAGCGTTGCACCGAGGCCATCACATCATCGGGCTGGGCGAGAAAGGCGTCGCCCATGTTCTGCACCCATTCGGGTTGCTGCTTCATCTGCGCCAGCACCTGGGGGAAGGCCACCAGCGATTGCACGCTGGGGTCCCAGGCGGTGTTGGCCACCTGTTTCACGGCGTCGTCGCCCGTGGTCTTGGGATGGGCCGCCGACCACGCCGCGGCGTCCGCCACATTGCCTGGGTAAGTGCTGGCCATCAGTACTTGCGACAACAGCGCGTCCGGATACAAGGCCACGGGGGCTAGCATCTGGTCTAGCTGCTGATTGGAGAATGTCTTTTGCGTACTGCTCTGCGTACCGGTCGAGGCCTGTGGACTTTGCGCGCCCTGCGCGCTTTGCGCGGCCACGGGACCCGCGACCATCAGCGGCACGCATACAAGACATAGCCAATAGATCCGCCGGAATCCGTGGTACCTAGTCGTCTTCATGGTGCCGCTCCCGTGCCGCTCACGCGCTTACACCAGCTTGATACGTCGCACGACGCATTGACCACTGCATTTATGCGCAAACGACTCCAGTAAAACTACTTAAAAGCATCGCCGGACCGGATCGATGGCCACGGCACCCGTAGATTTACCGAGAACCGGGTAAGTAGTAGTTCGCTGGGAGTCTGCGGGACAGAGCACGACCATAGCGTCGGTTGCCAACCTTAAGGACGCCCTCATGCGACGCATCAGGATTTCGCGCTCTTTCTCTTCCCGCGCCTTGATCGTCGCGGCCTGCATGATGGGATTTGCGGTCTCACCGGCGAAGGCGGACAACCCCGACTACTGGGATGGCGATTGGCACGGCAGCATCCAGCCCTATGGTTGGCTGCCAGGCATCAGCGCCTCCGCCCGCTATCAGCTGCCCGACAATGGCGGCACCGTCGAGCAGAAGTCCGATAAGAATATCTTCGACTACCTCAGCGGCGCCCTGATGGTCGACGGCACGCTGCGCAAGGGCAATTGGGGTCTTTACGGCGATCTGGACTGGGTGAAGTTCACCGGCGAAAAAGGCCGCTTCACCAACATCGGCGGTACCCGCATCGGCGCCAACGCCAATCTCGACACCGAGTGGGGCGTCAAGGGCGGCATGGTGAATCTCGCAGGCCTGTATTCCATGGCCCATGGGCAGCAGGGTTTTATCGATCTGCTGTTCGGCATGCGCTACCTGTGGATCAAGGGCAATCTCGACTGGAACTTCAACCTGACCGGCAACGGCGGCCGTGTGGATATCGCCGACAGCGGCCATCTCCACAACCAGACCCACGTTACCGACGCCATCGTCGGCATCCGGGGACGCTGGTCGCCGTTCGCCGATAGCAACTGGTTTTTCCCCTATTACGTCGACGTGGGCGCCGGCGATTCAGATCACACGTACGAAGCCATGATCGGCGTCGCCTACGGCTTCCACTGGGGCGATATCGCGCTCAACTACCGTGATGTCGAATACAAGGAAAGCGACAGCAACAAGTTCCTGAAGAAGTTGGAACTGAGCGGCCCTGCGCTCAGCTTTACCTGGCACTTCTGAGCGTCAGCGTGAAGCTGGAGCCACCGGCATGAGCGATCCCACTTCGAGCATCTTCGAAGAACCCAAACATGTCGCCGTCTTGCGGCGACTGCGCCTGATCAAACCGGCGCACCGCGCCAAGGCGTTCCGCCGCGTGCTGATGGCCGTTGGCGTAGCCTGGATTCCGCTCGCCGTGCTGTGCGCCGCGCAGGCCTTGATGTCGGGACACGATGAACTGCTGCACTCGTTTCTTACCGACGTCGCCGTGCATGCGCGCTTTGTACTGGCCGTGCCCCTCCTGATCCTGTCCGAATACATCATTCTTCCGCGACTGGATCTGACGGCGCAGCATTTCCTCACCTCCAAGATGATCGACGAAGCCGATCAGGCGCGTTTCGACGAGGCCGTTGCGTCGACTCGGCGCCTGAGCCTTGGCGTTTGGCCATCCGTCACCATGACCTTCATCGTGTACGCGTTTGTCATCACCATCGCGCTTACCATCCAGCAGAGCATCCAGCCCATCTGGTTCTACACACCCAATTCGTCGCACCGGTCGCTGGCCGGCTGGTGGCATATGTTGATCAGCCTGCCGCTGCTGCTGGGCTTGCTGCTCAGCTGGGTATGGCGCGTGTTCGTATGGATGCGCTTTCTTCGCCAGGTGTCGCACATGGGCCTGCACCTGGTGGCCTCTCATCCGGACAAGGCAGCGGGGCTGCTGTTCGTCGCCTTTTCGCCGCGCATGTTCACGCCGCTAGCCCTGGCCATCGGCATCATCATCGCGGGTACGTTTGCCAATGAGGTGTTTCATCTGGGGCTCAATCCGCTGGAGCACCCGGCCACGCCCATCGCCACCGCCGTGGTGGTCGTGATCATTTTCCTGACTCCGCCGCTGGTGTTTGGTCGCATCCTGTTGATCGCCTGGCGACGCGGCATCTTCGAGTACGGCGCACTGGCCAGCCGCCTGGGTACGCAATTTGAGAACAAATGGCTGCGCTCGGGCAACGTCGTCGATACGGAATCGCTGGAGAAGCCCGATTTCTCCGCCACCACCGATCTCTACGGCGTCACGGCCAACGTCTACGACATGCGGCCCGTGCTGTTTGATCCGCGCGCGGCACTGGCGCTCGCCGTTGCCACGCTGTTGCCGTTCGCGCCGGTCTATTTGTCGGTGATTCCCGCCAAAGTCATTCTCACCCAGTTGTTGAAACTGGTCGTCTGATCCGCGCGACGAACGCCGTGCCTTCTGGAAAACAACGTGCGCACAAGCAAATGACCTGATAGGCGCATACGCAGAATGCCTGCCAAGCCCACGGCGATCGAGCCCGCGGTTTGAATGCTCAGGAGATTCTGTCCATGAACCATGGTTGCGTCGATGATGTGCTGTGCACCCGCTGCGGCAGGCTGTATGAAGCAAGCAAAGGTTGCCCCGCTACCGGCATTCCGGCGGAAACCGCCTGGGAAGCCGTGCCCAGAAACTGGCGCTGCCCGGACTGCGGCGCCAACAAGGCGGCCTTCGAATCGGTAGAGATGATCTATCAGCGCGCGTATTGCGCCCTCACCGTCTACTGAAGGGACGGGCGAGTCTGCTCCGCGCCCCCTGACTCGCAGCGAATGATGGGAGTCAAGGCAAACCTCCCCGGCTAGCCCGGTGACCTTGCGAACACCCGTGCCTGAAACCCCATGACCTCGCCGACGAGCATCGGCGAGGTCACGTGCTGCCGGCTTACTGCGCCGGCGCCCAACCATCGTGCAGATCGTAGGCCTTGATCGTCGAGGCGACCTTGGCGGTCTGGGCGCCAAGATCCTTTTCGTACAGCACGCCATCGCGATCGATCAGGAAGCTCATGATGCCGGTGTCGCCGTACGTCACCGGCGTCGCCAACACGGCGAAGCCGGCCGTCATCTTGCCGTCGACCACATAGCTCTGGGTGCTCTTGCCGGCCTGCCTCGCATCGAGCACGCGGAACACGTAGCCGTCGAACAGCTGGCTGCCGTCGGCACACGACGCACACGCCTGGACATCGCGCAGATTGCCGAGCGGGCTCAGCGGCTCGTCCTTTGCGGTCACCCAATACAAGCCATCGTGCGCACCCGGCTTGCTGATGATGCGCGTGGTGTACTGGTGCTCGCGCTCCCTGTAGCTCTCCTCGGCGATCGCGATGGCATTGGCGGCATCCATGGCCAGCAGTTCGTGGCTGCCGATGCGGCGGGCCTGCATTTCATCGGTACCGGCGAGGCCATCGAAGCGCCAGCCCGCACCGGCTTGCTGCTTCAAGGGAAACGGATAGGCGTAGTTGTCTGCACCGACATAGAGGATTTCGCTGCCATCGTCGAGCTTGGCCCAGCGGTGCATCGCGTCGTATTTGCGCACGAACGCTTTCTGCGCGCTGGCGTCCTCGTCCGCATCGCCGCTCGACAGCGCCGACGCGCCGTCGGGTCCGAGTATGGACTGCAGCGATGGATCGTCGCCCGCGCGCACCGCATCCACCAGGGCCTGCCCGGCTTGTTCCGGTGTGGCGAAGTATTGCGGCATGGCTTGGGCAAAGGCCGGGCTCGATGGCAGCAGGCCCAGCGCCGCGGCCGTAGCCATGGCCAGACCGCAGAGCGCGCGCGGAGCGATTGACCGCACGCCAAACAGCGAAAGATGGGAGTTCATGGTTTGCCTGCTCAGAAGTTGGAGGGTTGCGTTATGGCCGCGCCTCAACGGCGGCGGCCACCAAAGCCACGGAACGAGGGTGCGCGCATGTGCGCCATGCTGCTGTGGCCGCGGAAGCTTTCGGCGCGGCTGGAGACACCGTTGCCGCTCCAGCCCGAATGCGCACGGTTGCCGGCGAAGGAATTGAAGCGCTCGTCGTTGCCGCGATCGGGCTCGTGCATACCGAAGCCGTCGGCGTCGTGGCGATAGCCGTCGCCGTTCGGCCCGAAGCCCTCGCGCGCCGCGCCCATCGGGCCGTAGCCGCCGTGCTTCCAGGTGTCGCCACCATCGGCCGGATAGCGATTGGCCATCTGGTTGTCGTAGTGGTTCATGGCCGGGCTGCCCGGCGCCCACGGGCCGGAACCGCGCGGGCCGTAGCCGTCATGACGCCAGGTGTCGCCACCGTCGGCGGTGTAGCGATGCGCCAGCGCGTTGTCGTACTGGCGCATGCCGGCGCTGCCGGGCACCGGCGGACCGTACGGGTGCGGTCCATAAGGCCACGGACCGTGCGGGCCAGGACCCCACGGGCGATAGCCGTTGTACGTGTAGTGGTTGCCGTGCCAGATGTTGTTGTTGATATAGGTCGTGTGGTTGTAGATGACCGTGCCGCCACCGCCGCCGCCCCAGTTCACGTTCCATGCGTTGAAGCCCCAGTGGAAGCCGCCACCGCCGCCGACAATGCCGATGCCTGCACTGAAACCGGCACCAATGAACACGCCGCCACCAAAAGTGATGACAGGCGACGGCGCCACAAACACCGGCCGGTAGTACGGCACCACATAGGGCACGCCGTAGACCACGGCCGGGTTGTACTGCGGCACGTAAACCACTTGCGGATTGGCCGGCTGGATCACGATGGTCTGCGGCGACTGCTGCACCACGTTGATCTGCGGCGTGGACTTCAGCGTGCCTGCCGCCTGCGCCTTCGCGCGCATGGCCTGCACGGCCACCATCACGTCAGTCGGCTGGTTGTGATACGCCTGCCCGAGGCTGGACGTCCACGAGAGATTCTGCGCGAGATTGGACAGCACGCTGGGAAACTGGGTGAGCGCCTTGACGCTGGGATCCCAAGGCTGCGCGTTGACGGCCGATGTCAGATCGGTGCCCGTGAGGTCACCGTGGCCGCTCAGCCAATCCTGGGCGATGGACACTTGATCGGGAAACGTCGCCGCGTTGAGGCACTGCGCCACCAGGGCATCGGGATACAGCGCAATCGGCGCGACCAGCGAATCGAGTTGGCCGGACGGCAACAGCGCGGCCGTGGGAACCGTCGAGGGCGTAACCGGGGCTGCCGCGTTGCCGGCGTCATCCGCCGACACCTGCGTGGCGGCCACGGCCAACCCGACCGCACAGGCCAGTGCGGTGAGTGCATGGGTGGTGCTCTTGGTGATCATGTCGATGTCCAGAGGATGGAACGGTTCCGCTGGCCGCCGTCGTCAATCAACTCAGCGATGACGGTGCCAGTCCGGATGGCGCGCAGTGTTCCACTGGTCTCCGGGCGGGGTTTTCCGGAACGCATCGTCTTTTGTGGCTACGCAGGATTCGTATCGAAATCGCACGGCGGCGTGGACTGCGACGGCGTGAAGGACAGCTGGAGAGGCGCCCCATGGCCGCTGGCCACCCCTCCAGTCGTCCCTCCCGCGCGACTGGCCCGGGTCCACCTATACATACAATTCTCAAGGCTTTATCCAAACATACTCACGGGTACGTAATCACCAAAAATCAGCCATTTAATGGCTTCAAACGAGCGTTTCAGGCTGTGACGCCGACCCGGCATAGGCCGAATTTCCAGTTGACTTGGCAAAATTGTATGCATACGATTCGCGCTTTCCTGCAACATTGATCCAATCAATGGCGTGGGACAGGCAGGGGGTTCCGATGGTTGTCCGCCTTTGGGAGGAAAGGACAGATGCATCAGCTCTACGCACACAAGGCCCCGCTCAGCTCGGGCCGGCACCGTAACCACCGTCATGCGGCCACGTCGGCGACTCGCCACGCTGTCGCCGTTCACAGCGAGCGCGCATGGCGGCAACCCGATATCGATGTCGCGCAGTCGGCCCATCCGGTGGTCGCCTCGCACTGGTCGGACCACCGCTCGACGTCACGCGAACACGCTGCGCAGAGCCCCCACGGCTATTACGTGGCGAGTATTTTCATGCGCTCGACGCAGCTGGCGCTGACTGCCGATACGCAGGACATCCATCGCGGCGAGTGGCGTTCGGGCAGCTTCCATCTGAGTGCCCCCGGGCAGCAACTGCAGGCGCGTTTCGATGCACCGTGCGAGATCCTGCACCTGCATCTTTCCGAAGCTTTCGTGCGCCGCATGGCCGTGGCCGCCGACTCGCTCCACCTGATGGCAGCGCCCTCGCCTATCGCGCTCCTGCAGGACACCGTGATCGAGCAGCTTGGCCGCGCCCTGCTTGCCGCCGACGACAAGATGTGTGGCTGGCAGTACGCCGAGCGTGTGGCGGCACCGATCGTGACCCGCTATTTCCATCTGCTGGCGCAGGCCCATCTGCACAGCAGCGAACCGCGGCGCATCGCGCTGCCGCGTTGGCGGCTGCACCGCGTGCACGACTACGTCCAGGCGAACCTGGGCAGTTCCATCACGCTATCGGACATGGCATCGGCCGCGGGCTTGTCGCCCATGCATTTTGCCGCGCAGTTTCGCGTCGCTACCGGGCAGCGTCCGCACGACTATCTGCTCCAGTGCCGCATCGATCGCGCCAAGACGTTGCTGGCGTCGACGCAGCGGTCGCTGATCGACGTCACGCTGGAAGTGGGCTTCTGCACGCAGGCGCATTTCACCACGGTGTTCAAGCGATTCACCGGCACCACGCCCCACCTGTGGCGTCGCGACAATTATTTTCCGCAAGTCACCATAGACCACAGTGTGCCGCCGTCCTCCATGGGCGCGGTGGTGATCCCGCTGCATCGTTCGACGATCTGAACCAGCTATCGACCGTCACACGACGGTCGAGGACATCACGGGCAATTGGGTCAGCAGGTCGGCGACCATGCCCAGCCCACTCTTCAGTTGCTCGCGCGTCGCCGATGCGCCCAGCGCAACACGCACAGCCTCCGGCGAGCGTCCTACGCTGAAGGCTTCATGGCCGACGATGCCCATGCCGGCATGACGAAGGCCACCGACGAATTCACCGCTCGTCCATGGCTCGGGCAGACGCAGCCAAACATGGAATCCTTCGGCAGGTATGACCACCTGTGATGGCGGCAACATGCGCGCGGCGATGGCGAGGCGCTCGCCGGCTTCCGCGCGTATGGCTTTGACCACCTGCGCTGCGGTGCCGTCCTCGATCCAGCGCGAGGTGACTGCCGCGCTCAACGAAGACACCGTGCCCGAGGTGGCACGCATCACCGAGGTAAGACGCGCCGCGGACCAGGCTTCCGGTGCCGCGACATAAGCCACCACCAACGATGGCGAAAGGCATTTGGAGAGCCCGGCGATGTGATACGTGAGGCCCGGCGCCAAGGTCGCCAGCGGCGGCGGCGCCTGGGTGGTCAACGAACCATAATCGTCGTCTTCGATGATAGGCAGGTTGTGGCGTTTCATCACCGCCGCCACCGCTTCGCGCCGCGCGAGCGGCATCGTCTGTGCAGTAGGGTTGTGCAGCGTGGGCATGCAGTAGAACGCCTTGGGGCCTTCCGACTCGCACACCGCATCGAGCGCCGCCGGGTCCACGCCATGTTCGTCCATCGGCACCGGCACCAGGCGGATGCGCAGCAACGCCGCCAGTGCGCGCACGCCGGGATAGGTGAGCGATTCCACGGCGAGCGTGTCGCCGGGCGACAGCAGCATGCTCAAGACCGAATGCAGGCCGCCCTGCAGGCCGGCGCAGACCAGCACGCGCTCGGCTTCCACGCCGGGTATGCGCGCGCTCAGCCAGCGGGCACCCACCTCGCGATCGTATGGGCTGCCACCCGGCGGCTGGTAACGCATCAGCAGGTCTGGCCCACGCTCTTGCACGCTGCGCATGCCTTGCCACATGCGCGCGAGCAAGGCCGGATCGTTGAACTCCGGTGGGTGGTTCATGCTCATTTCGACCGCACCCACGGTCACCGTGCGCGGCGGCGGCAAGGCGCGCTTGCGTACAAAAGTGCCGCGCCCGACTTCCGCATCCACCAGTTCGCGCCGGGCCGCTTCGGTATAGGCGCGCGTGACCGTGGTGAAGTCGATACCCAGCCAGTCCGCCAGCGCGCGCATAGGCGGCAAGCGGTCGCCGGGCGAGAGCCGACCGGCCTGGATGTCCTCGGCGATGGCGTCGGCGATGGCCAGATACATCGGCCCCCGGTTGGCCGCCAGGCGGGGTTTCCAGCTCAGTGGGCGGGGCTTGGCCATCGGGCAAGTCCAATGTATGGATTCATTGTTGCATTGTATGCATGCCAGCGATCAAGTCCACCCCGGCCCGCATGCGCCGACCCATCGTTCGTTTTGGAAAAGGCCCCTGCAAACCCGCAATGCCCTCCGGCCTCCGATCGCCACAATGCGACGCCATCACCCTCCGGCATCGCCCATGAACACCCTTCGACGCATGCTGCCTTCCGCCATCAACGCACGCGAGCAACGCGATGCCCACCGGCGCGCGCTCGACGACGACATCTGCGTGCATATCTTCACCTCGTCCTCGACCATGGTCGGCGTCTGCCTGACCGTGGTGGGCATCCTTCGCGTGGTGGTGACACTGCGCAGCAAGGACGTGCTGGGCGACGACCTGCTGGCCATCAACGCCATGATGTATCTCGCCTCGGCGCTGCTTGCCTACTGGGGGCTGCGCACCCGCAATCACAAGCGCAACCATCGACTGGAGTACACCGCCGACGGCATCTTCATCGCCGGCATGGTGTTCACCGTGATCAACACGGGCTTCATCACCTGGGCGATGACGGTCGGATAAGCGCGATGAACATGCAACGAGGAAAAATCGCGACGGCGGTGGCTTTGTCCATCCTGGGACTGGCCGGCCTGTCGATGTGGAGCGGCGTGGGCCTGCGCGATGCGCGTGCCGATGGGGCGTTCTACAACATCGAATCTGATCAGGTGACCGGAGCGCCAGGCACGATCCTTCGCATCGAGGCGATGGATGGCGCGCCGCTCGGCGCCAGCGCTTATCGCGTGCTCTATCGCTCTACCGGCGTGCATGGCGAGCCGATCGCGGTATCGGGCGTCATCGTGATACCCGCCGATCCCGCGCCTGCCGGTGGCCGTCCGGTAGTTGCCTGGGCGCACCCGACCACGGGCGTGGTGCCGCGTTGCGCGCCTTCCGAAGCGCGCTTCGTGTTCCAGACCATGATGGGTCTGCGCGACATGGTGCGGCATGGCTATATCGTGGCCGCGACTGATTATCCGGGGCTGGGCACCGAAGGCCCGCATCCCTACCTGGTGGGCGCCAGCGAAGCGCGCGCGGTGATCGACATCGTACGCGCCGCCCATCAGGTGCCCAACGCACAGGCCAGCGATCGCTATGCCGTGTGGGGCCACTCCCAAGGCGGCCAGGCGGCGCTGTTCACCGGCCAGCTGAGTGCCAGCTACGCACCCGAACTGCAGCTGGTCGGCGTGGCTGCTGCGGCACCCGCGACGGATCTGAAAACCCTGCTGCGCGACGATGCCGACACCGATGGTGGCCGCAACGTCACTGCGATGACTTTGTGGTCGTGGCAGCGTGTCTACGGTGCGCCGATCGACCAGGTGGTCGAGCCTGCGGCGATGCCCGCGGTGGATGCGCTGTCGAACGAGTGCATCGAATCCCCCCTGGACATGCTGGAACGGCACTACTCCCAGCGTCCGCTGGAGCAGCAGTTTCTCGCCGTCAACGATGTCACCGCGATCGAACCGTGGAAAGCGCTGCTGGATGCCAATGAGGCGAAACCGCTGCCGCCGCAGATCCCCGTCTTCATCGCGCAAGGAGCGGCCGATCGCCTGGTGCTGCCCGCCATCACGCAGGCCTATGTGCAACAACTGTGCAATGCCGGCAGCCGTGTTCAATACCTGCAATTGCCCGGTGTCCACCACGGCTTCATCGGCAGCGACAGCGCGCTGCAGGCGGTGGCCTGGATGACGGATCGCTTCGACGGCAAGCCGGCGCCGAGCACCTGCGTTGCCGGCACTCGCTGATCAGGTGGGACGGTCGTCCCCATCGCCATCAGCGCGACGACGTGCAACCGCGCAAGGTCGGCCGATCCGGATCGACACGGGCGTCGTAGAGATCCGCTCCCCTGCCCTTGCTCCACCAGGTATAGAAGCCCGACTGGTAGCGCACACCGTCGGCGGACATCGTGCTCACCAGCAGCGTCGACTTCCCCTGTAACGGGATCAGCGCAAAGCTCTGCCCATTGCTCGCATTCCAATACGTCACCTTGAAGCTGCGCCCGCCGGGGCAGCGGTAGACGGCGTCGATCGCCTTGTCGATCTGTATCTGCGGTATCGCCAGCGGGCCCGCAAGCGCCGGCACGCTCAAGGGCAGCGTGAGGGCGGACAAGAGCAGCGAGCACAGCCGGCGACGGCCACGATGGGCGGCGATGACGTTCATCGGGAAGCAACCTCGGTATTGGGTGGCAGCTGTTGGCCGGGACGCGCTACGGCGTACATTTCCCAAGCCATCTGCTTCAACAGCGCATTCGGGTCGTTGCCTTGCGCATACAGATCCATGTGCGCCTTGTTGGGAAGAAAGCGGATATCGGCCCGCGCATGCAGGCTGTCCAGCACGATCTTGAACTTGTGCACGGCGCCGTCGAGATACCAGGTGTCGTCCGTGCCCACGGCGATATGGATCTTGCCGTCGAGATCGGCTTTCAACGCCGGCCAGTGTTCCTGCACGTAGTGGGCGATGTCGTAGTGTTCGATCCAGTAATCGCGCACCAGCGGATCGATATCGCCGGTCGTGCGGTCAAACAGCTTCATCGGCGTGCCGTCGACACCGCGCGGGGAAAACACCCACTCGTACGACGACAGCTGGCCACCGTAGGGACCAAGCACCTGCTCCAGGCGCGCGGCATCGGCGAAGGAACCTTCCGCGTGGAAATGCACGCGATCGATCGGCCAAGGCGTGCCATCGGGCCGACGATAGAGATTCACGTTCGGCGCATAGAGATTCACGCCCGAGAAATCGTGGAAATCCACTGGATCAGGCGAGATCGACCAAGTACCGCCAAACACCTTCGGATAATGCGTCTGCAGCCACAGCGTCGCCCAGCCGCCCGAGGAATGCCCGGTGAGCAGGCGTCCCTGCGCGTTGCCATCCATGCGATAGCGCGATTCCAGATACGGAATCAATTCGTCCACCAGCGCATCGCCCCAGGGTCCGTTGTTCACCGAGTCGGCAAACTCATGCGTGCCGGTGGGGCTGGACTGATCCAGAAACACCCAGATCATCGGCGGCATGCTGCCCTGCTTCATGGCCAGGTGCACGTTGACCAGGTCATCGACCAGGCTGATTTCGTCGCCGCCGTAGCCGTGGGTGAAATACACGGTGGGATAGCGACGGTCGGGCGAGGCGTCATAGCCCGGCGGCAGCAGTACCCAACCGCGCATGTTGATATCGCGCCCCCAGAAAGACGATAGACGCGCGCTCTTGCGATCCAGTATCACCGTGTGCTCCCGCGCATCCGCAGCGTCGGCACGAACCGCCGGGCTCTCCCAGGGCAAGGACCAGGGTTCGTCCCGCTGATGCACGGCGACCAGTTTCAGCACCGGCGGCGTGATGGCAGGCAGCGTGACGCTCACTACCGGGCTGATCAAGTCCCCGGTATCGCGGCCGCTGTAGTTGTAGTTGTGGTCCTGGTCGAGCACGGCCTGTACCAGGTAATCACCCGGCGGCAGATGCGAGAAGCCGGTGGGAAACGCCAGCGCGTCCGTGTCGATCTCGACGGTCTTTCCCGGAGCAAGCCGGGCGATTTCACGCGCGGCCACGGCGGCCTTGTTCGGATGCCATGCGTCGGCATCGACGGAAGTCACCACCCCGCCTATGGCCGTCGCGCGAGCGGCCTTCGCAGGTGTAGCGAACAGCAAGAGCCGACCGGATACGGGCTGTGTGGACGCGCCATCCAGCTTCACAAGGAAGATGGGCGGCTTGCGCTCGGCCTGCCACAGCAAGGCCGCGCGCACCGAGATGGCCGCGATGGCGATCATCGCCATCAGGCAGGTCGCGACGAGCTTCCAGCTGGCACGTGATGAAGTCTTGTCGCTCATGGCTAAGACGTCAACGATGCCGCGCCATGCAGCGAATCGAGCAAGCCGGACAGGCCGCTCCAGAAAATCTGTACACCGATGCAGAAGATCACGAAAGCGAACAGGCGCATCACCACCTGCGTGCCCACCTCGCCAAGAAAACGCTGCAAGCGGCAGGCATAGCGCACGCACAGATAGATCGCGATGCTCAGCACGATCAGCGCCACGGCGACGCCAGCCACGTGCACCGGCAGTGGCCCTTCCTTCGGCGAACCAGTGCCCAGTGCGATGGCCACGGCGATGGCGCCCGGCCCCACCGTCATCGGCAACGTCAGCGGATAGAACGCCTGCATGCGCAGCGTCATGCTGCCGCCCGGCATGTCCTCGTGATCACGGTCCTGCCGTTCGTCGTCGCGTGCCTGCAGCAGCTTCCAGCCGGCCACGGCCACGATGATGCCGCCGGCCACGCGCAGCACGGGAATCGAGATACCGAAGAAGGCCAGCACATAGGCACCGAGCAGCAACGATGCCGTCAGCAGGATCACGCTGTTGAGCGTGATATGGCGCGCCAGCTCGGACCGCTCCATTTCCGTCGCATGCGGCACCATGCCCAGCACGATGAATCCCACAGCCGGCGGATTGATGATCGGCAGCAGGCTGGCGAGGATAAACAGCGTGGTTTTGACGAATTCCTGCAGCATGGCGGCGGCAACGGTGGTGGGTCGCCGCACATGCTGGGCGACATCGCCGTCATACGCTTTTCTGTTGCCACGCGCCCTTTCCAAAACGAACGACGGCCGCGCAATCGGCACAGGCGTCGTGTGATTTCGAAAAGCCGCGTGCGCTCAGGAAAGCTCCCCCGCAGCGCCCTGCCTAACCTGCGCTCGCAGGCCATCAAGGCAGGACAGCGCCGCCGGCCATACCCGCAGCCCCCCCTATCCGAGACTCGTCACCATGAAGAAAGCACTATTTATCGGCGTCATCCTGGGCGCCGCTTCCACTTTCGGTTGCGCCACGATGGCCCAGCAGGGTTCGCCCTATGTGGACATCGGCTACCGCCACGGCAACCTGCGCAACGCGCAGGAGCATATTGTCCAGGCGTGGCAGCTGGTCAGCGATGCGCAGGTCGACAACAACTCGCGCCTGGGCGGCCATGCCGGACGCGCCAAGGAACTGCTCAGCGAGGCCAATGAAGAGCTGCGCCTTGCGGCGGATGTGGCCAACGAACACGGTCGCTAAGACCTTGGCGTCGACACGACACCCCGGCCCATGGCGACATGGGCCGGGTGTTGTCGTGTCTGGCTTCTTTCAAGCCGCCACGTTCAACAGATCGTCCAGCACGATGCCGTGCTTCGCGCGGGTGAGCTGGTCGTCGGGCACGTGACCGCGTCGCTCCAGATCCACCAGCGCCTGGTTGAGATCGACGAACGGGCGCATGCGCTGCTCGTAAGCTGCGAAGGCGCGGGCCATATCGGCAGGCGTGCACTCCAGTTCGCGAGCCAGCACCAGCGCGCCGACCAAGGCCAGACTCGTGCCCTGCCCCGAGAACGGCGACGCACAGTGCGCCGCATCACCTGCCAGCACCACGCGCCCCTGCGACCACGACGGCATATGGATCTGGGCCAGCTCGTTGAAGTAGAACTGCCCGACGTCCTGCATCGCATCGATCAGCGGCCGGAACATGCCGCCAAGGCCGGTGCTTTTGGCCGCTACGATCGCTTTCTGCGCCTGCACGTCATCGCGAGACACCTGCAGGCCATCCGCGCCAAAGCCCACGCTCACGCGCAATTGCTGATGATCCCGGCTGGGATAGATCACGCAGCCCAGGCCCTCCTCGCGATGGATGAGTTGCCAATGATCAAGTCCGATCAGGTTCGGCGTCGAGAACAGCGCAAGCACCACACCCAAGGGCTTCACGAACGCATCCTCGCGCGCAAAGGCAAGCTTGCGCACGTTGGAGTACACGCCGTCCGCGCCCACCACCACGTCAAATCGGACATTCGCGCGGTGCTGGAACGAAACCGTCACGCCATCGTCGTCCTGCACCAGCGCACGGATGCTGTCGCCCATGATGTAGTGGACACGGTCACCCGCTTGTTCCATCAAGAGGCGGCACAAGTCGTCGCGGAAAATCTCGATATCGTCGCTGTCCAGGCGCCCGGCACTGAAGGTGCGCTCTTCGGTGCGCTCGATCTCGTTGCCCTGCGCGTCGAGCGTCGACATGCCACGCAGCTGCGTACGCAATTGGCGAACGGCTTCATGCAAACCCATGGCTTTCACCACGTCCAGCGCGACGCCACGAATGTCCACGGCCTGCCCACCTGCACGCCACTCGGGCGAGCGCTCCAGCACGGTGACGTCAAAGCCCGCCTTGTCCAGCCAGTACGCCAGGGCGAGACCGGCAACACCAGCGCCTGAAATAAGTACGTTCCTGCTCATGGATCGACCTGCTGCAATGTGAGTAAGAAGGGGATGTCGAAAAGCGTTGATCAATCCGCCGGATACAGCCGGCTGCGGCGCCACTGCATCGGCGTGGTCTGCTCGAAATTCTTGAACACCGTGGTGAAGTGCGCCTGCGTGCGAAAACCCACGCTGATGGCAATATCGATCAGTGAGCGCGAAGCATCGGTCAGCAAGGCCTTGGCATGCTGGATACGGCATTGCAGGAGATAGTGATGCGGGCGCAGGCCCGTGGCCGCGCGAAACTGTGCGGCGAAATGCATCGGCGACATGCCTGCCGCCGTCGCCATGTCCGCCAGACTGATCGCATCGGACACATGTTCCTTGACGTAAGCAGTCACGCGCTGCAGGCGCCAGCGCGGCAAGGCCTTGCTTGCGTTGCGGGGTTCGGCGCTGCGACGCAACTGCAGTGCGCCCAGACGGGCCACGATCACCTCGACCATGTGCTGGGCGAATGCCGCGTCCGATTCGCCCGGCACGGCATTGATCAGCATCTTGGTGAGTTGCATCAGCGTGGCATCTACCGGCAGTTCATGCGCCGGCGTGACGGATGCATTCCCCTGCAAGACCGATCGATTCCGCCAGTAGGCTGCCGGCATGCACAACATCAAGCCTTCGCGCGCAGCGTGCCAATCGGTGCGCACCACCTGGAATGCATGGCTGATATGCACGCTGCCTTCGCCCGTCTCGCCCAGGCTCAACCACTGCGTACCCAACGACACAGCCAGTGAGCAAGGCGCCATGAAGATGCGCACCATCACCGTATCGGCCGGCGTCTGCTCGATCTGCGTGAGCGGCGCATCCATCTGATGGCGCAGCACCGAGGTGGTGACTTCGCTCGCGTCGCGGGGCGCCACGACGTTTTCGTCGGACACCGCGACGACGGTATCCCGCCAGGTCGACCTGGCGGAAGGCAGGGGTACAGAGGATAGGGTCGCGTGCTGCATGTCAGTCTCCCACCGGGCGGGGCGTCCGGTGATGTTTCTCGTCGGGTGGTGGCCTTTACGAGGTGTTTGTCGGGGGAAGCGGCGCGCTGAGCGGCCAGGGCATCTTTACAATGTCTAGATAGCTTGGATGGGCTCGAAGCCCTTGTCAACAAAAATCTTTACAGTGGTAAGATGCCGCCATGAAAACCACCCCGTATCACCATGGCGACCTTCGCGAAGCCCTGCTCACCGCCGCTGAGACCATTCTTCGCCGCGACGGCCTGCTCGCCCTCACCCTGCGCGCCACGGCGCGGGAGGCGGGCGTATCGCACGCGGCTCCCGGCTATCACTTCGGCGACCTGCCCGGCTTGCTCACCGAACTGGCGGCCGTGGGTTTGCGTCGACTGGGCGAGCAACTGAAGGCGATCAAATCCTCGCCCGAACGACGTACCTGGGACGCGGCACGCGCCTATCTCGCCTTTGCACGCACCCATCCCGCGCTGTTCCAACTGATGTTCCAGTCCGATCGACTGGAGCCTGGCCGTCCATCGCTGGTGGAGGCGCGCACCGAGGCATTGCGGCAACTGGCACAGACACGCGGTGTCGGCGAGAGCGAACCCTCATTGGCGCAACTGGGGCATATCACCGGCGGCTGGGCGATCGTGCATGGCTTCGCCATGCTGCTGCTCGACGGCCGACTCGCGCCGCTGCTGGCGACCATGCCCGAAGGATCGACACCGGAGGATTTGTTCGAAGCCATGCTGGCCTCGGCGGAAAACGGCCTGATCAGCTCGCGCAGCTGATCGGCCATGACGGTGTGCATCGCACGCGCATCACTCAGCGAAAGCACGCCACCCGCATTCCTGCGTTGCGTCCTGAGTATCAGGAAAGCATGCCTGGGCCGTGCATCGCGACGATGCAGGCCTCATGGCAGCGTGCGCGAGCGATGCAGGGGCATCGCGTGCATGCAGTGGCGAATCTGTGGATGGCCGGGACTGGGGTGGAATCCCGCTGGGGAGCCATGACAACACAGGACGCGAGAGCCGGCCTTTCCATGTGCCAGGCTCCTGCATGCACGTCTCGCAGGAATGCGGTGGGTGCATGCATAGCTTGCCGGGACGACGATGCGATCTCTTTTCGAATCGCACGAACGCCTTTCAAAACGAACGGCTTGCTCGATCAGTGTATGGGCGCACCGTGTGAAACGCCCAGGCCATGCCTCTCGAGGATGGCGTAAAGATGCTGCCACCAACAGCGCCGATCGCTGAGGCTGTCCAGCGGCGAGGGCACGATCGGCAGGCATTCGAAGGCCCGCCACACTTCGTCAGAGGGTGCGCCATCCGAAGCGAGGCGACCCAAACGGACGTCCAGTTCGCTGAAGGGCGAAAGCTGGCACGGCGATTTTTTCTTCAAGCGTCCCATGGCGGGCTCCTTTGGACAGGTGGCGCCACGGTAGATCGCCGCCTGCGCGCAGGCTTTCGAAAGACGCCGGTGTTTTGCCGATTGCCACGATGCGCGCGTTGAACACGAGCGTGGCTTTCGGCAAACGCGATGGCTTAAGTGAAAACGGAGTAGCACCAAACACAGCAGCATGGTGTTGACGCACGAATCGACGTGCGCGAGGAAGAGTTATGTCCTGGTACATGGTGTTCAGTGGCGACCTGCTGATCGGCTGGTCCAGGCTGGAGGCAGGCGACCGCATGAAGGCGACGGCGTTCGGCAGCTTCGTCGCCTCCCACCACTACGGCAGCTTGCAGCCGGATTTCATCGCCTGCCGCGAAGACGACCAGGTACTGATGGGCTTGCATGTGGTCGGCAGCGACGGCGTGCTGCAGGCGGTTTCAGTGCATATCGCCGATTACAGCGACTACGGCGAGGGTATTGAGATAGCCGTCTACGGTATTTCGGAACCGCCGTTCGACGAGCTGTTTCCCTGCAGTTGAATGTCGCCGTTTCGTAAAAGCACGATGGCAGGCCGCCCTACGGTGGCGCGCGCGAGCGCGTGCCCCGATACTTCTCGCGTTTGTGCCGACGCCTGAGCAGAGCGACCGGCGGCCGTCCACAGGAGCGCCCTCGTGCAGTTTCGCCATTTGCGCTATTTCGCCAAGATCGTGGAAGCGGGCAGCTTTTCCCGCGCGGCGGCGCTCATCCATATCGCCCAGCCGGCCTTGAGCAAGCAGATTGCCGAGCTGGAAGACGAGTTCGGCGTCACCCTGCTCCATCGCAGCGCCCGCGGCGTCACGCCCACCGCTGCCGGCGAAGTGCTTTACCAGGAAGCGCTGAAACTGATCCGGCAGGTCGACGACCTGCCCGCCGTCGTGCGCTCCGCCCAGGGCGAGATCCAGGGCGTGGTGTGTTTCGGCATGGCCTCGACCATGGCGCCGGCACTGACCGGCAAGATGATGGAGATCTGCCGCGCCACATTGCCCAAGGTCACGCTGCGCTTCATCACCGGCGACAGCGAGACCCTGCGCGACAAAGTCGCCGCCAAGACCATCGACCTGGCGATCGTGTTCGAGAACGCGCCGGAAACCGGCTTCACGCGGGAAGTGCTGTTCCGACAGCGGCTTTACCTCGCCAGTCGCAAACAGGGCAAGGCGGAAAAATCCACGACGCTGGCGAAGATCGTGGAGCTGCCGCTGATGCTGCCCACGCCGACCAACGTGCTGCGCAAGGCGCTCGACCGCGAACTCACCGCTGCCGGGCTGCACGCCGAACCGGTGGCCGAATCGGATCTGTTCGACGTAGTGTTGTCTGCCGTGGAAACGGGACTGGGACACGCCATCCTGCCCAAGGGCGACTTCACCGATATGCCCGGGCACCCGGATATCGCCACCACGCCGATCGAGCCGCCGATCTACCTCACCGCCTGCCTGATCACCTCGCGCGACAAGCCGCTGACGCGGGCGGCCTCGGCGATCGAGGCTCAGTTGCTGGGCTTTATTCGCAGCCAGGTCGGCGCGTCCGCCTTCAAGGGCGCGGAGTGGGTGGACGCCGAGCCATAACCGGCCGTTATGCCCGCATAGCGAAACAGTATTTTCTTTCGAAGCGGCACAAGCACAGACTCTGCTGCAACGCACAAGCAAGGCTTTCGCCGCACCGCTCCCGCAGCCCTCTTTCGGAATCCGCCCCACCGGGGCCTTCCCACCCTCGATCCCCCATTCGAACCGGCGTGTCATTCGCCGGAACGGAGAAGTCATGTCCACCGTCACCAAATCCCGCACTTTGAATAAAGCCTTCGCCGCCACGGCTCACTCCGCCACCCGCGCCCTGCTCGATCGCTGCGCTACGGCGAACACGCATTGGCAGCAGCAATCCCTGCATGCCGACCCGCGCATGACGCAGGCCGAGGCATCCATGTGGAGCCACCAGGGCACAGGCTCCACTCACTGGGAGGCCACCACGCCGCAGGACGCCTATGCCGTACTGCTGTTGCTCGACGACGCCCGCCTCTCCCTGCATAGCGACGCTCATGATCTGCAGGAACGCGACTGCGATGCCGGCTCCTACTACGTGAGCCGTCCCGGCGAGTCGGTCAGCGTGCAATGCCCGGGCACGTGCCGTGCGCTGTATGTGGAACTGCCCGTGCAGCTGTTCTGGTCGGCCGATGAAGCCAGCCACGCCTGCTTTTCCATGGGGCCGGCCCACGACGCCTTGCTGCTGCAACTGGCCCGCACGCTGCTGGAAATGCATGGCGACAGCCGCGAGCACGCGCTGGCCACGCAGGTGCTGGCGTTGTTGGTCGATCGCCTGCGCCATCTTCGCGCAGCCGCTGCACCGCTGGCCTGCGCGGTGAAGAAGACCGTGCTGCCCCAATGGCGCCTGCAGCGTGTCGACGACTATGTGAAGGCGCACCTGGCCGAACAGATCACGCTCAACGACATGGCTGCCGCGGCGGGCTTGTCACCGATGCACTTCGCCGCCCAGTTCCGCGCGGCCACCGGTTTCCGTCCGCATCACTACCTGTTGTTGTGCCGCATGGAGCACGCCAAGCAGCTGATCGCCGATATGCCGCGCTC
>Ga0209672_100380_pt1 | contig 27193 bp, 22 predicted proteins | sample AraplaCol_mMS_r2_FD_184273 | JGI IMG/M metagenome (GOLD analysis project Ga0209672, IMG submission 184273) | Arabidopsis root microbial communities from North Carolina, USA - plate scrape CL_Col_mMS_r2 (SPAdes) (version 2) | ecosystem: Host-associated > Plants > Roots > Endosphere | place: USA...
ATGCTCCCGGCCAGTATATGCATTCGGACATGATTTTCCGCGTCCCCGACAGCGTCATGGACGAAGCGCTGGACACCGGCATGGCCACTCATGTGATGGGCACCGGACAGCGGCGTATCGCATTTCGCGCATCCGCGGCCGCTCGCTGCGAAACGGAACCGCTGACTGCCGCCATCATCGAGCTATCGCGCGAGGAAGACCATAGGGAAATCTGGCGAAGCCGAAGTGCGGACATCCACGACGCATTGTTCGAACACTTGCAACCAGGTGAATCTTCCAATTCGAAGCGCACAAAAATCCGGCCGTGGCCTACCACGGTCGAGCTTCCGACACTCGGAGCACAACCGCTCGATATTTTCGCCTACCGTGCGCGCGTGTCCGAGCTGCGAACAGCGTACGTCTCGTTGTCGATCCAACCTCATATCCCGAGCGATCGCGCACGGACGTCGTTTTTCGCGACAGGTCGGGAGCCCATTTTGCTTGGCGAATGGGAGGATATCTACATCGTCTTCGATGCGAGAGCTCACCCTTTGATCGAGGACTCGCGGCTGATCCAGGTCGTCCTATCAACGGATCGGCTCGAAAAGGTACGCACGCAAGGTCTGGGAAGTGTGACCGTAAGGCGTCGATACGGGGAGTTCGAGGAAACCGTTATCTTCGCCACCGGAGCCCGCCTGCGCGAAGCGCTCGATCTGCGTTTGAAAATGCCGCCCACGGTCCATTGGGCCCGCATTCGCGAGCGTTTGGACATGAACTCGCCGCAAGAGCTGGCCGACATGGCCATCCGCTTGCAACGCGCTTTGCGTCTTCCGGATCGTGAAGCTCTCGTCGGCACACGCGACGTACCGCGTGAGATGGTCGTCGTCACCGGAGCGCCCAATGGTATAGAGATCGTCACGGTCGCAGACGAAATAGGTCGGGCGCTGCGAACAGGCAGCGCGACCGGCGATCCTCAACTGCTATGGCTGCATTCGGAGGACGATCAACATGACGTGCTGCTCCACGCCGGCCTGCGCGCGGTGCTGCGCAGGGGCGAGGCGCCGCAATGGCCACCCGTGCGGCAATTCGAGGTGCTCTGGGCGCTGACGCATGCGGCGCTTAGCAATGGCAGTATCTCTGATGATGTGATCAGGACCGCATGCCGCCATTCGCTCCAATGGCTCTTTGTCGGCTACGCCGCGCCGTTCGAACTATGTCGCCGAATCGAGCGCGGTTCATTTCCGATACGGTTGCGCGATGCCGACACCGCATCGTCGAATGCGATCGCGCCTGCGGCACTCGACCGTTTATTCAATGACGGAAGGCTGTACGGCAAGCGCAGACCGAGACCCGATCTGGTATCGGTGTTCATCAAAAGCGTGGGCGCGGCGAGCATCGTGCCGCAAGGTTCGGCCGATGACGTCGTGTTCGACGTGCAGGGGCAGCGCATCGCGGTGTACGGACTGACGAATGCACTTCAAAGAAGCGAGGACGGTCGCACGGACTATGTCACCCCTTCATTGTCGCAAGTGCAACTGGCCCGGATCCGGGCGAACCCTGGTGTTCATCACGTCCTCGCCGCGTTCGATCCCGGGGGCGGCAACTATGGCTGGGTTTTCTGGTCGGTGCGTCCGCATCTCGAACGCTTGCAGGACACCGACTACCGGCTCCACGTGAGCGCGGATTTGCCTGACGACATCACCGAGGAATGGCGTGAGCTCGATGGCGGATACGAGGAGCGCGTCGTGATCTATCGCAAGCGCCACAATGGTCCGCGCATCAACCAATTGCTGAAACGGCTCAACGCCGAGCTACCGCAAGAGCGCCTCGCGCTACTCGAGGCCTCAGCGTCGAAAAGCGGTGCGACGCTGAAACAGGCGATCGCTGTCATGAAACCCTCGCACCAGATCGCTCTCGCCATGCAGTATGGATTCGCGCCTTACGAGCGGCGTTATAGCAGAACGGAGATCGGGAGAATGCTGGGCGAGCATTCCTTCCCCACGCCCATGATGTCTAGCCGCGCGGCGGATTTTGCGCGCGTCAGCCTTGAGGCCGGCGAACCGCTGCCGGAGCTCGACGAAGTCCTTCGATTGCTGGACGATCCGCGTGCCGAGCAATACATGGGCTCGCGCATTCTGCTCGCCATGCTTCGCACACTTTACGGATTACCGCCGGCTGTCAAGCCGGCTACGTATGCCCAGGTATATGGAGATCGTGAGCTCTCGGTTCACGTGTGGCAGGCAGTCTATCGAGAGCTGGTCATGCGCTTGATCCGCGGCGCCAACCAGCACGGCGTTTCGACGATCGCGACGTTCGGGGCGGCTCAGACCATCGAAGCCGGCGCGGAGCCTGACGCAATACCGCTGCAAGGCGATTCCGCCGAACAACCGCCAGCGCAAGCCACCGCGGCCGATGCTCGGGCGCTCGAGATCGAGCGCAGTGCTCGGCGCGACGCGCTGGTCGCCGCAATCGCGCTACCGGACAACGCTCAATTGGAGCTGAGCTATGCCTCCGCCATCGCGACGCTTCGGCAAGAACGCGGCATTGCGTGGCCATCCGACGTAGCGCTTGCGCTCATGCTCTCCTGGCTCCCTCCCGACGTGGAGTTGATCATGCGTGCGCATCTTGGGCTATGGCCTTATCGGCATCGCTATTCGGAAGAACAGCTGACGATGGAATTCGGCATGCGAACACAAGATGACAGCCGAATCCTGATTCGTCGCGCATCCAACGAATTGGCCGCACTTGCCGAATTGTCGAGCGGTGTCGTTCTGTCTGAAACACCGGAGCGTCCGACGCTCGAGCGGATCGCCGAGTTGCTGGTGCGCCGCGCCGAGGTGGTGACGGACGACGAACTCAACGCTGTGCTGGCGCGTCACGGTCTGGCCAACGCTGCGCCCCTCGTGACTGAATCTACGCGACAATGCACGATCGGCGAATTCAGGCCCTCGCGGCAGTACCGCAATGCGTTGAGCAAGCTCAAAGGCGAGATGAGCCTGATCGAGGACTCAAGACAGCGCGACCCGTATTGGCAACCCGAGCAAATCGACGAGATTTATAAGCGAATCGATGCCGGCGAATATGCGAAGCTTCTTCTCTTGCTGCGCGACCCTGCCACTCGCGATGAAACGTTCGCAGATATGGTGTTGCGAGGTGTCGCGGTGGCCGGTCGAAGACAATCGCATCGCTCGTCCGCCATGCGCGGAAGAAAAACGTTTGCGATGGACCGGCGAGAAACGACGCAGGACTATGAAGACATCGTGGCGCAAAGACTCGGCTTCGACTCGAGGATCGAGACGTTCATGCAGCGGGCGAACTGGCCCGAGACGATTCTTGAGCGCGCGCTGGCGGTCACGGACGAAGAGGCGCAATGGCTTCAACGCGTTGCGGACGATGGAAGCCGCGCATTCGGCGAGTTTGTCAACGGCAACCTCAAGCTTGCGGATTACGCGGCGCGCCGGGCGGGTTACACCGAGAGCAGGCCGGAAACGCATGAACTGCTCGATGACGCCATATTGGGTTTGGAGCGCGCGATCCGGGGATATCAGCCCCGGATGGGATTCACGTTTTCCAGCTATGCGTTCCCGGTGATACGTTCGCGGATCTTCATGCTGTCAGCCACCCGGCATGCCGAAAGATGCGGCGTATCGCAGCCGCGGGGCCAGGAACTCCTCGTCACGCGGGCCGCGCGCGCGGAACTGCGCGAAGCAGCCACGGCGAACGGACTGAATCGGGAGCCTACGATCGAGGAGCTTGCCCGAGCGGTACTGGAACCGAGGCTGCGCAGACAGCTCCTGAAGCAATTCAAAGCCGAGCCGACGGCAACGCAATTGCGAGCCGGCTGGCGCAAACACATGCCGGCATTCGTGCTCCGCATGAAAGAGAACCTGGAACTCCTCGAGATGTACGATCGGGCAACGCGTGCCCGATCGCTCGATCAAAATCTGGGGGACAGCAACAAGCGAAATCTGCACGAGATCACGGCGTCAACACAGCAGCTTGCTCCAGCGTTGCCTGGAGACGAGCCCGACGATTCCGCGCTCGCCGACGACCTGAAAACCGCCCTCGCCCGAGCAGGCCTCACCGAGCGCGAGCAGTTCGTCCTCCGACATCATTTCGGCATTTCGGGCTACGCGCGACTGTCGAGCGAAGAAATCGCGGCCGCACAGGATATCGGCGAGGAAACGGTCGACAAGGTCATTGCGGCCGCCACCGCCAAAATCAGGCGATCGCCGCAGGCTCAGGCTGTGTTGCAGCCCTACCTGCGCCAATAGGACCGTTCCACCGCTTTCCGATACGCGCGGCCGCGGCCGATTCGGCCACGCGATAAGGGCGGGGCGCCGACTCCTCAGTTCGTATGCTGGCGTTCCTGCATCGCGGTTTGCATCGCGCGCTGCATCTCTTCCGGTTCGACGTCGCGCACGTGCGAGGCGATATGCCAACGGTGACCGAACGGGTCTTCGACGAAACCCCAACGGTCGCCCCAGAACATGTCGGCCAACGGCATGACGACCGTCGCACCGGCTGCAACCGCCCGCTCAAAGGCGGCGTCAGCGTTCTCGACATACAGGTACAGGCTCACCGGCGTGCCCTTGAGCGTTTTCGGACCGAACGAGCCGCACTGCGCGGACTCGTCGGTCAGCATCACCACCGAATTGCCGATTTTGATTTGCGCGTGGCCGATCGAGCCGTCGGAGGTCGGCATACGAAACAGTTCGACGGCGCCGAAAGCCTTCTGGTAAAAATCGATCGCTTTGGCGGCGCCTGCGCAAACGATTTGCGGCGTCAGCGAATGCATGCCTTCGGGAATTGGCTTGACGGTAGAGGTCGACATGACGGTTTGCTCCTGTAAGGTTGTCGTAATGAGCGCAGGCAAGACGGCTTCGTTCTTGCCGGCTCTATCTGCACGACGAACCACGCGAGCTCAAATCGACATCGACCTTCGTTTTTTTTCGACGCTCGCGTCTCTAGTGTCCTGCCCCGTAAGTTCTTTGATAAATGAAATTGTCCAGTTGGTCGTCAGGCAAGGAGCGAGGAGGCGCCATAGCCGTAGCTATGGCAACGACGAACGACGCCGCATGGCGGCCAAATGGGCGATTTCATATCAAAGGAGCTTGCGGGACAGGGCACTAGCCTGCCCGCACCTTGGCGATATGAAGCAAGTTCGCCGTGCCCGATTCGCCGAACGGCAAACCGGCGGCAATCGCAATGGAGTCGCCGTCATGCGCGAAGCCGGCCCCACGCGCGGCCTCGCAAGCCAACGCAATCATGTCGTCCACATCGCGTGCGTTGCGGTAAGGCATCGAGTGAATCCCCCAGACGAGCGCGAGCCTGCGCGCCACCTGCAGCGACGGAGTGAGCGCGATGATCGCGCTGGGCGCGCGCTCGCGCGCGGCGCGCACGCTCGTAAAGCCCGACAGCGTATAGGTCACGGTCACCGCCGGCTCGATCAGTTGCACGACGGTGCGCAACGCGCAGCAAACAGCGTCGGCCGTGGTCGATTGCGCGGGAGTATGCGACGCATCGATACCAAGCCGGTAGCCGGGATCGCGCTCCACGCGCTCGATGATGCGATTCATCATCGCCACGGCTTCGAGCGGAAACTTGCCGCTTGCGGACTCGGCGGACAACATGACGGCATCGCTGCCTTCATAGATCGCGCCCGCCACGTCGGACGTTTCGGCGCGCGTGGGCACCGGCGAATTCGTCATCGATTCGAGCATCTGCGTGGCCACGACGACAGCCTTGCCCGCCGCCCGGCAGGCGCCGACGATACGCCGTTGCAGCTCCGGAATCTGTTCGGCCGGCAACTCGACGCCCAGGTCTCCGCGCGCGACCATGATGCCGTCGCAGCGCGCGACGATCGCCTCGAGATGGTCGATCGCAAGCGGCTTTTCGAGCTTGGCCATGATCCATGCACGATCGCCGATCAATGCGCGCGCTTCGTCGATATCCTCGGGCCGCTGCACGAACGAAAGCGCGACCCAGTCGACGCCATGTTCGAGTCCGAATGCCAGATCCTCGCGGTCTTTCGGCGTCAGCGCGGAGATCGGCAGCATGACGGCCGGCACGTTCACGCCTTTGCGGTCCGAGATGCGCCCGCCGACTACCACGCGCGTCTCCGCGAAATCGGCGCCTTTCGATTCGACCGAAAGCCGGATTTTGCCGTCGTCGAGCAGCAATTCGGAGCCCGGCTCGACGGCCTCGAAGATTTCCCGATGCAAAAGCGGCGCGCGGCGGTTCGTGCCGGCGACCGGATTCATGTCGAGGCGAAACGACTGCCCCGCGCTCAGTTCTGCGCTGCCGCCCTCGAACGTGCCGAGCCGCAGCTTCGGCCCTTGCAGATCGAGCAGCACGCCGATCGGCCGGCCGCTTTCGCGCTCGAGCGCCCGAATGGCCGTGAGCCGCTGCAGGTGATCGCTCTGGGTGCCGTGACTGAAATTCAACCGGAAAACGTCGACGCCGGCCTCGAAGAGTTGCCGGATGACCTGCGGGTCGGAGCTCGACGGGCCGAGCGTGGCGATGATCTTTGCGTTGCGTTGCCGCTTCATTTCGGCGTCTCCTGTCTGGGCGGTGTCTCCATATCGCCGATGAACGCCTGTCGGAACGGACGCCGGCCATGAACTTTAATGCTGCCAAACAGTTTCGATAAGACCATCGAGCGTTACATGACTCGATACGATAAGTATCGAATCGCCTTCACCACCCACTGCGGGCATTCCCATCCGATTGCGCCGCTCCAAAGCACTCCGCCTCGCCGAACAGCTTGTTTTATAGCGAGTTTAGAACTATTATCCGAATTACATAAACTGCTTAACTTCGCTATACATGGATCCCATCCTTAACCCCTATGCCCCCGGGGCCGGCACTCCGCCGCCGGAACTTGCGGGGCGCGGCGATGTGCGCGAGGCCGTCCGCATCTGCATTGAGCGCATCAGGCGGTCGAGAGCAGCGAAAAGCGTGCTGATGATCGGACTTCGCGGCGTGGGGAAAACGGTGTTGTTGGATCAGATGCGCCACGACGCCGAGGTGGCGGGAGCCCATACGATTCGAATCGAGGCGCCGGAGAACCGCTCGCTTCCCGCACTTCTGGCCCCGCACCTACGTCTGGCCCTGCTTCGCCTGAATCGAATCGAAGCGGCGAAAGACATGGCTGTTCGCGGCTTGAAAGCACTCGCGGGTTTCGCCACTCGGCTCAAGGTGACCTACAAGGACATCGAGGTGGGCCTCGACTACGATCCCGAACCCGGGCTCGCCGACAACGGAGAACTCGAGAGCGACTTGACCGCGCTCTTCGAAGAGGCGGGCAAAGCAGCGCGAGCGGCCGGAACGATACTGATCATGTTCATCGATGAATTCCAATATGTCGAAGAGGCGCAAATGGCTGCGTTGATTTCAGCGCTTCATCGGTGCGCGCAGGAAAAACTGCCTGTAACGTTGGTCGGCGCCGGCCTGCCCCAGCTGCGTGCGCGCATGGGGGACGCGAAGTCATACGCGGAACGTCTCTTCGCGTTTTACGACATCGGCCCGCTGAAAGAGACCGATGCCGAACGCGCGATCGTCAAGCCCGCTGTTGACGAAGGAGTACGAATCGACAGAGCCGCCGTCGATCGGATCGTCCGCGAGGCCCGCGGATATCCCTATTTCCTGCAGGAATGGGGCAAACATGCCTGGGATGCCGCCGCTGCCAGCCCTATCACGGAGGACGATGTAGTCAATGCCTCGCGGGAAGTCGTGGCGACCCTTGATGAAAGTTTTTTCCGCGTGCGCTTCGATCGCCTCACGACCTCCGAAAAGAAATATCTCCGTGCCATGGCCGAACTCGGCCCCGGCCCGCACCGTTCGGGCGATATCGCCGATCAGATCGGTCGCCCCGTGCAAGCGCTCGGTCCCATTCGCAGCGCTTTGATACTCAAGGGCATGATCTGGAGCCCGACCCATGGAGACACGGCCTTCACCGTGCCACTATTCGATGAGTTCATGAAGCGCGTGCTGCCGGGCGACGACCGGAAGAACTAGCGGTGCGTGCACGCTTGCGATCACTACGGCGTAGCGCTTCGAGGACCGTAACGTGCAGCAATACCGTCGGTAATCGCACCCATTGCGATGCCGAGATCGACATGCGACATTTACTGGTTGTTTCGATGCGATCGCAATCAAAAAAGCACCATAGCAAGGCATTCGAAAACAAAACGCACAATAAACACAGAGGCGCAAATGTCCAACCAGAAATCGGCTGAAATAGCAGCACGCTTCGACCGCCTGCCCCCGTCCCGCACAGTGTGGACGATGGTCGTTCTGATCTCGCTGGGCGGTATCTTCGAGTTCTACGATCTTTTCTTCACCGGCTATGTCGCCCCGGGAATGGTCCAGGCGGGGCTCTTCAAGCCTGAATCGCTGGGCTTTTTCGCGGCGCTCGCACCCCTCTCGGTGGCCGGCTTCGGCACCTTCGTCTTCGCGACCTTCGCCGGCCTCTGGATCGGCGCGCTCGTATTCGGCTTCGTCGCCGACCGCCTCGGGCGCCGTTTCATCTTCACCTGGTCGCTCGTCTGGTACGTGATCTGCACGGCCATCATGGCGTTCCAGCATTCGGGTCAGGCGATCAACCTCTGGCGCTTTGCCGCAGGCATCGGTATCGGTGTGGAACTCGTCACCATCGATTCCTATATCTCCGAACTCATCCCGAGCGGCGAGCGCGGTCGCGCCTATGCGGTCAATCAGTTCATCACGTTCTGCGCGGTGCCCGTCGTGGCATTCCTCGCTTTTATCCTCAAAGACACGCACCCGTTCGGGCTCGAGTACTGGCGCATCGTCATCCTGATCGGCACGCTCGGTGCCATCGCCGTATGGATCATTCGCCGTAACGTTCCCGAAAGCCCGCGCTGGCTTGCGCGTCAGGGCCGCCTGGACGAAGCCGAGCGCATCGTCGCCGATATCGAACGGCGCGTCGCCGCGGAAAAGGGCGTCGCCCTACCGCCCCCGCAACCGATTTCGGCCGAAATGGAAGGCCGCGGTTCGATCGCCGAAATCTTCGGTCCGCTCTATCGGAAGCGCACGATCATCCTGTCGATCTTCAACATGGCGCAGGTCATCGGCTTTTACGGCTTCGCCGCCTGGGTGCCGACGCTGCTCATCCACCGCGGCGTTCATGTGACCGCGAGCCTCGGCTACGCTTTCGTGATCGCCATCGCCAATCCGTTCGGCCCACTGCTCGGCACGTTCTTCGCCGACAAGCTCGAACGCAAGACGCAAATCTGCGGCGGCCTGCTCATCATGGGCATCGTCATCGCGCTTTTTGCGCAGGCCTCGGAACCCGCCGTGCTCATCGCGCTGGGCGTGCTGTTCACGCTCGCCGCCAACGTCATGTCGTATGCCTACCATGGCTACCAGGCGGAGCTCTTTCCCACGCGCATCCGAGCGCGTGCCGTCGGCTTCGTTTATTCATGGAGCCGCATCGCCGCGGCATTCGCGGGCCTGGCCATCGGCGTTCTGCTGCATAACTACGGCGTGCCCGGTGTCGCCACATTCATCGGCGCATCGATGCTCGTCGGCATCTGCATGATTCTCATGGGCCCATCCACGAAGGGTCGCGCGCTCGAATCGATCAGCCACTGAAACAAAACGCGCGCGGCTGATGCGCTCGCCTTCCGACAGGCGTACCCTTATCGTCAGGCGCCGGCGGCACACCATGTTCCGCCGGCCTTCGACGGAGGGCACTCATGAAGACGATCGTCCGGACGGGCTCGCATATCGAAGGCATTCACTGGATCGCCGAATACCTGGAGACGACGCACGAAATCCGCGTCTTGCGCGAAGGCGCGGAAGTCGGTGTCTACGATGCGCCGCCCACCCTGTTCGGCGAAGAAGCCGACGCGGGCTCGAAAAGCGTGGCGGAGCATCGGGCATTGGACGCCGCGTTGCGCGCTTACCTGACGCGCTTCGTGGCGGACCACGACGCCGAGGAGTGAGCACCCGGCGGCGTGGGCTCAGCCATTGCTCAGGGCGGAGGCAACAGCAGAAAGCCGACTACGGTCTGCGTCAATGCAGCCGCCTGCTCCACGTTGGGTAAATGCAGCGCCTCGAACACGACATGACGCGCGCCGGGGATGCGTGCGGCCAACGACCTTCCTTCATCGACAGGAAAACCCGCGTCATGCGTACCGCTTACGATCAGCGTCGGCGCCGCGATGCGCACCACTTCCTGCGATAGATCCGTATCGGCAACTACCGCGCAGCTCGCGACGTACCCCTCCACGTCCGTGTGCCGCACGACATCGCGAATCGCTTCCGCAATGAGAGGCGCTTGCGCACGGAAGGCCGCGCTGAGCCAGCGTTCGACCGAAGCCGCCGCGAGCGTTGGCATGCCGCCGCGGCGCGCCTGCTCCATGCGTTCGAGCCAGACCTCGCGGGGCGCCAGATTGCGAGGCAGCGCGCTGATATCGACGAGCCGCCCGACGCGCCCACCATGCCGCGCGGCCAGTGCCATGGCGGTCACGCCGCCCAGCGATATTCCGCACACATGCGCACGCTCGATGGCAAGCGCATCCATGAGCCCAAGGGCATCGCCGCACAACTGCTCGATCGTGTACGGGCCCGGCGGTACGCTCGAACGGCCATGCCCGCGCGCATCGTAGCGCAGCACGCGAAAACGCCTCGAAAAGGCCGCAATCTGCGGCGTCCACAACGAAACGTCGGTGCCCAGCGCGTTCGACAGGACGAGCCATGGCGCGTCGCCATCAGGCGGAGCATCGATTCGATAGTAGAGATTGACTCCGTTGACCGTGGCAAAGGGCATGACCGCTAGCCTCTCATGTCGAAAGCCCCATTGTGCTACAGCTTGTGCCGCTCTCGCAGCGGAGGCGGCCGCTCGTAGAAACCCCCTTCCCCGATTTTTCAAAAAACATGGAACAATGTCCGGCATCGGCCCGCAACTTGCGCCGTCCACGAACAGCACGTCCCACAACAACCCGCGGGGAGGAGTCAGTCATGAGCAGCAGTGGATCTCGATCCAGCAAAAAGAGCGCATCGGCACGCCGGGCGAAGACCAGCGCTGCCGTTGATGTCGAGCTCGCGGAACGCACCGTCGCGCGTCCGACGCGCGATGAAGCCGAGGAGGCGGTACGCGTGCTGCTGCGTTGGGCCGGAGACAACCCTGATCGCGAGGGACTGCGTGACACGCCGGGCCGCGTCACGCGTGCCTATGAGGAGTTTTTCGCGGGTTATCGCGTCGATCCGCGCGAAATACTCGCCCGTACGTTCTCGGAGGTCGACGGGTACGACGAAATGGTCGTGCTCAAAGACATCCGCTTCGAAAGCTATTGCGAGCATCACATGGTGCCCATCGTCGGGCGCGCCCATGTCGCCTATTTGCCCAAACATCGCGTCGTCGGCATCTCGAAGCTCGCGCGGCTCGTCGACGCTTTCGCCAAACGGCTGCAGATCCAGGAAAAGATGACGGTGCAAATCGCCGATACCCTCAACGAGGTTTTACAGCCGCGCGGTGTCGGCGTCATCCTGGAAGCCGCGCATCAGTGCATCACGACGCGCGGCGTCCACAAGCCCGGGGTGGCGATGGTGACTTCGCGCATGCTCGGCTCGTTCAGGAACGATCCGTCGACACGGCGCGAATTTCTCGCGATCGTCGGCAATCCGGGCGCGCTCGCGTTGCCCAACGTTTGAGACGCAGCGTTGCCGGATTGCCGTGCGATCAGTCGTGCGGTCGGCCGCATTTCAATCGCTCGCCGACGGGCTCGCCAATCGCGGGCCCGGGACACAAGCAAAGCTGCTCGCGAAGCGTCGATCGCCGTGCCCTTTGTAGCGCGGAACCTCGGGATAGACGCACACGGGCCGTTCGAACTTCACGCCTGACGCAGGATCGTCGTTGACGTATTTCGTCGAGATGAACGACGCGGGCGCGCGCCCTTGCTCGACCCACGCCTCGAGTGCGCTGATCACATCGCGATCCGGGTCCGGATGAATCGCCGGCAAGCTGCCGCCCACCGTGTTCGGTCCTGGGCCGCCGCCGCAGTGGCTCATCCCCGGCGCCATGACGAGCCGATAAAACGACTGCGTCGCTCGTACGCCGCCGGCGCGCTTCGCCACTTCCTCGAAATACTCGATCGGCAGCGTCTGCGCGTTCAACGCATCCGCCCAACCCTGCGTCATGATCAACTTTCCGCCGCGCGCACGAAAGCGCGACAGGTCGGGGCTCATCGCGTCGATGTTCGGTGACAGCACCGCATCGACACGGTCGGCATCGGCGGCGAAATCAAACGTCGTCCAGTCCCAATTGGGATTGTCGAAGACGGTATTCGCGAGCAAAGGCTGCGCGTAGTTGGGCACGAGCGCGCCTTGAATCAACGCCCACTGGCTTTCGCTGCCGCGCGCGAATCCGGGATACAACGAGCGGCCCGTGCGCGGGTCCAGCACCGGAGAATACAATCGCTGCGCTTGGCTCACCTGCGCGGCACTGAGGCAATGCGCAGGGTCCTGCCCCGCCTTGCACTGCAGGCGCGCGGGATCGAAATGACAAGTGAGCGGATCGGCAAGAAACCCATCACTGGCTGCATCGCTGCCGCCGCAGTGTTGCAGCACCGCTTGATTGAGGGTTGCGAGCGCGCTCGGCGTCAGTCGCGCCGTGGGCTGCTTCGCAGGCAACAACGCTCCCCACAGAAAACTCTCCATGAGGTGGCTATAGAACATGCCTGGTGAGCCGGCATGGACGCCATCGTAGTCCGCCGGGAAGAACTCGGCTTCCTCCATCGCCTCGGCGCCGCCCGTCGAGCAACCGCTGTAGTACGACCGCGCAGGCGCCTGCCCGTAGTAGGCGCGCGTGATTGCCTTTGCGGCAACGGTCATCCAGTGAATCGATGTATGTCCCCAATCCCGAAGTTGGATCGGATTCTGCGCCCATGGCAGCGGCTGACCGATCGCGCCTTGGGCGCCGCCCTGATGTCCTGTATCGGTATTCGCCACCACAAAACCGCGCGCAACGGCCGGCACCAGTGCACTATAAATAATCGCGCCGCCGAAGCCGCCCGAGCCGACGCCAAGCAAGCGGCCGTTCCAGCCGCCCAGCGGCAGCCAGACCTCGATGCCTATCTGCTCCGCGCTTTGCGTGCTGACCGTCGCGACCACGCGGCACACGGGCGTAGTCGTTTTGATAGCGACGCCGCTCGCATCGTTGAACGAGGTGCCTGTCGGGACGGCCTGTGCCGATGAAATGCGAGTGTTCTCGATCGTCGCCTGCTGCAAAGCGTTGCAAGCGCGCGCTTGCGCGTCGTATCCGGGGGCTTCGGCCGCTCGGGCCGCGCCGGCATCGAGCGCCGCCGCTGCGCACACGGCGAAAACAAGCAGCACACGCGTGACCACCGAGCGCCATGGCGTCATAGCGCGGTTGCCGGGTCGCTTTGGAGCACACCGACATTCGCCCGCATATCGGTTCGAAAGATCCCAATCCATATCACCTCCTCACAGGTAAGTCGTACCGTCTCCTCATGCGAATCGTTCTGTCGACGCGGCGCGCCCACTCAGGCGGGCGGCGCAATATCGATGTCGATGTCGAGCAATGCCGCGCTGACCGACTTGCCATGGGCATCAAGCGCGAGAGAGCGCGTCACGCCCCCGCCGAGCGCATGCTCCAGCACGAAATTGAGCGCGCCTATTCGCGGCAGCTCATAGCGCCGTACCGAACCACGCACGATGCCCTGCAAATGCGCCTTCACGCGCTCAGCCGTCAGGTGACGCACGAGGTGCGGATAAACGCGCGCATCGAAGCAAATGACCGACACGTTCAAGGTGTCGCCCTTGTCGCCGGTTCGCCCATGCGCCAATTCGCGTAGTTTCATCTCAGTCTTCTCCGACTATCTCGACTGACGGCGTAACCATCTCGCGCGGCAGCAATACCGATTGCACGGCGATGACCTCGCGCACCGACTTCGTGACACCGCCTCCTCCGGCCGGGCCATTGGTGTAAAGCGTTTCCACCTCGTTGCCCACCCGCATGGCTTCGTCGAATGAATCGCAACGCGCCGCGACGCGCAAACGTACTTCGTACGGCTGCGTCTCGCGCGCGGCATCCGTTTGCCCATAAAGCGAATCGACGCCGATGAGTTCGCAGCGCAGCTCGCGTACCGCCACGCCGGTCATCGCGAGGCGTTCACGCACCACGTCGAGCGCAAGACGCGCGCGCGCCTGCGCGCCTGAGCCTCCGTAGGAGATCTGGCCTTCGCCGATAAAGCCGTCCAGATAGGCAACCGATGTCTTCAATGTCCCGGTGCGCGGGCCGCCGCGCCCACCGCTCACCGCGACGCGCTCGCCGCCGAGCTGCGTCACGCTGACCTCGGTAAAGTCCGCCACGACGTCGGGTTGCAGGTAGCGTTGCGGATCGTGAATTTCGTAGAGCAGTTGTTCCTTGCAGGTCGCCTCGCTCACGCACCCGCCCGCATGCGGCACTTTCGTCACGACGACGCTCCCGTCCTCGCGAACTTCGCCGATCGGGAAGCCGAGGCGCGCGAGGTTGGGGACATCCTTCACGCCGGGATCCGCAAAATAGCCCCCCGTGATCTGCCCCGCGCATTCGAGCAAATGGCCGACGACGGTACCCTGGCCCAGCCGCTGCCAATCGTCCATCGACCACCCGAACGCGTGGATCAACGGCGCGAGAAACAACGCGGGATCCGCCACGCGCCCGGTGAGAATGACATCGGCGCCTGCGCGCAGCGCATCGACGATCGGTTGCGCGCCCAGATAGGCATTCGCCGCGACGATCCTATCCTTGAAGGCCGCTACCGGTTCGCCCGATTCTTCGAAGCGGTAGTCGCCGGCCAGTACGACATCGAGCACGTCGTCGCCCGTGACGGCCGCGATCTTCAATCCATCGATACGGAGTTCGCGCGCGATCTCAGCCGTCTTGCGAGCGGCCGCTATAGGATTGGCCGCGCCCATGTTCGTCACGATACGGACAGCGCGTTTTGCGGCGTGCGGCAGTACGGCGCGCCAACGCGCTTCGAGCAACGGGTCATAGCCGAGCGACGCATCGCGGCGGCGCGTTTGTTGAGCCAGCGCAATCGTGCGCTCGGCCAGACATTCGAAGACGAGATAATCGAGCGAACCGTGCTCGACAAGCTCCACCGCCGGTTCGATCCGGTCGCCCGAATATCCGGCACCCGCGCCGATTCGTATCGTGCGAGAAGGGGTGACTGTCGACATAAAGTGCTTGAATCAAAGAGGAAAGATGCCGAATGCCACGCAAGCCAGCGTCATCACGGCCGATGCGCCGAACAGCAGCGGAAAGCTGAAGCGCTGGTGCTCGGCCAGATCGATACCCGTCAGGCCGATTACGAGGAACGTCGCCGGCGTCAAAGGGCTGATGGGAAAGCCCGTCGTCATTTGGCCCAGTATCGCGGCCTGGCCGATCTTCACCGCGGGCACGCCAAGCTGCGCTGACACTTCGGCAATCACCGGCAGCACACCGAAGTAGAACGAATCGGGATCGAACAGCAGGCTGAGCGGCATCGAGACGAAGCCCAGAATGACCGGGATGTGTCCCGCCATCGAAGCCGGGATGAAACCGACCGCCGCTTGCGCCATCGCCTTCAGCATGCCGCTGCCCTGCATGATGCCGGTGAACACGCCCGCCGCCAGCAGAATGCCGGCCATCATCAGTGCCGCACGCGCATGAGCGTCGATCCGCTTGCGCTGCATCTCCACGTTCGGGTAGTTGACGAGCAAGGCGATGGCCAGTCCGATCATGAACATCAGCACGGGGGGAATTTTTTCGCCCATGGCGACCATCGTGCCCAACACCGCTACCGTCAACAGCACGTTGAACCAGAAGTTGCGCGGGCGCCGAAGCGACTTTTCTTCATCGGTCAGATCATGGCGCGCAAGCAGCACGTCCGTGGTCGCAAGACTCGCGCCGAGTCGGCGCTCCTCGCGCTTGCCGAGCAGCCACGCGGTGCCGAAGACGAACGCGAGGCCGACGATCTGAATCGGAATGAGCGGATTGAAGATCGCCGACACGGGCAGATGGAGCGACGCCGAGGCGCGGATCATCGGCCCGGTCCACGGCAGGAAGTTGACGCCGGCCGCAAGCGATACAGCCGCGGCCAACACGCGCCGGTCCATGTTCAACCGGTCATAGAGCGGCAGCATGGCCGGAATCGCAATCAGAAAGCAAACGGCGCCCGAGCCGTCGAGATGAATGAGCAGCGCCAACAGCGCCGTTCCGACGACGATGCGCGTCGGACGCGTACCGACCGTGCGAAGAATGCGATCGATGATGGGGTCGAGCGTGCCCGCATCCGTGATGGTCCCGAAGTAGAGAATGGCGAACACGAACATGCCGACGACAGGCGCGAGCCCTTTTATGCCCGCGATGACGAAGTGCGATGTCTGCAGACCGAATCCGCCGATCAACGAAGCGGCGACCGGTACGACGATCAGGGCAACGAGCGCGGACATCCGCCGCGAGAGTATCGCGGCGAGCAATACGACGATAGTGGCAACGCCAAGCAAAGCCAGCACGGGTTTGTCTCCAATCTTGTCTTTTGATGGACTAGAGGGTAGTGTCGGCGAATTGATAAAACAATTGAAATGATTTGATTGCAGCAATCAAGGAATCGAATGGATCTCAATCTGCGTGAAATAAGGGCTTTCGTCGCTGTGGCGCAGACGGGCAGCTTCACGCGGGCCGCGGCCAGGCTGAATGTGTCGCAACCGGCTTTGACGGTACAGATTCGTCGTCTCGAAGAAACGTTGGGCGCGCGGCTTTTTGATCGAAACTCGCGCATGGTGACGTTGACCTCGGTCGGGCGGGAGCTCTTGCCGGTTTTGCATAAGTCGCTGGCGGATATGCAGCGGGTACTCGATGATGCGCGCGCGTTGGGCGACGGCTCTCGCGGTACCGTTCGTATCGCGTGCCTGCCCTCGTTCGCGGCCGGGCGACTGCCTGCGCTCATTCGAGATTTCCGGGCCGAGGCGCCGGGTGTGACGTTCGAGATTCGCGATGTCGTGGCCAGTATGGTCAATCAGCTCGTGCGGGCCGGGGAATTCGATCTGGGGGTGACGGGCGGCGAGGTGACCGATGCGGAGCTGGAGATTTTGCATAGCGCGCAAGACCGGCTCATGGTGGTTTGCCCACGCGCGCATCCCCTTGCGAAGAAACGACGCGTTGCCGCGGCCGATCTTGCCGGTTACCCGCTCGTGTTGACCGCAGCCGGCACGAGCGTGCGTGCGATCGTCGATACAGCGTTCGATGAGGCTGGGCGAACGCCCGATATTGCTTGCGAGCCGACCTATATGATGACTGCGGTCGCCATGGTTCGGGCGGGGCTCGGCATTACGATTCTGCCGGGCTCGGCGCCGGAAATCCGCGCTGAGCGCGAGCTGGTGGGCAGGCCCATCGACGATCGGCGATTCGTCCGACCCATCGCGTTGATCAAGAAGCGGGCGAGAACGTTGCCGCCCGTGGCGTTGGCGTTTGCGGAGGCGCTCAAGGGGGTGTTGTGATCGGTGGTAAGCACGTCCGTCCAAGAGATCGCTGCAGCCCCCCACTGCAGTCATACTCATCAGGTTGCCTCCCGCCCGCGACGAATGACTGCTTGGGGAAGAGGAGCCAGGGACATCTACACCGATGCAGGAAAACGAGCCTATTGCGCTCGACACGTTGCAAGTACCCTCGAAGCCACTCGATAAGCGATCTTTGCGATGTTCGAAACAGTCGAGACACGACGAACGTACTCTCGAGGAGAAGCGTGATGAGTCAAATGACCCCTTGCATCCGTAATACATTAGCGGTGGTGTTGCTGGGCATGACGATTTCATACACAGGCGTCGCCGCCCGCGCTGAGACGCTGAATGAACAGGTCGTGGGAACGTGGGCCTACGTGTCGGTCGATACCGTGCACCCGGACGGCAGCCGGCAACCCATGTTCGGCACCAATCCGCAAGGACTCGCGATCTTCGACGGGAGTGGGCACTATCTTCTGATGACATCTCGCGCCGACATTGCAAAGTTCGAGTCCGCCAATCGGATGAAGGGCACGCCGGAGGAAAACAGGTCCGTCGTGCAAGGATCGATCGCTCACTTCGGTACATACACCGTGGACGAAGCTGACAAGACAATCACTTTCCATGTCGCCGCCAGCACCTTTCCAAACTGGAATGGAGCCGAGCAAAAGCGGCCATTCGTCATCAGTGGAGACAAACTCAAGTGGACGACGGCGGCTTCCAGCGGTGGCACGGCGGAGGTGGTCCTGCGGCGCCTTAAATGATGCCTGCGCGTTCGCTGACGCGGCCACGCCGGCGCGAAGCGCCCCTCAATACAGACGTATTCTTCCGAGAGGGAGTCGTTACGGAGGATCCGGGGTAGCGATCAGCCCGGGCGTGTTGTCGATAGTGCGTGGCACATTCCCTGCTGGAGTCAGACGCGAGCCTTTCAAAGGCTTGCTTTTGAATTCTTTATTAAAGGGAGAGGGTCATGAATGACGACATCGCTGCAGGGAAGTGGAAACAACTGGTCGGCAAGGCCAAGGCCGCGTGGGGTGAGCTAACGGACGATGAGCTGACCCAGGCCGATGGGCACGCCGAACGGCTGACGGGGCTGATTCAAGAGCGATACGGCAAGACCCGCGAAGAAGCGGAACGGGAAGTTCGGCGCTTCTTCGACGCGAACAGGGATTGAGCGCTGTAGTGTAATCGCCATGGGCCAGCGCGGCAGGCTGAAAGACCCGCCGCGCAGCCTCTTCGCCGCCTCGCGCCTCCTGGCGGTTCCGTCGCCACTACAGGCCTCCTACAGACGGTTCTCGGAGACGGACGTACGTTATTTCTGTTTGTACGTTTTTAACGTACACTATGGAAAAACGTACCTCAAAGTCTCCAATGGCTCCGTCCGACCGCCCGACCTCAACTGAACAGCAAGTGCTGGCGTTAGCTTGCGAAGCCTTTGCCGACGCAACGCGCCGTTATCGCGCCACGCCCAAGGGCGTCCAGAAAAAGAAAGAACGCGCACAGGTTTCGACGAACCACGAACCGGATGCGTGGGTCCGATTCACCGTGGAAGGTAAGCGCTTCGATATGCCCGCCGAAATCAAGGCGAATGCCGGTTCGCTGAGCGCTAACGTCGTCATCAATCACATGCTCTCGCGGGTTGTGCCGCGCCAGATGCGCCCACTGATGCTTGTTACGCAGCACGTCACGCCGAGGCTGGCCGATGATCTTATCGCCAAGGGTATTCCGTTTTTGGATACCGCGGGCAACGTGTACCTCCACGAGCCCGAAGCCACCATCATGATCGTCGGGCGTAGTAAACCCACGCTGAGCCGCAAGGACCGGACGTCACGTTCGACGACACCGAAGGGATTGCGTGTGACGTTCGCGCTTCTGACCCAGCCGGGACTCGTGCATGCCCCCTATCGCACGATCGCGGACCGCTCGGCTGTTGCCCTGAACACAGTGAACCTGGCAATGGATGACCTGATGGACCGGGGGCTAGTCGTGCTCAAAGGCACACGCAGGGTGGTTGCCGATCGCCGTCGGCTTATTGACGAATGGGTGAGTTTATTTCCAACGCGTTTACGTCCGAAACTCGGCCCGCGCCGCTTCACCAGTTGGGCCAATGCAACCAACTGGTGGGGCGAACCCGGGGTTTTCGGCCACGATGCTCGACTGGGCGGGGAAGCCGGCGCAGATATCCTGACCCACGAGATCAAGCCCGCCTCATTGACGATCTACGCTCACGGCGGTATCACACCGCGCCTGATGGCGACTGGAATGCTTCGACCTGACGATCGCGGCAACGTAGAAGTACTCGATGCGTTCTGGCCGGCCAAAGCGGAAGACGGCTGGGATTTGGCGAACCGCGAAGTGGCTCACCCGCTCCTCGTCTACAGTGATCTGATTACTTCTGGAGACGATCGGAATCGCGGTGCTGCCCAAACCATCTATGACCGTTACCTCGCAAAAGAGCCCACTTGAAGTCCCTGCCCACCGTCCTATGGAGGCGCTCACTATTGCATTACTGCGCGACGTGAAAGAGGCGTGCGCAGAACTTGGCGCTAAATTCGTGCTCGCTGGGGCGACCGCGCGCGACATTCTCATGTGGCATCTTCACGGCATCAGGGCATCGGTCACTACGCGCGACGTAGATGTCGGTGTGTGCGCGGTCAGTTGGGAATCCCACGACGCGCTCGTCAAATTGCTGGTGCAAACGGAGCGCTTCCGCCGTCATCCCAAACAACAACAGAAACTACTATTCAAACGCCGCGCAAATGACTACGAGAGTGAACTCGACGTCGTGCCCTTCGGGCAGATCGAGCGGCCGCCCGGCAAGATCCACTGGCCACCGGAGGGCGACATCGTGATGACAGTTCTTGGCTTTCAGGAGGCGGTCGATACCGCGCAGCCAGTGAACATCGGTGAGGGTCTCGTCGTCCCGGTCGTGACGCTGCATGCGTTGGTCCTGCTCAAGTTAGTCGCTTGGTATGACAGACGCCTGACAAAAAATACTGACGCAACAGACCTGCTATTCATTCTGCGTAACTACGTCGACGCCGGAAATATTGAACGGACGTACGAGCACGCGATGGACCTGCTCATCGCCGAAAACTTCGATGTGACGTTGGCAGCAGCGGGACTGCTCGGGCGCGACGTGCGTGACCTTCAGTACCCGCACACAAGCGCTGCGCTGCGCGCGCTGCTGCAATCGCACGACACATACGAAACGCTGCGACAGGACCTCCAGGCTCGCGCCGCGATGCAACTGGGCGGCTTCGTCGATGACTCCGACGCCCTGCTTGCGGCATTCAGCAAGCAACTCTTGACCGCGGGCGAAAGCGTTTGATACGAGCGGCGCTGTCATCACGCACTGGCACGCTCCGCTGAACATGCCCTGACCCTACGCTCCCCGGCGCGCGCGATCAACGCGACCGCACCCAGTACGCAAACCATACCGCACCATTGCGCGACGCCCATCGACTCGTGCAACACAACAGCCGCCAACCCGGCCGCCGAAATCGGTACGACAGCCGTCAACGCGCTCGCCTGTGCGCCATCGATGCGCTGTGCGCCCGCGAACCACAGCATGAAGCCGGCAACGGTAGGCACTAACGCGTAATACACCACGCCAGCAATGGCCACGGTATCGACGCGGCTCGCCGAATGGCGCTCCAGTAACGCAGGCACGATAGAAAGCACGAGCCCGATGCCCGACATCAACGTCGATAATTGCAGCGGCGACACGGGCGTACGCAAACGCTTGTTGAGCAGAATGAAGAAGCCCTCGCAGAACACCGCGGCGACGATAAAAAGATTGCCGAGCATCGAAGAGACCGCGCCTTGTAAAACTGGCGATGCCGCGGCATCCGCCGCATGCGGCGCACTCACCGTGCAAACCAACACGCCCACCGTTGCTAGCGCCACGGCCGCGATCGTCATTGGCCCAGGTCGCTCCCGCAACGCAAATACCGCCACGAGCGCTGCGACCACCGGCATCGATCCGGCGATGACGCCCGCATCGGTAGCGGAGGTCAGACGCATTCCGCTCAGCAACAGGACCGTATACCCAACACTGCCCGACGCAGCCTGCACGCCGACCAACAGCTTCTCTCGCCGATCGAGCTTCGGCCACCGCTGGCCGGTCAGACGCATCGCCACGACGAATATCGGAAAGGCGAGCGCGAAGCGCAACGCCGTCGCGGTGAATGGCGGCAGGCCATGCGCGATCAACTTGCTGGCAACCACCGTACTGCCCACGCCTATCATCGCCAGCGTGCAAAAAAGGTAACCCACCCAACGCGAACTCATCTGCGCCACTCCGTTTGTCTAGCTGAACGGGGCACAGATTAAATTTGCACCACGGCGTGGGTCTTGAACGAAATTGCAGGCGCTTCGTAGATGCGCCGATCAGCGAACGGCCGCGGCAAAATTCGCCGGCGTGATTCCATGGAGACGAACGAACGCACGCGTCATGTGGCTCTGATCCGCGAACCCGGCGCCGGCCGCGGCATCCGCAAGCGTCGAGCCCGTTGCAATCAGCCGACGTGCGAGCGCGACGCGCCGCTGTATCAGATAAGCATGCGGCGGCAACCCCGTTTCACGGGTAAATTCGCGCAACAATTGAAACCGGCTCAATCCCGCATCGACGGCCAACGCGGCGAGCGTCACCGTGCTCGTCGGATCGTCGTCGATGCGCATACGCGCGCGTGTCACCGCATGGAACGCCGCGTGGGCACGCATCGTAGAAGGTGAACGCAAACGAACGGTGGTATGCCGTGAAATTACGTCCGCGAGCAAAGCAAAGACAGCTTCCTCGCCGGCCAACTGCCCGACGGGCGTCTCAGGTTCCAGCGCGCGGCAAAACGCTCTTTCGAACAACGCGGCGAAGCGCGCATCGCGCAACACGGGTCGCTCGATTTCGAACGAGGAAACCGCAGACACTTCCAGGTCGCGCGCAACCTCGCGCATCAAATCGGGCGAAAAGTAGAGCATGCGCCAGACGCGCCCTCGTTCATCGAGCGGGCTGCCGTCATGGACCTCGCCGGGATTGACCGTAATGGCGTCCCCGGTACGCGCCTCGACCGGTCCGCGGCCGCTCGCGGACCGCTGTCCTCCCCCTGCCACGAGACCCATACCGAACCGCTCGTGAGAATGACGCGCAAACGTTTGCGTTGAGTCGGCCGCTGTCGCTTCCACTCCTTCGATACAGGAGCGAAGCATCATCACGCGGCCGCCCGTTTTCTGTTTCATTTCCGCACACGCTTGCCCGTGTCGGGATCGGCGCCTGCCCCCCCTTCTCGGACGTTGCCCTGCGACACACTGGCGCCGGGCGCCACGCTATGCGTCAGCCAGACATTGCCGCCGATAATCGCTCCGCGGCCGATCGTCACACGCCCCAATATCGTTGCGCCCGCATAGATCACGACATCGTCCTCGACGATAGGATGCCTGGCATGCCCTTTCACGAGCGCACCGTCACTCCCCGACGGAAAGCTCTTGGCCCCGAGCGTCACGGCCTGATAAAGCCGCACGCGCTCTCCGATTACCGCCGTTTCTCCAATCACGACACCGGTGCCGTGGTCGATGAAAAAGCTGGGACCGATCTGCGCGCCAGGGTGAATGTCGATGCCCGTCGCCGAATGTGCGATCTCGTTGATGAAGCGCGCGAGCAACGGCACACCGAGCCGATGCAGCGCATGCGCCAGCCGATGATGCATGACGGCCAGCACACCCGGATAACAGAGCAGAATCTCCGTAATATGCTGTGCCGCGGGATCTCCGGCGAACGCCGCTTGAATATCGCTGACCAGCAACGCGCGAATACCGGGCAACTGCGTGCCAAGCGAGCGCGTGATCTCGAACGCGCGTTCGGCCAAGTCGCGCTCCGAGGTCTGCGCATGCTCGGGCAGAAAGCGCAACGCGCGCCGCACTTGCTCGCAAAGCAGACGCAAGGTGGTTTCGAGCGTATGGCCGACATAGTAGTCGACCGTTTCGTCTGTCAGGTCGGGCGCGCCGTAATGCGTCGGAAACATGGCGGCGCGCAAGCCGTTGACGATACCGATGATCGCCTCGCGTGAAGGCAATTCGCGAATGCCGCGAGGATGGCGCGTGCGATGCAGCTCTTCGCGCGACGCACGAAGCTCGGTGACGATTTGCTCGAGTCCCCAATGACGGGAGGACGGAGTGGACATGATATGAACGGATGCCGCCTGCGGTGCGGCCGGGTAGTGACACTTGCGCAGAGATTACCGCGTTTTCGACGAAGGTGCGCGATGGCGCAGCCCGCCGGTCTACAGCGTCAAACCGTCAGGCTGCTGGCGTCGATCCATCGCACCGCCCAATCGCGCGCATGCGCGATCGCCGCCGCTTCGTCGCCAAAGCGCAGCTCCGCCGGAAAAAACCGATTGGCCACGAGCTCGCCGTCGCTCGAACGGGAAATCACGACGTATGGCTGGTATGCGCCATCCCCGGTCCGCGCGGGAGCGCAGTTCAGCAAATATCCGCGATGCGTGAATGCAGCGTCAGGATGCATGACTCGCCTGCCTCCGATACCCTTTTTATATGCTGCTCACCGGCGGGTCGCATAGGCCCGGCGCGGCGTCAAAGCGGACGAGCCACCTCGTTTTCGCGTGGCGACCCGCTCGCAGGATAGGAATCATACTCCGTCGAAAACGCCTCTTCTATCGGAAATAAATCGGTCCAGTGCGGCCGCGTGACGACGTATTACCGCGAACGGATCGCGATGCCTCTCCGAATCTAACCCGGAACGACCTTTGCTCTGTCTCGCCGCTACTCGCTTCCCTACGCCCCAACGCACCTCGTAAAGACCGATCTTTTTTTACGGGCGCCCTGCTGACACTCCTGCTTGAAGTTCCGCGCCGCTGGGCTACGATGGACAAACCCAACGCGCCGGCGCCGTCGCCCGAGTGGAAACTTTTCGAAGGAGATCGACATGAAGATTGTTGTGATAGGAGCGTCCGGCACGATCGGCCGCGCCGTCTGCGCGGAGCTGAAACAACGTCATGAAATCGTCGAAGTCGGCGCAACGCGTGGCGATTATCACGTCGATGCAACCGATATCAAGAGCGTTGAGCGCCTTTTTCATGAGATCGGCCGCGTCGATGCGGTGGTGACGACGATGGGGGCAGTGCATTTCGGACCGCTCGCCGAAATGACGGCCGATCAATTCTGGATCGGCCTGCGCAACAAACTGATGGGGCAAGTCAACGTCGTGCTGGCCGCTCAGCATCATGTCAACGACGGCGGCTCGTTCACATTGACGACCGGCATCCTCTCCGACGAACCGATACGGGGCGGCGTCAACGCGACAACCGCAAACCTCGCGCTCGAGGGCTTCGCGCGCAGCGCCGCGGTCGAGCTGCCGCGCGGCATTCGGATCAACGTCGTCAGTCCGACGTTACTCGATGAATCGGTGGAGACGTTCGGCGCGTACTTCAGAGGCTTCGAAACCGTCAGCGCAAAGCGCGCGGCGCTGGCCTACAGCCGCAGCGTGGAAGGTGCCCAGACCGGGCGCGTTTATCGCGTGGGTGGCTGAGCAGCTCGACGCGCATACCGCGGCACACGCAGGTAAAACCGGCCCGGTCGACCGGGCCGGTTGTCTACCGCGCCGTGCGGCGCGCTTTCGGTAACACTCAACGACGCTCGAACGCGCCATCGCGCAGGCGCCAGAGCCCCAGCGGATTCTCGTCCTGTACCGCCTGCGGCAACAATCCCGGCGGCAAATCCTGATAGCACACGGGCCGCAGGAAGCGCTCAATCGCCAGCGTGCCCACCGACGTCGAACGCGGATCCGAGGTGGCCGGGAACGGGCCGCCGTGAACCATCGCGTGTGCGACCTCCACACCTGTCGGATAACCGTTGGCCAGAATGCGTCCTGCCTTGCGTTCGAGAACCGGCAGCAGTTTGCGCGCAAGCTCATGGTCGTCGCGTTCGAGATGCAGCGTCGCGGTGAGTTGCCCTTCGAGATGTTCCGCAAGCTCGACCATTTCGTCGATGTCGCGGCACGTCACGATCAGCGACGTCGGGCCGAAGATTTCGTCTTCGAGCGGCGGTTGCTGCAGGAACTGCGACTGCGTCGTCGCGAACAGCGCCGGCAGCGCCGAATTGTGCGCATCGTTCGTTGCACCGACACCGAGGCGCTGCACGCCTTGCACCCCGCCCCGGCGCGTCACGCCATCGCGATAAGCCGACGCGATTCCGGCTGTCAGCATCGTCTGAGCGCCTTTCTTTTCGAGCGCTTTTACGGCCGCATCGATGAACGCCTGCGTATGCTGCCCTTCGAGCACGACGACGAGACCGGGATTCGTGCAGAACTGGCCCACGCCGAGCGTCAGCGATTCGATGAACCCGTTCGCCGTTTGCTCGGCGCGCGCCGCAAGCGCACCCGGCAGCACGAAGGTCGGGTTGATACTGCTCATTTCGGCGTAGACCGGGATCGGTTCGCGCCGCCGTGCCGCAATGTTCATCAGCGCGATGCCGCCGCCACGCGAACCCGTAAAGCCGACAGCCTTGATGGCGGGATGCGCGACGAGCGCCTCCCCAACGGCATTGCCCGCGCCGATCACGAGCGAGAAGATGCCGGCCGGTAGCCCGCATTGCTCGGCCGCGCGCGCAATCGCTCGGCCGACGAGCTCGGACGTGCCCAGATGCGCCGGATGGGCCTTGACGACGACGGGGCAACCCGCGGCAAACGCCGACGCCGTATCACCGCCCGCCACCGAGAACGCCAGCGGAAAGTTGCTCGCGCCGAATACGGCCACCGGTCCAACGGGAATCTTTTGCAGCCGCAAGTCCGAACGTGGCAGCGGCTTGCGTTCGGGTTGTGCAGAGTCGAGCGTCGCGCCCAACCAGCGGCCATCGCGCACGAGCGCGGCGAAAAGCTTGAGCTGGCCAACCGTGCGACCGCGCTCGCCTTCGAGCCGCGCCTTCGGCAACGCCGATTCGATATGCGCGCGTTCGATCAGCGCATCGCCCAGCGCCATGATTTCGTCGCCGATCGCCTCGAGGAACCGGGCGCGCTGTTCCAGCGGGGCCTGGCGAAACGAATCGAACGCCTCGCGCGCCAGCCGGCAGGCGCGGTCCACGTCGCCCGCGTCGCCCGCACCGAACGCGGGCTCGATTTCGGCGTTGCGCGCCGGGTCGAACGCGCGCAGCGTACCGGCCGTACCGCGCACGACCTCTCCCCCGATCAGCATGTGTCCGGTGATCTCCATCGTCAATCTCTCCTCAGCACAGGGTGCCGGGGCCGAGTGCCCCGGCTTCGGTCGGAACGACGCGCATAGGCGGCGTCGAAACCTGCGATCTTCGCACGTTTACGATTTTCGTGACGGACACCGAATTGGCGGACCGTCATCGCATGGTCCCGTAAAAGCTCACCTTTAGCGACTGCCCCCGTAAAGCCTCACCGTCGCGCAATGTCCACGTCAGAAAATGCGCGCGACAAGGACACCGTTCATCAGCAGCACCGCCGCTGCGAATACGACGGCAATCCACGCCGTGAGCGGCTTGAGCCGATAAACGCCCATGATCCGTCGTCGGCAGGCGACCGCGAGCAAGGCGATCATGGGTACCGGTACGGCGATACTCAAGACGACCTGGCTCATCACGAGCGCGCGCGTGGCATCGACGCCCATGCCCACCACGATGAAACCAGGTAACATGGTGACGAGACGGCGCAGCCAGAGCGGGACGGCGAAGC
>Ga0209672_100381_pt1 | contig 27146 bp, 18 predicted proteins | sample AraplaCol_mMS_r2_FD_184273 | JGI IMG/M metagenome (GOLD analysis project Ga0209672, IMG submission 184273) | Arabidopsis root microbial communities from North Carolina, USA - plate scrape CL_Col_mMS_r2 (SPAdes) (version 2) | ecosystem: Host-associated > Plants > Roots > Endosphere | place: USA...
GGATCTGCAACTGCGGCGCCATGCCATGTGCTGCGATGGATGTACCCGCAATCAAGCCGCCACCACCGATGGGCGTGACGACGATATCCAGCCCGCCGCTTTGCTCGAGCAGCTCCAGCACAGCCGTGCCCTGTCCCGCCATCACGCGCGTGTCTTCGAAGGGATGCACCAACTCGGCGCCCGTCGCGCGCTGCACTTCTGCTGCCGTGGCTTCGCGCGCCGCCTGGGTGGCTTCGCAACGATGGAGGATCGCGCCGGCCCGCTGGATCGCTTCCAGCTTGGTGCGCACCGCGCCGTCGGGCACCACGACATGCGCGGGAATACCGCGCGTCGCGGCAGCCAAGGCCAGCGCATTGCCGTGATTGCCGGAAGAATGGGTGACCACGCCTCGCGCGGCCTGCTCATCGTCCATCGACCACACGGCATTGCAGGCGCCGCGAAACTTGAAGGCACCACCGCGCTGCAGGTTTTCACACTTGAAGTAGAGATCCGCGCCGGTGAGCGCGTTCAACGCAGCGTTGCGCAGCACCGGTGTCACCACCGCATACGGGGCGATGCGTGCGGCAGCCTCCTGTACTTGCGCAAACGTCGGCAGGGCGGTGCGATGAAGGGAAGCGCTCATGGACTTTCGATCTCCACACCACAGGTGAAACGCCGTTCGGCGCCGGGTTCAAGACGAATGGCCTCGGCGCAATCGGGGCGATTGAATGCGTCGGACCAGCTTTCCATCGGCTCCAGCGCCACCGAGCGACGCACGTCGCGCGTCACCGTGTCGGCAGTGAAGGCCAGCATCACGCCGGACGGCTGCCATACTGCGATCCCGATGCCGCGCTGCGGATCGCGCAGGCGCGTGCGTGCACGGCCATCGGTATCGCGGCGCAGATCGGCAAACGCGTGATTGAGCTCGCGTGGGCCGATCTTCTGCATCGTGCGGAAATCCAGTTCCGGTGCGTGCTGCAGCGGCGCGCGGGCGCCTGCGCCTGCGATCGGGATAAAGGCCTCGTCGGTACGCACGAAACTGTCTGCCGGAATCTGCAGCTCCCAGCCATCGATCGGCGAGTCGGACAGCCGGAAATACGGATGCCAACCGAAGAAGCATGGTGCCGCGTGCTTGCCTACGTTGCGCATCACCGCTTCAAGCGTCAGGCCGCTGGCGTCCAGCGTGTAGCTCACCGCCAGATCGATGGCAAACGGGTAGCCGGGATGCACGCCCGGGCGGATCGCCTGGGTGGTGAAGGTGACGTGCGCGCCCTGCTCGTCGGCGGCGAGCTGGGTGATGTCGAAATCCACACCGCGCACAAAACCATGCCGGGCCGCACGCGCGTCGCCTTCGACGCCTGGCTGCAGGTCGTAGGGCTCGCCGTCGAACACGTAGCGCGCGTCGGCGATGCGATTGGCGAACGGCACCATGATGGCGAAGCGCGAGCTGGGCCGGGTGTCGAGTTCACCGGCGTCGCGATAGCCGTCGGCGATGTTCTGCGCACCGTGTGGCGTGGGCACCTCAAAGCTCAACACGGTGGCGCCCCGTCGTGCGATGCGCACGCTGCGGCCGCGTGCCGGGTCGGTCAATACGGCGATGTCGTGCTCGCCCAGTTTTCCGCGTTCCGCAAGAAACTCCGCCATTGTCTTGTCCTGCCGGGAAAGGCCCGCATGTTAGCCTGACTCGTCCCCCGCTTCCGCAGTTTCGGCCCCTCATGAGCATTCGCAACGACAACGCCTCCCCCGTGATCCGGCTCAGCGATTACCGCGCCCCTGCCTGGCGCGTGGAGAAGATCGAGCTGGATTTTGACCTGGGCATCGACAGCGCCGAGGTCACCTCGCGCCTGCACCTGCAATGCGATCCCGCCCAGCAGGAGCCGCTGCGCCTGGACGGCGAAGGCTTGGAGCTGCTGGCGATCTCGCTGGACGGCCAACCGCTGCCCGAGCACGCCTGGCGTGTCGCAGACAACGTGCTCGAAGTGGATGGCGCGCGCGACGGCAGCGTGCTGGAGACGCGCGTGCGCGTGCAGCCGGCGGCGAACACGGCGCTGGAAGGCTTGTATCTGTCCGGATCACGCGAGGCCGGCTTCCTGTTGACCCAGTGCGAGGCCGAAGGCTTCCGCCATATCACCTATTTTCCTGATCGCCCGGACGTGCTGAGCAGCTACACCGTCACGCTGCGCGCCGATCGCGAGCGCTTTCCGGTGCTGCTGGCCGGCGGCAACCCCGATGGCCACGGCGAGCTGGAAGGCGGCCGCCATTGGGCGCGCTTCGTCGACCCGCACCCCAAGCCCAGCTATCTGTTTGCGCTGGTGGCCGGACGCCTGCAGAAGATCACGCGTGATTACGTCACCCACGGCGGCCGCCAGGTGCAGCTGGTGATCTGGGCCGAACCCGATGCGATCGGCCAGTGCGGCTACGCCATGGATGCGCTGGAGCGCTCCATGCGCTGGGACGAACAGGCCTATGGCCGCGAGTACGACCTCGACGTCTTCCACGTCGTCGCCACGCACGATTTCAACATGGGTGCGATGGAGAACAAGGGTCTCAACATCTTCAACGCCAAGTACCTGCTGGCCGATCCCGACAGCAGCACCGACGACGAATACCGCGCGGTGGAAGCGGTGGTTGCGCACGAGTACTTCCACAACTGGAGCGGCAACCGCGTCACCTGCCGCGACTGGTTCCAGCTGTCGCTGAAGGAAGGCCTCACCGTATTTCGCGAGCAGCAGTTCTCGGCCGACATGAATTCGGCGCCGCTCAAGCGCATCGAAGATGTCGCGCTGCTGCGTCGCGCACAGTTTCCCGAAGATGCCGGCCCGCTCGCGCATCCGGTGCGCCCCGCGCAATACAGCGAGATCAACAATTTCTATACGGCGACGGTGTACGAGAAAGGCTCCGAGCTGGTACGCATGGTGGCCGGTCGGCTGGGCCGCGAAGGTTTCCGTCGCGGCATGGATCTGTACTTCTCGCGCAACGACGGTCGCGCGGCCACGCTGGAAGATTTCCTCGGCGCACTGGGCGAAGCCAACGGCATCGATCTGATGCCGTACCTGGCGTGGTACGCGCAAGCCGGCACGCCACGCGTCACGGCCCGTGGTCATTACGATGCCGCGCATCGCAGCTATACGCTCACCCTGTCTCAGCACACGCCGCCCACGCCCAACCAGCCGACCAAGCAGGCCTTGCCGATACCGGTGAAGCTCGCGCTGTTCGATCGCGATGGGCACCTGATGCCCCTGCATCTGGCGAACGAAGAGGCCGAATCATCGGGCGCGACCGAACGCGTGATTGTGCTCGAGCGCAACGAGCAATCGTTCGTGTTCCAGCAAGTCGCGTCCGCGCCCGTGCCTTCCCTGCTGCGCGGTTTTTCGGCGCCAGTAATCCTTGAGTGCGATTACTCCCCCGCGGAGCTGGCACTCTTGCTGCGTCACGACGTGGACGGCTTCAACCGCTGGGAAGCGGGTCAGCAATTGGCCGCACGCGCCTTCGACAATCTGCGTGACGGCGACGCCACGCAGGCGCTGGATGCCTGGTGCGATGCGCTGGCCGGCTTGTTCGGCGAAAGCGCCATCGACGATGCCTTGCTCGCCGACCTGCTGACGCCGCCCAGCGAGATCGAACTGGCCGAGCGCGAACGCGTGGTCGATCCGTCGCATGTGCACGCGCTGCGCCTGAAGCTGCAGGAACATCTGGCTCTGCGCATCGGGCGCGAAGTGCTGCAGCAGCGCTATGACGCGCTCGCCGCGCACACCAACGTGTTGCTCGACGCCGCCAGCCAGGCGCAGCGGCGGCTTAAGCGGCGCGTGCTGGATCTGATCGCCACCATCGATCCGTGGGGCGCGCAAACGCTGGCCACGCTGCAATACGACAACGCACCGAGCATGACGGACCGACTCGCTGCGCTCGCGGTGCTGGTACGCGGCAATGCCAACCAGGCGCACGCCGCCCTGCTGCATTTCCGCGAACGCTACGCCGACAACCCGCTGGCGATGGACAAGTGGTTCTCGGTGCAGACCCAGCTACCGGGCGATGCGGTGATCGAGCGCGTGCAGATGCTGGAACGCGATGGCGCCTTCACCATGAAGAACCCCAATCGCGTCACCTCATTGTTTGGTGCGTGGGCACGCGGCAATCCCGATGGCTTCCATCGTCCGGATGGCAGCGGCTACCAGCTGCTTGCCGAGCGCCTGCAGCAGCTGGATGCACTCAATCCCCAGGTGGCTGCGCGTCTGGCCACGGCGTTCAATGGCTGGCAGCGGCTGGAACCCACGCGCCATGCGGCGGCACGTGCGGTGATCGAATCCCTGGCGGCGCAGCCCCAACTCTCACGCAATCTTGGCGAGATCGTGCGCAGCATGCAGCACGGCTGAGCTGCTCGCGATTCACCGAAAAGAAGACACCCGAGTGCTGCCCGTCCTTGGACGGGGCACCCGGGCGTAATGGGGTGAATCGAGAGGATGAAACCTGATGTTGCGGTGTTGCCGACGCGCTGGCGCCCGTGGTGGACGGTCGCCCTGGACGCGACGTCTAGATCGCCAGTTGCGCCAGCTCGTCGCGCAGTCGGCTCATGCGCGAAAGCAGACGCGGGCGCAGGGCCTGGCGTTCGTTCTCGCTGCGTTCTTCCAGATAGTCCATGGCCATTTCAACGCGGCCAAGTTCAATCAACAGATCGTGGTGCGGATAAACCGGTTGCAGTTCGACGCTGAATTCCATGACGTTAATCCCCCAAACCATAGCCTTGTCCGGCATGGGAGCTGAAGCAATGCGCGTGCCAGCAACGTGACAGCCATCACATTCATTTTGGTGCTGGATCACGGAATGACGCTGTACGTCACGAGGTGCCAAGACTCGGCACAAACGGGCGTTTTAGTCACTCCACGTTCACGCGTAAGGGGTAAATATCGCCCTCAAGACGCGCAGCAACTTGCTGCTGCCAGTGACGAATCTTCGGTTTCTGGCGCCCGGCAACACGGTCATCCTGGATTCCCCCTGTTCCTGAGACCGCCGGGCGCCAGATCTTATCCAGAGCGCTTGCAGGCTCATTGCGACCCTACAAGGCTTAGAAAAGGCGACGGCGCCCCGAGGGGCGCCGTCTTGCTTCCTCTCCCCGGCACGCGATCGAACCCCTGTCGTTCGATCTCGGCGCGCATGAAGCGCAGCTTCTGCCCGTGGAAAGTGCACGGAAGTAAAAGCAGGAAGCGTGCCAACGGCCAAAGTGCCGTCACGGGGTTACCATAAGCGTCCAACTTGGTCCAAACCTGCGCTTCCGGGGCAGTTTTCTATGTTTCACCCAGTTTCCTACGACGTCATTGTGGTCGGTGGCGGCCATGCCGGTACCGAGGCTGCGCTTGCCGCGGCCCGCACGGGCGCGCGCACGCTGCTGCTGAGCCACAACATCGAAACGATCGGCCAGATGAGCTGCAACCCCGCCATCGGCGGTATCGGCAAGGGGCATCTGGTCAAGGAGATCGATGCGCTTGGCGGCGCCATGGCGCAAGCGGCCGATCGCGCCGGCATCCAATGGCGCACGCTCAACGCCTCCAAGGGCCCGGCCGTGCGCGCCACGCGCTGCCAGGCCGATCGCTCGCTGTACAAGGCGGCAATTCGCCGGATGGTGGAGACCCAGCCGAACCTGGAACTGTTCCAGCAGGCGGTGGACGATCTGATCCTCGAGGGCGGCCGCGTCACCGGCGTGGTGACCCAGATGGGCCTGTCGTTCCGAGCCCGCGCCGTGGTGCTCACTGCGGGCACCTTCCTCGCCGGCAAGATCCATATCGGCCCCGCGCAATACGCCGGCGGCCGCGCCGGCGATCCGCCCGCCAGCACGCTGGCGCAGAAGCTGCGCGAATTGCCGGTGGCCGCCGATCGCCTCAAGACGGGCACACCGCCGCGCATCGACCTGCGCAGCATCGACTTCACCGGCCTGGAAGAGCAGCCTGGCGACAATCCGGCGCCGGTGTTCTCGTATCTCGGCTCGCGCGCTGACCACCCGCGCCAGGTCAGCTGCTGGATCACGCATACCAGCGAGCACACGCACGAGCTGATCCGCGGCTCGCTCGATCGCTCACCGCTGTACAGCGGCCAGATCGAAGGCGTGGGCCCGCGCTACTGTCCGTCGATCGAAGACAAGGTGGTGCGCTTCGCCGAGAAGAGCTCGCACCAGATCTTTGTCGAGCCCGAAGGCCTGGACACCTTCGAGGTGTATCCGAACGGCATTTCCACCTCGCTGCCGTACGACGTGCAGCTGGCGCTGGTGCATTCGATCAAGGGCTTCGAGAAGGCGCACATCACGCGCCCCGGCTACGCCATCGAGTACGACTATTTCGATCCACGCGGCCTGCATCCGTCGCTGGAGACCAAGACCATCCCGGGCCTTTATTTCGCCGGCCAGATCAACGGCACCACGGGCTACGAAGAAGCCGCCGCCCAGGGCCTGATTGCCGGCCTCAACGCTGCGCTGGCCGTGAAGGGCGAAGCGCCGTGGTATCCGCGCCGCGATGAAGCCTATATCGGCGTGCTGATCGACGATCTCACCAGCAATGGCACCATCGAGCCGTATCGCATGTTCACTTCGCGCGCGGAGTATCGCCTGCATTTGCGCGAGGACAATGCGGATCTTCGTCTCACCGAAACCGGCCATCGTCTCGGCGTGGTGCCGCAGGCTCGCTACGATGCCCTGCGTACCAAGCGCGAGGCCGTGGAACGCGAAACGCAGCGACTCGGTGCCCTCTGGGCCGCCCCCGCGAATACGCTAGGCGCCACGGTGGCGCAGCAACTCGGCATCACGCTCAGTCGCGAGACCAACGTGCTCGACTTGCTCCGCCGCCCCGAGCTCGATTACGCCACGCTCACGACGGTCGACGGCATTGGCCCGGCGGTTGACGACGCCAGCGTGGCCGAGCAGGTGGAAGTGCAGACCAAGTACGCCGGTTATCTCGAGCGCCAGCGCGAGGAGATCGAGCGCCAGCGTCGTCATGAGCAGACCGCGATTCCGGGCAGCTTCGATTACGACAAGGTGCGCGGCCTGTCTGCCGAAGTGCTGCTGAAGCTAAAGCGCGTGCAGCCGGAAACCATCGGCCAGGCCGCACGCATCAGCGGCGTCACGCCCGCGGCCATTTCGCTGCTGCTGGTGCACCTCAGGCGCCGCGACGCGGCCTGATTCCGCCTCTTCGCTGCACCAAGACGACGCGCCCGCATGGCATCATGCGGGCCTGACGATGCATCTCGGAGCGCACCATGGAAGTTTGGATCGGACGGGACGGCGAGCGGCACGGCCCCTACAAGGAAGTGGATATACGCCAGTGGCTGCGCAGCGGACAGATCAGCCCTGACGATCTGGGCTGGTACGAAGGCATGACGGATTGGGCACCGCTGTCATCGCTGTTCCCTGATGAATCGCGTGTCGAGCCTCCGGCCTTTTCGCCCGCGCCACCGGCACCGCCGTACACGGCCCCTCCCGCGACATCATTCGGCGGCAGCGCCGTCGCCGCGCTGGACGACTATGCCGGCTTCTGGAAGCGCCTGGTGGCGTACATCCTGGATGCGCTGGTGCTGTGGATCCCCAACACGCTGCTCAGCAATATGCTCGGCGCCAGCAAGGCCGCCGAAGCGTATATGCAGGCCAAGCTCGCTGCGGGCGACGATCCGCATCTGGTGCTGCAGGCGCTCGATACGTATATGAACGCGCTGTGGCCCGCACTGATCGCGCAGACCCTTCTGGCGTGGCTGTATTTCGGTCTCTGCGAGAGTTCGGCCTGGCAGGGCACCGTGGGCAAGCTGGCCCTGGGTATCCGCGTGACCGACCTGGATGGTCATCGCATCAGCTTCATGCGCGCCACCGGTCGTTATTTCGGCAAGATTCTCAGCGCCATGATCTTTTGCTTCGGCTTCCTGATGATTGCCTGGACCCAGCGCAAGCAAGGCCTGCACGACATGCTCGCCAAGACGCTCGTGCTCAATGGCCGCGCCAGGGATGTCGCGACCACGACGCGTCGCACGGACGCGGGCAACAGCGACAGTTCGTTCAACGCCTGATACACCGAACCTTGGTGGTAGGGGCTTTGGTCGTAGGGGCTTTCTCGCGATGAGACGTTCCGCCGTGGCAACACGGCGGAACTGACGTCGCGGGCACGTCACGTTCACACACGCATTGCATCTGCTCGGCCAATGGGCCATGCCTTTGATGGCGACTTGGCCCATTGGCAAATGGACGTCCGATCACTTCCTTGTGCATTTCAGGCATGCACAAGCCCGTTATGACCTATGGCGGATGCGCGTATTTGCGTAAGTAGCGCATGCTTGCCATACAGGGGGCCGTGTACCAGGCAAGCTCATGGCCCAGTCACATCCTGATTGCGGCTGGATCTACCAGTGTGACGACCTCGTCGTCGAACCGCGCGCACACCGTCTCGAACGGGCAGGCAGCCCGATTTCCGTCGAGCCCAAGGCTTACGCGGTGCTGGTGGTCCTGTTGCAGCAAGCTGGAGAGGTGGTCGACAAGGACACCTTGCTCGATGCCGCTTGGGGACATCGTCACGTCACTCCGGGCGTGCTCACCCGCGTGATTTCGCATTTGCGGCACGCGCTGGGCGACTGCGCATCGCAGCCGCGTTACATCGCCACGGTGCATAGCCTGGGCTACCGCTTCATCGGCGAGGTCCATCGCGTCCCCTCCAGCGCCTTGCCCGTCGACGACGAGCCACTGCCCGACGTCGCAAGCAACGATGATTCGACCCTCAGCGCGGAAACACCGCCACCTGCGCCAGCGCAAGCCCCGCCGCCCTCCTCCCGTTGGGTGGCCGCGGCGATCACGCTGGTGCTGATCGTGGCGGTGCTGGCGGCGGTCAGCCTGTGGCATGCGCCCGCGGATGCGGGGCGCGCGCCGCGCGTGACGCCACAACCGGCTCTCGCGGTGATGCCGGTGGCACGCGAGCAGGAGGAGGTCCGGCCAATGCGCGTGCGCCGCTGGCCGCACTACCGCCGCGTCGCCACGCAGTATCCCGGCGATCGCGACGCCACGCCCGCCGAGCTGGGCGCGGCGGGCTTTCTGATGCTGCGTCCGGACCAGGGGCCGGCGGCCAACCTGTAAGCACGCATCGACTTGCTATGATCGACGGTCCGGCGGATCGCGTGGCGGTCCGTTGTTTTGTCGAACGCTCAGGAATCGTCTTAGCCCCATGCTCAGCATCGAACAACGTATTGCCCAGGACATCGCCGCCAAGCCGGATCAGGTTCATGCCGCGGTGGATTTGCTCGACGGCGGCGCCACCGTGCCGTTTATCGCGCGCTATCGCAAAGAAGCCACCGGCGGTCTCGACGACACGCAGCTGCGCCTGCTGGAAGAGCGCCTGCGCTATCTGCGTGAACTCGAAGAGCGCCGCAGCGCGATCCTGGCCAGCGTCGAAGAACAGGGCAAGCTCAGCGATGCGTTGAAGAACGACATCCTCTCGGCCGACACCAAGGCACGCCTGGAAGACTTGTACCTGCCGTACAAGCCCAAGCGTCGCACCAAGGCGCAGATCGCCCGCGAAGCCGGCCTGGAACCGCTGGCCCTGGGCCTGCGCGAAGATCCCACGCAGTCGCCGGAAGCGGCCGCCGAGTCCTATGTCGACGCCGAGAAGGGCGTGGCCGATGCGCGCGCTGCGCTCGATGGCGCGCGCGCCATCCTCATGGAATCGATTGCCGAAGACGCCAGCCTGGTCGGCGAGCTGCGCCAGTGGCTATGGGACAAGGGCCAGATTCGCGCCAAAGTGGTTGCCGGCAAGGAAAACGAAGGCGCGAAATTCCGCGACTACTTCGATCACATCGAACCGATCGGCAAGATCCCCTCGCATCGCCTGCTCGCACTGATGCGCGCACGCAACGAAGGCGTGATCGAGCTGGAGCTCGCACCGGCGCTGGACTCGGAGCAAGGTCACGTCGAAGGCGAAGGCCGCGTCGCGGCGCATGCAGGCATTCTCGATCGCGGTCGCGCGGCCGATGCATGGCTGCGCGAAACGGTGCGCATGACCTGGCGCGTGAAGCTGCACCTGCATCTCACGCTCGACCTGTTCGGCCGCGTGCGTGAAGGCGCGGAAGACGAAGCGATCCGCGTATTCGGCGACAACCTCAAGGACCTCATGCTTGCCGCGCCGGCCGGCGCCAAGAGCGTGATGGGCCTGGACCCGGGCATCCGCACCGGCGTGAAGGTGGCCGTGGTCGATGCGACCGGCAAGCTGCTCGCCACCGATACGATTTATCCGCACGAGCCGCGTCGCCAGTGGAACGAATCGCTGGCTGCCCTGGCACGCCTTTGCCAGAAGCACGGCGTGGATCTGATCGCGATCGGCAACGGCACTGCCTCGCGCGAAACCGACAAGCTCGCTGGCGAACTGATCAAGGGTCTGGCCAAGACGCATCCGGAGCACAAGCTCTCGAAGATCGTGGTGAGCGAAGCGGGCGCATCGGTGTACTCGGCGTCGGAAACGGCCGCCAAGGAATTCCCGGATCTCGACGTGAGCCTGCGCGGCGCAGTCTCCATCGCACGTCGCCTGCAGGATCCGCTGGCCGAACTGGTGAAGATCGAGCCCAAGGCCATCGGCGTGGGCCAGTACCAGCACGACGTGAATCAGGTGAAGCTGGCGCGCGCACTCGATGCGCGCGTCGAAGACTGCGTGAACGCGGTGGGCGTGGATGTGAACACCGCGTCGGCCGCATTGCTCTCGCGCGTCGCCGGCCTGAGCGCCAGCGTGGCCGAGAACGTGGTGAAGCATCGCGATGCCAACGGCCCGTTCGCCAACCGCAAGGCGCTGCTGAAAGTGCCGCGCCTAGGCGACAAGGCGTACGAGCAATGCGCGGGCTTCCTGCGCGTGCCCAATGGCGACAATCCGCTCGATACCAGCGCGGTGCATCCGGAAGCCTACCCGGTGGTCGAGCGCATCATTGCCCAGTGCGGCCGCGAGGTACGCTCCATCATGGGCGACACGGGTTTCCTGCGCGGCCTCAAGGCCGAGCAGTTCACCGATGAGACCTTCGGCCTGCCGACCGTGCGCGACATCCTCAAGGAACTGGAGAAGCCCGGCCGCGACCCGCGCCCGGAATTCGTCGCTCCCAGCTTCGCCGACGGCGTGGAAGACGTGAAAGACCTGCGTCCCGGCATGGTGCTGGAAGGCCGCGTGACCAACGTGGCCGCGTTCGGTGCATTCGTCGACATCGGCGTGCACCAGGACGGTCTGGTGCACGTCTCGGCGCTCTCGCACACCTTCGTGAAGGACCCGCGCGATGCGGTGAAGGCCGGCGACATCGTCAAGGTGAAGGTGATGGAAGTGGACCTGCCCCGCCAGCGCATCGGCCTGTCCATGCGCCTGGACGACGAACCGGGCCAGCAGGTCCGCGGCGCCCGCCCGGCGGGCGGCAACGAAGGCTCCCGTGGTGGCCCGCGCGACAACCGCGGCCCCCGTCCGGGCGGCGGCGCACCCAAGCCGGCACCCGCGCCGTCCAACAGCGCCTTCGCCGACGCCTTCTCCAAAGCCCAAAAGCGCTAAGCGCCTCCTCTGTAGGAGCGCACCCTGTGCGCGAACCGCGTAGCGATAGCCCACCATCGCCCCGGTCGCGCACAGGGTGCGCTCCTACAACGTTGAGGGCTGGACTAGCCCCCAACTTTCTCGGTGCGGCGCAGCATGCGCTTACGTATGGGCATGCATTACCGTAACGCAGTCATAACAAAGCCGCCCGGTTCAAGGAGTGTTACCGACATGCCCCGTACTCGCACGATTGCAGGCGCCATTGCCGCCGCGTTGCTGATCAGTTCCCCGGCGTTCGCCGCCAAATCCCAGTTCGATAGCGTGGTGGTGTTCGGCGACAGCCTGAGCGACGCCGGCAATATCTCGCTGGCCACCAACCCGGCCATCCAGCCGCCGCTGGAATTCACCACCAACCCGGGTGCCGTGACGGTGCAGAACGTGGCGGGCCATTACGGCTACAGCCTTACCGCCTCGCTGGCGGGCGGCAGCGATTACGCCTGGGGCGGTGCTGGCGTGCTGACCAACTCGCCGGGCACGCCGTCGGCCGTGCCGACCATCACCACCCAGGTCAACGCCTACCTCGCCGCCGGCAAGTTCGACAGCAAGGCGCTGTACTCCGTCTGGGGCGGTGCCAACGACATTTTCTATGCCGCAACTGCCGCCGGCGCTGGCGCCACCGCGCAGCAGCTGATCCAGCAGAACGTGCAGCTGCAGATTGCCCAGCTGCAGGCCGCTGGCGTGCCGCCGGCCCAGATCGCGGCGCTGACCCCGCAGATCACCCAGGCAGTGACCGCCGCCGTGACCCAGCAGGTGCTGGCCGCCACGGGCGTGTCGGGCTTCCAGACGGCCGCCCAGGCGCAGGCTTCCGTAGCCGCCGCCGCGCAGCAGGAAGTGAAGCTGATCAGCCAGATGCAGGCAGCGGGCGCCAAGAACATCCTGGTGTTCAACCTCCCCAATGTCGGCCTGACCCCGTCCGCACTCGAGCAGGGCGCCAGCGCCGCCTCGTCGCTGACCGGCCTCAGCCTGATCTTCAACGGCACGCTCAGCGCCGGCCTCGCCCAGATGGGCAAGGGCATCGTCCCGGTCGACACTTTCAGCCTGCTCAATGAAGTGATCGCCAACCCGGGCGCCTACGGCTTCACCAACGTCACCAACGAAGCCTGTGGCGTGGGTTCCAGCTCGGTCGCCTGCGGCCCGGCCGGTTCGGGCCTGCCCTATACCTATGCGGCCGGCGCCAACAAGACCTATCTGTTCGCCGATGGCGTGCACCCGACCACGGCGGCTGACGTGATGCTGGGCCAGTACGTGATCTCCATCCTCAGCGCGCCGGGCTATGCCTCGTTGCTGGCGGAAGCGCCGCTGGCCTCGATCCAGGCCCAGAACCGCGCCATCCGCAACCAGATGCTGGCCGATGGCCAGGGCAGCGACACCCGCGTGTTCGCCAACATCGACTACGGCGATCAGCGCTTCGACGCCAGCTCCGGCTCGCCGCGCACCTCCAGCGACAACGTCAACCTGACCACCGGCGTGGACGTGCGCTTCAGCGACAACTGGTCCGGCGGCATCGCCTTGAACATCGGCCAGCACAACGCCGACTACGCCGGCGGCGGCGGCTACAAGCTGCAGGACGTGTCGGGCCTGGGTTACATGATGTGGCACCAGGAAGGCGCCTACGTCGGCGGCTACGTGGACTTCGGCCAGGACAACTTCTCGGACATCGAGCGCAAGATCCAGCTCGGCAACATGCTGCGCAGCGAGACGGCCAAGGCGGACGGCAACCATGTCGGCGGCGGCATCAACGGCGGCTACTGGTTCGACCTGGGCACGCTGCGCACCGGTCCGTTCGCCAACTTCGAGTGGCAGACCGTCAAGGTCGACAGCTACAACGAGAGCGGCAGCGACAGCTCGGCCATGTGGTTCGGCAGCCAGCAGCGCGATTCGCAGATCTCCACCCTGGGCTGGCGCCTGGAAGGTCACTGGCAGGCTGGCAACACCATGCTGTCGCCGTACGCCGAGCTGGCCTACAACTACGACAGCAAGGCCGATCCGCGCGCCGTCACCGCCGGCCTCAACGGCATGCCCGGCTCGTTCGAACTGGTCGGCTTCACGCCGGACAAGACCTGGGGCACCGGCGATATCGGCCTGAGCGCCCAGTTCAGCCAGGCGCTGAGCGGCTGGGTCGGCTACAGCGGCCGCTTCGGCGACAACAGCCAGAAGTACAACAGCGTCAACCTGGGCATGAAGTACGCCTTCTAAGGGTTGCGTTGGGCTTGCGAAGAAGCCGCCCGCGAAAGTGGGCGGCTTTTTTGTTGGGGTCGTGGCGCGCTGCGGGGGCCAAGAGCAGACCTATGCCCGTCCGAGATGCTTCCTATAAAAGCTTTGCGGTGTCGCGCGCTATCGATCTCGCCCCACCATCCACACCCAAACGATTTAGCCATCCATACGGCCAAAAAAAACCGCCCCTGCGGGCGGCTTTTTTTCGGCGGAGCCAGCGAGGGACTTACTTGCCCTTGCCGCCCGTCGCCAGATTCAGGATCGACTGGCTCTGCTTCTGCAGGCTGGCCGCTTCGTCGTCGGACAGCGCCGAGCTCTTGCCGCCCTGATCGTTGGTCTTCAGCACCAGCGTACCGTCCTGGCCCCATGCCGCGCGCTCGGTCGAGCTGGGCTTGGAATCCTTGCTGGACTTCTTCTGCTGCACCACCACCCACGGCTTGCCATCCTTGTAGGCGTAGTCGGTGCTGGTGAAGCCCTTGTCGCCGTAGTCGACTTCTTCGCGGATGAACTTCACTTCGCCCGCTTCGCGGAACACCTGCCAGCCGCGCGAGACTTTGTCTTCGAGCTTGGTGCCGTTGCTGATCTTCATGCCGCCGATCTGCTTCTGCACGGAGGTGAAGGAAGCCAGTTCCTTTTCACCCTGGGTCTGCTCGCCCACCAGCTGGATGTTCACCTGGGTCGGCGCGCCCTTGGTCAGCACCTGGGTCTGCAGCGGCGGGTTGTAATGACGGTCGCCGTCGACCAGGGTGGCCTTCAGCACGTACAGGCCGGCCGGGTTCACGTCAGCCGGGTTGAACGGCAGCTGGAACGAGATCGGCAGCGTGTTCGCCGGCTCGATCGTCTTGGTGGCGAGCGGGGTGGCATCCGGCGTGGACACGTCGATCAGGGTCAGATCCAGCTTCGCGGCCGGCGACACGGTGGTGCCGGCATCGCGCAGGGCCACCTGACCGGTGATCTGGTTGGCCTGAGCCGGCGTCTGAGCGGCGTCACCGCCCTGCGCGCCGCCCTCGGACGACTGGGAAGAATTGCCACAACCGGCGAGAGCCAGAGCAGCGACCGACATCAGCGACCAAACAAGACGGCGCATGTGAAAACCTCTATCGATAGTCAGGGCTTAGCGCGAGAACCAACAGGCGCCCAACACGCCTCGACTCTACACGGGGGAGCCCTTGAGGATAGCCCAAACGTAAGGGCTTGTAAAAGTTGGCTCCATGCGCTTGCGTATGCAGAACGCGGATAGCCGCCTAAACGAGCAGTGAACAAAAAAGGCGGCCCGTTGCCGGGCCGCCTCCAGGTTTTGCACCCGCGCGGATCAGAAGCGCTGGCTGTACTTCAGGTAATAGAAGCGACCGATGTCAAAGCCACCGTAGTAAACGAAGGCGCTGTTCGGCTTCGAGTACATGATGGGGCCCTGCTTGTCGAACACGTTGTTCGCACCGACCGAGATGACGCCCTTCCACGGCATGGTCCAGCGGAACTGGACGTCGTTGAAGGTGGTGGAGCCGGTGTGACGCTGTGCCTGCGCACCGTTGAACGGATCGACATGGTCGATGTCGTTGCACTCGGCCGGCGTGACGTAGGAGCAACGCTCCGTCATGCCCGAGTAGTAACGCATCGTCCAGGTCATGCCGAACAGGCCACGGGTGAAATCCAGCGACAGGTTCGAACGGGTGCGGAAGTTGCCGCCGTAGCCGGTCTCCGGCTGCACGATGGTGTCCGGATTGTCGTCCGCCTTGACGTTCAGGTAGTCGACATAGGTGGTGTTCCAGTGCGTGGCGAACTGGCCGATGGCGTCGATGGTGAAGCGGTAGTTGACGCCGAAGTCGTAGCCCGCCGTCTTCTGCCAGCCCTTGTTGGTCAGGCCGTAGAACATGTCGGTGATGACGCCGTTGGCCGGATCACGCGTGAAGCCCGAGCAGCGCGAGGCGATGCCGGCCACGTAGCAGTCGTCCAGGATGTCCTGCACGGCGTCCTGCGCGATCACGTTCTTGATGTCGATCTTGTACCAGTCCAGCGACACGTCGAGGCCTTCGACGTAGTGCGGGCTGTAGATCAGGCCGAAGGTACGGGTAGTCGCCGTTTCCGGGGTCAACTTCGAGTTGGAGCCGGTGGTGAACTGATAGTTGGTCTGGCACGGATAGGTCGTGCAAGGGTTGAGCGCCTGACCCAGCTGCACATAATTCGCCGCCACGGCCGCCTGGCCGCCGAAGCCACCGGTACAACGCGCGGCCACGGCCGGGTTGCCCTTGGCCGAACCGCTCTTGGTATCGCACGGGTCGGTGTACGACTCGAAGCTGCTGCCGATGCCGCCGTAGAGGTCGGAGATGGTCGGTGCGCGGAAGCCCTGCGCCCAGCTGCCGCGGACGAGCAGGTCGTCGATCGGCTTCCACTTGACGCTGGCCTTGCTGTTGGTGGTGGTGCCGAAGTTGTCGTAGTCGGAGTAGCGGCTGGCCACGTCGATCGACAATTCGCGCGCCATCACCACGTCACGCAGGAGCGGCACGTCGAATTCCAGGTAGGCCTCGTTGACCGAGTACTTGCCCTCGGTCGTGGTCGCGGCCAGACCCGAGCTCAGGCCCGCCTGGTTGAACGCGTCCGGCACGAAGCGGCCGTCTTCCTGGCGGTGCTCGATACCGGCGGCCACGCCGACGTCACCCGCCGGCAGCCCCTGGAAGGTGCCCGCGATATTGGCGGTGTAGTCCGTCGTGGTGGTCTTGCCGGTGTCGTGGAATTCCGGGAACAGGAAGGACTGCAGTTCCGGATCGGCCAGCGAGCCGGCGCCGCCCTGGCCGTACGGCAGCAGCGGGTTCCAAGCCACGCAGCCGGCGACCGGCTTGGCGGCGGTACCGCAATGCACCTTGCCATCCGAGCCCATGTACGACGGGCCGACAGCAGCCTCCGTATTGATCAGGTTGAAGTCACCATGACCGGTCTTGAGCATGTTGTTGCGATTGGTCATCGCGCCAACGTCCCAGTTCCAGGTGCGGCCGCCCAGCTCGAAGTAGCCCTCGAAGCCCGCCGTCCAGCGGTAGGTTTCCAGTTCGCTGTTGGTGGTGCGGGGCACTTCCCAGCCACGACGCGCGAAGTTGAGCGTGGTGCCCAGCGGGTTGAAATAGCTGGTAGCCGCCATCGGCGTGCCGAACGAGGCCGACTGGTACGGATAGCCGGCGATCTGCTGCAGGGTCTCGCGCTTGTTGTAGAGGAAGTCGCTCTTGAACGAGAGGTTGTCGAGCAGGTTGTACTTGCCCGCCACAAACAACGACGTGCGTTCCTGCCCGGTGGCCAGCGTCATCTCCTGGTTGGAGTTGGCGTAGCGATCCGAGGTGAGCGGCTGGTAGTTGGCGATATTGCGCGGGTCAGTGCCCGGCTTGAGCGTACAGGTGGCCTTGGCGCCGCCCGGGCCGCAGGGACCGCTGAACGAACCGTACTGGCTGATGCCGCTCCAGCCCGCGGTGGGGTGGAAGGGGCCGGCCGGGTACGCGCTGAACTCGCGGTCCTTCGCCCAGACCGGATCGTCCTTCTGGTACTGCGCGCTGGCCATGATCGAGCCGCGGTCGTTGGCGGTACCGAGCGTGAAGTCGTAGCTCTGGCCCTTGCCGTCATTGTTGTCGTACTGGCCGACGTAGGCATTGGCCTCGGCGCCGGTGAAGTTGCTGCGGGTGATCACGTTGACCACGCCGGCGATCGCGTCCGAACCGTAGATGGACGAACCGCCGTCCTTCAGCACTTCGATGCGGTCGATCACCGACACCGGGATCTGACCCAGATCCTGCAGGCCCGAGGTATTGGCGCCCAGGCGCTTGCCGTTGATCAGGATCAGCGTGCGGTTGGCACCGAGGTTACGCAGGTCGACGTAGTAGCCGCCCACGTCTTCGCCCGACGACAGCGCGTTGGCGCGGCTGATCGGCGGCGAACCGACTTCGGTCAGGTTCTGCAGAATGTCGGCAACCGAGGTGAAACCCTGGTTCTGGATCTGCTTGCGGTCGATGGTCACCACCGGCTGGGCGGTTTCCACGTCCACGCGCGGAATGCGCGTACCGGTGACGGTGACGGTTTCGAGCTTCTTGGCCTCGTTCTCGCTGGCGGCGGGGCCACTGGTGTTCTGCGCCAGGGCCGGGGCCATGGCTGCGAAGGTACCTACGGCAAGGGCCAGGCGGACGGCGGCCGTAAGTTTATTGTCAACTTTCTTGCGGAACTGCATATTTACTCCCCAGTAAAGACGCCGGCCCCAACCGACGCCAAAATGCCGACTTGCCAGCAAGTGGCAGGCTCCAAAGGCGTTGCACCTCGAAACTTGCTGTCTGCCAGCTGAACAACCCGGCGCATTCTTGATTACCAATTCGCAACCGTTGCGTTCTTGGTCTCGGTAGAAGTTGCTCCCCACGAGTCCCCGCTACCATGAACTTACGAACATATGAGAATTTTCTTACGAGTGTCAACGATTTCGTAACGCTTGCTTCACGCTGACGTTTCTAAATTTCGGGCCACGCTCCCCTTACAAGTCGCCATCCGCCAGGAAAATGCGATGAACATGCAAAAAATTTCGATTAACGAGACTTCGTCCACCTTTGCCGATCGCATAAAAGTGCTGATCCAGCGCGTGGGAAGCGTCACCGAGATCGCTCGGATGTGCGGTTTTTCTGAAGGCGTTGTGCGTAGCTGGCGGGATGGCAATACCGATCCGTCCCGCGCGCGCTGCGTGACCCTGGCCAAGACCCTGGGTATTTCCCTGGTGTGGCTGGTGGCCGGCGAAGGCACCATCCAGACCACCGACGCCATGGCCTCGGGCGAGGACCAGACGAATACGGAGACGATGGCCAACCGTCATCGCTCCAAGCTGCGCACCGCAGCGGACACGCTGCATGCCAGCGGCCTGGCAATGGATCCGAACCGCCTCAACACCGCGCTGCGCATCCTGCAGTCGGAGCTGGACCTGGCCGAGAGCCGCCTGACCCTGGCCGACAACGCCGACATGCTGGCCGACCTGTATGAAATCCTGGGCCCGGGCGGCACGGACGTTGATGCGACCGCGATGGTTTCGTTCAACCAGCGCCTGCACGAGCGCGTGAAGCGCGGCCGTCAGGTCGCTGCGTAAGCGCACCGTTTGCGCACGGCGTAAAACAAAAACGGCAGCCCGGAGGCTGCCGTTTTTGCTTGGTGCGGACGCTGGTTTTAGAGGCGGGCGATGTCGGCAATAGCGCCGAATTGCGCCTTCAGCTGGCCCAGCAGGGCCAGGCGGTTGGCGCGGACGGCCGGGTTTTCCGCGTTGACCAGCACGCTGTCAAAGAACGCATCCACCGGTGCCTGCAGCTGCGCCAGGCGCGTCAGCACCGCGGCGTAATCGCCCGCTTCCAGCGGTGCGTGCGTATCGGCGCGGGCGGCGTCGAGCGCGGCATGCAGCGAACGTTCGGCATCTGCTTCGAAATGCGCGGGATCCACCGTAGTGCCCACCGGGGCAGCGCCGGCTTCCTCAGCCTGCTTGCGCAGGATGTTGGCCACGCGCTTGTTCGCCGCAGCCAGGCTCAAGGCCTCCGGACGGCGACCGAATTCGCCGACCGCACGCAGGCGACGGTGGAAATCCACCAGGCTGGACGGCGACACGGCCGCCACGGCTTCAAATTGCTCGCTGGTGAAGCCCTGCTCGGCGTAGTAACCGCGCAGGCGATCAAGCACGAACTCAACCAGTTCGTCTGCCAGCGCCGCGCGGCGCTTGCCGGCGTCCAGCGCGGGCGCCTTGCCGTCCTTGCCCGGCTTGAGGCCTGCGGCAAGGGCCGCTTCAGGCAACAGTTCCAGCGCTTCGACAAAGCTCCCGCGCAGATCCAGCTCAAGACCGCCTTCGACCAGCGTACGCGCCAGACCGAGCGCCGCACGACGCAAGGCGAACGGATCCTTGTTGCCGCTGGGCTTCATGCCGACCGCGAAGATGCCGGCCAGCGTATCGAAGCGATCGGCCACGGCGAGCACCTGGCCCACCTTGCCCGCGGCAATGGCGTCACCAGCGAAGCGCGGCTGGTAATAGCTGTCCAGTGCATCGGCCACGTCGGCCGCTTCACCGTGATGCGCCGCGTAATAGCGACCCATCACACCCTGCAACTCGGGGAACTCGCCGACCATGCGGGTCAGCAGGTCGCACTTGCTGAGTGAGGCGGCGCGCGTGGCGGCGCCTGCATCCACGTCCACGCGGGCGGCGATGATGCGGGCCAGCTCGGCCACGCGCACGCTCTTGTCCCACAGGCTGCCCAGCGCCTGCTGGTAGGTGACCTGCTTGAGCTGATCCTGGTAGCCGGCCAGCGGGGTCTTGAGGTCTTCGTCCCAGAAGAACTTGGCGTCGGCGAAGCGCGGACGGATCACGCGCTCATAGCCCTTGCGGATTTCCGACGGCTGTTTGCTTTCGATGTTGGCGACGCCAATGAAATGCTCGGTGAGCTTGCCGTCGGCATCGAACACCGGCACGAACTTCTGGTTGGTCTCCATGGTGGTGACCAGCGCCTCGGGCGGCACCGCAAGAAATTCGCGATCGAAGGTGCAGGCAATCGCCACCGGCCATTCGGTGAGATTGGCGATTTCGTTGAGCAGCGCCTCGTCCAGCTGCGGCACGCCGCCGGTTTCCTTGGCTGCGCGGGCGACTTCATCGCGCACCTTCTGGCGACGCTCGGCCGGATCGGCCAGCACCTTGGCCGCGCGCATCGAATCCAGCCAGATATCGGCATCGGACACGTGCACCGGTTGCCCATGCATGAAACGGTGGCCGCGCGACTTGCGGCCGCTGGTCAGGCCCAGCACGCTGCCGTCGACGATGTCCGCGCCGTGCAGCATCACCAGCCAGTGCACCGGACGCACGAACGTATAGTCGTGATCGCCCCAGCGCATCGGCTTGGGAATGGGCAAACCCTTGAGCGCCTCATCGACGATCTCAGGCAGCAAGGCCGCCACCGGCTGGCCGGGCTTGACCGCGCGGAACACGAACCACGCACCCTTGTCGGTCTCAAGCTTTTCCAGCTGTTCGACCGTCACGCCACAGGACTGCGCAAAGCCTTGCAAAGCCTTGCTCGGCTGGCCTTCGGCATCGAGTGCCGCATTGACCGCCGGGCCGCGACGTTCGACATTCTGTTCGGGCTGGTTGACCGCCACCGCCGGGATATAGACGGCCAAACGACGCGGCGAAGCGTACAGCTTCGCTTCGTCCAGGCCGGCGTCCACGCCGCGCTTGGACAGTCCATCGCAGATGCCGCGCAGGAACGCGGCAGACAAATCGTCCAGCGCCTTGGGCGGCAGTTCTTCCGTGCCCAGTTCGATCAACAGCGGCTTGGTGGCGGCGCTCATGCGGCCTGCTCCTTCACGTTCTTCTTCAGGCCGGGAAAACCGAGCTTTTCGCGTTGCGCGACATAAGTTTCAGCCACCGCGCGGGCCAGCGTGCGCACGCGCAGGATGTAACGCTGGCGCTCGGTGACGCTGATGGCGCGGCGGGCGTCGAGCAGGTTGAAGGTGTGGCTGGCCTTCATCACCTGCTCGTAGGCAGGCAGCGGAAGGTTGGCGGCGATCAGCTTGTTGGCCTCGCCTTCGCACACGTCGAACCAGCGCAGCAATTCGGGCACATTGGCGTGCTCGAAGTTGTAGGTGCTCTGTTCCACTTCGTTCTGGTGGAACACGTCGCCATAGGTGACGGTGCCGCGCGGCCCGTCGGTCCAGATCAGGTCGTAGACGTTGTCCACGTTCTGCAGGTACATGGCCAGGCGCTCGAGACCGTAAGTGATCTCACCGGTCACGGGACGGCATTCCAGGCCGCCGGCCTGCTGGAAGTAGGTGAACTGGGTCACCTCCATGCCATTGAGCCAGACTTCCCAGCCCAGACCCCAGGCGCCGAGCGTCGGCGATTCCCAGTTGTCTTCGACGAAGCGCAGGTCGTGCACCAGCGGATCGAGGCCCAGCTCCTTCAGCGAACCGATGTACAGGTCCAGGATGTTGTCTGGGTTCGGCTTCATCACCACCTGGTACTGGTAGTAATGCTGCAGGCGGTTCGGGTTTTCGCCGTAGCGACCGTCGGTGGGCCGGCGCGAGGGCTGCACGTATGCCGCCGCCCAGGGCTCGGGACCGAGCGAACGCAAAAAGGTGGCCGGGTGGAACGTGCCGGCGCCGACCTCGGTGTCGAGGGGCTGCAGCAGGACGCAACCCTGCGCCGCCCAATAGCGGTTAAGGGTCTGGATCACATCTTGGAAGGTGCGCGCGGACATGGCTTTCCGTGGGCTTCAATAAAGCGGGTTAGTATAGCCGGGACCGCTTTCTCCGCTGGAATCCAGCGCATAAAGCCTATCGGAGAGATCGCCGCATGGCCGCTTCGCCGCAATCCGTGTCCCTGCTCGGCCGCCGCAGTCGGCTCGCGCTGGATGAAATGCTTGCCACGCTGGTGGTCGACGGCTATCTGCTCGCCGAAGACGCCAAGCAGGTGCGCATGGGCTCGCGCAGCGGCCGCGCCACGGTGGAATTGCATCCGCTGGTGCTGGTGGCCAACGCCAAGCTGCCCAACCAGCGCGATCCGGGCCGACCGCTGAGCCTGGAGGCGCTGACCGAATGGCTGGCCGGCCACGCCCAGCTGCCGTACCTGAAAATCGATCCGATGAAGATCAACGTGGCCGCGGTGACCCAGGTGGTCAGCCGAGCCTACGCCGAGCGCCATCGCATCCTGCCCGTAGCGGTGGCGGCGGGCGAAGCGACCTTCGCCACCTGCGAGCCGTTCGACAACGCGTGGGCGGCCGATCTTTCGCAGATGCTGCGGCGTGACGTGAAGCGCGTGGTGTCCAACCCGATCGACATCAACCGCTACCTGCTGGAGTTCTACGGCGTACAACGCTCGATCCAGCTGGCGCAGGACGCCAAGACCACCGGCTACGACTCCTCCGCCATCCTCAACTTCGAACAGCTGCTGGAACTGGGCAAGGGCGGCGAAGTCGGTGCAGACGACCGCCACGTCGTGCATATCGTCGACTGGCTGCTGCAATACGCCTTTGAGCAACGCGCCTCGGACATCCATCTCGAGCCGCGCCGCGATGCCGGCCTGATGCGCTTTCGCATCGACGGCGTGATGCACAAGGTGTTCGAGTTGCCGCCGCCGGTGATGACCGCAGTAACGGCGCGCATCAAGATCCTCTCGCGCATGGATGTGGCCGAAAAGCGCCGCCCGCAGGACGGCCGCATCAAGACCCGCTCTGCGTCGAAACGCGAAGTCGAACTGCGTATCTCCTCCATGCCGACCGCGTTCGGTGAGAAGGTGGTGATGCGTATCTTCGATCCCGACATCGTGGCCAAGGATTTCTCGCAGCTGGGCTTTTCGCCCGAGGAAGGCGAAAACTGGCGCGGGATGGTCGAGCGTCCACATGGCATCGTGTTGGTGACCGGTCCCACAGGCTCGGGCAAGACCACCACGCTGTATTCCACGCTCAAGCATCTGGCGACGCCGGAGTTGAACGTCTGCACGGTCGAAGACCCGATCGAAATGGTGAGCCCCGAGTTCAACCAGATGCAGGTGCAACCGGCGATCGACCTGGACTTTGCCACCGGCGTGCGCACGCTGCTGCGACAAGATCCCGACATCATCATGGTCGGCGAAATCCGCGACCTGGAAACGGCGCAGATGGCCGTGCAGGCCTCGCTCACCGGTCACCTGGTGCTGTCGACCCTGCATACCAACGATGCGCCCAGCGCGATCACGCGCCTGCTTGATCTGGGCGTGCCGCATTACCTGATCCAGTCCACCTTGACCGGCGTGGTGGCGCAGCGTCTTGTGCGAACACTCTGCGCCCACTGCAAGCAAGCGACGGAGCAGGAGCCGCACGAATGGACGGCGCTCACGCATGGCTGGCAGGTGCCGCTGCCCGACAAGGTCTACCAGCCGGTGGGTTGCCTGGAGTGCCGCAATACAGGCTTCATGGGGCGCACCGGCATTTACGAGATGTTGCCGCTGTCCTCGCGGCTGCGCGGATTGATTTCAGCGCAGCTGGATCTGGGTCATTTCGGCCATGCCGCGCTTGCCGAGGGCATGCGCCCTCTGCGTATTTCCGCGGCGGCGCAGGTGGCTCGCGGCGTCACCACGGTGAAGGAAGTCCTTAACGTCTTACCTCCCATCGAACATGGCGTCGTCTGACGACGCTGCTCGCTCACCCAATGCAGTCGTCGTATCGCATGAAGCCTGTCCTGATCATCCGCACCGGTCGCGCCCCCGCTCCCATCCGCGCGCGTCACGGCGATTTCCCGCACTGGTTCCGCCTCGGCGCACAGCTCTTGCCCGCTCGCATCCGCGTGGTTGATGTGGAAGCCGGCGAAGAGCTTCCTGCACCGAGCGAAGTCGCCGGCGCATTGATCACCGGCTCCGCTGCGATGGTCACCGAGCGCGCTGCGTGGAGCGAACGCACGGCCGGCTGGATTCGCGACGCCATGGATCTGGAGCTGCCGATATTCGGCGTGTGCTACGGCCATCAGCTGATGTCGCATGCCTTGGGTGGGCGCGTCGACTACCTGCCTGGCGGTCGTGAGATCGGAACCGTGACCTTGAACATGCTCGACGCCGCCAAGAACGATCCGCTGGCGAGCAGTTTGCCTTCGGCCTTTCGCGCCCATGCCACGCATGAGCAAAGCGTGCTCGAACTGCCGAAGAACACGACCGTACTGGCCAGTTCATCGCGCGACCCGCATCATCTCGTCCGATACGGCAAGAACGCGATGAGCGCGCAGTTCCATCCTGAATTCAATGCGGATGTGATGCGCGCCTATATTGATCGCAAACACCACGACATGAAGCGCGAAGGCTTCGATCCGCACCACACGTTCAAACAGGTTGCTCCCACGCCGCTGGCGCGCCGCCTGTTCCGGCAGTTCTCGCGTCATCACGGGCTGGCCGCCGGCTGACATGACTGTCACGCACACGGTCTAGAATCAGTCCATCGGCGCAGAGGTTGCACACGGCGCCGCCACATGGACGAACACCATGGGTCGACAACCGCATGTACACCGCGCATCCGTCATCGCGATGCGGCTGGTCGACATTGCCGACACCATCGATCTGACGAAGGCCGAGTCGCTATGGGCGCAGCGGGCGCGCACGGCCGCCGCACGCAGTCGTTTGGTGACGGCACCGACGAAGGCGCTGACCTTCGGCGTGCCACCTGTCGAGCTGACGCTCGGCTCGGTCGAAGTCGATCTCGGTGGCCGCGCGTTGCAGGCCACGGCGCTGGCGAGGCTCTACGAGTTTGGCGTCGCCGCCTTGTCCATCAGCGTGCCTGCCGACGATCTGTCCTGGGTGGATTTCAGCGCACGCGTGAACGCCGTGGATGCCGCGTTTGGCCTGGCCTCCGATTCGGATGCGTGGACCCGACTGCTCGCGCAAATCATGGATATCGTGGGGCCCGCGCTGCTGCGGCCGAGTGTGGCCGTCCTGCATGAGGACTATCTGCTCGGTTTGGTGCATGCGCTCGAAGGTGTGGTGACCACGGCGACGCTGCACGATGAATTGGACCTCGTGCCTCTGCTAGCGGGTGAATCGCGACCGCTTTCCGAATCCGCGCGACAGGAACTGCTGCGGCAGCGCTTTTCGTATTACACCGACGATCTGGCCGTGGTCACCTGGGACCGCGCCTTCATCTACGAGCCGCGAGGCGAATCGGACGTGGTCGATATTCTCGAAGTAGCCAATGCCCAGTTGCTGGAGCTGCGCTACTACGATGAATTGCTCGATGCCGAACTGCCGCGCATGTACGACCTGGTTGAAGCGACGCATAACGTCGCCAACCCCTTCGCCGCGCGGCGCTACGCGGATCTGGCGCGGCATCTGTATACGCTGGTGGCGGAAGTCACCGAGATCACCGAGAAAGTGGACAACGCGCTGCAGGTCACCGAAGACGTCTATCTCGCACGCGTCTATGCAGCAGCACTTGAGCTGTTTCGCGTACCGCACGTCAGCAAGGCAGTCGATCGCAAGCTGGCCATCATCAGGGACAGCTATGCAGCGTTGTACGAAGAGGCGTCAAGCAAGCGAGGCGAGCTGATGGAGCTCGCCATCATCCTGTTGATCGCGGTAGAGATCGTGATCGCGGTGATCCGCCACGTCTAGCCGGTGATTCAACGCCCGCGCGGGGGCATCGGAAACGGCGTGATCTTCTGGCCATCGCTGGCATCGCGGATCACCAGCGCGCCCTTGCTCTCCACTTCCTCCACCCGCACCACCGATTGCATCGGCAAGTGCAGCACGCGCGTGTCCTTGAACTCGTCGCGCAGCTTTTCTTCGGTGGGATCGACCAACAAGCCTTCGCCTACCGGTTCGAACACCAGTTCGCCGACTTCGGTGAAGCCCCACAGACTGCTGGACGCCACATGGCGGGCATACAGCTCGTAGCACTTGCCCAGATGCAGGAAGGTCACTTTGTAGAGTTTTTTGTTACGCATGAGGCTGATTATCCGCGCAAACGCCGCGCGATCGCATCCCGCGAGAACAGCGCAAACGCCACGCCGAACAGGAAGCCGGCGATATGCGTCCACCACACGACGGCACCGTAGCTCGGACCGGCATAACTGAAGAGCAATTGCAGCAGCACCCAGATGCCGATCAGCAGGAAGGCTGGAACACGCACGAACTCCAGATACAGGCCGAGCGGCAGCACCAGGCCCAAGCGGGCACGCGGAAACAGTGCGATATACGTACCGAGCACGGCCGACACCGCGCCACTGCAGCCGATGATCGGCGAACGCACGCCGGTCAGCGAAAGCGCGCCAACCAGGTTAGCCACCATGCCGCCGAGCACAAACAGCAGCAGGAAACGCAGCGAACCCAGCGCGCGTTCCGCCGGCAAACCAAAGATAACCAGGAACAACAGGTTGCCCAGCAGATGCAGCCAGGCCAGGTGGATGAAAAGTGCAGTGAATAGGCGCAGCAGCGACGGATCGTGCAGTTGCGGCAGCAGCGGTGCTTTCGGATCGAAGATATTCGCCGGCACGGTGCCCCATTCCAGCCACATCGACATGCGCTGTGGCCCCGGCATCAAAGCCAGGCCAACGAAACTGATCACGCACATGACCACCACCAGCACGGTGGCCCATTGCACATGCCGACGACGGCGGGTTTCGACATGGACAAACACTGGAAACGCTCCGCGGCCTGCAGCTCAGATGAGCTTTGCATCATAGGCGATAAGTTTTTGCTGCACAGCGCGCATCGCAAGACTTCAGCGATTTCAGACATAGCCAGGGGCGTTCCGCCATGCATTGACCAGCAACATTTTCAAAACGCGCAAAGACAAACGCCTTCCCGGATGGGAAGGCGTTTGAGGGATAAAGCCCCTGGCGGTGACCTACTCTTGCATGAGAATTCACACTACCATCGGCGCAGCTGCGTTTCACTTCCGA
>Ga0209672_100386_pt1 | contig 26847 bp, 24 predicted proteins | sample AraplaCol_mMS_r2_FD_184273 | JGI IMG/M metagenome (GOLD analysis project Ga0209672, IMG submission 184273) | Arabidopsis root microbial communities from North Carolina, USA - plate scrape CL_Col_mMS_r2 (SPAdes) (version 2) | ecosystem: Host-associated > Plants > Roots > Endosphere | place: USA...
CTGCGGAACGTTGACTTCCACGCTCGCGAGATATTCACGCAGCCGATCGGAAGCGGGTTTGAGCAGCGACGAGTGGAACGGCGCGGATACCGGCAGCGGCAGCGCGCGCTTGGCGCCCTTCGCTTTGGCCAGCTCGCACGCCTTTTCGATAGCGGCCTTGTGACCGGCGATGACGACCTGGGCCGGTGCGTTGAAATTCACCGCCTCGACGACACCGGCGCTTTGCCCCGCCGCTTCCGCACAGACCGCGCGGACGGTGTCGTCGTCGAGACCGAGAATCGCCGCCATGCCGCCAACGCCGACCGGCACGGCCGTTTGCATGGCCTGCGCGCGAAAGCGCACGAGCGGAAGGGCATCGCGAAACGCCAGCGCGCCAGCTGCCACGAGCGCGGTGTACTCCCCGAGACTATGGCCGGCCACGATCGCGGGGGCGGGGCCGCCGGCTTCACGCCACGCGCGATAGACCGCATAGGCAGCGCTCAGCATGACGGGCTGCGTATTCGTCGTCAAATTCAGTTCGTCCGCCGGGCCGTCGGCAATCAACTTGCCGAGATCCTGACCGAGCGCGTCGGACGCTTCCTGAAGCGTCTCGCGTACGACAGCGCGATCGGCGAACGCATTCAGCATGCCGACAGCTTGGGAACCCTGCCCCGGAAAAACAAACGCAAATTTCATATCGTCCCCAGTTGCCGATGTCATAAGGGATGAGCGCGCGCGGCGTGGCGTAACGCTCCAGAGGCTTTGCAGGAAGCGCCGCGGCAGCAAGTCGCGGCACGAGCCGCGTCAATAGCGAATGACGGACGCACCCCAGGTGAAGCCGCCACCCACGCCTTCGATCAGCACGTTCTGGCCGCGCTTGATACGCCCGTCACGCACCGCAAGATCGAGCGCGAGCGGAATCGAGGCCGCGGACGTGTTGCCGTGCTCGCCGACGGTCACGACCATGCGCTCCACCGGCAGACGCAGCTTGCGGCAGGTGCTTGTCATGATACGGATATTGGCTTGATGCGGAATTAGCCAATCGACCTGGTCGGGTGACAGATGCGCCTTGTCGAGCGCCTCCACGGCGACCTTTTCGAGCACATGAACGGCGAGCTTGAATACCGCCTGGCCATCCATGTGAAGGAATGCATTGCCCGCCACGGCGCCCCCGTTGACATGCCCCGGCACGCAGAGGATGTCGGCGTGAGAGCCATCGGCATGCAACGCGCTCGCGAGTATGCCCGGCTCGTCCGAGGCCGACAGGATCACCGCACCGGCGCCGTCGCCGAACAACACGCAGGTGGTACGGTCGTCGAAATCGAGAATGCGCGAGAACGTCTCCGCGCCAACCACGAGCGCCGTGCGATGCTGACCGCTGCGAATGAGCGCATCGACGGTGGCAAGCGCGTAGGCAAAACCGGAGCAGACGGCCTGGACATCGAACGCCGCACCGTTGTTCTTGATTTGCAGCTTGTTTTGCAACAGGCACGCGGTGCTCGGGAACACGAAATCGGGCGTCGACGTGGCCACGACGATGAGGTCGATCGACTGCGGATCGATATCAGCGGCCTCGATCGCGCGCAGCGATGCGGCGAGGGCTAGATCGCTCGTCGTCTGATCGGGCGCGGCGAAGTGGCGCGCGTGAATACCGGTGCGCGCGACGATCCATTCGTCGCTGGTCTCCACGCCGTGCTTGGCGAGGCGATCCGCCAGATCCTGATTCGTGACGCGGTTGGCCGGCAGATAGCTGCCGGTGCCGAGCACACGGGAATAGATTTTCGATTGGGCCATTATGCTTTCGAAGATACCGCAGCGTAGGGCTCGGCCGAGCGGCCTGGACCATTCGCGGAGCCGGAACCGCCCGCATCGCGCGCGGCTTGCTCGAGCGGGTAGGCGTTTTCTTCCATCGCCCGCGCCAAGCGTTCGAGGACGCCATTTTTGACGGCATCATACCCGCGTTTGATGGCCCACTCAAACGCGTAGGCGTCCGCGGAGCCGTGACTCTTGATGACGAGACCGCGCAGGCCGAGCAGCGCGGCGCCGTTGTACTGCCGATGGTCGACGCGCTTTTTGAAGCGCAGCAGTACCGGCAGCGCGAGCAACGCCATCAGCTTCGTGAGCGGCGAGCGGCCGAACTCCTCGCGAATGATTTCGGACAGCATTTGTGCGAGACCCTCCGACGTCTTCAGCGCGACGTTGCCGACGAACCCGTCGCAAACGATCACATCGGTCGTGCCTTTATAGATGTCGTTGCCTTCGACATTGCCGTAAAAGTTGAGCGTGCTCGCCCGCAAGAGCTCGCCCGCACGCTTGATCGTCTCGTTACCCTTGATGACTTCTTCGCCGATATTGAGCAGCCCGATCGTCGGGCGCTCCTTGCCTTCGAGGGCCGATACGAGCGCATGCCCCATTTCGGCGAACTGAAGCAGGTGCTGAGGCTCGCAATCGACGTTGGCGCCGAGGTCGAGCATCATCGTGTAGCCGTGGGGGTTCGGCAACGCGGAGGCAATCGCGGGCCGCTCGATGCCGGCCAGCGTTTTCAACACGTAGCGCGATACAGCCATCAGCGCGCCCGTGTTGCCGGCCGACACACAAGCCTGCGCCGCCTCTTCCTTCACGAGGTTGAGCGCGACGCGCATCGACGAATCTTTTTTCTTGCGCAGCGCGACTTCGACGGGGTCGTCCATGGCGACGACTTCCGACGCCGCGACGACGGACAGCGCATCGAGATTCTGTGCCTTGAGCTTCTTCAGTTGAGCACGAATCGGGGCTTCCAGGCCGACGAGCACGAGGTGGGCGTCGGCATGCGAGCGAACGAAGCTGACGGCGGCGGGAACGGTCACGGACGGACCGTGGTCACCACCCATGCAATCGATCGTGAGCTTTATGGTCATTGACTGCGGCGAATTTCAGGCGCGTTGCATGAAACTGGAATCAGCGCGCAATGTGCGCATTCCAGTCGACGCAAAAAAGCGGCAGTTGAATGCCGCCTTTTCGTTGAGCCGGGAAAATGTCAGACAAGCGGTCCGACAAGCCGCCGGCCGCGCAACGCACGACCGAGCCGGACAAGCATCGCACCAATCGCGATTAGTCGTTCTTCGTCTTGACGACTTTCTTGCCGCGGTAGTAGCCATTCGGGCTGACGTGGTGACGCAGATGCACCTCGCCCGTGCTCGGTTCGACGGCGAGCGGCGCTGCATTCAGGAAATCGTGCGAGCGGTGCATGCCGCGCTTCGACGGCGACTTCTTGTTTTGCTGAACTGCCATGGTAACTCCTAAAAATTTCCGGGATTCTAACACAGCGCAACAGGCGCAACGCCACAGGCCATAGGCCGGCGAGCCCTGCACGCTGCTTTCGCGTTTGACTCATGCGCCGCGCGGTACGGTCAGTGCGATTTGCCGCCCGTGCCGCCGTCGCGCTTCAATGCCTCGAGCGCCGCAAACGGATTCGGCTTGCCGCCGTCACCGCCTTCGCCGCCCTCACCTTCATCGGGCGAAAGCTCGCCCGCATCGTCCGACCATTCGCCGCCGGCTCCGGAACTCAAGCTCTCGTGCACCTGCGGACACGCCTCGTGCTTGGGAACGAGCGGCAACGAGAGCAACAGCTCCTCTTCGATCAAATCGACGAGATCGAACTGGCGGGAGCCTACGATCACGTCGAGTTCATCGTCGTCGAGCGGATAGGCCTCAGCCTCTTCCTCGCTGGCAACGAGCCGATAAGTGGCATCGACATCGAACGCCTGCTCGTACGGCGCGAGGCAGCGCTGACATTCGAGCCAGGCCGAACCGTGCACCGCCAGCCGCAAGTACGGCTGGGCAGCCTCGCTGCCGTCGTCCTGCAATTCAGGCTGCGTCGAACCCTCCGCCTGCCAGGTGAACGACGTATCGCGATCGCGCGCCTCGGCCGGCACCTCGTTCGACAAGCGCGGCAATTGTGACACCCGCAGCCCGCCCGCGGCCTGCCGCCCGCTTCGCGCGAATTCGAAAACGTCGAGCGCGCGCGGATCTACTGCACCGCCTGATTTACCAGCCTGTTGAGCCATGGGTACGCTCCTTAGCCGCGCTTTTCGACACTCGCTTTCGATACCTGCTTTCGATACCTGCTTTCGATACCCGCTTGGGACACCTTCCCACGCTTCTCGACCGCTCAAATGCGAACTGGCCGTGAAAAGCCAGCTAGAATAATGCTTTTGCCGTTTCCCGTCAAATACTTAACGACGTCAACCCGCAAGCCGCGCCAAGCACCCAGCCCATGCCATCCCGAGTGTCCATTCGCTCCATGCCGCCACGCCTCATTCTCGCTTCGAGTTCGCCCTATCGCCGCACCCTGCTCGAGCGGCTGCGCGTCCCGTTCGAGGTCGCCGTCCCGTCGGTCGACGAAACCCCGCATCCGGGCGAAGCACCGGCCGCCACGGCGCTGCGGCTTGCCGAAGCGAAGGCGCGGGCCGTCGCCGCACGCCTGGCCGGCGGGTCCGACTCGGGCGAGCTCCTCGTCATCGGCTCGGATCAGGTCGCCACGTTCGATGGACGCCAGATCGGCAAGCCCGGCAATCACGCGACGGCGCTCGCGCAATTGCAGGCCATGCGGGGGCGGACCGTCGAATTTCATAGCGCGCTGACGCTTTTCGACGCCGCGCGCGAGGCGATCCAAGTGGAGGACATCGTCACGCGCGTGCGCTTTCGCGATTTACCGGATGCCGAGCTCGACGCCTACTTGCGCGCGGAAACGCCATACGATGTCGCCGGCAGCGCAAAGGCCGAAGGGCTCGGCATCGCGCTCGTCGATGCGATCGATTCGGACGATCCGACCGCGCTCGTCGGCCTGCCGCTGATCGCCCTCACGCGAATGCTGCGAGCCGTCGGCTATCCCCTTTTCGGCAACGCGGCAGGTGCGCAATGACCGGCACGCTCTACTTGATTCCCAATGCCCTGGGCGAAGGCGACGCCGCCGCGCTCGCGACGGTCCTTCCGGCAAGCGTGATCGCAAAAACCGCGCAGCTCGGCTATTTCATCGGCGAAAACGCGAAAACGACGCGCGCGTTTCTGAAGCGCGTCGGCACCGAGCGCCCGATACAGGAAATCGAGATTCGCGAACTGAACGTGAACACGCCTGCCGCCGGTATCGATCAATTACTCGCTCCCGTGCTGACGGGCATGGACGCGGGCCTTGTATCCGAGGCGGGATGTCCGGCCATCGCGGACCCGGGCGCACTGCTCGTGCGCCGTGCTCACGAGCGCGGCGTCAAGGTCGTACCGCTCGTCGGACCGAGTTCGATCCTGCTTGCGCTGATGGCATCGGGCCTCGATGGTCAGCGTTTCACGTTTCACGGCTACTTGCCCGTCGATGCCGGAGAACGAACGCGCAAGCTGCGCGAACTCGAAGCGCACTCGCGCAAGGCCAAGGAAACGCAGATATTCATCGAAACCCCGTACCGCAATCGCGCGCTGCTCGATGCGATACTCGCCGGCTGCGCCCCGTCGACACTCGTCGCCGTTGCCGTCGATCTGACGCTTGCAAGCGAAACGATCGCGAGCCGGCCCGTAGCGGCGTGGAAAAAGACCGGCGCGCCGGATCTGCATAAGCGGCCCGCCATCTTTCTCCTACTGGCGACCTGAGCCGGGCCGCGGGCAGCGCCGCTTCAACGCAGCGTCGCGCCCGCGCCAGCCAACGCATGGACGGCGGCCGCGCCGAAGGCCGTGCCGAACTTGCGCGCGATGCGATCGGAGATGCTCTCCTTGACCGTGTAATCAACGACGTGCGGCGCCTTGATGACATCGCGCGCGACATACGTGGTGTCGCCGAAGCCGTCCGCAAGTCCGAGCTCGACACTCTTTTCGCCGGTCCAAAAGAGCCCCGAAAAGAGGTCGGGGGTCTCATGCAAGCGCTTGCCGCGGCCTTCGCGCACGGCATCGATGAACTGCCGGTGAATGGCGTCGAGCATCTGCTGTGCATGTTCGTTCATCGCGGGGGTTTCGGGCGAGAACGGGTCGAAAAAGCCCTTGTTGGCCCCCGACGTATGCAGCCGCCGCTGAATGCCCAGCTTGTCCATGAGGCCCGTAAAGCCGAAACCGTCCATCAGCACGCCGATCGAGCCGACGATACTCGCGCGGTCGACGTAGATTTTGTCCGCGGCGGCGGCTATGTAATAGCCGCCCGAGGCGCACATGTCCCCGACGACGACATAAAGCGGAATCGACGGATACTTCGCCCTCAAGCGGCGCATCTCCCGGTTGATCATGCCGGCCTGCACGGGCGAGCCGCCGGGGCTGTTGATCTGAAGGACGACGCCTGCCGTATCGGAGTCTTCGAACGCACGGCGCAACGATGTGCCGATATCTTCGGCGTTGGCGTTCTTGTCCGAGGCGATTTCACCATCGATCCTGACGAGGGCAGTGTGGCGACCAGCGGCGGCCACTTTTTCGCCGGGCTTGTCGAACAAGCCAAACGCGATGAGCGCCAGCACGAACAGGAACGCGAAACGGAAGAAGATTCTCCAGCGCCGCGCGGCCCGCTGCTCGCGAACGGCAGCGAGCGCGACGCGCTCCAGAGCCGCCCGCTCCCAATTGGGCTCGCGCGAGGGCGGTACGGTCCGCTCCGTCGATGCGGCGTCTGCGGGAGGACGGTTGGCGGGCTCGCCGGATTCAGGAGTCGAATTGTCGGTCATGCGTCGAAATGAGTCGCAGCTGAGGAAACGATGTGGGAGACGACGATGCCAACCGCGGCTAAGCACCGTCGGCCAGCGCTTTATACGCTATTCGGAAGCCGGGCGAAGCGATTCGTCAGGAAGCCAGAAAACGGCGCGGCCATCGGGCGTCTCGCGCTCCTCGACCGTCACGGGCCGCAAGCGGCCGCCGCGGCACGGGCCGCCGACACAACGTCCGCTATCCGGCGTATAGATCGCGCCGTGGGTGGCGCACATCAAGTATAAGCCTGACGATTCGAAGAACTGCCCTTCGACCCAATCGAGTTCCATAGGAACATGCGCGCACCGGTTCAGGTACCCATAAACCGCGCCGTCGTACCGGACAAAAAAAACAACCGCGTCTTGATCGCCGTGACGTGCCGCAACGCGCACGCCTGCTGCGCCATCCACGAGCGCGTCGGACGCACACACGCGCACCGCGCCTGAGTCGATCGCTCGCGCGCCATCCGGCCGATCGTCGCTCATGCGTGCTCCCGCAACCAACCGGCCAACGTTGCCACGCTGTCGGCCACGAACCGCGGCGCAAGCGCCTTCAACGCATCGGCCGGGTGGGCGCCGTAGGCCACACCGATACCCGCCGTTCCCGCGTTTTGCGCCATCTGCAGATCGTGCGTCGTATCGCCGATCATGACCGTGCGGCCCAAATCCTGCCCCAATTCTCGTGTCAACTCGTGCAGCATGGCTGGGTGGGGTTTCGAGAAAGTTTCATCCGCGCACCGCGTGCCGTCGAACACCCGCATGAGGCCCGCTTCGTCGAGCGCACGGTTGAGGCCGACCCGGCTCTTGCCGGTGGCCACCGCCAGCAGATAGCCCGCATCGCGCAACTCGTCGAGCAACTCGCGCACCCCGTCGAACAGCGCAATGTGTGAGTCTTTGAGCAAGAAATGGTAGCGGTAGCGCTCGGCCAGCCGCGGATACTCGCTCGGATCGAGCGTCGGGGCGGCAATTTGCAGCGCATCGCGCAGCCCGAGCCCGATCACATAGCTCGCGGCTTCGTCGGTCGGCACGGGCAGCCCGAGGTCGCGACACGCCGCCTGGATACTGCGCGTGATGTGCGCAGTGGAATCCATCAGCGTGCCGTCCCAGTCGAACACGACCAGGTCAAAGTGTTGTCGGGCCATCGGCTCGCGCCTCGTCAGTCGATTCGTTCAGTTGATTCAGTTGATCGAGAAACCGCCGGCATTCGGCGGGCAACGGCGCCTCGACCGTCAGCGGCTCGCCCGTGACCGGGTGCACGAGGCCCAACCGGTGAGCATGCAGGAACATGCGTTTGAGCGCGGGGCGCGCGTCGGCGCGCGCCAGCGCCTTGTTCAGTGCGAAATCGCCGTATTTGGCGTCGCCGACGATCGGCAAGCCGAGGTGCGCCAGATGGACGCGGATCTGGTGCGTGCGCCCCGTCTTCAGTTCCGCTTCGACGAGCGAATAGCCAGGCCACCGCTCGACGAGATTGAACACCGTATGCGAGGCGAGCCCTTCCGGGTCGATGCGCACGCGACGCTCCCCGTCGGCCGTCAGATATTTCGTGAGCGCCGCCTTGACAGCCCGCCGCCGTCCCCAATCGGGCGCCCATTCGCCGTGCGCGCAGGCGTAATAGCGCTTGTCGATGCGGTTCTCGCGAATCTGCTCGTGCAAACCGACGAGCGCCGCGCGTTTTTTAGCAAGCATCAGCACGCCCGAGGTTTCGCGGTCGAGCCGGTGCACGAGCTCGAGGAACTTGCCGAGCGGCCGCGCCGCGCGCATTTGCTCGATCACGCCGAACGCAATGCCGCTGCCGCCGTGCACGGCCACGCCGGCCGGCTTGTCGATGATCAGCAGGTATTCGTCTTCGAACAGCACCGAAAATTCGGCTGGCGGCGCGGCCGCCGCGAAGACATCCACTTCGCCGAGCGCCACGCGGATGGGCGGCACCCTCACGAGATCGCCCGTCACGAGGCGATATTTCGCATCGACGCGCCCCTTGTTGACGCGGACTTCCCCGCTGCGCAGGATCCGGTAAATATGACTTTTCGGCACCCCTTTGCAGACTTTCAGCAAAAAATTGTCGATCCGCTGGCCGGCAACGCCGTCATCAACCTGTATGATCGAAACTTGGTCGCTCGCGACCAATTTCTGGGATATTTTGCCTAACTCATTCATTCTGAATATAATTTGCCCCAGCAGCTTGCGGCTGCCGGCGTGTTGGCCGGCGAATCCGGCGAGCTGCGCGGGGGCGAAGCGAGAAGCTGCTATTTTACTTGCTTGGCTGTACCCCAGGGCGCGTTGCTTGCCCTTTCAAAAGTAGCAACGAGTTGCACGCACGGAATCGGCGAGCGGCAAGGGCGGCGCCCGCAGGCGCGTTCGGTCGCGGCCAGTTCCGACGGTAACGGAAGGTTGGTAAAAAAGAATTCATCAGGCGAGCCTCGGTATCGAACGATGTCGAACGTGACGTGGCTCCCGATTGCGAAAACTACGGCGAGCGCCCGTGAGCGTTCCGCGACGAGCGGAGCTTTTGGCGACGTCAATATTGGCGAGACACCCTGCGCGGTTGTCGAGCGTCATCCGGGCTTCGCGCCGCGTCGCTGACGATGCGGCACTGCCTTCGGCCGGCAGGCGTGCGCCGCACGCCACGAGCCGCGGCACGCGAGGCTTGGCGACGCGAAGCGCGCCTGAGTGCCGCGCCGTTAATTGAAGCCGTGTTCGCATGCGCCCGGCGGTTCGCGGCCCATTGGACCCGCAGCGAGCCCCATCCAGGCAATTCTCCCCGCCATCGTTCCCGCTCCAGCGTGCTTGTGACAACAAAACGAAGACGCGGCGCGCCTTCGCGAATGCGGTCGCGGCTCCAGGCCCCGCCCGCCGTCGCCGGCCAAGCCGCTCTGGAGCCGTTCAATGAAACGCATGCTGTTCAACGCGACGCAGCAGGAAGAATTGCGCGTCGCCATCGTCGATGGGCAAAAGCTCATCGATATCGATATCGAAACCGCCGGGCGCGAGCAGCGCAAAGGCAACATCTACAAAGGCATCGTCACCCGCATCGAGCCGTCGCTCGAAGCCTGCTTCGTCAACTACGGCGAAGACCGCCACGGCTTCCTGCCCTTCAAGGAAGTCGCCCGCCAGTATTTCCGCGACGGCGTGGAAATGCGCTCGGCGCGCATCCAGGATGCGTTGCGCGAAGGCCAGGAACTGATCGTTCAAGTCGAAAAGGAAGAGCGCGGCAATAAGGGCGCTGCCCTCACCACGTTCATTTCGCTGGCAGGCCGCTATTTGGTGCTGATGCCGAACAACCCCCGCGGCGGCGGCGTGTCGCGCCGCATCGAGGGCGATGATCGCCAGGAGCTGCGCGAAACCATGGCGCAGCTGCAACTGCCCGACGGCATGAGCATCATCGCGCGCACGGCCGGCATCGGCCGCAGCGCCGAAGAGCTGCAATGGGATCTGAACTACCTGATGCAGTTGTGGCGCGCAATCGAAGCGGCCTCGCAAAGCGGACAGACCGGCCAGCCGATGCTGATCTATCTCGAATCGAGCCTCGTCATCCGCGCGATTCGCGACTATTTCCAGCCCGATATCGGCGAGATATTGATCGATACGACGGAAATCCACGACCAGGCCCGGGCCTTCATGGATATCGTCATGCCGGACAACGTCGGCAAGGTGAAGCGCTACCACGACGACGTTCCGCTTTTCTCGCGTTTCCAGATCGAGCACCAGATCGAGACGGCGTACTCGCGCACGGTGCCGCTGCCGTCGGGCGGCGCGATCGTGATCGATCACACCGAGGCGCTCGTCGCCATCGACGTCAACTCCGCCCGCGCCACCAAGGGCGCGGACATCGAGGAAACTGCCACGCGCACGAACCTCGAAGCGGCCGACGAAGTGGCTCGTCAGCTGCGCCTGCGGGACTTGGGCGGTCTGATCGTCATCGATTTCATTGATATGGAGTCGGCCAAGAGCCAGCGTGAAGTCGAGCAACGGCTCAAGGACGCCCTCAAGCATGACCGCGCCCGCGTGCAAATGGGCAAGATTTCGCGCTTCGGCCTCATGGAGCTGTCGCGTCAGCGTCTGCGCCCGGCGCTGTCCGAGGGCAGCCACGTCACCTGCCCGCGTTGCAATGGCACCGGCCATATCCGCGATACCGAATCGTCGGCCCTCCAGGTGCTGCGCATCATCCAGGAAGAGGCGATGAAGGAAAACACCGCGGCGATCCATTGCCAGGTGCCCGTCGAGGTCACGGCCTTCTTGCTCAACGAAAAGCGCCAGGAAATCAACAAGATCGAATCGCGCTTCAAGGTCAACGTCGTTCTCATTCCGAACAAGCATCTCGATACCCCGCATTACAAGCTCGAGCGTCTGCGCCACGACGACGCGCGCCTCGACGATCCGCGCGCTTCGTGGAAGATGGCCGAGGAAGCCGCCCGCGAGCTCGAATCGGAGACCGGTTACAGCAAGCGCAGCGAAGATCTGAAGCCGAAGCAGGAAGCGGCGGTGAAGGGCATCACGCCCGAAAAGCCGGCGCCGAGCGCGCCCACCCGTCCGGCGCCTGTCGCCCAGCCCGTCGCCGCGGCACCCGCGAGCGCCGGCGGCGGCTTCTTCGGCTGGCTCAAAGGACTGTTCGGTGCGGCCCCGGCCGCGCCGGCGCCTACGCCGGAACCCGTGCAGCAGCCCAAACCGGCGCGCGAGCGCGCCGGCGAGCGTAGCGGCGGCGAGCGCAACCGTAACCGGCGTGGCGGCGCAGGCGGCCGCGACGGCGCGGCACGCGCCGAAGGTGCTGGCGCGCGGCAACAACAGCCGGCACAGCGCCGCGACGAGCAACAGCGCGAACCCCGCGAAGGCCGCGCTCAACGAGAGCAACGTGAAGGACGCGACGGCCGCGAGGCACGCGAGGGCCGTGAAGGTCGCGAGCGTGTGCAGGAGCGTGCCGAGCAAGGCGTCGAAACGACGGCGCGCGCGGAGCGGCAAGAGCGTGGCGAGCGCCGCGACCGGCCCGAGCGCGGCGAACGCCAGGACCGCGGTGAGCGGCGCAAACCGCTGACGGAAATCGCACCCGAGAAAGTCACGCGCCCCGAGGCGCCGGTAGTCGAAGCCGGTGCCGCTGCGGCCACGACGGGCGGACCCGCCGCGGCAGTTGAACAAGAAGCCGGTGCGGCACGAGATGGAGAGGAGCGTCGTCGCCGCCGCCGCGGTCGCCGCGGTGGACGTCGCGAGCGCGAAGAGGATGGCGTGAATGTCACGCATGCCGCCGATGTCGCCGAAGCGGAAGGTGCCGTTGCCGAGGTCGCACCGCAACCGCGGGCGGCCAGCCCCGTCGAGCCCGCCGCCGCAACAGGCGACGCAGTCGTCACCCCGGTGCCGACACCGGTGTCCGTGACCGCGCCGCTTCCCGAACCGGCACGCGCCCCGGCACAGGAAACCGCCCAAGCACAGGAAACCGCGCAGGCAGCCCCCGTTGAGGCGCCGATTGCGTCGACGCCGGCACCCGAGGTCACACCGCACGCCGAGCCGCTACCCGCGGCAACGCAAGGTGCGCTCGAGCGGCCTGCCGTCGAAGCTCCGGCTGTCGCGCTGGGCGCGGCCGAGCCGCATCCCGCCGAGACCACCGAACCCGTGGCTGCCATTTCGGGCGGTGCGCTGTCGGATCCGAACGTAGCGGCGAAGCTTGCGCCAGCACATGTCGAAGCCGTAGCGGCCGCGCCTGTCCCCGAGCCTGCCCCCATGGAGCCCGCTGCTGCCGAAGCTAAAGCGCCTGCGCAGCCGGCAATGGTCGAGACGGCACCCGCGGCTGCCCCTGCGAAGCGGACGAACGGCTTGTCCGTGAGCGACTTGCAGCCGATGCTCGAATCGGCCGGCCTCGTCTGGGTCAGCACCGATGCGGAAAAACTTCGCAGCGCGCAGGAGGTCGCCGCGCGGGTTGCGCCGCCCGCGCGCGTCCCGCGCGAGCGCAAGCCGCTGCCGCCGGCCGATACCACGCCGATGCAGCAGGTCGAAACGCACAAGACGCAGTAATCCGGCTCTGCTGTACCGGTGACGGTCAAGTGTCAGCCCGCCTCGATGAGGCGGGCTTTTTTTTACGGCCACCGTTAGCGCTTTAGCGCTTACGGTGGCCCAATGCAGCGCAACGGCCGATCGGCATGCGATGAGGAGCGCGCAGCGCCCGTCGCCCCGCCCGGCCGATACCCGCAACCGCGACCGGGCGAAACAGGCCGAATATTGCGCGTTCGGCTAGAATGGCCATCTGACCTTTTCCAGATTCGATCATGTCCCGCCGCATCATTCCCGTCGCCAATATCAGCGCGGTGCCCGATATCGCTGGCGTCGCGTTCGCGCCCCGCGGGATATTGACCGATACGCGCGCGCGGCCCATGCGCGATCTGCGCATCTCGATCACGGACCGCTGCAACTTCCGCTGCGTCTACTGCATGCCGCGCGCCGTGTTCGATAAGGATTACCCGTTCCTTCCCCATAGCGCGCTGTTGACGTTCGAGGAAATCGAGCGCCTGGCGCGCGTTTTTGTCGCGCACGGCGTCGAAAAGATCCGGCTGACGGGCGGCGAGCCGCTCTTGCGCAAAAACATCGAATGGCTCATCGAGCGTCTCGCGCGCATGAGCACGTCCGACGGCCGGCCGCTCGACGTGACACTGACGACGAACGGCTCATTGCTCGCGCGCAAAGCCCGTTCGCTCAAGGATGCGGGACTCACACGCGTCACCGTCAGTCTGGACGCGCTCGACGAAGCCCTCTTCAAGCGCATGAACGACGCCGACTTCGCGCCATCGAGTGTCCTCGAGGGCATCGAAGCCGCCGAGGCGAGCGGCCTCGCGCCGCTCAAGGTCAACATGGTCGTCAAGCGCGGCACCAATGACGGGGAAATCCTCCCGATGGCGCGACACTTCAAGGGCTCGAGCGTCGTCCTGCGTTTCATCGAATATATGGATGTCGGCACGTCCAACGGCTGGAACATGACGGAAGTGCTGCCCTCGGCCGACGTCGTGGCCCGCATTTCGGAGGCTTTCCCGCTCGTTCCGCTCGAGCCGCATAGCGCGGCCGAAACGGCTCAGCGCTGGGGTTACGTGGACGGCAGCGGCGAAATCGGGGTGATTTCCAGCGTCACGCGGGCCTTTTGCGGTACCTGCACACGGGCGCGGCTGTCCACCGAGGGCAAGCTTTACCTTTGCCTTTTCGCGTCGTCGGGGCACGATCTGCGCGCGCTCGTGCGTAGCGGAGCGTCCGACGCCGATATCGCGACAGCCGTCGCGCGTATCTGGCAAGCGCGCGAGGATCGCTACTCGCAACTGCGTGGCACGGGGGCGGTTGCCAGCCCCGGGAATGAAGCGCCGCGCGTCGAAATGTCATATATCGGCGGCTGATACCGCCCGGCTTGCATGGAGCGCGCGCCCTCTTCCCTCGTCACCGGCCTGATCCTCGCGGGCGGACGCGGCACGCGCATGGGCGGGCTCGACAAGGGGTTGCAACTGCTGCGCGGCGAGCCCCTGGCACTACATGTGGCGAGACGCCTCGCACCGCAGATCGGCGCCATGATCATCAGCGCAAACCGCAATCTGGAGGCGTACGCCTCGCTCGGCGCAGCATTTGAAGCCCGCATCGTCAGCGACGACGCGGACGACTTTCCGGGCCCACTCGCGGGCATGCTGGCCGGGCTGCGCGCGGCGCGCACGGCGCTAGTCCTCGCGGTGCCCTGCGATGCCCCGAATCTGCCCCCCGATCTGGGCGAGCGCCTCGGCAAGGCGCTCGATGCCGCGTCCGCCGATATCGCTACGGTCGTGACACGCAGCAGCGACGGCCGGGTCACGTTGCACCCCGTGTTCGCGCTGATGCGCGCATCGCTTGCCGACGACCTCTCAGCCTGGCTCGCGGCCGGTGAGCGCAAGGTCCGCGCGTGGTACGCGCGCCACAAGCACGTCGAAGTCGCGTTTGCGGACGAGCACGCGTTTTACAATGCCAACTCCTTGCAGGAGCTCGCCGACCTCGAGCGTGCCTGATACCGAAAGCGCAGGCCGGAGCGCGATCCAAGCCGACCGCGCATCGCCCTGACGGCCGAGCTACCCGAAAGAAAGACGTTCGCGGCCAATGGCAGACAACCGCCGCGTTCAATCATCGATGACCATCTCCGAAGACATTTCCCGCAGCGTCCCTGCACACGACGCCCAGGCCTTGCCGGTCGCCCGCGCGCAAGCCATCGTGCGCCGCTGGGCGCGACCGATCGCTACCGCCGAACGCGTCGCACTGCGGGCGTCGCTCAACCGGGTGCTGGCTGACGACATGGTTTCGCCGATCGACGTGCCATCGCACGACAACGCCGCGATGGACGGCTATGCGTTCGACGGCGCCATCCTCGCCGATCCGGCCCGAGGGACAGCCGCGCTCGAGCTCGAAGTGATCGGGCAAGCACTCGCCGGGCATCCGTTCACGGGCCGCATGGCGCCCCATCAATGCGTGCGCATTATGACGGGCGCACCGATACCGGCGGGATGCGATACGGTCATCGCTCAGGAGCAAACCGCGCGCACCGACGAGCGCGTCGCCTTCGACGCAGGGCGCATCGCCCGGGGCGCGAACTGCCGGCGCGCCGGTGAAGATCTCGCGCGCGGGCGCGCCGCCCTCAAGGCCGGGCGCATCGTCCGCGCTGCCGATGTGGGATTGCTGGCCTCGCTCGGCGTGGCGGAGGTATCGGTGTATCGCCGGCTGCGCGTCGCATTCTTTTCGACGGGTGACGAGCTTCGCTCGGTGGGCGAGCCCCTCGACGCAGGTTGCGTCTATGACAGCAATCGTTACACGCTCGGTGCGATGCTCGCGCGCTTGAATGTCGACGCACTCGATCTTGGCATCGTCCGTGACGAGCCGGCAGCACTCGAGGCCGCTTTTCGCAGCGCGGCACACAGTGCCGACGTCGTCCTGAGCTCAGGGGGCGTCTCGGTCGGCGATGCGGATTTCACACGCCGCATGTTCGAAACTTTGGGGGATGTGGGGTTTTGGCAGCTCGCGATGCGCCCCGGGCGTCCGCTCGCGTTTGGCCGGCTTTGGCCCACGTGCCGCGACGACAACGTGCATCCGGCGCTGTTTTTCGGGCTACCGGGCAATCCGGTCGCCGTCATGGTGACGTTCTATCAGTTCGTTCGCGAAGCGCTGCTGGCGATGTCCGGAGCGATAGTCGAAGCACCGCTGCAATTTCGGGCGATCAGTTCGGCGCCGATCAAAAAGCGCCCCGGCCGCACCGAATATCAGCGCGGCATTGCAGCGCGCGCGCCCGACGGCACATGGGCCGTGGCACCTACCCGCTCACAAGGCTCGGGCGTTTTGAGCTCGATGAGCGAAGCCAACTGCCTGATCGTGCTCGACCATGAACAAAGCGACGTGGCCGCCGGCACGCCCGTCGAGATCGTGCCCTTCGACGGCCTGATCTAATCGTCCAATCGACAATACCGTCATCAACGGGGCCACTTCCAAATGAAAAAACAAATCCTCTCGATCGCACCCGGTCAGACCGCCAAAGCGCTCATCCTCGTCTATCTGACGTTCAGCGTACCGATCGTGCTGCTTGGCATGCTGGTCGCGTTCATCAAGTACGGCTCGGTCGAGCTGAGCACGATCTTCAGTGCGTTGTTGCTCAACGCGATCCTCGGCTTCGTGCTGCTCTGGATCGCCTGCCACGCATACAACTGGGTGGCAGGCCGCTTCGGCGGCATCGAGATCGTTCTATCGGACGTGCCGGAAGAGGCCTGAGCGCCACGCCGGCTGCCGTCGCCGTCAAGCGTCGGACTCCTGCGTACCCAGGTCGGCATCGCCAAGCAATCCCTGCGCTTCCTCCCCAGGCAACGCTTCGACAGTCCGCAGCTTCGTGCTCATGACGCGTGTGCGGCGCTCGGCCGCTTCGATCGAGCGCGTCACCGTCTCCAGCTGAGATTTCGTCTTGGCGAGTACATCCCCGAACTTGCCGAACTCGGTCTTCACCGCGCCAAGCACCTGCCAGACTTCGCTCGAACGCTTCTCGATCGCAAGCGTACGGAACCCCATCTGCAAGCTGTTGAGCAACGCGGTCAGCGTCGTCGGGCCGGCCACCGTGACCCGGTAATCGCGCTGCAACAGATCGGTCAGTCCCGGGCGGCGCAACACCTCGGCGTAAAGCCCTTCCGTGGGTAAAAAGAGCAGCGCGAAATCAGTCGTATGCGGCGGGGCCAGATATTTCTCGGCAATCGTTCGCGCCTCGTTACGCACGCGCGTCTCCAACGCTCGCGACGCCTCTTCCACGGCCACCGGATCGGCGCGCTCCTGTGCGTCAATGAGCCGCTCGTAATCTTCGCGCGGAAACTTCGCGTCGACGGGCAGCCACACAGGCGACGCGGCACCCTCACCGTTACCGCGCTCCAATCTGCCCGGCAGCTTGATCGCGAATTCGACGCGCTCGCCGCTTTTGGGCACCGTCGCGACGTTCTTCGCATATTGGTCCGGCGTCAACATCTGCTCGAGCAGCGCTTCGAGCTGGACCTCTCCCCAAGTGCCGCGTGTCTTCACGTTGGTCAGAACCTTTTTCAGATCGCCGACACCGGCCGCCAGCGTCTGCATCTCGCCGAGCCCACGGTGCACCTGCTCCAGCCGGTCCGAGACGAGCTTGAACGATTCGCCGAGGCGCTGTTCGAGCGTCGCATGCAGCTTTTCATCGACCGTGCGACGCATCTCCTCGAGCTTCGCGGCGTTATTCGCTTCGATATCCTTCAAACGCGCCTCGAGCGTCGCGCGTACTTCGGCGAAACGGCGGTCATTGGCTTCCGTGAGCTGCGCGAGTTGCTGCGCGAGCGTGTCGCCAAAACGCTTGAGCGTGCCGCCTTGCTCTTCGCGCGACTCGAGCGCCTGACGTTGCAAGCTTTCGCGCATCGATTCGAGCTGTTTCGCATTGGTATCGATGAGCAACGCGAGACGCTCCGAGAAGCCGTTGATCTGCTGGTTTTGCACCGCGGCGACACTCGTCAACTGCGCCGCGAGCGTCTGTTGAAACTGCGCAAAACCGCCGCCAAGTTCCACACGCGATAGCCGCGCCGTTTCCGCGATTTCGGAGCGCAGCTCGCGCTCGAGCCGTTCGTATGCCCGCGCCTGATGCTGTCCGGTCGTCTCGATGCGCTCCCCCAGCTCGGCGAGCGCATCGCGCTCGCTCGCCTGCGCGAGATTGCGCAAGGCCAGCGCCAGCGAAAAAGCGAGCACGACCACCGCGATCGCCAATGCGACGGTAAGAAGAGTCGTCATGAGCGCGTCTTCCCGAGCACCTGCGGATTGATCGGATTCGGCGGCTGCCCCGCGCGCGGCCCGACGCCAAGCCCCGCGATCAGATTGTCGGCCGCGAGATTGGCCATTGCCCGACGCGTCGTCTCGCTCGCGCTTGCGATATGCGGTGTCAGCACGACGTTAGACACGGAGAGGAGTGCCGGGTGCACGCTCGGCTCGCCTTCGAAGACATCGAGACCGGCTGCGGCGATGCGCTGCTCGCGCAAGGCAACGGCAAGCGCCGCATCGTCGACGATTCCTCCTCGAGCGATATTGGTGAGCGTGGCCGTGCGTTTCATCAACGCAAGCTCGGCGGCACCGATCGTATGGTGATTCTCGGGCGTATAGGGCAGCACCAGGACGACGTGATCGGCTTCGCGCAGCAAGTCGACCTTCGTCCGGTATTCGGCGGCCAGCTCGGCCTCGATATCGGGCGCCGCACGCGAGCGATTGTGGTAGATGACGCGCATGCCGAAGCCGCGCGCTCGCCGCGCCAGCGCCTGCCCGATGCGCCCCATGCCGATGATGCCGAGTGTCGAGCCATAGATATCGGCCCCAAGAAAGCCGTCATGGCGCCAGCCCTGCCATTGCCCCTCGCGCAGCCAACGCTCGCTCTCGGTGATTCTGCGCGCGGCCGCCATCATCAATGCCCAGCCGAAATCGGCCGTCGATTCGTTCAGCACGTCGGGCGTGTTCGTGGCAAGCACGTTGGCCGCGTTGAAAGCGGCAATATCAAAATTGTTGTAGCCCACGGCCATGTTCGCCACCACACGCAGGCGTGGCGCCGCGGCAAACACGGCCGCACCGATCATGTCGCCTGCCGTCAGCGCGCCGTCCTTGTCGGCCAGCCGGCGCACGAGCTCGCCGGCACTCAGCGCGGGCCCGTCGTTCCAATCGACCTCGAAATACGTTTTGAGCCGATCGACGACCTCGGGAAAGATCGGACGCGCGACAAGAATTTTTTGCATCGGGTGTCTCCGTAACTGAGGCCGCGCGAACGTCACGGCCCCCAAAAAAACAACCACGTCGTCAAGAGAAAAATCGGCACGAGGATCGCCCCGGACCAGGCGAGATAGGCGAAGAAACTCGGCATGCGCACGCCGCGCGCTTCAGCCATCGACTTCACCATGAAATTCGGTGCGTTGCCAATGTAGCTCATCGCGCCCATGAACACCGCGCCCGCTGAGATGGCGGCAAGTGTCCTGGCACCCGACGTCGTCAACGTATGCGCATCACCACCGGCAAGATTGAAAAATACGAGATAGGTCGGCGCATTGTCGAGAAACGACGACAAGAGGCCCGTCGCCCAGAAGTACATCGCATCGATTGGCTGGCCCTTCGCGTCGGTGACGAGATCGACGACGCCGGCAAACGGCCCGTGCGGCCCCGCTCGCAACATCATGATGACGGGCGCGATGGTGATGAAGATGCCGGCGAACAGCTTGGCGACTTCCTCGATCGGCGCCCAGTTGAACGCATTGCCGACCCGTGCGGAGCGCGGCGTGAGCGCGAGCGACGCGAGCGTCAGCGCCACGAGCACGATATCGCGCATCGCGTTTTGCAGTTCAAGATGAGCACCGAGCACCGTAAGCGCCAGCGCCGGCCGCCACAGCCCGCTCGCCAGGACGGCGGCGATGACGAGCGCGAGCAACGCGAAATTCGCTTTGCCCTCGATCGCGATGCCTCGCGTATCGGGCGATGGATCGAGAAACGGTGCGCACACTTCGTCTTCGCGCCGATAAAAGTAGCTGTCGAGCGCATAAAAAAGCGCGAGCAGCAGACCGCAGATGACAAGCATCGGCGCGATCAGATGCTGCGTCGTCCAAAAGAAGCCGACGCCGTTCAGGAATCCCAGAAACAGCGGAGGATCCCCGAGCGGCGTGAGGGAGCCCCCGGCATTGGCGACGAGAAAGATGAAGAACACGACGACATGCACGACATGTTTTCGATCGTCGTTGGCGCGCAAGAGCGGCCGGATGAGCAGCATCGCCGCGCCCGTCGTGCCCATGATGCTGGCAAGCAGAGCGCCGAGCGCGAGGATGACCGTATTCGTTTTCGGCGAGCCGTGCAAATTGCCGCGCACGCAAATCCCGCCCGCGATCGTATAAAGCGCGGTGAGCAGCACGATAAACGGCACGTATTCCTCGATGAGCGCGTGCGCGAGCGTTGCGAGTGCTGCGCCTGCGCCATACGCATAGCCGAAGGGCGCGACGAAGAGTACGGCCCACGCTGCGGCGATCTTGCCGAAATGATGATGCCAGAGCGCCGGCGCGAGAAGCGGAACGATGGCGATCGATAGCAAGATACCGGCAAACGGAAACGCCCAGCCCGCGTGAAGGGCCGCGCCATCGAGTGTCGCCGCGGCAGCGGGCACGGGCGAGAGCACGGTTGCGAGCGCCATGATCAGCATCGGCGCGATGCGACCGTCAAACGGCATGCGCGGCAATGCCGCATGTCGTACGTTCATTCCTTCCTCTTGTTGTGCGGTGTGCGTTAATGGAGCGGGCGGAGCGGGCCGAGCCTGCCAAGGCGCTATACGCTGATACGCAAATGCGGGACCGGCCGTACCCGAGCCCCCGGGGCTCAGGCACCGCGCACGACGATCGCGTGTACGCGATAGGGGCCGTGCGCGCCCAGGACGATGGTTTGCTCGATGTCGCCCGTGCGCGAGGGCCCGGAAATGAAATTGACCGCGCGCGGTAACTGCCCGCGCTCGGCGCGCATCAGCGCGAACGCCTCCTCATGCCCCGCAACGATGCGCGAAGCAGGGACGATGGCGATATGCGTCTCAGGCAGCAGCCCCGTTGAAACTTCGGTGCCGGGCCCCGAAAGCAGCGCGAGCGAGCCCGTTTCGGCCGTCGCGCAAAAACAGCCGGTGATGCCGATCAGATCGGCATCTTGGGGATTGCGAAACTCGATGGACAGCCCCGCCTGCGCCCAAGGCAGTGGTTCAAGCTCCCGCCATGCCACGGCGCGCGCAGGCAAAGCACCCGCGCTCAGATACTGCGCAGCGGCCGCGGGCACCTGTTCGAGCGTCTGCACTTCGTCGACGGTGGTGGCCATGAGGCGTGCCTCGGCAATGAACCGCGCGACGAGCCCCTCGCTATCCTGGGGCATCGGAGGACGGGGCCCGGCCGGATGACGTGCGAGATAATCAGCCGCGGCCTCGAGCTCATCCGGCTCCGGCTGCGCGGTACGACCGCTCGCCGCGCGTATGCGCGCGAGAATATTGCGGCGCGCAGCCGTTGTATCCATGACGGAACCTCCCAGGCGACATCGAACGGCCGATTATACCGGCGGACTTTTTCGAGATATACCGTCCCGAGACGAAGCGCGGCAAAGGAGACGATTCTCAGCGCCCCGCTTACACCGCGTCGCTACTCCCCGCCGACGTCGATCGGCGTCGTGATGCCGAAGACCTGCCGCAAATAAGCAATGTAGGCCTTGTCGTCGCACATGTTCTTGCCTGGGGAATCAGAGAGCTTCGCGACGGGTTGGCCATTGCAGCGGACCATCTTGATGACGATTTGCAGCGGACTGTAGCCGAGATCGTTCGTGAGGTTCGTGCCGACGCCGAACGCGAGCCGGCAACGTCCGCGAAACCGCTCGTACAGTTGCAGCACTTTGGGAATATCGAGCGCATCGGAAAAGACCAGCACCTTGGTGCGCGGATCGCAGCGGTTTTCCTCGTAATGGCGCAGCAGTTGTTCGCCCCATTCGAAGGGGTCGCCCGAATCGTGGCGCGCGCCGTCGAAGAGCTTGCAGAAATACATATCGAAGTCGCGCAGGAAAGCCTGCATGCCGTAGACATCCGAGAGCGCGATGCCGAGATCGCCCCGATATTCCTTCGCCCAGACTTCGAAACCATAGGTCTGCGAATCGCGCAGACGCGGCCCGAGCGCCTGACAGGCCTGCAAGTACTCATGAGCCATGGTGCCGAGCGGCGTAAGACCGTGCTTTTTCGCGTAATAAACATTGCTCGTGCCTGCGAACTGCTCGCCGATCCCGCTCATCAGCGTGAGCAGTACCTCTTCATGCCAGCGCCGCGAAAAACGCCGACGCGTACCGTAATCGGCAATCTTGCAATCGGCGAACTCGGGTCGCGCGCCGAGTAACGCGATCTTCTCGCGCAGGCGCTCGCGACCGATCGCGTAATCAGGCTGACGCTGCGTGTTGCGGAAGTAGACCTCGTTCACGATGGCCAGCACCGGGATCTCGAAGAGAATCGTGTGCAGCCAGGGACCGCTGATGACGATGTCGATTTCGCCATTCTGTTTCGGGGAGGGTGAAATCGAGATGTACTTCTCGTTCAGATGAAAGAGCGCGAGAAAGTCGACGAAATCGCTCTTGATGAACCGCATGCGACGCAGATAGTCGAGTTCGTCTTCGCTGAACGAGACCCGGCAAAGCTGGCGAATCTCCTCGCGAATCTCTTCGATGTAGGGCGTGAGATCGACGTTCGGCGTGCGGCAGCGGAACCGGTATTCCACGTTCGCGGCGGGGAAATGATGCAAAACGACCTGCATCATCGTGAACTTGTAAAGATCGGTGTCGAGCAGCGAGGTAATGATCATGGAACGCACGTGCCGCAGAGCCAGTCGATGGGAAACAGTATTCTTGCACTACTTTGCGTAGCGAAGACGGAATGTTGCTTCAACGCCATCGAGCGCCGTCCCGGGAGACGACGAATTGCGTCACTGCGGCTCAGTGTCGGCAAGCCATTGTTCATATACCCGCAGCGGTTCGATCCCGCCCGCGATCCGTCTCGCCATCACTTGCATCGCAAGACGATTGCGCACGGCCGCCAACGCCGTCCACATCGGGCGCTCCAGAGACTCTGACAAACTAGCCGCATAGTGCTGATAATACGGCTCCCCGCCAAATGGCAGCGCCAGCACGTCCCTTTTCGGCGCAGCATGCAAAAACTCCATCGTAGTCTGCCGCCTCTCGGGCTCGGATTGTCGCGCAAGGATTCGATCAAGCGTCGAGACGTCCGCGTCGTCCGCCTCGAGAAGCGATGCAAGCCGGATGCATTGCGCCGCGCTGAGCGACCGCGTGTCGATGTGCAAAAGTTGGTTAAAGGGAGCCGTTGCCATCACGGCATCCGGAAACCGCTGCGCCGCGCGCCATTCAGCCAGCGACAGCGGGCCAGTGCGATCGCAAGCCAGATCGATGACCATCGGCTCGATATCGCCTCGAACCGGGTGGCGCGTCATGACCGCTAACGCATAGTGATTGCTGTATTGCGACTCGCCACGTTGCGGCACTCCCCAACGCGAGCCGATGAGTACCCCGGGCCTGCCATCGTCCATACGCGAGAACGCGAATTCGAATTGCCCAACCTTGAAGCCAGTCGCACTTTCGTCGTCGTGCGCCCCTTTCGCTGCCCCGCGCCGCAGGCGCTCCGCAAACGGGATATCGGCGAAACGCGATGGCGCCGACATGATCTCGCCCGTGGCATGGGCACGTTCCAGGCCTTGCGCAGAGATATCCGGCACGAACATGGCCGCCGCGCGCAATGCGTCGTTCGGTATCCCGGCCTGCCGCAATTCGAGCGCCCAAAGCCGAGCTTTTGCACCGCATGCACTGACGATACGGTCAGGCGTGCGAACGCGTTGCGCCAAATAGGCGGTCATTTCGCAGGTTTGCGCGAAATCGAAATAGGTAATCGCGTGCGCATCCCGCGCAAGCCCAAAAGCGGGTGCCTCATGCGCTTGCCGGCCGGACGAGAGCGCAAATGCGCCCCGATCAACCGCTGCGCCGGCAGCGCCCGGCGGCCTGCCGCCGCCCGCCCGAAGGCTCAGGAGGTCGTCAAGCCAACGAGCGCCGCACTTTGGCAGGGGCTCGATGAAGGCTGCTTGCGTACCGCGCTGAGCGGATGCGGCGTCTACGCCTGCGTGTAACGATGCGCGATTCGGCTCGATCGGGCCGGGATTGATCATAGCGAGTACTGACGACGGCTGAGACAATGCAGCGTAGCAGCCAACATCGAGGGGACCATGCGCGGCACGCGAAGCGCTGCGGCACGCAGCCGAAGTTCGCGCTCGCGCACCATAAACTAATCACGAATCAATCTAAAGCGCGGCCAGGGCCTTTAGCCAAACGGGCCCTCGCGTTACGCTACAATATAGCGTTTGCTCGCCCGGCATCCGCTTCCCCCGATATTCCGTATGCAGGAGTTTGAATGACTCACGTTGTGACCGAAAGCTGCATCAAGTGCAAATACACCGACTGCGTGGACGTCTGTCCGGTCGACTGCTTTCGCGAAGGTCCCAACTTCCTCGCGATCGATCCCGATGAGTGCATCGACTGTGCCGTGTGCGTGGCCGAATGCCCGGTGAATGCGATCTACGCCGAGGAAGACGTCCCCGGCGATCAGCAGCAGTTCGTCGAGCTGAATGCGGATCTGGCGAAAGGCTGGCCCAGCATCACGAAGACGAAGGGTGCGCTGCCCGAAGCCGATCAGTGGAAAGATGTCACCGACAAGCTGAGCCAGCTCGAACGATAACCCCTCGCTGCCCGCTTGCCGGCGGTGCACGTTTGCGTGCGCCGGCAAGCGGGGCCGGCACCGCCCGTGATCTGCCGCGCGCCCCGCGCAGCCGTGACCCAGATGGCCGCCACTGCTCCGAAGGGTCGGGGTATTGACAGTACCGGCATCGCCCCATAGAATCTCGCTTCTCTGCTGTTGTTCCCCGATAGCTCAGTCGGTAGAGCGCCGGACTGTTAATCCGTAGGTCCCTGGTTCGAGCCCAGGTCGGGGAGCCAAGAATACACGCGAAGAGCCCGTTATCAAGACGGGCTCTTTTGCATCAAGGCATCGTTTGACTCAGTAGCCGTCTTTTCCCCGATAGCTCAGTCGGTAGAGCGCCGGACTGTTAATCCGTAGGTCCCTGGTTCGAGCCCAGGTCGGGGAGCCAAACACGCAAAAGGCCCGTCCACACGCGACGGGCCTTTTGCGTTTCGTCGGCTCCATGGGCAAACGCCGCCTGTGGTACCGTTTCGAGATGGCCACGGCGCCTCGCGGCAAACCATGGCCGCAATCTTTTTCGCCGCTCGCGCGCCCCTTTTTCACCGACGCCCCATGACATCGCCCCGCTTCAGCGATTCCGCCCGCTACTGGCGCACGCCGCTCGTGCCCGGGGCCGATATGCTGACCGCCGAATATCGAGAGCATACGTTCGCGCCGCACTGGCACGACGCTTATACGGTGCCGGTCATCGAGGCGGGCGCCGAGGCTTACGATTATCGCGGTGCGCATCATGTGGCCGAAGCGGGCACGGTACCGGTGATCAACCCCGGCGAAGTTCATACGGGCTCGCGTGCAATCGAGGCAGGCTGGCGCTATCGCGTGCTCTACGTGCCGATTGATTATGTCGAACGCATCGCCGAGGAACTCGCCGACAGGCCAGCGCCGATGCCATGGTTTCCCGTCGAGCCGATACGGGATGCCGACCTTGCCCTGCGCATCGCGCGGGCGCATCGCTTGCTCGAGGACGGCACGGATTCGCTCGCCGCGGAGACCGCACTCGTCGACGCCCTGACGACGCTCGTCACGCGCCATGCGCAAGCGCGGCCCCACCCTGCGCGCGCCGGCACTGATCATCCGCGCGTCGCAGCCATGCAAGCGCGACTGGCTGCCGATCTCACGGAGTCGTTGAGCCTCACGGAACTCGCCGGCGAAGTGGGGCTTTCCGCATTCCACGCGGCGCGCCTTTTCACGCGCGCGACCGGCCTGCCGCCGCACGCCTGGCGCAACCAGCTGCGGCTGCAACGCGCGCTCGCGCCGCTGCGTGCAGGCGTGCCCGTCACCGAAGTGGCCGCGGCAAGCGGCTTCACCGATCAAAGTCATTTCACTCGCCACTTTCGGCGCATGTTCGGCGTGCCGCCAGGCCGCTGGCAGACAAGCTGACCGTTGCCTGCCTTCGCATCGCGCCGCGGGAGCATTCCAACGACCGCCGCGCGCTCGAGCGCAAGAACATACAAGCCCCTTTTCGAACGCGCCGCTAAGCTCGATCGAAAAGGAGGATTTCGCAGTGAACCCACGCACTTCGCTCAACGAATTCGCCGACGGCGCGCGCGACATGGTCCCGATGATGGTCGGCGCCGCGCCGTTCGGCGTCATTTTCGGCACGCTCGTGAGCTCCGGCCCGCTGCATCTCTGGCAAGGTCAGCTGATGTCGCTGACCGTCTTCGCCGGCTCGGCCCAGTTCATCGCGCTCGGCCTGATCGCCGGGCACGCGGGACTGGCGGTCGTCTGGGCGACGACTTTCGTCGTCAATCTTCGCCACCTGCTCTACAGCGCGACGCTCGCGCCCTACGTTGCCAAGCTGCCGGCCCGCTGGCGATGGGGGCTCGCGGCGCTCTTGACCGACGAAGTCTTCGCCGTGGCCTACGCACATTATCGCCATGCACCGCCCGGCGCCATCGGACCGCACTACTTTCTCGGTGCAGGGGTCGCCATGTACCTCAACTGGCAGATATGGACCCTGGTCGGACTGTTGTTCGGGGCCGCGTTTCCGCGGCTGCAATCGATGGGTCTCGATTTCGCCATGGTCGCCACCTTCATTGCGATCGTCGTGCCGCAACTCGTGGCGCTGCGCTACATCGCGGCGGCGCTGACAGCCGGTGTACTCGCCCTCGCCTGCGCGGCGTGGCCCTATAAGCTGGGACTGCTCGCGGCCGTGGCGGGCGGCGTCGCCGTCGGTGTCGTGCTGTCGCGCCCCTGGGCGCGCCGCCCTGCACATGCGGAGGCGACGCGATGAATGCCGTCATCCTCATCCTCGGCATGGCCGTCATTACGTGCCTGATCCGCGCGACGCTGTTCGTGCTCGGCGAGCGGATCACGTTCCCGCCACTCGTGCAAACCGCGCTCGGCTTCGTGCCGGTGACCGTCCTGACGGCCATCATCGTACCG
>Ga0209672_100390_pt1 | contig 26529 bp, 22 predicted proteins | sample AraplaCol_mMS_r2_FD_184273 | JGI IMG/M metagenome (GOLD analysis project Ga0209672, IMG submission 184273) | Arabidopsis root microbial communities from North Carolina, USA - plate scrape CL_Col_mMS_r2 (SPAdes) (version 2) | ecosystem: Host-associated > Plants > Roots > Endosphere | place: USA...
CAATCGCTCACGGCGGACGGGCTTTTCTCGCCAACGTTCTCGTGTCATGGCTCGCAGATCGGCGTGTGCGGCCCCGGCGTCGGCATCGTGTCGACCGTGCCGGGTGCGGCCTTCAATCCCGAATCCGGCACGTCGATGGCCGCGCCCCACATCACCGGTCTCGCGGCGCTGCTGCTCAGCGATCCGCATCTCGCAGGCTATCTCGGTCCACGCGGGCCGCAACGCGTCGCCGCGCTTTTTCAACTGATCCGGATGATCTGCACGCCCATCGCGGCGAGCGACCCGTCAAACCGCTTCGGAGCGGGGCTGCCGCGCTTGCAAAACATTCGCCGACTGTTGCCGCACGTCTACCGATAAGGACGGCACCGACGCTTTCGACGAGTCGCGCCCCCGGGAATGAAGCGGCGGCGCGACGTACCGGCATCAAAACGACAGGAGCACATCGATATGTCGACGTCATCGTATGCGGGAATCAAGCGTAGCGCATTGCTCGCGGCCCTCGGCCTCGTTTCGATCGGCGCATCCGCGCAAAGCTGGACGCTCGCTCTCTCGTGGAACGCGGGATCATGTGGCGAGAACAATGGCAGCACGACCTGTGTCGCGCAAGCGGCCCCGAACGCGCAGGCCAACGGTGCCGATCAAGACGGGAGCACATCATCCCCGACACTCAAGGCCATCGCGCTGCGCACCGATCGTGTCGATTGCATGGCGGCCCCGCTCGCTGCCGACAAGCTACCCGCCACCGTCGAACAGTATCTCTGGTCGACGAGCGCCGATTCGCTGCAGCAGCGCTGGCACCGTTATGGCAGCTGCAGCGGCTATACGCCAACGGGCTACTTCACAGAGATGTCGGCCATGGCGCGCGCAATCGTCCGCACGAACCTCGGCCAATATCTCGCGCAGCACGCGGGCAAGCGCGTGTTGCTGGACGAGCTGAAAGACGCGCAATTGCACGACTTCTTTTTTGGTGCCGACAAAGCCGTGCAGTTCTACTGCGCCCCCGACGGACGCCTTGCCGAGGTGCGTTACACGTTGCGCGACTGGTCCGACATGTTCGTGTACCGCGACAAAGGCAGCATGCTCGTGCCCACGCCCGGCGGCAACTGCGGCGACGAGGTCATCCTCTAAAGCCTTTCGCACAACAGAAGACACCGCATCGCTCAAAACCACCAGGAGACCTCATCATGTGTGCTGTCCGAATCGGTGTGCAATATCCTTCGCCCAGAATCGGTTTCGAACCGGCGCTTCGAGCGGGTGCAGCCGGGGCCGCAGTGGTTCCGACCGCGCCCAGGCACGTGCTCATTGCACAACTGCAAACCGAATGCGATGCGATGGCACGCTACGCGCTTCGGCACGGGATGCCGGTTGCCCCGGAGCTCGTGGCGCAGTTGTCGCCGCTGATCGCCCTCGATCCCGATGCGCCAGGCACGGCAACGAGCCGCGACGAAAGCACCGGCAACGGCCCTGCCTCGTCTGGCCAGCCTTCGTTGTGCCATGCGCTGGCAACGATCCATCGGCGGCTCGCGGTCGCGATTTCCCCGGCCACGCCGCAAGCCGTCGCGCTGCTCGATGTCGAGCGCCGGCGCGGACGGTTGTCCTGGCTCGGCCCCGTGCCGCTGATCCGTACATTGACGGTCTGCGCACTGTCTTTCCTCTTCGCGGTGATCGCCATGTCGCTCGCGCCCGAGGTCTCCGTCGAGAACATCGACCGCGGATTTCTCGACTCATCCGGCCTGACATTGTTGATGAATGCCGTGTTTCTGCTGTTTTGTGCAGGCCTCGGGGCCTCGTTCGCCACGCTCTTTCAAGCGCATCGATATGTCGCGAACGCAACGTACGATCCTCAGTACGACGCTTCGTATGGCGCACGCCTGATTCTCGGCATCATCGCCGGATTGATCCTCGTCGAAATGCTGCCTGCGCAGCTCTACGACAACGGCAGCATGCGCAGCTTCGGCAAGCCGGCGCTCGCCATGTTGGGCGGATTCTCCGCCACGGCTGTGCATCGACTGCTGCATCGACTCGTCGAAACGCTCGAGACGCTCGTGCGCGGCGACCCTCGGCCCGCCGCCGAAGCAGCGCTCGAGGCGCGACGCGCGCAAGCGGCCACGGAACACGTGCAATGGAAGGGCGAGCTTGCCGCCGAACTGCTCGAACTGCAGCAGTCGCTTGAAAGCGGCATGCCGGCGGACGCCGTCAAGCAACGGCTGACCGACTTCACCCGCAATATGCTGCATCCCGATGCACCGAAGCCCGCAACGCACACCGTCGGGTCCCGCCAGAAGGAGTAAGCCATGCTCTTCCTCTATAACTGGCCGTCGTCGATCATGGGACTCTTCGTCGTCACGCTTACGCTGCTGCTCGCGCTGGGTGGCTACGCTTTCTTTCGTCGGACAGTGCGCGTCCGTCCCGCGCCCGAAGAACAATCGATGACCATCGCGATGGTGTCGGTCATCACGACGATCAACTCGCTTTTGATCGCATTCGCCGCCATCAACGTGTGGGGCGCCTATGCGGACGCTGCGCACAACGTGGACATGGAGGCCACCACCGCCGGCGAACTCGCGCGCGATCTGGCCGCATTCGGCGAGGCACCCGCTGCGCAGGCGGTCGATGCGCTCCATACGTATCTCGACGGCGTGGTGCATGTCGAATGGCCGAGGATGCAGCAAGAGGCGGCCGGCGATACTCAGTCGGAACTTCGTTTCGACACGCTCTTCAACGAGGTCAATGAGATCCAGCCGCGCGACGAACGGCAGCGCGCACTGCTGGGCGAGGTACTCAAGCGTGTCAACGAGTTGGCCAAATTGCGCGATCAGCGCCTGCTGTCGCTCGATGTCGCCATGCCGGCCACGCTGTGGGCCGTCATGCTGATTGCAAGCGCCATCTCGTTCCTGCTGCTCTATACGCTGCCTGGCACGATGTTCAATGTTGCGCTGATTTCCGCATGGGCACTAACGCTCGGGCTCGCATTCTTTTTTGTGCTGGCCGTAGACCGGCCGTTTGCGGGCCGGGTCAGCGTGGGTCCGCAACCGCTCGCGCATGTCGTCGAAGCGATGAACGCGCGCGCACAAACCGTCATCGGAGCAAATCATGACACGCGATGATTTCCTGGCCGCCGCGCAATTGTCCGACGCGCTCGTCGAGCGGTGGTACGCCCCCCTGCATGCCGCGTTCGAGGAGTTCGAGATCGCAACGCCGGCCCGCGTGAGCGCCTTTATCGCCCAGGCGGGCCACGAAACGCTCGGCTTTACGCTTGTTCGCGAACTCTGGGGACCGACAACGGCTCAGCTGGCATACGAACCGCCCTCGCCCAAAGCGGCGCAACTCGGCAATGTCAAACCGGGAGACGGACAAAGGTTTCGCGGCCGCGGACTGCTTCAGATCACGGGACGCGCGAATTATGCCGCCTGCGGCGCAGCGCTCGGCGTCGACCTCGAGGCGCGGCCGGAGCAGCTCGAACAAGCGCTGGCCGCGGCGCGCGCTTCGGCATGGTGGTGGCACCGGCACGGCTGCAATGCACTGGCGGATACCGGTGACTTCGTCGCGCTGACGAGACGCATCAATGGCGGCGTCAATGGGCTAAGCGACCGTCAGCGACGGTGGGAGATCGCCAAAGTCGCATTTGGTCTTTAATACGGTCTTCAGCAAGCCGGCTATCGCATCGGAGCGAAGCGTATTCATCGCTCGAGCGACGAACAGGCTCAGGTCTCCATGACCAGCAACTGCGCACCATCCGTCACCTGGTCACCGACGCCATACAGCACCTCCGCGATCTTGCCGGCCGCCGGTGCGCCGATCGTATGCTCCATTTTCATGGCCTCCATCACGATCAGCGGCGCACCCTTTTCGACCACCGAACCCGGCTCGACCAGTACCGCGATGACCTTGCCGGGCATGGGCGCCGTCAAACGACCCTCGCCGTGCTCGGCATCGGCCGCGTGTGCAAGCAGATTCGTCCATTCGAAGGCAAGCCACGTGCCGCGGCAAAACACATGGAATGTGTCGCCATCGATAAAAACACGCCCCGTCGCTCGAATGTCGCCCAGGCGCACACCGTAGCCATGGGGCTGCGCCTCGCGCCACCAGTCGAACGTTTCCGTCCACTGCTCGTGTATCAGCGTGCACGCGGCGCCATCGCGCGTATAAACGATCTTGCAAGGCGTATCGTCTTCGATCGATCGCCATTCAATCGTCTGGCGGTAAGCACCGTTCAGACGCCAGTGCGACAACGCATCCCACGGCGATGCACCATGCGCTGTCCCGCCTTCGCGCGTCAGCAGCGCAGCGCACGCGAGCGCAACGGCCTCCTTGAACGGCTTGTCGGCACGCGCGAACAGCGCATCGTGGTGGCGTTCGATGAGGCCCGTATCGAGTTCGGCTGACGCGAACGGCGGGCATGTGACGATGCGCTGCAGGAACTCGATATTCGTTTGCGGCCCCACCGCCTCGCAGGCCTGCAGTGCGCGCTCCATGCGTGCGAGCGCCTCGCTTCGGTTCGCGCCGTGCACGATCACCTTTGCGATCATCGGATCGTAAAACGGCGTGATCGTATCGCCCTCGCGCACGCCGCTATCGATACGCACGGGCGCGCGCCGCGGCTCGCCGATCGTGAACTCGACGCTGGCCGGCATCCTCAGATATTTGAGCGTGCCCGTCGACGGCAGGAAACCGCGCGCCGGATTCTCGGCATAGACACGTGCTTCGATCGCGTGCCCGTCGATCTTCAACTGATCCTGCCGCAGCGGCAGCGGCTCGCCGGAGGCCACGCGCAACTGCCATTCGACGAGATCGAGCCCTGTCACCATCTCCGTGACCGGGTGCTCGACCTGCAAGCGCGTGTTCATTTCCATGAAGTAAAAGGCTGCATCCGTCATGATGAATTCGACGGTGCCGGCTCCCACATAGGAAACGGCGCGCGCCGCGGCCACGGCGGCCTCGCCCATCGCGCGCCGCACGGCGTCCGAAAGCCCGGGCGCAGGCGCTTCCTCGAGCACTTTCTGGTGACGCCGCTGCACCGAGCAATCGCGATCGAACAGATACACCGCGCCGCCATGGCGATCGGCGAATACCTGCACCTCGACGTGTCGAGGACGTGTCAGATATTTCTCGATGAGAATGCGATCGTTGCCGAAGCTGCTCGCCGCTTCGCGCTTGCACGAAGCGAGCGCGGCAGCGAAATCCTCGTGCTTGTCCACGACGCGCATGCCCTTGCCGCCGCCGCCCGCGCTCGCCTTGAGCAGGACCGGATAGCCGATCGCATCGGCTTCGCGCTGCAATCGTGCCGCATCTTGATCGTCGCCGTGATAGCCCGGCACGAGCGGAACCGCTGCCTCCTGCATCAGCGCCTTGGCCGCGGCCTTCGATCCCATCGCCGCGATGGCGGACACCGGCGGCCCGATGAAGACGATGCCGGCCGCTTCGCACGCCTCGGCGAACGCTTCGTTCTCCGAAAGAAAACCGTAGCCGGGATGAATGGCCTGCGCGCCTGCCCTCAGCGCCGCATCGATGATTCGATCGATGCGCAAGTAGCTCTCGGCCGCGGGCGAAGCGCCGATATGAACGGCTTCGTCACACGCCGCGACGTGCTTGGCGTTGGCGTCGGCATCCGAATACACCGCTACGCTCGCCACACCAAGCCGGCGGCAGGTCGCCGCCACACGGCACGCGATTTCACCGCGGTTCGCAATCAGAATCTTGTTGAACATGTGAGGTCTCGGTGAGGTCTCGGTGAGGTCTCGCAACGGGGCGGCGTCATGATCGCCCGAATCTACCCGGTCTTGCCACAATCAAGCGCCAGTCAGGCACGCCAGGCCGGCGCACGCTTCTCGAGGAACGACGCGACGCCCTCGCGCGCTTCCGCACTCGCCCGAATGCGTGCGATGCGCGCAGCCGTATCGTCGATCAACGCTTCATCGAGTGAGCGGCCCGCGACGTCTTGCACCAGCCGCTTCGATTCGCGTACGGCCTGGGGGCCGTTCGCGCAAAGGGCGGCGGCAAGCTTTTGCACGGTTGCATCGAGCGCATCGGCAGGAGCCGTTTCATGCACGAGCCCGAGGCGGTGCGCCGTCATACATTCGAACGGCTCCGCCGTCGCGAAATAACGGCGCGAGGCCCGTTCGCCCAGCGCGCGAATCACGTAGGGGGCGATCGTGGCGGCGATCAATCCCAAGCGCGCTTCCGACAGGCAAAACCGCACCGTATCGGCCGCAACGACGATGTCGCACGCCGCCGCGAGGCCAACGCCGCCCGCATAGGCATCGCCGGATACGCGCGCAATGACGGGTTGCGGCGTTCGATACACCGCTGCCAGCATGTCGGCGAGCCGCCTTGCGTCGGCAAGATTCTCCTCGTCGGAGAACGATGCCATCTTCTTCATCCAGTTCAGATCGGCGCCCGCGCAGAATGCCGGACCGTTGGCCGCAAGCACGATCGCGCGGACATCGTTGCGCGTTTGCAGTTGCGAGAACGCATCGGTCAGCTCCGCGATCATCGTTTCGTTGAATGCATTGCGTACTTCGGGGCGATTGAGCGTCACCGTGGCGACGTGCCCGGAAATCGCCAGTTCAAGCGTGCTGTATTGCATCGAAGGCTCCTGCTCCATTCGTTTCGAAGGTCGCTGCTTGCCGCCGCTTCACATCCGGAATACGCCAAAACGCGTTTCGCCGATCGGCGCATTCATCGCCGCCGACAAGCCGAGGCCCAGCACATCGCGCGTTTGCGCCGGATCGATGACACCGTCATCCCAGAGACGCGCGCTGGCGTAATAGGGATGGCCCTGGTGTTCGTATTGCTCGCGAATCGGCTTCTTGAACGCTTCTTCCTCGTCGGCGCTCCAGGCGCCGCCCTTCGCTTCGATCCCATCGCGCTTGACCGTCGCCAGCACGGACGCGGCCTGCTCGCCGCCCATGACGGAGATCCGCGCGTTGGGCCACATCCAGAGAAAGCGCGGCGAGTAGGCGCGCCCGCACATGCCGTAATTGCCGGCGCCGAACGAGCCGCCGATGATGACCGTGAACTTCGGCACGTTGGCCGTCGCAACCGCCGTGACCATCTTGGCCCCGTTGCGCGCGATGCCTTCGTTCTCGTACTTTCGTCCCACCATGAAGCCCGTGATGTTCTGCAAAAACACGAGCGGAATTTTGCGCTGACAGCAGAGTTCGATGAAATGCGTACCCTTTAACGCCGATTCGGAAAAGAGAATCCCGTTGTTTGCGATGATGCCGACGGGATGGCCCCAGATATGGGCGAAGCCAGTGACGAGCGTCGTGCCGTAACGCGCCTTGAATTCGTCGAATTCGGAATCGTCGACAATGCGCGCGATGATTTCGCGGATATCGAATGGCTTGCGCGTATCCACCGGAATCACGCCGTAGATGCTTTTGGCGTCGTAACGCGGCGGCTTCGGTTCGCGTAGCGGGACGGGCGGCACTTTCACGCGATTGAGCTTGCCGACGATCCCGCGCGCGAGTGCGAGTGCATGCGCATCGTTTTGCGCAAGGTGATCCACGACACCCGACAAACGCGTATGGACGTCGCCGCCGCCGAGATCTTCCGCGCTGACCTCTTCGCCCGTGGCCGCCTTCACGAGCGGTGGGCCGCCGAGGAAAATCGTCCCTTGATTCTTGACGATGATCGATTCGTCGCTCATGGCGGGCACATACGCACCGCCTGCCGTGCATGAACCCATGACCACCGCGATCTGCGCGATACCGGCCGCCGAAAGATTGGCCTGGTTATAGAAGATGCGCCCGAAATGATCGCGATCCGGAAATACGTCATCCTGATTCGGCAGATTGGCGCCGCCCGAATCGACGAGATAGACGCACGGCAACCGGTTTTCCGCAGCGATCTCCTGTGCGCGCACATGCTTTTTGACGGTCATCGGGTAGTAGGTCCCGCCCTTGACCGTGGCATCGTTGCATACGATCACACACTCCTGCTGCGCGATGCGTCCGATGCCGGTGATGATGCCGGCACCTGGCGCGGCGTCGTGATACATGCCGAAAGCCGCCAGTTGGGAAAACTCGAGAAACGGGGTACCAGGATCGAGCAGCTGTGCGATGCGCTCACGCGGCAGCAGTTTGCCGCGCGAAACATGTTTGTCTCGTGCCGCGGCCCCGCCGCCTTGCGCGAGGTGCGCCACTTTCGCCTGCAAATCGGCGACCAGCGCTTCGAGCGCCTCGGCGTTCGCACGGAATTCGTCGGAGCGCGGGTTCAGCTTGCTTTCGATCATCGGCATAGGGGAATACTCCGTTTCGCGTCGCGGATAGGAGAAGGCTCAGGCGGTCTCGGAGAAGAGCTCCCGGCCGATCAGCATGCGACGGACTTCGCTCGTGCCCGCGCCGATTTCGTAAAGCTTCGCATCGCGCCAGAGACGGCCGACCGGATATTCATTGATGTAGCCGTTGCCGCCGAGGATCTGGATCGCCTCGCCGGCCATCCAGGTCGCTTTTTCCGCGGTATAGAGAATGACGCCCGCGCAATCCTTGCGAACTTGACGCACGTGCTCCTTGCCGAGCGTATCGAGCTGCCGGCCCACGGCATAGAGGTAGGCGCGACAGGCCTGCAGCGTCGTGTACATGTCCGCGACTTTGCCCTGGATCAGCTGAAATTCGCCGATCGCCTGGCCGAATTGCTTGCGATCGTGAATGTACGGTACGACCGCATCCATACAGGCCAGCATGATGCCCGTCGGGCCGCCGGCCAGCACGGCACGTTCGTAATCGAGCCCGCTCATCAGGACGTTCACGCCGCCGTTGAGCCGGCCCAGGATGTTTTCCTCGGGGACTTCGACGTCGACGAACACGAGTTCGCCCGTATGCGAGCCGCGCATGCCGAGCTTGTCGAGCTTTTGCGCCACCGAGAAACCCTTCATGCCTTTTTCGACGATGAACGCCGTGATGCCCCGCGCGCCGGCTTCGATATCGGTCTTGGCATAGACGACGAGCGTGTCGCAATCCGGACCGTTCGTGATCCACATTTTCGTGCCGTTCAGGACATAACGGTCACCGCGCTTGTCCGCGCGCAGCTTCATGCTGACCACATCCGATCCGGCGTTGGGCTCGCTCATCGCCAAGGCACCGACATGCTCGCCCGACACGAGCTTCGGCAGATATTTTTGCTTTTGCGCTTCGGTGCCGTTGCGATGAATCTGGTTGACGCACAGATTCGAATGGGCACCGTACGAGAGTCCCACTGAAGCCGAGGCGCGCGAGATCTCCTCCATCGCAACCATATGCGCGACATAGCCCATGTTCGCCCCGCCGGACTCTTCGGAGACCGTCATGCCAAGCACGCCGAGTTCGCCGAACTTGCGCCAGAGGTCCATCGGGAACTGATCGCTGCGATCGATCTCGCCCGCGCGCGGAGCGATCTCCTTCGCGGCGAAATTGGCGAGCGTATCGCGCAGCATGTCGATTTCCTCGCCAAGCGCGAACTGCAGTCCAGGCACATTGCTCATGGGGCTCTCCAGTCTCCAGTCGAGGCGGCGTCGTACGCCACCATGGTCGGGCATGAGGCGCGGATCGCGCGCTCGATCAACGCGCATTTCACGCCACATTTACGTAAGCGTCAATAGGTGTTTCTGAGTAATACTCACTTTTTTTAAGAGACTGTATATAGCCTGCTGCTCAGTGCTACCATCGCGGTCACCGAGCCTCCCAATGGAGGCGTACTTGAACCCGACTCAAACGATGGACGATTCGAAGCCCGAAGCGGGCGGTGCGCGGCGTCAGCCGGCCGGTCGCAAATCCCAGCAACGTGTGAAGGACATCCTCCAGGCGGGCCGGGAGGTGTTCTCCGAAAAGGGGTATGAGCGCGCGACCACGGCTGAGATCGCGCAGCGCGTCGGCGTTTCCGAGGCGACGGTCTTCAGTTACTTTCGCGGCAAACGCGAGTTGTGCGTGCGGGTTATTTCGGATTGGTACGATGAAATCATCGCGGCCATCGAAACGGGGCTTCCGCGCGACGGCAGCGCGCGTCAGCAGTTCGCCTTCATCGTGCGTATGCACGTGCGCCTGATGCTCGTGCACGGCACCGGTCTTTGCTCGCTGGTCCTTTCGGAGGGGCGCACGAAGCACCATGCGCTCGGCGACGAGTTGACCGTGCTGCAGCGGCGCTACACGGCACCGCTCATGCGCGTTCTCGCGCAAGCGCAGCAAGCGGGGCACATTCGCACCGACATGCCGCTTAGGCTCATGCGCTCGCTCGTATTCGGCCCGATGGAGCATGTGTTGTGGGATGCGTCGCTCGCGCATCGCGGCGCAGATATCGATGCAACGGCCGAACAGCTCGTCGATGTTTTATGGACAGCGCTGCAACCGCCGCGACCGGACATGGCCGCGCTGACCCGACTCAAGGAAGATGTTGACGATGCGATGCGTCGTTTCGAAGATGCGACGCGCGCGGCGGGAGCCGTTTCCAAACGGTCTTCCAACGGTCGACGAGCGAGCAAAAGAGCAACCGCCGAAAGCTAGTGTGCCGGGGGGCGCGGCCGATGAAATCCTACCCGTGCGAAAGCTCCAGGCAAGCTCGCTTGTCATGGAGCTCATGAACCGAAACGATATGCCGACGCGAAAGCTGGCCAAGGGAGGTACATCCGAGTTGGGCTAGTGTGCGATCGATTTCCGCCGAAAGGATCGATAGCGCGTGAGCCGCTCCTTCGGCACCGCCAGCAGCCACGCCGTAGAGCGTCGGTCGACCGATCATCACGCCATGCGCTCCAAGACACAGCGCCTTGACGATGTCGGTGCCACGACGAAAGCCGCTGTCCACGAAAATCGTCAGTTTGTCGGCGCATGCGTGGACGATTTCCGGTAGCGCATGCAGCGAGGCGAGCGTGCCGTCGAGCTGGCGTCCACCGTGATTGCTCACCACGATGCCATCGACGCCAATGCGCTGCGCACTCAGGCAGTCGCTTGCGCTTACGATGCCTTTCACGATCAACTTGCCTGGCCAAACGTCGCGCAGCCACTGGACGGCATTCCAATCGAGCTGCATCTCCATTTGCCTGGCAATGTACTGGGCGTTATTCATGACGCGCCCGACGCCACGCGGCAGATACGGCGCAATGTTGGCAAAGCGTGGAACACCGTTCGGCACCAGCACGTCCCAGACCCATCTCGGATGACTGGCCACATTGAGCTTGTTGCGCCAGTCCAGCCGCATATCCTGGCGGTAGCACCGTCGGTCCCATTCGCGGTTGCCGAAGTGCACGGCATCAACGGTCAGCACCAACGCTTCGCAGCCCGCGTGGTGCGCACGGTCGACAAGTGCCTGCGTCACAGCGCGCTCGCGCAGCATGTACAACTGCAGCCACGTTCGTGCGCCGCTGGCCGAGACGACCTCCTCGAGCGTCTGATTCGAAACTGTGCTGAGGGTAAACGGGATGTCCGCCTGGGCGGCGGCGCAGGCCAACGCGACATCCGCACCTCGCCGCTGCATGCCGTTGTATCCGGTCGGCGCAATGATCAGCGGCAGCGCCGCACGTCTGCCGAACCATTGCACGCTCGCATCGCGAGAACTGGCGTCGCGCAACGTCTGCGGAACGAAGCTCCATGAATCGAACGCATCCCGATTGCCTCGCAGGGTGACTTCGTCTTCCGAACCGCTATCAATGTATTCAAAGACGAAATGAGGCAGCCAGCGCCTCGCAACGAGCCGCAACTCTTCGATGTTGCGCGCCCGGCGGAAGTCCCTGCCGGCATAAAGCCTACGTTTTGGCATCGACGATCTGGAGGTGGAGTCACGATGATTGTATATACATATCATATAAATTCAAGACTTTTGCGCGCACCGTTTCGCCGCAAGGGAGGCCGCCGCGGAGCCGGCCCGGCGGGACGCTCCGGCAGCAAAAAAACATAGGGTTTGACAACTTAGTGTAAGCTTTTGCCATTCTTTCGATGGGCGGAGTACCCGTGAGGCAAACCCATGGCGCAGGCCCTTTGTACGAGCGCGTCAAACAATATGTACTCAACAGGATCCGACGGGGCGAATGGCCCCCGGGAACTCACATCCCCTCCGAGCAAGAGCTCGTAGAAACGCTCGAAGTCTCGCGCATGACGGTTCACCGTGCGCTTCGGGAACTGTCTACCGAAGGTGTCTTGTCGCGGACCGCGGGTGTAGGCACGTTCGTATCGGTCGAACCGCCGAAACCCAATCTATTGGAGATCCGCGATATCGCGGAAGATATCCGGTCGCGCGGCCAGAAGTATTCAGCCAGCGTCATCAAACTGGAGGCCGTCCGCGCCACGCTCGATCTCGCGATGTTCTTCCAGGCCAAGCCAGGTGCCCGGCTGCTTCATTCGGTGATCGTGCATTTCGAGGACGACTGCCCGATCCAGTTCGAAGAGCGCTTTGTCAATCCGGTTTTCGCGCCGGAATATCTCGATCAAGACTTCACGCAACAAACGACAACGAACTATCTGCGGGGTATCCGGCCCGCCACCGAGGCCGAACACTTTGTTTTTGCGGTCTTGCCGGATCCGGAAGCGCAAGCGTTGCTGACGATCGAACCCAATGAACCCTGCATTCTTGTCGTGCGCCATACGTGGATCGATGAGCTGCCTGCCACCAAAACGACGTTCACCTGCCCCGGATCTCGCTTCAGCTTATCGACGCGACAGAAGTTCTAGCCAGCGCCACCGGGACCCTTTCCACCGTTTTTCCGGAGCCGCCAATGGCGTTTCCCACTGACCTCTTTTCGTTGGAAGGAAAAATCGCGCTCGTGACGGGCGCGACACGCGGTATCGGCCGACATCTCGCGCAAGGGTTGGCCAACGCGGGGGCGCGAACGGTTCTCACAGGACGCGACAGCGCCGCCCTTGTGGGGAGCGCCGAGGCAATCCGGGGGATAGGCCGCGAAGTCCGCTGCGTGGTAATGGACGTGAGCAGCGTCGCTTCGATCCATGCAGCGTTTGCACACGTCACCGAGACAATCGGCCCGATCGACGTTCTGATCAATAACGCCGGCGTCGAAACGATCCGCCCTTCGCTGGAGGTCGACGAGGAGACGTGGGATCGGATTCAGGACACCAACTTGCGCGGCGCTTTCTTTTGTTCTCAGGCCGCCGCAAGCGCGAGGCCCTCTGCCCAAAGCGCCCTGAGCATCATCAACGTTTGCTCGCTGACTTCGCAAGTCGGCGTTCCTCAGGCGGTTCCCTACGGCGCTTCGAAAAGCGGACTCGTCGGCATGACGCGGGCCTTGGCCGCCGAATGGGCTTCGATGAACATTCGCGTCAACGGGCTGGGGCCCGGCTACTTCCGCACCCAGATGACAGAGTCGTTCTACCGGGACCCGGCGTGGCGCACGCGGATGCTCGACAAAATTCCGATGGCAAGATTCGGCGAACACGACGATCTCATCGGCGCTACCGTGTTCCTCGCGTCCAACGCGTCGGCGTACGTGACGGGCCAAGTCATCTACGTGGACGGTGGCTATCTTGCCTCGATCTAGCCGGCCGTCAGCCGCGCCGGCGTTTGCCCTCATCCATCCCCGAGGATCTCGAGCCGCAGCGGCGACACGGCGCGCGCGTGAGCATCGAAGCCTTCGTATGTCGCGAGCCGATGCGCGCACGAAGCCAACTCTGCATAACCGCCTTTCGTCACGTAGCCAATAGACATGCGCTTCATGAAGTCGAGCACGGATACCGCCGACGCGGCTTTAGCGCTGCCACCCGTCGGCAGAACGGCATTCGGGCCGAGTACAAAGTTTCCGAGCGTCACCGGCGTATAGCTGCCGAGCAGTACCTCGCCGGCATTGCGGATCTTTCCTAACACCTCGAACGGATCCTCGGCCAACACCTGAAGGTGCTCCGGCGCGTACGCGTTGACGAACCCGATCGCGGCATCGAAGTCGCGGGCCAGCACGACGCCGCCATGCACGCCTCCGAGCACCGCGCGCGAGAAACGGGCGCGGTGCTCGCTCATCTCCGCCCAGAATGTCGGGATCGCCCTCAACGCTTCGTCGGCGACGCGGCGACTGGACGTAACGAGAAAAGCGGACGAATCCGGACCGTGCTCGGATTCGATGATCAAATCCAACGCAGCTAATCTGCCGTTGGCTGAGTCGTCGGCGAGAATCACACACTCGCTCGGTCCCGCTGGCGTGCCGGGATCGATGAAGTCGACCAGCAACCGCTTGGCGGCCATCACCCACGGGCTGCCGGGCCCCATGAACTTCGCGCATTTCGGCACCGTGGCTGTTCCGTACGCGGCGGCCGCGACTGCCTGCGCGCCACCGCATTTATAGACTTCATCGATGCCGACGAGGCGTGCGGCCACCAAAGTCGCACTATCGACGCTGCCATCGGGCCCCGGAGGCGTCAACAGGATCGGTCGACGCACGGCGGCAACCACAGCGGGAATCGCGGTCATCAGAACCACGCTCGGAAACGATCCTTTGCCGCGCGGCACATAGCAGGCTACCGAATCGAGCGGTACGAGGCGATCACCCGCGAAGGCGCCCGGTCGCATCTCCTTGAGCCACATTTCCTCGGGTTTTTGCGCTTCGTGGAACGCGCGGATGTTGCGCGCGGCATATTCGATCGCTTCGATGACTTCGGGATCGACCCGGGCGAACGCCTCGTCGAATTCAGCTTCAGTTGTACGCAGCGAAAAAGAGGCCGCGCTCACGCCGTCGAATTGCCTGGCAAAGCGCAACAGTGCGTCGTCGCCCTCGCGGCGAACGCACTCGATGATCGGGACAGCCCGCTCCAGATAGGTGGAGAGGTCCGCATCGGTCCTGGCGAGCAAAGACGGTGGAATAGTCTTGGCCTGCGTGATGTCATGGACGCTCACGAGGTGCTGCTGCGAATCGGTCATGGGCGGGGGTTCTCGTAGTTAGCGATTCAGCGTGGGCGAAAAGCGCCTAGCGCCGCGGGTCGTCCGCGATGCGCCCGAGGTTCGAGACGGTAGCGTGGCGAATCGAGCCGAGGACTTCGCATCGCAAGTCGGCAAACTCGCGACTCGCGAAGAGGCTTTCGTCGCGGCACCGCCGAAACGGGATGGCGTGCGTCGACGCCACTCTTCCGGGCCGCGCAGCCATCACGACAACACGATCGGCGAGATAGATCGCTTCCTCCACGTCATGCGTGACAAAAAGAACGCAAAGCCGATGTTCTTCCCAGATGCGTGTCAGCAACGCCTGCATTTGGCGGCGAGTGATGGCGTCGAGTGCGCCGAACGGTTCATCCATCAAGAGCATTGTCGGCCGATAGGACAACGCGCGCGCGATCGCCACACGCTGCTTCATCCCCCCGGACAGTTGATGGGGAAAATGACCGCCGAAGTCGCTCAGGTTGACGAGCTCGAGATGCTCTGCGGCGATCCGCTTCGCGTCGCTCTCGCCATAGCCCGCGGCCTTCAGGGCAAATTCGATGTTTTGACGCGCCGTCAACCACGGAAGCAGCGTGGGGTTCTGGAATACGACGCCCCGATCGGGGCCGGCCTGCTCGACGGCGACGCCGTCGAGCAGTACAGTGCCGCGATCGCAGTGCTCGAGGCCAGCGGCAATGGCAAGCAAGGTGCTTTTTCCACAACCCGATGCGCCGATCACCGCCACGAATTCGTTTTGCTCGAGCGCGAGGTCAACGTCGAGCAGAACCTCGACCGTTTGAGAGCCGTGTCCGTATGACTTGCCGACGCGCTGGATCTCCAGCTTTGGCACGCTCACCGCGCGCCCTTCGCGTAGGGGAACAGCCGACATTCGAGCGCTCGCATGAGCTGGTCGGCAACGAGGCCCAATACACCAAGAACGAGGATATAAGCCATGATGGTGTCGGTCTGCAGGTAGCGCTGCGAAACGACGATTCGATATCCCAGGCCGGAGTCCGCGGCGACAAGCTCGGCAAGCACGAGCCAAGTCCAGGCCCAGCCCAGACTCACGCGCAAAACATCCCAGATGCCCGGCAACGAGAACGGCAGAACGATCCGCATCAAAATGCGTCTGCCCGGCAAGCCGAGCGTGCGGCCAAAGGCGATGAACTCGGGCGGTACTCTCTTGACCACGTCCATGACCATCAGTACCTGCTGAAAGAACGTGCCGATGCCGACGATCACGAATTTCTGGGCATCGTCGGTTCCGAACCAGAGGATGGTCAACGGTACGAACGCCACGACGGGCATGTAGCGGACGAAGTCCATGAGCGGCTCGATAGCGGCGCCCCAGAACCCGTAGCTGCCTGCGACGGTGCCGAGTGGTACCGCCACCGCCGAAGAAATCAGAAAGGCGACGGCCATCCGGTAGAGGCTCATTCGCGCATCGGCGAACAACGTGCCGTTGGATGCGAGTTCCACCAGCTTTGCGCCCACCTCCAACGGCGTCGGGAGAAAAAGCGTCGACACCGTTTGCGTGGCACTGAGCGCCCACCAAAGCGCGATCAACGCGCCGAGCATGGCCGCCCCCACGGCGGTGGCCACGGGGCGGGGCGACTTCGCGCCGAACGAGAGCACGCGCTGCGCAAGCTTGCGGCTCTCGCGCTGAGCGGGAGATCGCGAGGCGCTTGCCGACGGGCGGCCCGTCTGCTCGGTATCAACAGCGCTCATCTTTCTCGTTTCCCGTCAGGGCGCTACCGAGCCGTCACGAACTCGGTATCGATAACCTGCGCTGCCGGCACGGGCCGCGTCAGCACCCCGGCGCGCATCGCCGCAGACTGCACCTGCCCATACGTCTTCCGCGCGAACGATCCGCCGAGCTGAGTGCGATTTTCCGCAAGGCTGTAAAAGCGAACGCCGTCGAACGCCGTGGCCAGTTCGCTCGGCGATGAGCCGACGCTGCGCGCGATCATCCGCCGCGAATCGGCCAGATGCTCATCGTAGTAGCGAAGCGCGTCGTCCCAACTGTGCACGAGGCGCTCGACGTCCGTGCGGCGCGCGCGGATCACGTCGCTTCTAACCGCCAGCACGTCGCTCACGACACCGGGCGCCGCGCCCGCTGTGTAGAGCACTTTGAGCCCGGGATTCTCCGCGCGCGCGGTTGAGAGGTACGGCTCGTACGTAACTGCGACCGGTACGCGCCGAGCGATGAGCGCGGCTCCGGCATCCGCTGCCGGCATGGGAACCGCCCGGATGTCGCCGAGCTTGAGGGCCTGCGACTGGAGCGCGACATTGAGCAGGATATCGCTCGTGGAGCCTTGCTCGAAAGCGATTGACTTCCCTTTGAGGTCCTTGAGGCTGGCAACGCTGCCATCGGACAGAATGGCATCGGCGGTCAAGCTGAAATCCTCGAGCATGACGACCTTGATCGGTACGCCCGCGGAAACGAGGGCCATCGCGCCTTGAGTGGAAAGATTGGCCGCGTCCACCTTGCCGCTGGCTAGCGCGGACTGCAGGTCCTTGTCCTCCGAAAAAGTCACGAACTTCACATTGACCAATCCGTTTTTGCCGAACAGGCCGCGCTGCCGCGCCACCTCCCATTGACCGTAGCCGATCCAGGGCATCGTGCCGATTCTGAAGACGGGCCGATCGCCGTCGGCCGCAAAAGAAGCAGGCGCCAGGAAGGCTGCGCAAACAAGCGCCGCTGCGGCGCCGAACAGGGATGCTTTCATTTTTTGTGTTTGTGGGTTCTCTCAGAAACCGTCTCCCGCCTGCAGGAGGTTCGGGAGGACCGATATTGCCTACTCCGCAGTCATCGGTCAAGGGGTATGCCTATACAAACGATCCGCGACCTTCGCCTTCAAGGCCGTCGGTCACGAAGGCGTTGTCAGGCCAACGGAAAATCAACATCAACCCATTGAAATTACAAGTAAATATTTTTTTTGCCGCCATAACCACGGTGCTCAGAACGGTCCCTGCGCACCCGCAGTAATCGTTTTCAGATCATTCCCAGCTTGCTTCGCGATACTTTGTATGTACAATTGGTCGCACAGCTAAAGAGCAACCGCGGCGCAAACAATAACGACGGCTGCCTTTCATTCCCTGTCCGAGGCCCCTTCCAAATGACGAACAACTTGCCGGTGTCCTACGACTTCCACGGCGATATCCCGATGTCCGTGCCGTTCTCCCAACTCGCGCCGCATGACATCCATCTTTATCTCGATGTCGATAACCATGTGGGCGTGAAGACCTGCGGGCAGGCATGCAAGCATTGCTGGTTCGTCAATTACCCCAAGGTCGTCAATCGGGCATTCGGGACAGACGTCGGAGTCGGCCTGTTCGATGCGTTCGGTCGGAAAGGCTACAAGGTCTTCCCGAGATACACCGACAGCTTCGCGTATGGCGGAGAACTCATGAAGAAATACGGGCTGGCGGCGGCCCGAACATACTTCGAAGGGGAAGAAACGGCTCCCACCGAAACGATGAACAAAGGCGAGGCGTGGACCAGCGGTCGCCCGCTTCTCAATGAGGATGCGCAGCAGCTGCTCGACATCGCACGGCTTGCCGGGTACGGCACGATCACCATGACCTACCACGGCGTTCTGAACGACGATCTCACGCTCCGGGGCAGCGACGAATATCCGATCAAAGGCGTGCTGGCAGGCGCGGACTTCGAGCGCGTCGTGCGCATCATCAACGACTACAACGCGCGTCACCGCGGCGGCGGCTTCGATGGCTTCCGGATCGGCGTCGGCATCACCGTCGGAACGCACAACAACACGCGGGAGTCGCTGAGCCGCTATCTGCGTTACTTCGACAACATGGGTGTGTGCACCGTGCGCTTCAACAAGTTCTTCGATCACGGCTATAAACACCCGCATCTGGTCTTGTCCGAAGAGCAGGTTCGACAGGTCTACCGCGACCTGAACTGGCTGCACCGGAACCTGGCGTTCAGTTTTCAACTAGGCGTGAGCGAAGATTTCGGCACGACGGGAATCAAGGAAATGGGCTTCCCAGCTCATGTCGGCTGGTGCCGCGCCGGCCGCCAATTGTTTGCCGTTATTCCCACGGCGTTCGAATCGACGGTTCCGTCGCGAGCAGGCTATCGATACGAACGCATCGGCGATATCGTCGGCTGCGTGAACGTATTCGAGCCGACGGTCGGCGCGGTCTACCGCAAGACCAACCTCGTCGACGGCTCGATGGACTACGACTGGGAATTTTTCGTCGAAGAAATCGACAAGCTGCTGGCGGCGCGCCTGACCGGAGAACTCAAGAACGGCTGCTTTGCGCGCGAGCTGATGGACAAGATCGATGCGCCGCTGCGCAAGAAGGTCATCGCGATCGAGAGCAGGCCCTAAGTCCTGCCTGCCCGAATACTGCATTTTGCATCTTGCGGCATTGAGATTCGAATGCCCCTTTACCCGGTGCATTCGCGACACGCGCTGCCGCAAAATTGGAATTCACCGTGAAGAAAACCTTATTGATCATCGAGAAGAATCCGTATGGCTCCCTCGGTCTGAAAAAGGCCAGCGAGCTCGGTGTCTCGATCGTATTCCTCGGCTCGAACAAGTACTACAACCGCCTGTCGGACGAGGATCGCGGCTATATCGAGCGCGTCGTGGAGATCGACTCGAACGATCCGGACGCGGTGATCGCCGTCGTGAATGAAATCAGGGAATCGACGCCGATACACGGTGTCATGACCTTCATGGAGTTCTACGTTCCTTTGGCGGCGCGCATCGCCGAGCAACTCGGTCTGCCAGGCATTCGTGCGCAAGACGCTGCCAACGCCCGCGACAAGGCATTGATGCGTCAGCGCCTCGCGCAAAGGAATGTCGCGATTCCGGCGTTCAGCATCGTGAGCACGCAAGAGGACGCAATTCGCGCGGCCTCGGCAATCGGCTATCCGAACATTCTGAAGCCGGTCAACATGTCTGGTAGCCGGGGCGTCATGCGTAACGATAGCGAGAGCGACTTCGTGCGCAATCTTGCCCATTTGATGAACTATCCACCGCCGTTCGGCGTCGCCAAATCGGCTCGCTATCTGGTCGAGGAGTACATGGATGGCCCCGAGTTCAGCGTCGAGTCCATTTCGTACCGCGGTGAAGTCGAGGTCGTGGCGATCACCAAAAAGTATCTTGCGGAACCCACCTTCGTCGAAATCGGGCATCTCGTTCCGGCCGACCTGCCGCCCGAGGACCATGCGGCCATCTGCGCGTTGACCCGGCAGGCCGTGCTCGCATTGGGCATTCGTGACGGCGGCTCGCATACCGAGATCAAGTTGACCCGAAGCGGCCCGAAAATCGTCGAAGTTGCGGCGCGTCTTGGGGGCGGCAACATTCCCGAGCTGGTCGAGCTGGCGACGGGCGTGGACCTTTGGAAGGCGGTCATCCAGATCGCCATGAACGAGAAACCCGCGCTGGTGCGCAGCCGAAATCGCTACGCCGCGGTTGGCTTCTTCACCGCGCAGCCCGGCTTGGTGACGGACATCAAGACTCCAGTAAACGGCTACGGCGATTCCGTGCACACCATGCGGCTGCAGCTCCAAATCGGCACCCGGATCAAACCGCTCGCCAGTAGCGCGGACCGGTTCGGCTATGTGATCGCATCTGGCGACACGCCCGCCGAAGCGACGCGCAACGTCGAGCGCGCCAAGGCTTCCGTGCAGATCACCGTCGAGACGCCGGCCACCGCTTAGCGCGGCCCCCTCGCCCGGCGAACGGCGCGCCTGATACGCAGGACAAGGATCACGATGTCATCGATACATGCGATCGACCGCTCCCATACATCGAGCAGGAAATGGGACAAATACCGCGGCAGCGACATACTGCCGCTCTGGCTGGCCGATATGGATTTCGCGGCGCCACCGTCCGTGCTGGCGGCGCTTCATGCGCGAATCGAGCACGGCGTCATGGGATATACCGCCGCGCCGGAGAGCCTGATCGGCGCCGTCCTCGAGTATGCCTTGCGCCACTATAGCTGGCGCATCGGCTGCCATTATTCCACGCTCGCCGAGGCGCTTCGCAGAATTGCGCCGCTGTTGCAGAGCAGCGGCCCATTGTGCGCAGATCAAATGTATATATATTGACTACTTCATCTATACATATCATACTTCAGACCAATGGGAATGACGACGGCGAAACGAATGCTTCCCTCGGCTATTCAGTGCCCTGCTCGAAAGAACATGTGCCGCAACGCAGTAGGCACTCAAAAACTACCGGAATCGGTAGACATGGCCGCCACGAGTTAGTGGCGTTTATCGGCTGCTCTTAGGAGAACGCAATGAGCATCAAGAAAGTCAGCACCAAGACGGTTGCATTCCTCTACTTCTAAGTAGAGTCCCGGCAGTTGGCGCAAATTGCGCCAACTGTTTTTTTCGGAGATGCGATTAATGTTCGACGAAGTCAAATACCTCCCTTATCGGCAAACCGTTTTTACGCCCACCGAAACGGGCATTCATGTCTCTTCACCATGGCTGTCGCTCGACGTGGATGTCGAGAGCGAGCAAAAGCCCGGAATCGAACAGGTACTCGCTCGCGTCGCCTCGGGTACAGGGCTGATTGCCGATCGCGAGGTGCAGGGCTTCCTCGGCTTCTTTGCGGACTACCCGCTGCTGCATGTTTCGCCGCGCACGCTGACGGCCTCGCATGGCGGCTCACGGTATGCGAGCCGAGCGGCAGAGCTGACGAGTGCGAGTGGCCCTCGGCAATTTCTCGAAGTGATCAATCCGTTCGCCGATATCGACTGTGCCGAAGCTTTTTCGTATTTTCCGGCTTCCTGGGAATGGGAAACAGATTCGATTTCCGCTCAATCGCGCCTGCCGGGCAACGAAGCGTTGTTCGATCCTTTCTCGGTGTATACGGCGCTTCGCGCAAGACGACTGCAATTCCAGATCGACCATGCCGGTATTGCGCATCAGTTGCTTCAGAATATCGAAGCATTGAGGGAGCGCGACGAAGCACAGTTCTTCCGCATGCTGACGATTCTTCTTTCGCAGCAATATTATGTGACGCGGGAATGCTGTTCATGCCTCGACCCCGCAATCGAGCATTTGAGTCTGATCGGCGAACAGATCAAGGCCTATAAGGACGAGGAAGTCCACCATGACCGTCTGATTCTGAAAAGCATCAGAGAACTGTCCGATCAATCGGAGAGCGAATTTTTATTCGCCCCCGAAGTCAAGCTCGAGATCGAGGTCATCAAATACGCCGCGAAAACCTGCGCACTGGGTTTTTCCGCGCTCGTTTCGATCATGGAAGGAACGGTGTATCCCGAAAGCGACCCTGTCGGGGATGTGCTGAAAAAGTCGTCCAAGCCTTCCGCCCATATCGGCGTGGAAGCGCACTTCCAGATCAACAAGCGTGGAAATCACACCGCGATCCCCGAGTCGTTCGTACGGCAATTGCCGCCGGTGACGGCCGAAACGGTCGTCATCGCAACGCGGCTCGCCGAAGTAGCGATCAGGCTCGACAGCGGTCTCGCCCGAACGATGTTGAAGCACCTCTGACGTGCACCACAACGGGCGGACCAGGCTGACGGACCCATTTCGCGGCCGTCGTCTGGTGAGTTCGAGACAAAGCAAAGCCAACCGTCGAATGAAAGAAACCCGCTCCGCTCCCGGATTGCCTGAGGCCAAGGAATATGCCGTCCTGCGCGCCTGGGACGAAACGCTGCGCGTCGCCGACGAGGCGGTGTACTGGCTTCGACGCGATCCGGAATCCGGCCACACTTCACTGCGCACGGTCGATGCGCTTGGAACCGAATACGACGTGCTCGGCACCCGCCGCGATATTCGCAGCATCGCACAAGGATACGGGGGTGGCGCCTATTGCGTCGCGGGGGGCCGCATCGTGTTCGTCGACGGCGACGATGGCGCCTTGCACATAGCCGCCCCCGGACAACCCTCCCGGCAGTTGACCGAGAGCGGGCCCCATACGCACGGCGACCTCGTCTACGACGCGCAGCACGATCGCGTCATCTGCATTCGTGAAACGCTCGATGCATCGTGCCGCACCGAGGTGCTTGCGATCCCGCTCGCGCACGGCGGCATCCCGCGCGTGCTGGCCAGCACGAGCGGATTCTTGGCAGCGCCCCGGCCCAGCCCCTGCGGCCGCTACCTCGCCTGGATTCGCTGGGAATTTCCCGACATGCCGTGGGACGCCTCGACGCTGGAGATCTGGGAGGCCGGCACTGGCGGGGCGGCGCCCCGCAAGGTACACACGATCGGGCACCCAGGCGTCAGCATCATCGAGCCACGCTGGTCGAGCGACAGCACGTTGTTCTTTCTCGACGACCGCTCCGGCTGGTGGCTTCCCCATGCCTGGCGCCCGAACGAAGCATCGCGCGCGCTCGTTGCGGGCGAACTCGAATTCGGCTTTGCACCGTACAAGCTTGGCCTGAGCACCTATGCCGTCTGCTGTGCCGGCGACGGCTTGCCAGCCGTCATGCTGGCCGCGGCGTGGCGCGCAGGCAAACTCATCTTGCTCAAGACAGACCTCGCGTCGGGCGAAAGCGTCGAGCTGCCGCTGCCGTTCGAGGAGATACGTGACCTGCAGTTCGCGCGCGGCATGTTCTGGTTCGTCGGTACGACAGCCGATGCGCCCGCGCGGATCATGCGGTTGGACCCATGCACCTGGATCGCGACGCCACATGCCAGCCTGATCGCAAGCGCCCTTCGTCCCCCTAACGCGGCGCGTCCGCTCGCATTCCCCGCACGAGACGGGATGACCGTTCACGCCCATCTGCGCCTGCCCGCGGACAAGCCGGCGCGCGGCGGCTATCGTCTCGTCGTCAACATCCACGGCGGCCCGACAGGCATCGCGACACAGGCGTTCGATCCAGTCGCGCAGTTCTGGCTCGAGAGCGGCTTTGCGCACCTGGAAGTGAATCATCGCGGCAGCACCGGATTTGGGCGACGCTACCGCGAGGCGCTCAATGGCCAGTGGGGAATCGCCGAGACGCGCGACTGCATCGACGCCGTCGAGCACGTCTGTCGCATCGAGCACATCGACGCGTCGCAGATCTTCATCCGCGGCAACAGCGCCGGTGGCTTCACGGCATTGCGCGCGCTGCTCGAGAGCGGGTGCTTCCGAGCGGCCGGATGCTATTACGGCGTGAGCGACCTGTCGCGTCTCACCCGCGAAACTCACAAGTTCGAATCACAGTACACGTTTTCGCTTATCGGAGCGTATCCCGCACATGGGGAACGCTACGATGACCGTTCACCGCTGACGAGCCGCAAGCGAATCGCAGCGCCGGTCGTTTTCTTCCAAGGCGCGCTCGATACCATCGTCGACCCGGCGCAGACCCGCCGCCTTGCCGACGCCATGCGACACGACGGGGTCCCGTCCCGCTACGTCGAATTTGCCGACGAAGGACACGGGTTTAACAAAGCCGCCAATTTCGCCCACGCCCTCGAAATCGAAAGGGCTTTCTACAACGACATGTGCGTCGGGGCGACCGGACACCCGCATCCGCTCGACGTCCCGCCTACTTCAACGAGGTCAGCCATGGAACCCCGAAATCTTCCGGCGGATAGCTCCGCGTCCCCGTCCCTGTCTGCCAGCCGCCCGGCCGCCAACGAGTGGATTGCACAGGTTCCGCCCTACCGCCCCGGTGGCGGCGGCGACGCCGAGAATCGCGATGCGATTCGCCTCTGCAGCAACGAAAACCCGTTCGGCAAGACGCGCCTCGCGGAGCTTGTGCAACGCGTCGCCGAGTGCAATATCGCGCTCTATCCCGATAACGACTACCCCGGCCTCAAAGCCGCGCTCGCGCAACTGCACGGCGTGCGGCAAAGCCAACTGCTGATTGGGAGCGGATCGTCCGAAGTGCTCACGCTGCTGGCGCGGACCTTCCTGTCGCGCTCGCGCGTGGCGCTGTGTTCCACCTATTCGTTTTCGCTCTACTCGATCGTAACGTCGATCACCGGCGCCGCAGTGCGCCGCGTGCCCTCGCTCGAATATGGCCACGACACCGCGGCTTTGCTGTCGGAAGCAGGCAATGCGCAGGTGATCTTCATCGATAATCCGTGCAATCCGACCGGCCGCCATCTTTCGAAGGACGCCTGGGCGGCGTTCATGCGCGAAGTTCCGCGCAGCACACTCGTCGTAGTCGACGAGGCTTACGCCGAATATGTGACTGCGCCGGACTTCGAGTCCGCCATCCGTCTTGTCGACCAGTACCCGAACCTGATCGTCGTGCGAACCCTCTCGAAAGCCTACGGGCTTGCGGGATTGAGACTGGGCTACGGCATTGCCGGCGAGGCGCTTATCGAACAGCTCGAGCGCGCCCGGCCACCGTTCAACGTGAATGCGCTGAGCTGCGAGCTCGCGAAGGCGGCTCTGGCAGACACCTCGTTTCTCGAGGCCTGCCGCTCGCACAATGCGGCGCAACGCACGCGCCTCGAGACGCATCCGGCCATCGCGCCTTACCGCGTGAGCACCAGCCAAGGCAATTTCATCTTCCTCAAAGTGCCCGGCGCCGCTGGCCTCGCGAACGCACTTCGGGAACGTCACATTCACATTCGAGCGTTTGCCGAGTACCCCGACCACCTGCGCGTGACCATCGGTACCGTCGAGGAAAATCAGCGCTTCCTCGACGCCTTCGCCGAAGCGAACGCGCTCCACGATGCAGCGTGATTCGCCGAGGTCACTGCCATGAATGCGTGGTCCATCCATAACACGACATTGCGCGCTCAGGTATCCGACGCCGAGTGGAGCGCTCGCGTCGAACTCGCCGCGGCGTATCGGATATTCGCCTACCTCGGCTGGACGGAGTTGATCTACAACCACCTGTCGCTGCGCGTACCCGACCAACCGGGGCACCTGCTGCTCAATCCGTTCGGGCTCGCGTACGACGAGGTTTGCGCCTCGAACCTCGTGAAGATCGATCTCGACGGCCAACCCGTTGGCCCTTCCGCGTGGCCCGTCAACGCAGCAGGGGTGACGTCGCACTGCACTATCCACCGCGGCGTACCCGGTGCGCACTGCGTCATGCACATTCACACGACCGCGGGCGTTGCCGTTGCGTGCTCGCCCGACGGACTCACGATGAGCAGCATCTATGCCGCGCAATTGAGCGGACTCGTCGCCTATCACGATTTCGAGGGCATTACCGTCCATCCGGATGAAGGGCCGCGCATGCTCGCCAATTTGCAGGGCAAGCCAGCGCTCGTCATGCGAAACCACGGGTTGCTCGCATGGGGAAATTCGGTGGCCAATGCGTTCACGACCCTCTGGCTGTTGAACCGCGCCTGTGAAGTGCAACTCGCCGCACGTTCGATGGGGCCGATGCTCGATATCGCGCCCGAGATCCAGCGCAAATGCGCCGCGGATTCGTTCCATTTCAACCGTGACTACGGTGCCGGCCAGGACGTATTCGACGCGATGGTCCGGCGCATCGATAGGTTGGACCCGTCCTACCGCACATGAAAAACGGCTCTTCGCACGCGCCCTCCATCACTGTCGTCGGTCCCGGCGCAGTGGGCTCGCTATTGGCCGTCTACCTGTCGCGGGTCGGCGCGCAGGTGTCCGTGCTGGCCCGCAGCGGCACGGCGCGCACGCTCGCGACACTCGGTCTGACGGTTCGACACGAGACCGAAGTGCTGCACGTCAAGCCGCGCATCATCGAGCACGGCTTGGAGGCCGGCGTGCAGGATATCGTCGTGCTCGCTGTTAAAAGCAATCAGGTCGAGAGCATAGCCCCCCATAT